>Ga0315268_10000533_pt1 | contig 44201 bp, 38 predicted proteins | sample C1_top_MG_FD_204535 | JGI IMG/M metagenome (GOLD analysis project Ga0315268, IMG submission 204535) | Sediment microbial communities from Yellowstone Lake, YNP, Wyoming, USA - C1_top | ecosystem: Environmental > Aquatic > Freshwater > Lake > Sediment | place: USA: Wyoming | collected 2017-08-01 | reverse complement strand
CCAGCAAACCTTTAAAAATCGAGGTAAAAACTTTTTAGCACCCAGCAAATCATCAATGTGAACCCGTAACCGGCGTCTCTCCAGCAAAAGAAACGCCGAAAAAATAACCTTTTTGCAACGGTCTCAATTTAGATCCCATCAGGGTGCCACAGAAATACCCCGGGAAAAAATATTTTAAAGGCCCGAAAGCCGGTGAGTATTCCTGCAATCCCTTGGGGAAAAATCCTGGTGATCTATGGGTAATTCCAAATGTCAAGAGTAATCATGTTGAAAAAACCGAACACCCTTGCCAGTTTCCAGTGGAATTAATAGAACGGCTTGTATTGTCAATGACCAATGAAAGCGATTGGGTCTTAGATCCTTTCCTTGGTACAGGAACTTCGATTATAGCCGCGATTAGGCATAATCGTAAGGGTGCAGGGGCTGAAACCGTTTCAAGATATGTGGAACTGGCTCGAAAGAGGATTAAGGAAGAGCTTGCCGGAACCTTAAAAACTCGTCCTATGAACAAACCCATATATGACCCAGTGGGGGCAGGAAACACTCTTACTATTGCCCCTTGGTCGAATAATCCAAAACAAATGATTTTATTGAAAGAGCCCAAAAAGAAACGTAGTTATACAATTCGATGAAAATAATCGAAAAATATTCCCATCTAAACGGATTGGAATACTTGCTTGTCCATAAGCCTGATTTATGGCAAGAGATAGTTGACGTCATAGCAATAGTTGATGCCAGAAATGCAAGACAAAAGTGTCAAAAGAAAAGACAATGAAGGGGAAATTGCTTTACAGTCCTATCGAAATGAATTCTGCTTTTAATAGATTGCTGCGTCGGAAAAATTGGAAGGAGAGCAGAGTAAGTTATTGGGTCACTAAGAATGAAAAGCTTATTAGGAAAACACTTACTTTGCCGCCCGAAATACAAAAGCAGGAAATCGAGGAAGCAGGAGAGATTGCAATTTTTAGCTACAACCAAACCGACTTTGTGAAAGAACGTGTTGCTCTCGAAGTACAATTTGGGAAATATTCTTTTGTTGCATATGATCTTTTCGTAAAACACCTTGCCTTTTACATAGGTGATCATATTGATCTTGGCATAGAGATTCTTCCCATGAAATCCTTACAATCACAAATGAGTTCTGGCGTTGCTTATTATGAGGGCGAATTCTACAATGTCGTAAGGCAAGGGCGAGGTGTTCCTGCAGTTCCGTTGGTACTCATTGGAATTGCACCATAAATTCTGACTTTTTAAAAATTATGTAACAATCATTGGTGGGCCTGCCCCACCTTTTTTATTGGACATTTTTGTAGGTTTAGTCCCAGGGCCAGAGGCGGGCCAGGTGCTCCAGGGAGGGCTCCAGGGTGCCCTCCTGGTGGGGCTCGAGAGTCACCAGGGGGCGCCGGCCCCGAGCGGCGAAATACTCCAGGACCTCCGCCAGGGGCACCCGCCCTGCGCCCAGGGCCAGGTGGGTGTCGCCGCGGCCATCGTTGTCGTGCAGGTGGAGCTGGCCTACGGCCGGGGTCAGGATCTCCAGCCAGCGGGGGAAGTCGCCGCCGCCGAAGGCCAGGAGGTGCCCCACGTCCAGGCAGACTTCCAGGTTGGGGGCGCTAACCCGCTGAATTAGCTCCAGGAACAGCTCCGGCTCCGTTTCATAGACGTTTTCTAGCCGCACTACCACGCCGTGGGCCGCGGCCGCGCCGGCCAGCTCCCGCCAGGTGTCCTGGCTGCGGGCCAGCCACTCTTCCCGGTCCCAATGGTAGTGCCGGGCCTCATAGCCCAGGTGGCAGACGACGGCTTCGGGCTGAAAGACGGGGAGCAGCCGGAAGGCCTGGCGCAGCCGCCGCCGGGACGCGGCCAGGACCCCATCATCCAGGGCTCCAGGCAGGAGGTCCTGAAAAGGGCCGTGCAGGGTAATCCTGCGCCCTGCGGCCTGAAAGGCCCGGGCCGCGCCGCGGAAATCGCCGGGGGAAAAGCGGTCCAGGCTGTAAGCATCCAGGCCGATCTCCGGGTTGAGTCCCCCCTCCAGGAACCGGGGCAAGTAGCCCCGGAGCAGAAAGGCAAAGGGGATGTTGACCTGCACCTGGCGGACCAGGGCCTCCCGGGTAATCCCCACGAGCGCGGCCTCAGTGCTTCTCGGGATACTGCACCAGTTCCAGGAGCACCCCGAAGGTGGCCTTGGGGTGGAGAAAGGCCACCAGGGTGCCGTGGGCCCCTTCCCGGGGCTTCTCGTCGATGAGGCGCACCCCCGCGGCCTTGAGCTCCGCCACCGCGGCGTGGATGTCCTCCACCTCCAGGGCCAGATGGTGGAAGCCCTCGCCCTTGCCCTCCAGGAACTTGGCCACCGGGGATTCCGGCGCGGTGGGGAGCAACAGCTCCAGGGAGCTCTCCCCCACCTGGATGAAGCTCACCTTGACCTTCTGGGTCTCCACCACCTCTTCCCCTTTCAGTGGGAGGCCCAGGTGTTCGCCGTAGAGCTGTTTAGGCGGGTCCAGGCTGTTCACCGCCAGGCCCAGGTGGGCGATCCTTTTAATTTTCATGCGCTCCTCCTTTGAGGGGAATGGCTGCGACTCGCAAACTCTCCTTGCCCTTAAGCTCAGGAATTATATATGATGGGGCGAGTCAGGGAAAGCCCGGCGCCGCGGTTTTCAGAGCGGCGGCGCCAGATTGGGCCCCGGCCCAAAAGGATGTCTTCGCATGGCCCAGGATGATAAGTTCCGGCAGCTTGCGGCCCACATTGACGCCTTGCAGGCGGACATGGTGGAGCTGCAGCGCCAGCTGGTGGCCCGCCCCGCGGTGGGCCCGGACCAGGGGGGCTCGGGCGAAGGCGAGAAGGCGGCCTTTCTTCAGGAGCTGCTTTCCGGCTGGGGCCTGAGGGTGGAGAATTACCCGGCCCCCGATGACCGGGTGCCCGGCGGCCAGCGCCCCAACCTGGTGGCGTACCTCCCCGGCAAAAGCCCAGACAAGGTCTGGGTCCTGAGCCACCTGGACGTGGTGCCCCCGGGGGACGACAGCCTGTGGCACTCCGACCCCTTCGCCCTGCGGGTGGAGGGGGACCGCCTCTACGGCCGGGGCACGGAGGACAACCACCACGGCATCGTCGCCTCGCTGATGGCGGCCAGGGCCTTCCTGGACCTCAAGCTCACCCCGGGGCGCACCGTGGCCCTGGCTTTGGTCTCGGACGAGGAAACGGGGAGCCTCAAGGGCCTGGCCCACCTGCTGGCCACCCAGCCTCAGCTTTTCTCCCCTGGGGACCTTATTATCGTCCCCGACGCCGGCAACCCCGACGGCACCATGATCGAGGTGGCGGAGAAGAGCATCCTGTGGCTCAAGCTCACGTTCCTGGGGAAGCAGAGCCACGCCTCCCGGCCCCACCGGGGCAAAAACACCCTCAGGGCCTGCGCCCACGCCATCGTCGCCCTGGAGGCGCTGGGGGCGGAGTTCCCCCGGCAGGATCCCCTCTTCCAGCCGCCGGGGAGCACCTTCGAGCCCACCCAGAAGGAGGCCAACGTCCCCAACGTCAACACCATCCCGGGACGGGACGTCTTTTACCTGGACTGCCGGGTGCTGCCGGGCTACGAGCTGGCCCAGGTGAAGGCCCGGGTGGAAGCCCTGGCCCGGGCGGCGGCGGCGGCCTTTGGGGTGAGCCTGGAAGTGGCCCCGGTGCAGGAGCTGCCCAGCCCGCCGGCCACCTCGCCCGACGCCCCGGTGGTTCAGGCCCTGAAGCAGGCGATTCGGGCGGTTTACGGCCGGGAAGCCAAACCCCAGGGCATCGGCGGCGGCACGGTGGCCGCGTTTTTCCGCCAGCGGGACCTGCCCGCGGCGGTGTGGATGACGGTGAGCGAAACCGGGCACCAGCCCAATGAATTCTGTTCTTTACAAGCCCTGGCGGGGGACGCCAAGGTCCTGGCCCACGTGTTTGTCAACGCCGGATGAGGGGAGGGTGGCTTCAGTCGGGTCGCGGTGGGAACATGGGGGTGTCTTTCCAGAGGTTCCGCTCCAGGAGGTAAACCTGGTTTTCTTCGTCCACAATGAGGTAAAGCTCCGGGTCCTCCGCCAGCATCTCGGCCCATTCGTCCCGGGCCTCCAGGGGGTCCACGGACCCCAGCCAGGGACGCACGGAAAATTCCTCCTGAAAACCCCAATGGCGCAGGAGTTCCCTGGGGTTGTCGTCCAGCACCAGGTAGGAGTGAAAGCCGTCGTGGGACCGGACAATCACCGGGATAGCCATGGGTTAACCTCCTCAGCCTGCAGAGCCGCGGCCGGAGTTAGATACGGATGATGAAAAGGCACATTCAATTCTACCAAAACAGGGTGGGGTTGATTAGACCGGTAAAGGGGCGCGGCCGCGCCGGGCTCCTCCTGGCCGGGGCCGGGCTCCTGGTCTTAACCCTCCTGGCGTGGGGCTGCGGCCAGGTCCGGCCCCTGCCCGCCACCTTCGAACCCCAGGATTATCGGGAAATCACCTACGACCAGTTGCTGCATCCTGATGCCGCGGGGTTGAAGGCCGGCCAGAAGGTCAAGGTCCCCGCGTACTTCTGGCAATTCATCGACTACGACCCGGACATGGTGCGGGATTACCTCAACCTGGCCCGCCACCCCTTGGCCTGGCCCCGGCTCAAGTGGTTTGCCCTCTACGGCAGCCCGGAAATGGGGGGCTACTACGACCGGGCGGCCCTGGACGCGGGCCGGGAAAAGCTTTTTCCCGTCCGCCGCCTGGAACCGGTCATGGTTTACGGGGAGCTCTCCTCCCTGGGCCCCGGTTTCTACCTCCACGTCATTCACCTGGAAAAGATGGCAGCGCAGGACTGACCCCAGAGAAACCGCCATAATTTCCAGGCGACTTGTCAGATCAGGGCGACCCGCCGGGTCGCCCCTACAGGTTTTCGGGATAATTTTCGTCCTCCAGCCAGCGGGCAGGGTTATTTTCGACATATTCCCGGATGCGGTTCAGGTCGTCATCATCGCGAATCACATGCTCATAATAATTGCGCTGCCAGATCGGGCCCCCAGGTTTTTGCCGCAAGTCATTAATTCTTTTGGTAACCCTCGATTTAAATTGACCTATGATGGCGCCCACGGACGCCGAGACCGGCCCAGAAGGACGGTCTTTTAATGTAGGGGCGACCCGGTGGGTCGCCCCTTCCCTTTTGGTTACATCTTTAAATTCATGGAGAAGAAAGACCCCGTGAAAATGATTAGGCATGACGACAAAGGCATCCAATTCTATATATGGCCGCACCTCTGGGGTCTGCAACCATTCTTTTATTACCAACCTGCCCCAATGGTTTAGTTTCATAACATCCTCGATAACTTCACCCCAAATACATTTTCGCTTATGGGCACAAACGGTCACGAAATAAGCTCCCGGCTGGGTGTAATCGTACCCCTGTAGTCGGATTGACCGACGTTTGCGTACTTCTAAGTTTGAAGTCAAAATGCTTCCCCACATCCTTCAGGCGCCGCCCAGGTAGGCCGCCACCACCTGGGGGTGGTGCTTAAGCTCCGCCGCGGGTCCCGCCAGGGCCACCTCCCCTGTCTCCAGGATGTAGGCCCGGTGGGCTACCTCCAGGGCCAGGTGGGCGTTTTGCTCCACCAGGAGGATGGCCGCGCCCTGACGGTTGATACGCTTGATGACCCGGAAGATCTCCCTGACCAGCATGGGGGCCAGGCCCATGGAGGGCTCGTCCAGGAGGAGCAGACGGGCCCGGCTCATCAGGGCCCGGCCCAGGGCCAGCATCTGCTGCTCCCCCCCGGAGAGGGTGTTGCCCCACTGGCGGCGCCGCTCCGACAGGCGGGGGAAGAGGCGGAAGACCTCTTCCAGGTCTGCGGCAATTTCCTTGTCACCCCGGGCATAGGACGCCAGTCGCAGGTTTTCCAGGACCGTGAGGTTCCCGAAGATGCCCCGGCCTTCAGGTACGTGGGCCAGGCCCTGCTGGGCCCGGAGGTGGGCCGGGAGCTGGAGCAGGTCGTCCCCCCCCAAAGTGAGGCTCCCCCGGGCCACGGGCAAAAGCCCGGAGATGGCCCTCAGAATCGTGGACTTGCCCGCGCCGTTGGCGCCGATGAGGGTGACGACCTCCCCCGCCCCCACGGTAAAGGACACCCCCCTGACCGCGTGGATGCCGTCATAGGCGATCCACAGGTCCTTAACTTCCAGAAGAGGATTGATAGTCATTTTAGCTATCAGCTATCAGCTTTAAAAGCCAAGAGCTCTCTCACGGGCTGACCCAGGGGGCCCGCACCGCGGCCTCCGGCTCCTCCTCCGCCAGCTCCCCGTCCCGCCCCAGGTAGGCTTCCAGCACCGCCGGATGGTTCTGGATTTCCAGGGGCAGCCCCGTGGCGATGGTCTCCCCGAAATCCAGGACCGTCACCCGGCGGCAGAGGTTCATCACCACCCGCATCTGGTGCTCAATCAACAGGATGGTCAGGGAAAACTCCTCCTTCAGCTCCCCCACCAGACGGATCAAGTCCTCCGTTTCCGCGTGGTTCATGCCCGCCGCGGGCTCATCCAGCAGCAAGAGTTGCGGGCCGCTGATGAGGGCCCGGGCCATCTCCAGGCGCCGCTGCTCCCCGTAAGGCAAATGCCGGGCCGGGAGGTGGGCGTAGCGCCCCAGGCCGAAGCGCTCCAGGAGCTCATAGGCCCGCCGCGTCACGCCGTCCTCCGCGCCTTGAAAACTCGGGCCCCGGCGCAGCGCCTGCCACAAGGAGTAGCGGCAATGGGAGAAGGCCCCCAGGCGGACGTTGTCCAGGGCGCTCAACTCCTTGAACAGGCGGATGGTCTGGAAAGTGCGGGCAATCCCGGCGGCGGTGATGCGGTGGGACGCCCAGGCGCTGATGTCCTCCCCCCGGAACCGGATGGTCCCCTGGTTAATGCGAAAGACCCCGGTGATGAGGTTGAAGATGGTGGTCTTGCCCGCGCCGTTGGGGCCGATGAGCCCCACCAACTCCCCTTCCTGTACCGTCAGGGAAAAGTCCGACACCGCCCTGAGGCCGCCGAAGTTGTGGGACAAGTCGATGACTTCTAATAATGGTTGCATCATAGCCTTTTGCTGATAGGGCCTACAGGCCCATCAGCAAAACTATAGTTAGTGGGGGAGGCCCGGAAGATCTAGAACGGGCGCTCGCCCCCGGATTGAACAGCCGGGGGCGGCTGTTCCACATCTTACTAACCCCTAACCCCTGACCCCTGAACCCTGCCAGGCCCCAGCCCCCCTCCCCCATAACCCTGTCCGGTCTCGAACAGCCTGGCCTCCTTGAAGCCCATGATGCCCCGGGGCCGGAAGATCATCAGCAGCACCAGGAGGAGCGGCCCCAGGACCCAGCGCCACAGGCCCAGGGGGCGCAGGACCTCCAGGAGCACAGTGAAGATGGTGGCCCCCAGCAGTGACCCCGCCAGGCTGCCCGTCCCGCCCAGGTAGACCATCACCAGCATGTCCGTGGACTTGAGGATGGAAAAGCTCCTCGGGTTGATGAACTGCAAGAGGTGCGCAAACAGCCCCCCGGCCACCCCGGCGAAAAACGCGGACACCAGAAAGGCGTAAACTTTGAGGCGCCGGGTGTCCACCGAGGTCAGGTTGGCCGCCACCTCGTCTTCCCGGATGGCCATGATGCCCCGGCCGAAGTTGGAATAGACCAGGTTGCGCAGGGCCACCAGGGTGATGATGACCCAGGCCGCCACCCAGGGGAGGCTGGTGAGGCGGGGCATGCCCAAAAAGCCCCGGGGGCCCCCCACGACCTCCAGGTTTTCCAGGACGCTCTTGACGATCATGTTGAAGGCCAGGGTGACGATGGCCAGGTAGTCGCCCCGGGTGCGGAAGGAGGGGTAGGCCACGATGAGCCCCGCGGCCGCGGCCGCCAGGCCGCCGGCCACCAGGACCCCGGGAAAGGCGTAAGGCGCCCAGGCCCGGGGCAGGACCCACACCGTCAGGATGGCGGAGACGTAGGCGCCGATGCCCATGAACCCGGCGTGGCCCACGGAAAACTCCCCCATGTAGCCGTTCACCAGGTTCAGGGAAAGCGTCAGGATCATGTTGATGCCCACGTACATGAGGATTTGCACCACGTAGGGGTTGAGGACCCCGGACGCGGGCAGGCCCCAGGCCAGGGCCAGGATGGCGATTACACCTCCTGCGATTAGTATTTTCCGCGGCATTTATTTGGCGCCAGGGTTGTCGGCAGCGGCAGCCCCGCCCCCCTCACCCCCGGCCCTCTCCCCCCGCCAAGCGGGGGGAGAGGGGGTGGTAAAGGCAAGTGGTCATGAAACGGACACCTCATAGTCTGTCGTTAAAAACTGCAAACTGCTCACTGCTCACTACCCTCACACCCTCTCGAATACCGGGCGGCCCAGGAGGCCGGTGGGTTTAAAAACCAGCAGCAGGAGCAGCAGGGAAAAGGCCACGAAATCCCGGTAGGTGGAGGAGGGCAGCAGCACCGGGGTGAAGACCTCCACCGTGCCCAGGATGAAGCCCCCCAGCATAGCCCCCCGGATGTTGCCGATGCCCCCCACCACCGCGGAGATGAAAGCCCACCAGCCGATGCGGATGCCCATGTAGGGGTCCAGCACCGGGTAGGCCAGGCCGTAGAGCAGGCCCCCCGCGGCGGCGATGGCCGAGCCGATGGCAAAGGTCAGCGAAATCACCCGATCCACCGGTACGCCCATGAGGGGGACGATGGGGCGGTTGTAGCTGATGGCCCGCATGGCCATACCCAGGAGGGTGTGCCCCACCAGCAGGTCCAGGAGGATCATCAGGGCCGCGGCCAACAGGACAATGAGCACCTGCAGGGGGGTAATGGTAAGGCCGCCCAGGTCCCAGGGGGTCATGGCGATGAGGGCCGGGAAGTGGCGGGGCTCCGGTCCCAGCAGCCCCAGGGTGAAGTTCTCCAGGAACAGCCCCACCCCCAGGGCGGTGATCACCGCGCTCACCCGGGGGGCCTGGCGCAGGGGGCGGTAAGCCAGGCGCTCGATGGCCACCCCCAGGAGCGCGGTGAGGAGCATGCTGAAGAGCAGGGCCCCGGTGAAGACCAGCACCAGGGGCAGGCCCAGTGGCAGCCCCAGGAGGAAGGTGGCCGCGGCCAGGCTGAGGTAAATGCTCACCATGAAGATGTCGCCGTGGGCGAAGTTGATCATGGTGAGGATGCCGTACACCATGGTATAGCCCAGGGCGATAAGGGCATAGACGCTCCCCAGTTGCAGGGCGTTCAGGACGTTCTGGGCCAGGACCTGGTACATGGGCAATAAAGGCCGGGAAAGGGGAGCCGGTGCGGCGCCTCCCTCTTTCTTTGAGGTATTAACCGAAAACCGAAAACTGAAAACTGTCTTTAGGGTTGCACGGTAGAGAAATACTTGAATTGCCCGTCTTTGATCTGCAAAATCACCGCGCTCTTGACGGGGTCGCCGGTGCCTTGGAACTGCATCTTGCCCGTCACCCCCTCAAACTCCTGGATGGACGCCAGGGCGTCCCGGACCTTCTGGCGCTCGAGGGAGCCCGCTTTGGTAATGGCCGCCAGCAGCAGCCCGGCGGCGTCGAAGGTCAGGGCCGCCACGTCGTCCGGCTTTTTGCCGTACTTGGCCTCGTAAGTCTGGATGAATTTCTGGGCGGTGGGGGTGGCGATGTCCGCGGCGTAGTGGGTGCTGAAGTAGCTGCCTTCCAGGTCCCTGGCCCCCAGGGTCAGGAGTTCCTGGCTGCCCCAGGAGTCGGAGCCGATGATGGGGCAGGCCAGCCCCAGGCGCCGGGCCTGCTGGGCCTGGAGCGGCACCTCGTTGTAATAGTTGGGGAGGAAGAGCACCCCGGGATTGGCCGCCTTGATGAGGGTGAGCTGGGAAGAGAAGTCCTTGTCGTCCTTGGTGTAGGATTCGAACCCCACCACTTTGCCGCCGTCGGCCTCGAAGAATTTCTTGAAGAACTCGGCGATGCCCTTGTTGTATTCCGAGGCCACGTCGTAGAGCACTGCCGCGGTCTGGGCCTGAAGCTGCTCCCGGGCGAACTTGGCCATCACCCGCCCCTGGAAGTCGTCGATGAAACAGGCCCGGAAGACGAACTTCTTGGACTCCGTGGTCTTGGGGTTGGTGGACCAGGGGCTGATCATGATCACTCCCGCGTCTTCGCAGATGCGGGCTGCGGGGATGGCGTTCCCCGAGGCGTTGGGGCCGATAATGGCCAGGACGTTGTTCTGGCTGATGAGCTTCTGGGCCGCGGCCGCGGCGGATTCGGCCTTGTCCTCGTTGTCTTCGATGAAGAGTCGGAGGGGATATTTTTTCGGGCCCACCGTGATGCCGCCGCCCTGGTTCACCTGCGCGGCCAGGAGTTCCGCGGCTTTTCTGCAGGAGTCCCCCACCGTGGGTTTGCTGCCGGTGAGCTCGGCGTTCACCCCCACGCGCGCCTCGTTTTGGGGGGCCGGAGCGCAGCCCCCTGAAACCAGGACCACCCCCAGGATTATCACGGCCCATTGTCGCTTCATGACCCACTCCTTTCGTGGAGAACAAGGGCGGCCCTAGAAGCCGCCCCGGGCAGGCGCTAGCACTCTACCAGAGAGGCTCAGGCCCGTCAACCGCAAAGGCCGGACCTCTAAGTCGTTGTCAAAACAGGCATTCTTAGCTACAATGGAAAACCATGCAGGAAGAGGACCAGAAAAAGCAGAAATTGCTCCGGGGCATCTATCTCTTTTCCGGGGTCAGCGACTCCGACCTGGAGGCCCTGAGCACCATGGCGGTGAGCCGGAGCTTCCCCCGCCAGGCCCCCATCTTCTGGGAGGGCAAGGAAGCGCAAGGGTTTTACCTGCTCATCGCCGGTCAGGTCAAGCTGGTGAAGAGTTCCCTGGAGGGCAAGGAGTACATCATTCGCCTGGTGCTGCCCGGGGAGACCTTCGGGGAGGCCGCGGTCTTTGCCGAGAGCCGCTACCCCGCCAGCGCCTTGGCCCTGGAGGACTGTAACCTGTTGTTCTTTCCCAAGGCGCCGTTTTTGCGCTACCTGGACGCCTCTCCGGCCCTGGCCCGGAACATGCTGGCCACCCTGAGCCGGCTGAATTTCCACCTCACCCGCCAGTTGGAAGACCTGTCTTTAAAGGAGGTGTCGGCCCGCCTGGCCCGTTATCTCCTGGAAAGGTGCCGGGAGACCCACGGAAAAATCGCCCCGGGACTGTCCTTTGAATTGCCCACCACCAAAACCGACCTGGCTTCTTACCTGGGCACCATCAGTGAAACCCTGTCCCGCACGTTAGCCCGGTTAAAAAACTATGGTGCAATAGAAGAGGACCGGGGCCGGATAACCATTATCGACCCCGCTGCTTTGAAAAACATGGCCGCGGGAACCAAATTGTGACGATTGCCGCCGCCGCTCCCGGTAATAAAACAGTAAGAAAACCAAACAAGACAAAAATATTTCTTGACAACGTCAGACAGATTTAACTATATAGCAGATTACCCTGTAATTATTCCCCCCCTCTTATTTAAAGGGCCAGGAAGAAAGGAAGGTTGCCCATGGCCAGCGAAGTTATGAAATTAACCGCGCAGATTGTCATTTCCCACGCCTCCATGACGGAACTCACCCCCAAAGAATTGGTGGATGAAATTAAAGACATCTATAGTGTTTTGGCCTCCTTGGACGCCGGCGTGGTAGCGGAAGCGGCCGCGGCCCTGGAAAAGGGCAAGGAAGTGGTGAAGAAGCCGCCCATCCCCCTGGAGCAGATCGTTACCGAAAAATACGTGGTCTGCCTGGAGTGCGGCAGGAAGATGCGCACCCTCAAGACCCACCTGCGCAAGACCCACCAGCTGCTGCCCAAGGAATATTTCCGGCGCTACGCCCTGGACCCCAAGAAGTACCCCCTGGTGTGCAAGGAGTATTCGGAGCAGCGCCGCAAGCTGGCCAAGGAGAAGGGCCTGGGAGCCAAGGGCGCCCGCCGCAAGCGCGCCAAGTAAGGAGGGCTCCGCAACTCCCCCGGGGCCGGGCAGCCCCGATCTATCATCTCTACAAGGGACCCGCGCGGTCCCTTTTTTCTTGGGAAAGGTGATCAATTCCCGGCCTGCGGCCACCGCCCTGCCAAGGAGTCCTTGAGTTTTGCGAGCAGGGAAGATAAATTAAACCATTATGCGTCTGTCTCTCAACTGGCTGTCGGACTTTGTGGACCTCGCCGTGACCGCCCCGGTCCTGGCGGACAAACTCACCATGTCGGGCCTGGAAGTGGAGGTCCTGGAAGAAGTGGCCCCGGACTTTGCCGGGGTGGTGGTGGGCCGGGTCACGGACGTGTTTCCCCATCCCCAGGCCGACCGTTTGCGCTTGGCGGAAGTGACCGTGGGCAGCCGGACCTACCGGGTGGTGTGCGGCGCCCCCAACCTCGCGGCCGGCGTCCTCTACCCCTTTGCCCCTCCCGGGGCCCGTGTTTCCCAGGGCCGGGAGGTCAAGCCCGCCAAGCTCCGGGGGGTGGTCTCCGAGGGCATGCTCCTGGCGGAGGATGAGCTGGGGCTCTCCCAGGACCACGTCGGGCTCATGGAGCTCCCCCAGGACCTCGCCGAGGGCGCCGACCTGGCCCAGGCCTTGAGCCTGGCGGATACGGTCCTGGAAGTGGCTGTCACCCCCAACCGCCCGGACTGCCTCAGCATCCTGGGCCTGGCCCGGGAGGTGGCGGCCCTTCTCAACGTGCCCCTGCGCCACCCCGAGGTAATAGTCGAACCCGCGGCCCGGAAAATTGTCGATGAGGCCAAAGTCACCATCCTGGACCCGGTGGGCTGCCCCCGGTACGCCGCCCGGTTGGTGGCCGACCTAGTGGTGCAGTCCTCCCCCTTCTGGATGCGGCGCCGCCTCATGCTGGCGGGCCTGAGGCCCATCAACAACCTGGTGGACGTCACCAACTACGTGCTCCTGGAGTTCGGCCAGCCCCTGCACGCCTTTGACTTCAAGCATCTGAAAGGCGGCGAGATCGTGGTGCGGCGGCCCACCAACAAAGAGTTGGCCCAGGGCGGCTTCACCACCCTGGACGGGCAAAGGCGGGAGCTGGCCCCGGACACCCTACTCATCTGCGACGCCGAGAACCCCGTGGCCCTGGCGGGCATTATGGGGGGGCTGGAGTCCGAAGTGACCGAGGGCACCCGGCGGGTCCTCATCGAGAGCGCCTACTTTAACCCCGCCACCATCCGGCGCACCGCCAAGCGCCTGGGCCTGAGCACCGAGGCCTCCTACCGTTTCGAGCGGGGGGTGGACCCCGACGGCGTCATCCATGCCCTGGAGCGGGCCACCCAGCTCATGTGCCTGGTGGGCGAAGGGCGGGCCCTGGCCGGCCGCCTGGACGAATATCCGGGCCCTATTTCCCGGCCCCGACTGAACTTGCGGGTCTCCCGGGCCAACCAGGTCCTGGGCACGGCTTTCCCCCAAGAGGAGATGGCCGCGCTCCTGAGGCGCCTGCATTTGCCCGCGGAGGCCAGGGACGCGGATACCCTGGAGGTGCAGGTCCCCTCTTTCCGGGGCGACCTGGAACGGGAGATCGACCTCATCGAGGAAATCGCGCGCCTGGCCGGCTTTGAGCAGATTCCCGTGACCCTGCCCCGGGGCGCGGTGGCCGCGGCCCGGCCCGGGCCGGAGGTGAGGCTCCAGGAGGAAGCGCGGGAACTGCTCCTGGGCCTGGGGTTCTTCGAGGTCATCACCTATGCCTTCCAGTCGGAGCGCCAAGAAAGGCTGCCGGGGGAGTCCCCCGCGGCGGCGGGGCCCCTGCGGCTGGCCAACCCCCTGAGCGAGGAGCAGGCGGTGCTGCGCACCTCGCTGCTTCCCGGCCTCCTGGAGGTCCTGCGCAAGAACGCCCTGCAGCAGGTCCTGGACGCCCGGCTCTTCGAGCTCTCCAAGGTTTTCCTGCCCGAAAGCGGCGCCTCCCTGCCCCGGGAGGAATACTGGCTGGCCGGGGTCATGTGCGGCGCCCGGGAAGAGCCTTCCTGGCTGGCTTCCCGGGAGAACGTGGACTTCTTCGACCTCAAGGGCGCGGTGGAAATCCTCCTGGAGGGCCTCCTCATCCCGGAGGTGGACTTCCGGGGGGAGGAACTGCCCCGCTACCTGACCCAAGGCGCCCGTGTTTATTCCGGCTTCCGGGAGCTGGGGGTCCTGGGGGAGCTCAGGCCGGAGATTGCCGAAGTAATGGACCTGAAGGGCCCGGTCCTGGTCTTCAACCTGAATTTCGAGGCCCTGGCCCAGGCCGCGGCGCCGCCGCTGTTCACGCCGCTGCCCCGCTACCCCGCGGCCTACCGGGACATCGCCCTGGTGGTGCCGGCTGAGGTCCCCGCGGCCCGGGTGGCCCAGGCCTTGCATCACCACGGCCGCCCTTATCTGGTGGAGGCCCGCCTCTTTGACGTGTACTCCGGCGACCCCGTCCCGCCGGGCAAGCGCAGCCTGGCCTTCAGCCTCACCTACCGGGACCCGGAGCGCACCCTGACGGACGACCTGGTGAACCGGCACCACCAGGCCCTGGTGGCGGCTTTGGAACAGGAGCTGGGCGCGGAACTGCGGTGATCGAGGACTTCCCCCAGAAAGCCTTTTACACCATCGGCGAGGTGAGCCGCATCACCGGGGTGCGGCCCCACGTGCTGCGCTACTGGGAGGGGCAGGGGAAGCTGCTGAAGCCGTCCCGGCGCCGCTCCCGGCACCGCCTCTACCGCCTGGGGGACATCCAGCGCATCCTGGAGATCAAGCGCCTCCGGGACGAAGAAAAGCTCCCCTTGGCGGCCATGCGCCGCCAGCTCCTGCCCGCCGCGGCCGGGCCCGCCTTCCCCGCCTCCCACCAGGCGGAACTCCTGGTCCTCCTCCACGAGCTGCGGGAAGAGCTCCAGGCCCTCCGGGCCCTCCTGGATTAACCTTCCTGAAAATTTCCCCCAAACTGGCACCTCGTCAATAAATGCTTATGTTAAGCCTGACCCCGCCGCGCCGGGCCGGGAAAATCTTCCCTTGTTTGCCTTAAGTCAAGGCGCGGGGTGTGACGCCGCATTATCTTGGCAGGAAAGGGCGGCAGGCCAAGGGCCCGCCCCACAGACTAACGAGATAGGAGGACTGACCATGTTTTGTTATCAATGCGAACAGACCGCCAAGGGCGAGGCCTGCACCGTCCTGGGGGTGTGCGGCAAACAGCCGGAAGTGGCGGCCTTGCAGGACCTGCTGATTTACGCCCTCCAGGGCCTGGCCCAGGTGGCCGTGGCCGGCCGAAAGGTGGGCCTCAGCGACCGGGAGGTGAACGTCTTCACCTGCGAGGCCTGCTTTGCCACCCTCACCAACGTGGACTTCGACCCCCAGCGCTTCGTGGCCTGGATCAACCAAGGCGTGGAACTCCGGGAGAAGCTCAAGGCCAGGCTCAAGGCCGCCGGCGGCCCGGCTGACTATCCCGCGGGCCCGGCCACTTTTCAGCCCAAGAACACCGTGGACGGGCTGGTGGGCCAGGGGGAGGAGTTCGGCCTGAAGTCCTACCCGGCCCCCGACGCCGACACCCTCTCTTTGAAGCACATCCTGCTGTTCGGCATCAAAGGAATTTGCGCCTACGCCGACCACGCCCAGATCCTGGGCCAGGAAGACGAAAACCTCTATGCCTTCATCCACGAGGGCCTGGCCGCCATCCCCGACCCCAACTTGGGCCTTACCGACCTCCTGCCCCTGGTCATGAAGTGCGGCGAGATGAACCTTAGGGCCATGGAGCTCCTGGACGCGGGCAATACCGGCCGCTACGGGCACCCGGTGCCCACCAGGGTGCCCCTGGGGCACAAGCAGGGCAAGGCCATCCTGGTCTCCGGCCACGACCTGCTGGACCTGGAGGAAATCCTCAAGCAGAGCGAAGGCAAAGGCATCTACGTCTATACCCACGGGGAGATGCTGCCCTGCCACGGCTACCCGGGCCTGAAAAAGTACCCCCACTTCTACGGCCACTTCGGCACCGCCTGGCAGAACCAGGGGAAAGAATTCCCCCAGTTCCCCGGGGCCATTGTCATGACCACCAACTGCCTGCAGCGGCCCCAGGAGTCCTACGCGGACCGGCTTTTCACCCGGGGCCTGGTAGGCTGGCCGGGCATTAAGCACATCCCGGACCTCAACTTCGCGCCGGTGATTGAGCGGGCCCTGGCGCTCCCGGGCTTCCCGGAGGACGCCAACGGCCGCGCCGTCATGGTGGGCTTCGCCCGGAACACCGTGATGGGCGTCGCCGGCCAGGTCATCGAGGCGGTGAAAGCCGGGGCCATCAAGCACTTCTTCCTGGTGGGAGGGTGTGACGGCGCCAAACCGGCTCGCAACTACTACACCGAGTTCGTGGAGAAGGCCCCCAAGGACACGGTCATCCTCACCCTGGCCTGCGGCAAATTCAAATTCTTCGATAAGGACCTGGGCGACATCGGCGGTATCCCCCGGCTCCTGGACGTGGGCCAGTGCAACGACGCTTACTCCGCGGTGCAGATCGCCGTGGCCCTGGCTAAAGCCTTCGGCGTGGGGGTGAACGACCTGCCCCTGTCCATCATCTGCTCCTGGTACGAGCAGAAGGCGGTGGCCATCCTCTTGACCCTCTTGTCTCTGGGCATCAGGGACATCCGCCTGGGGCCCAGTCTCCCGGCCTTCGTTACCCCCAACGTCCTGGACTTTTTGGTGAAGAACTTCGACATCAAACCCATCACCACGCCGGAGGCGGACCTGAAGGCGATCCTGGGATAGGAAGAGCTTGGGGGGAGGGCAGGGATTGGTCGTCCTGGCCCTCCCTCAATTTTTCTCCCCTTGACTTGGCCCCCCAGGTGCTTAACAGACAACTATCAGGAGGCGTGATGAAGCTGCTGCGAGGCGCAGCCGCAATTTCTCTTTTCTTGGTGCTCTTGCCCGGGGCCGCCCTGGCCCTGGACCTGAAACCCCTCTCCATCTCCCTGGAAGATTATCCCTACCCCTATAAGGTGGACTTCCTGGACCTGCACCTGGAGGGCCAGGACCTGCGCATGGCTTACATGGACGTGGCTCCGGCCCAGCCCAACGGCCAGGCCGTGCTGCTGCTGCACGGCAAGAATTTCTTCGGGGCTTATTGGCAAGGGACCATTAAATTCCTGACGCAGCACGGCTACCGGGTCATCGTGCCCGACCAGCTGGGCTTCGGCAAGTCCGCCAAGCCCGATATCCACTACAGCTTCCACCTGCTGGCCGCCAACACCAAAAAACTCCTGGATCAGCTGGGCGTCGCCAAGGTGGCGGTGGTGGGCCATTCCATGGGCGGCATGCTGGCCACCCGCTTCGCGCTCATGTATCCCGAGGCCGTAACCCACCTCATCCTGGAGGACTCCATCGGCCTCGAGGATTACCGCGTCTTTGTGCCCTACCTCCCCTTGGAGAAACTTTACGAGAATGAGCTGAAGGCCACCGAGGAAAGCATTCGCAATTATCACAAAACTTATTACGTCCACTGGAAGCCTGAATATGACGAATACGTGCTGGTGGCGGCTCGGTGGCGGCAAAGCGGCGAGTATCCCCGTTTGGCCCTGTCCTCGGCCCTGACCTACCAGATGATCTATGAGCAGCCCGTGTGCTACGAATTCCCCCAGGTCAAGGCGAAGACCCTAGTGGTGGTGGGCCAGTCCGACCGCACCGTGGTGGGCAAGGCCCGGGTGCCCAAGGAACTCCTCCCTAAGGTAGGGCAATACCCGGAGCTGGGGAAAAAGACCGCCACATTAATTCCCGGCGCCCCTCTGCTGGAAATTGCCGACGTAGGCCACATCCCCCACTTTGAAGCCCCGGAAAAATTTCACGAGGCGCTGCTGTCCTTCCTGCAAGGGAAGGGGACGCCCAAATAAAGCGCCGCGAGCACCGATGATCGTCGTCCGCCCGCCGGAAAGCATCCATCAAGCCCACGGCCGCATCGAGAACGGCACTTTCCACGGTCGCTGGCATTTTTCCTTTGACCAGTACTTTGACCCCGAATACACCCATTTCGGCTCCCTCCGGGTCTTCAGCGATGACACTCTTTCCCCCGGCGCGGTCTGGCCCCTGCATCCCCACCGGGACAATGAAGTGGTGACTTATTGCGTCCAGGGGGAATTCCGCCACGCCGATGAGGGCGGCCAGGGCGGCCTTCTCAAGAAAGGCTGGGTGCAGCATACCACCGTGGGCAAAGGCATGTGGCACTCGGAGATCAATAACCGGCCCGACGCGCCCCTGCGCTTTATCCAGATGTGGTTCCTGCCCTCGGTTAAGGGGCTGGATCCCAAGGTGGAGCAAAAGGCAGTGGCTCGAACAGAGCGGCAAAACCGCTTTTTACCCCTGGTTTCCAACGACCACCCCGGGGCCCTGCCCATCATCTCCCAGGCCCGGGTCTATTCCTGTTGGCTCACCGCGGGCGCGGCTCTAAAGCACGAACTGGCCGCTGGCTGGGGGGCCTACTTCTACGTGCTGGAGGGGGGTTCAGTGACGGTGAACGGCCAGCGCCTGCCCGCCCTGGCCGCGGTGAAGGTCACCCTGGAGCCGCAGTTGGCAGTCCAGGCTCGGGGAGAGGCGGAACTTATCCTGGTGGAGGTGGCCCTTACCTGAGCTTGCCGCCTTGACAACGGAGGACAACCCATGCAGCTTTCCTGCAAAAATCTCTCCCTGCTCTTCGTGGCCGGGGCCCTGGGGGGATTGGTCAACAGCCTGTGCGTCTGGGGCCTGGGGGCCCTGGGGCTGCCTCTGGCCCTGGGGGTGAAACTGGCGCCCCCTCTCACTCCGCCCTGGCTGTACCAGCGCCTGGTCTGGGGCGGGCTGTGGGCCTTTCTTTTCCTCCTGCCCCTTAGGCGCTGGCCTTATGAGGTGCGGGGGCTCCTCTACAGCCTGGGTCCCAGCCTGGCCACCTTTTTCCTGGTGCTGCCCCTCCAGGCCCACAAGGGCCTTTTGGGGTTACAGCTGGGGACCCTCACCCCCATCTTTGTCCTGTTTTACAACGCCGTCTGGGGGGTGGTGGCCGGCCTCTGGCTGCGTTTGACGGGAAAGGCTGCCTGAGTTAAGGAACCCCCGCCGCTTGCCAAAATACCTTTGGCTTTCCCCCAAGATTCCCTTAAACTAAGATTTCCCGGAGCGCGGCGGGCCTGAGCCGGGGCCCCGGGCCGTGGCCAAGCCACAAAGGGAGGGAGCGTCCATGGGCTCCTTTTTTAAAAAGCTCAGCCTGATTTTTGCAGCCGGCTGCTTTGGCGGCTTTGTCAAGGGGATGGTGGCCTGGCTTTTCGGAGCCGCAGGCGTCAACGCCCTGCTGGGCAGCACCCTGGCCCCCGCCCTGACCCCGGCCTGGATTTACCAGCATGTCATCTGGGGCGGCATCTGGGCCCTCTTGTTTTTCCTGCCCGTCCGGGGGCTCTCCTACCCGGCCCTGGGGGTGCTCTACAGCCTGCCCCAGTCCATCATCATGCTGCTGGTGATGTTCCCCAAGATGCCCCAGGCCGGCCTCTGGGGGTTGAAGATGGGTTTGAGCACCCCGTTTTTGATCCTGTTTTTCGGCGCGGTCTGGGGGGTGGCCACGGGCCTGTGGCTGAAGGCCTCCAGGGAAAGTTAATCACCCCGGGCTTTCAGCACCGGCGGACAAAGGAAGATTTATGGCGAGAAGGTTCAGACGGGTGGCCCTGACTCTGGCAGCCACCGGGCTTTTGGCTCTGGCTTCAGGAGTCTGGGCAGCAACCGTCCCCTTCTGGGATTTGCTCCCCTTCGTGGATCTCAAGCTGCCGGGCTGGCAAATGGACGGCAAACCCAGCGGCAGCACCCTGAAGCAGGGGGATTTCCAGGTCAGCGAAGCCCAGGCGCGCTTCCGGGCCGGGGACCGGACCCTGGAGATCAGCATCCTGGATTTTTCGGGCCAGCCCCTCCCCTTTTTGGCCGGGGGCCAGCAGCTGGACATGGAGACCGGGGAGGAGCGGGTCCGCACCACCACGGTACAGGGTTTCAAGGCTTTGGAGACCTTCCGGACCCAGGACCGCCAGGGAGAGCTGAACATCGGTGTGGCGGACCGGTTCTGGGTGAAGCTTGACGGGGACGCCATCGACAGCCCGGAGGTGCTTCACGCCGCGGCCGGGCAGATGGACTTGAAGAAACTGGCCACCCTGGCTAAATAAAGGGCCTGCGGCAGTATCCAGCAGGGTTATGGCTTGGCAGGATTCATTTTCCCCTCTCCCCCTTGGGGGAGGGTCAGGGTGAGGGGAGTATGCTGCGCACCCTGGAATTGGCGGGTTCTCCCCGGGAGCGAGGCCGGCGCCACGGTCAGCTCCTGGGCCCGGAAATCCGCCGCCTGCGCCGGGGCCTCCTCGCTTATTTAGCCCGCCTCAGCCTCTATACCGCCGCGGTGCCCCTGTTTGGCCTGCTCGTGGTCCTGGCCCGGCGCGTTTGGCCGCACATACCTCCCCGCCTCAAAGAGGAAATGGCCGGGGTCGCCCAAGGCGCAGAACTGGGGCTGGGAACGGTGCTCCTCATCAATGTCCTGGACGACCTGGCCAACAACAGCCCCCGGTGCTCCGCCCTGGCGGTGGGGGAAGAGCGCACGGACCAGGGCCTCTACCTCATGGGGCGCAACCTGGATTATCCTCTGTTCACCACCGTTTTAACCCAGCTCCAGACCATGTTTCTAATAGCGCCGGATCAGGGCCTGCCCTTCGCCTCCCTGGCCTGGCCGGGCTATGTAGGGGTGTGCACCGGCACCAATAAGGCCGGAGTGGCCCTGGCCCAACTGGCGGCCATGAGCCGGGACCGCACCCTTCGGGGGGTGCCCGCGGCTCTGCGCTTCCGCCAGGCCCTGGAGGCCGAGGCCACCGTCGCCGGGGTGGCGGCTCAGATCCTTCGGCTCCCCGGCACCATCGGCAATAATGTCATGCTCTGCGGGCCCCGGGAGGCCGCGGTGCTGGAGCTCTCCGCCCGCCGGGGGGTGGTGCGCCGACCTGAGAAGGGGCTCATCACCGCCACCAACCATTATCAAAGCCCGGCCATGCAACCCCTCCGGGGGCGCTTCCCGCCCCGGCCGCCCCTGTCCCCCCTGCCGGCTGAGATGTTCACTGACGCCTACAGCCAGGCCCGCAATGCACGACTCCAGGAGTTGGCCCGGGCCCGCCGGCTGGGGCCGGAGGACCTGAAGCAGGTCCTGGCGGACCGCCAGGTGGCCAACCCCGGCACCGTGGTCTGCACGGTGTTCCAGCCGGCCCGGGGCCGCCTGTGGGTGGCCCTGGGCGAGGTGCCGCCGGTGAATCGGGGGCCCTTCGCGGAGGTCAGGCCGTGGGGGTAAGGCCCGGCGTGGGGTAAGCCGGCCCCCGGCCCGGGACGCAGCCACCCGAAACACCCCCGGGGTCCGCCCCTCGCCTTGACAGAAAGGCCCCTTCCGGGTAACATGATAACCGCGGGCGATTAGCTCAGGTGGATAGAGCGTTGGTCTCCGGAACCAAAGGTCGGGCGTTCGAGTCGCCCATCGCCCGCCAAGGATTTTCATGGGGTTAGCTCAAAAAGCTGGCCCCTTTTCTTTTGCCTAGAATTCTGTTCCCCACAGCATTCCCCACAGAGCTTATTAAAATCGGGGTAAAACAGGGGAGGTTGTGCGCTTGTGGGGAGGGGGTGCCTGGGCCCCCTCCTTGTCGGCATCGCTTAAGAGCGGGCGCCGGAGCCTAAGTGGTTGATTCCTGGTGAGGGGTAAGGTAAGGGTTCCCCTCCGATCGCGCCGTGTAGGGCGTCTCACGAGGTCAATTTCGGGCTAAAAGGCCATGAAATCTGCAACACCATCCTTTGCGCCCGATTCGGGCAGGGCATGAGCCAGCGACAGGTAGCCAAACAGCTTGAAAAAGACCAGCAGGAGAAATGGGAAACGGTGCTTTTCAAGGGGAGTTCGCTTGCCAAGCGGTATCGCTTAATTAAACGCGGAGGGTCGCCGGGACCTGCGATAAGGGATAGTCGTGGCCGATTTTGTAGCGCGGCTTCTCGAGCGCGGACGCCGGTAACAGAAAAGCCAAATAAACCGGCGTCCGCACGCCGCACTTTTACCATGGCCATGGCTTTCGCCACCATAGCCATCAGCCAGCTATCCAGGATTCCAGAAGACGATCCCAAGCTCCCCCACCTCTATCAACTTCTTGCGCGAGCTCTTGACCCTGGGCCCTGCTCTTGCCTCTGCCCATGGTGCCGGCCCTGGCCCCGGCTTCGCCCCGCCCCTCCGTCCAGCCCCCGGCCCACAGGTATTCGCCCGGCCAAGGGCAAACCCCGGGACCGGGACTCCTCCCCCCCCTGCCTTTGAATACTCCCCACGGACAAAATTCTCAAAATCCATCGAGGGGAAAACAGCAGACCCCCCCTAGTATGGGGCCGCCCCCAAATTTTAAAATGAAAAATTCTCCACGGTCGGCTGGGCATCTTTTTCTGGTCATATTTTTATCTTGATTTTTTTTAACCCTTAGGGTAAATATGCTACCATTAATTAACAAAAATGATTATAATATTTAAGACCTTAAAATTCCAGAAGGAATGTAATGATTTTAACCTCTTGCAAAGGCGTCATGGCCCGGAGAGAGCAGGTTTAATCGCGCAGAGACTTGCCGAATTGAGGGCGGCAACAGTTTTGGAAGATATGCGGACCTTGCGGCAGGCAAATTGCCACATGCTTACAGGGGGGAAACGTGCTGGCTATCTCTCTGTAAATTTGGATTTTCCATACCGGCTTGTATTTTTGGCAGCCAATAACCCGATTCCTAGGAAACCCGATGGTGGTCTCGAATGGACTAAAGTTACTGAGATTGAAATCCTTGGAGTGGAGGACACCCATGATAAGAAAAATCCAAAATCAGTATAATCCTAATTATGCATCGCCGCCGGGTGAAACCCTGCTCGAAACCCTTCAGACTATTGGGATGCCCCAGGCCGAATTAGCTGAAAGAACGGGCAGACCTAAAAAGACAATTAATGAGATTATAAAGGGTAAAGTCTCCATCACGCCCGATACAGCACTACAATTAGAAAAGGTATTGGGGATACCTGCAAGCTTCTGGAATAATCGTGAGAGTCAGTATCGAGAAATATTAGCGAAGTTAGAAGAACACGAACGTCTGGAAAATCATCGCGATTGGCTTAGTAATTTCCCATTAAGTGCGATGATTAAAATGGGATGGATTAAGGGTTTTTCAGATAAGGTAAGTCAACTCAAAGAACTCCTGAGGTTTTTTGGAATAGCTACACCCCTTCAATGGGGGAATTTGTGGGATGAAAGAACAATCAACTTTCGTACATCTCCCACATTTCGGATTAATCCCTATTCGGTTGCCGCTTGGCTACGCAAAGGCGAAATAGAGGCTCGGTCTGCTAAATGTAACCCCTTTGATTCCAAAGCTTTTAGAAGTGCACTCAATCGCATACGCACTCTTACCAATGATCCCCCAGAAGTCTTCGTGCCGGAGACAGAGCGGTTATGTGCAGAATCTGGAGTTGCCCTTATTTTCGTTCCAGAACTTCCAGGAACCAGGGCGAGTGGCGCAACCAGATGGTTGAATAATGCTAAAGCTCTCATTCAACTTAGTCTTAGATATGGAAGCGACGATCATCTTTGGTTTAGCTTTTTTCATGAAAGTGGACACATTTTGCTACATTCAAAAAAAGCCACCTTTTTAGAACGTGATAAAATGAACCGAAATGATTTAGAACAGGAAGCAGATAAATTTGCAACGGATATACTCATACCATCATCAAAGTTTCGCCAGTTCATTAATTGTTGGAATCATAGTAAAGAGTCCATTATGAATTTCAGTCTTGAAATGAGCATCTCACCGGGAATTGTAGTTGGAAGGCTTCAGCATGATGGTTATTTGCCATATGGCCATTTCAATGAATTAAAGAAACGCTTTGTTTTAATTTCATAATGTTATAAGAATGGCCACCTAACTTGGGAGTAGCTACCCAAGCGCTTGTGGGCAATGGTCTGCGCTTGGTGGGACTCTTTCTTGGTGATGGTGGGGGGAAGGGTCTTTTCGCTTCCGCCGAAAGTTCCCTTTGAGGAACCATCGGGTATAGGCTTGCGCTCGATCTCCCCCAGCTTGACTTCCGCATCCAAGAGAACCTCCCCCAAGTCCTGGGCGTCGGAAAGGGCGGCTTCTTTGGCGGCGTAGGCGGACATGGACCCCTGGCAGGAACCGTCCCCCAAACCTTTGGTGAACCTTAGGGCGTTGCTTCTCTTCCGTCGCATGCCGGAGCATACTGTTTGGACCACCAAAAAACTCCTTAACCAAAAGCCTCTCTCATGGCATAATGCCCTTGTGAGGGCTTGATGAATCCCCTGGAAACCTACTGTAAGGACCTCCCCAAACTCCGAACTTCTGTTGCCCAAAGCTCAACGTATAGGGAATAGGTGTGACAGCAACCGTATTGGCATCTTGCGAAACCGAGCTAAGAACTTTTGCCTCAGAAGTGACCACGAAGTTTGCCCTCCCCATTGAGTTCAATCCCGAGGACCAGCTTAAGAGCCCTATCGCTGCCCTCTTGAAAGGTTTCGGTTCGGCGCTGGGCCTTCCCGTCGAGGTGGTGACGGAAGTGCAGACGGACCGACTGGGGCGCCCCGACATGGGTGTCGCGGTCAAGGGCCTGTTGGCCGGACACATCGAGTTGAAAGCCCCTGGAAAGGGCGCTAACCCAGAAAAAATAAAGGGCAGCGACCGGGAGCAGTGGGAGCGTTTCAAGAATCTCCCCAACCTCATTTACACCGACGGCAACGATTGGGCCTTGTACCGTAGCGGACAACTGGAAGGGAAAATGGTGCGGCTGGCCGGCGACGTCACCACTGCAGGCCAGGCCGCCATCGGCCCAGCCGATGCCGAGGCTATTTTAACCTTGATGCAAGATTTTCTCCGCTGGGAGCCCATTGTCCCCGCGTCGCCGTCCGCTCTGGCCAAAATGCTCGCCCCCCTCTGCCACATGCTACGCTCCGATGTCCTGACCGCACTCCAAAATCGAGATTCAAATCTTTTTCTCCTGGCTGCTGATTGGCGCAAGTACCTCTTTCCCGATGCCGACGATTTCCAGTTCGCCGACGCCTACGCCCAGACGCTCACCTACGCTTTGCTCCTGGCTCGTCTATCCGGGAGTGGGCCGGGCCTGTCCGTCCCCCAGGCCGTGACCGCGATCCGCACCGGCCATAGCCTGCTGGCCGACGCCCTCAGCATTCTTGGCGACCCCAAGGCCCGGGAGGAAATCGAGACCCCGGTGTCTGTGCTGGAACGGGTCATCGGCGCGGTGGACCCCGTGGCTCTCACCCGCAAGGCCAAGGGAGATCCCTGGCTCTACTTCTACGAGGACTTCCTGGCCGCCTATGACCCGAAAATGCGCAAGGACCGGGGGGTGTACTACACCCCGGTGGAGGTGGTCCAGGCCCAGGTGCGCCTGGTGGCCCAATTGCTGGAGGAGCGCTTTGACGCCGACTTTTCTTTTGTGAGCCCGAAGGTCATCACACTGGACCCAGGCGCCGGCACCGGCACTTATATCCTCGCCGCCCTGCAACACGGTCTAAATCAAATTGAACCGGAAAAAGGCCCGGGCATGCGGGCCAATTTTGCCACCCATGCCGCCCAAAACCTCCACGCCTTCGAGTTGCTGGTGGGGCCCTATGCCGTGGCCCATTTGCGGCTCACCCAGCAAATCCTGGCAGAGGGCGGAGAAATGCCGTCGGATGGCGTCCACGTGTACCTGACCGACACCCTGGAATCCCCCCACCAGCCGCCTCCTAAGCTCCCGATGATGTACAAAGAATGGGGGGAAGAATACAAACGCGCCCAGCGGGTCAAAGCCGACGCGCCGGTGCTGGTGGTGCTCGGCAATCCGCCCTACGATCGCCAGCAGATTGAGGCGGCAGAGGCGGGCCTGGTGCGGCGCAAGGGCGGCTGGGTGCGCTATGGCGAGGGCGGGAAGGAAGGCGAGAGCATTTTCAAGAGCTTCCTCAAGCCCTTGGAGGCCCTGGGCTGGGGGGTGCACGCCAAAAACCTCTACAACGATTACGTCTATTTCTGGCGCTGGGCCTTGTGGAAAGTCTTTGAGAATAAAGGCGGCCCTGGCATCGTCAGCTTCATCACTGCTTCTTCCTACCTGCGCGGGCCGGGCTTTGCCGGCATGCGCCAGGTGATGCGCCAGACCTTTGACGAATTATGGATCATAGACCTCGAGGGCGGCCAGGGGGCGCGGCAAAGCGAAAACGTCTTCGCCATTCAGACGCCGGTGGCCATCGCGGTCGGGGTGCGCTACGGTGACCCTCAGCCGGAAACCCCCGCCACGGTGCACTACACCCGCCTCAGTGGGACAAAGGATGAAAAGCTCTATACATTAAAGCAGGTGACTTCCTTTCAGGACCTCATCTGGCGGCCCTGCCTCCCCGGCTGGACCAACCCCTTCCTGCCCACCAGCGACAAGCCTTACTGGAATTGGCCGCGGGTGACCGATCTTTTTCCCTGGCAGGTGAGCGGGGTCCAGTTCAAACGCACCTGGCCCATTGGTGAGACTAAAGAAGTCCTAAAAGAACGTTGGAACAATCTCCTTCAGGCAAATCCTGAAGAAAAGGGGGCACTGTTTCATCTGACCAGAGACCGCAGCATCGCAAAAGGCTATTCTGATCCCATCTCGGGGAAAAAGTTAAATTCCTTAACCACACTTGAACACACAGAAGCATCCCCGGAACCTATTCATTATGCCTACCGCAGTTTTGATCGCAAGTGGGCTTTGCTGGATGTTCGCCTTTGCGATTTCCCCAGGCCCAACCTGCTGAAAGCCCACAGCGACCGCCAGGTTTATCTTATCAGCTTACTTACTGAGATACTAGGGGAAGGCCCGGCAGCTGTGGCAACCGGACTTATCCCGGATTTGCACTATTTCCGAGGTTCTTTCGGTGGCGCCCATGTAATTCCCCTTTGGCGTGATGCTGAGGCCACGGAGCCCAATGTCACCGCCGGGGTGCGAGAGGCCATGGCCCAGGCTTATGGCCAGGCTGTGACGGTGGAAGACCTCTTCGCCTACTGCTACGCCGTCCTGGCCGCGCCGGAATACGTGCGCCGCTTCTGGGACGAACTGACCATCCCTGGCCTCCGGATTCCCCTCACCCGGGATGCAGCCCTCTTTACCCGTACCGCCGAATTGGGCCGCCACCTGTTCTGGCTGCATACCTACGGCGAGCGCATGGTGCAGCCAGGGCACAAGCCGGGCAGAATCCCCCCGGGGAAAGCAAAATGCCTAAAAGGGACACAGACCACTCCCGATAGGTATCCCGAAACATTTTCCTACGATCTGGCCAGCCGGCAGGTGCGCGTGGGGGAGGGGGTCTTCGGGCCGGTGCGCCCGGAGGTGTGGGAATTTAGCATCTCCGGCTTCCAGGTGGTCCAGTCCTGGCTGGCTTACCGGATGAAAGCGGGAGCCGGCAAAAAGTCCTCAACTCTGGATAAAATTCGGCCGGTCACCTGGCACTTTGACGAGGAATTGCTGGACCTCTTGTTGGTGCTGGAACACACCGTGGATCTGTGGCCTTCCTTAGCCCAGGCTCTCACCGACATCCTGGCCAGCGACCTGTTCACAGCTAAAGATTTCCCAGAGCCAAAGCCTGAGGAGCGGATGGCCAAAGGACATTTACCGCTCTTAGGCGTTAGTGGCACAAGTGAAGCCACCAATGATGAGGATGATGGATAACAAAGGCTCATAAAAGAAATGCGTTACCGGGGCAACATCCTCTTCACATTGGCGGCTATCAGGTAATCAAGAAGTGGCTCAGCTACCGGGAACAGACCCTATTGGGCCGCTCCCTGACCTCGACAGAGGTTGATGAAGTTACCCACATGGTCCGCCGCCTGGCCGCCATTGTCTTGATGGGACTGGCCAATTATTTGGCAGCGAAGCGATCAAGTTATGCTTGGCATGGCCCTGCGACGACCGGCGTTGATAATAGCCCCCTATCATTAAAAGACCAAGGAGCTTAGGTAAAAGGTGAGGCATTGCAGATATGAATGAGATTTTGAAACAACTTGAACAATGGATGAAGGAGAAAGAAGGAGAGCATTGTGAATTTAAAGAGGCCAAGAGGGACTATTCTTTTGAAAAGTTGGTTAAGTATTGCGTAGCCTTAGCCAATGAAAGAGGCGGCCGAATAATGCTGGGGGTCACGGATCAAGAACCCCGACAAGTGGTGGGCACCCGAGCCTATCAAAACCTGGAAAAGACCAAGGCCGGCCTCATGGAACGCCTCCCCCTTAGAATCGAGACTGATGAAATTAACCACCCCCAGGGAAGGGTGTTAGTTTTTCATATTCCCTCGCGACCCCTCGGTTATCCCATCGCCTATAAGGGCGCGTATTGGATGCGCCGCGGTCAGGAGCTGGTCCCCATGACCCAGGACTTGCTCCAGAAAATCTTTGCGGAAACTGGCCCTGACTTTTCTGCCGAGATTTGCCGCAAGGCCAATATTGCTGACCTGGACCTGGAGGCAGTGGAAAACTTCCGCCAACGGTGGATTAGAAAAGTAGAGAACCCCGCTTTGGCGAACCTGTCCCCAGACCAACTCCTCACCGATGCAGAACTGCTGGTGGACGGGGGGCTGACCTACGCCGCCCTCACCCTCTTCGGCATCCGCCAGGCTTTGGGGAAATACTTGGGCCAGGCAGAGGTGATCTTTGAATACCGTTCCCAGGAAGCCTCCATCCCCTGTCAACAACGGGAGGAATACCGTTTAGGATTCTTTGCTTTCATGGATAACCTGTGGCAGAAGGTCAATATGCGCAATGACCGGCAACACTTCGCCGATGGTCTCTTTATTTGGGACATCCCCACCTTCAATGAAATGGTGGTGCGGGAAGCTATCCTCAATGCAATAGCCCATCGGGACTACCGCTTGGGCGCGTCCGTATTTGTGCGGCAATTTCCCCGCAAGTTGGAGATTATCAGCCCTGGCGGATTTCCCCCCGGCATCACCCCGGAGAACATCCTCTGGAAGCAGTCGCCTCGCAACCGGCGTATCGCCGAAGCCCTATCCCGGTGTGGGCTGGTGGAGCGTTCCGGCCAAGGGGTCAACCGGATGTTCGAGGAGTGCATCAAGGAGAGTAAGCCCTGGCCCGATTTCTCCGGGTCTGACGATTATCAAGTGGTGGTGACCTTACAGGGCGAGGTGCGGGACCCCAGGTTCCTTCGCTTCTTGGAAAAGGTGGGCAAAGAGAGGCTTGCTTCTTTCGACACCAAAGACCTCCTTATCCTGGACCTGATTCACCGGGAGGCGCCGATCCCCGCAAACCTGAGCCCGCGGCTCCCCCGCCTGGCGGACCATGGAGTGGTGGAGAAGGTGGGCCGGGGGGTACGTTATGTCCTGGCCCGGCAATTCTACGCTTTCCTGGGACAGAAAGGGGTTTACACCCGCAAACGAGGGCTTGATCGGGACACTAATAAGATGCTGCTTTTAAAGCACATCAAGGAAAACCAGAAGGATGGAAGCAGATTGCAGGAATTAATGCAAGTCCTCCCCTCATTTTCTCGTAGCCAGATTCAGAGATTACTTAAAGAGCTTCGGAAAGAGGGCCAAATTCATCACATTGGTTCAACCAGGGCAGCCCTATGGTATCCAGGCCCGGAACTGAATCAGGATTGCCTCTAAGAGTCCCAAAAGGCCATGGCTGATGCAATTAGGATGCAATCAATTTAGATAACCGATTGATATAGCGCAAAATTAGACCAGATATAACCTTCCCATGGGGAAGCAAGTTAAGCAATAAATAGCCACCAGTCTCCGAACCAGGACCCGGTCTTATCAAGCGAAAACTGGCCTTCCTCAGACGCCCCGCCAATCATCAAGGCGACAGCCATGGCCATTTCATATTCCAAGATACCTGGCCGAGCTATCCTCTGGTCTGGCATGAAGATACTTTCCCGTAGTAGCAACCGAAGCATGGCCCAGGGTGGCTTGCACCAGGTGGACAGGCGCACCCCGATCAAAGGCATGTGAGGGTGTCCTTGTGGTAAAGGCCCTCCTTACTTTATCCTGGCCATCTCCCTTATCGTCTCTCCTGGGGCTTCCCCCGCGCCCGTGGGGGTGATGATTCGCTCTGCCATGCGCCAAATCCGCTATAAATCCCCACTCAGGCGGCCAATTTTAAACGATCTCCCCCAGGGCAAGGATAGGGTAAGGGTCCCCGCCCTTATCTCTCATTCTGAGGCGTCTCAGGCCTCTCCAGGGAAGGGCAACCCCACCTCTTGCCCCGAGTCCTGGACCTTGGGCCTTGCTCTGGCCCCGGTGCCGCGGTGCCAGCCCTGGCCTTCGGGTTCCACCATCTCCACCTACCACCTCTCCGTCCAGGCGCCGGCCTCCTCCTTCGCTGCCCCTGTCCAGGCCGCGGCCACGGCCCCAGGCCCCCGCCCTGCACCCCATAGGATTTTGCGGTCCTGAGAGCAAAACCCCAGGATTGGGACTCCTACCCCCCTGTGCCAATATTATCCGTCCGGAAATTTTTGGATTTTACAATGGCGAGGTTCGACCAGAGAATGCCACCAGGCTCTGAGAGATAGCTATGATGAGTATATCAGCACACCAGACGCCGGGTGGTAAAGTGCGGAGATAGAGCAGTTAGTTATAATTTTGGGATCATTTCGTTGCTTCGACTTTCGAAAAAGGCTGTTATCAGGCCGAAACAGCCGGTGAACAGCATGTCTCCAAAGGGCGCGGCGAAGACCCCTGGCCAACCCTGGGCCAGATGCCGCCGGGGACCGGTAATGACGGTAAAGGAAAACTGTGGTCCCGGAGAATAGTCCGGGGCATAGGCGCAGCCGTGGCCACCGTCGGCAAAGACCTCGTCGTTGGTGAGCCCCCCCGCCTGAAAACGGGCCAGGTGTGAGAATAGCGTGGCTTGGTCTAAGAGCCGGGTATGATGTTCATAAATACCCCAAAGGCTTTCTCCCTGTATCAAGACTGCAAAGGTATGGGAATTCCCCAGGTTTACCACCATGAGCCCCTCTTCCTGGCGTTCCCGGGCCCGGGGGTCCAACAGTGCGCCTCGCACTCCCGCGGCACAGGTATCCATAAGCACAGCCCCTGGCAGGGCTTCGGCCACAGCTAACATCCGGAGTAAGTATGGGGGAGGCTCACGAAAAGCCAGATCCTGGAGTTTCCCGTTCTTGGAGAGAATATCTTTCCAATACTTAAACCGGAAGCCACGGTTGCTGCCCTCGGGATGGAAACCATGGTCCGTGACTGCCACGGCAAAATGGTCGGGTAAAGGGACTTCAAAGGAGGATAGTGTGGCTGACAATCCATATAGATTAATATCCCCAAGAGAAAAGGGAACCTCTTTAAATGATGATTCCTCCGCGATGATGACGCCCCATTGCCGCACCACCTGCAGGCGGTCATTGAGAGTTAAGGCAGCCTGGGGCGTTGCATAAACCTTGAGCCCCTGTTCCAGGTGATTGCGGACCGCCTGGGTCACCGCCCCGCCTCCCATCACGCGGCCGGTTAAAAAGATGGATCGGCCCTGTTCCGTAAGACGCTGGATTCGTCTGGCCAAGATCCGGGTGGGGGCCGGCATCATCATCTTTACCGCATCTTCCAGGTCCTGGCCCGGCTCCCATATAAGGAGACGCTGCCTGAATCCTCCTATATCCAGGGCCAGGATAGAGTTTTCGAACATATCAGTATTCATTTCTCAGCAGTTGCTGGCATCAGGCGCTTCCCCGCATACCCACTGCTTTGCCGTCCATCAGGGTTATCTGCCGGTCCAGGCTCCGGGCTAACTCTAAGTTATGGGTGACAATCACCGAAGTGAGACCCAGTTCCCGGTTGAGTTCGAGGATAAGTTCATGCACCCGGGCGCCGCTTCGGGGGTCCAGGTTGCCGGTGGGTTCATCCGCCAGAAGCACTTCCGGATTCAGTACCAGGGCCCGGGCCACCGCCACCCGCTGCTGTTCTCCGCCGGAAATGAGGGAAACCCGGTGCCGCAGCCGATCCTTAAGGCCTACCCGGAGCAAAATCGCTTCCGCCATTTCGCGGGCGGCAGATTGAGGCAGACGGGCAATTAATGCCGGCATCATCACATTTTCCAGGACATTGAACTCGGGCAGCAGGTGGTGCAACTGAAACACAAATCCCACCTTGCGATTCCGGAAGGCCGCCAGGGGTTTCTCTTCCAGGGAAAAGACGTCTGCTTCATCCCAAAGCACTTGCCCGGCAGTGGGCCGTTCCAGGGTTCCCAGGATATGGAGCAAGGTGGATTTGCCCACTCCCGAGGCCCCGGCTATTGCCAGGGTTTCTCCCTGGAAGATATCCAGGTCCACCCCGGTTAACACCTCCACCATGACGCCGTTGGTCCGAAAGGTCTTTACCAGACCTTTCACCTGGATTTTTACAGGCCTAGGGGATGTCGTCTCTATGACCAGATTATTCACTGCGGGGACTCCGCCTCCGGGTAAAAATGCACAAAGAGCCGTCCGGTGAATGGGTGGGGTTGCACTAATGCCGGGGTGTCATAGACCGCTTCCAGCACTTCCGGAGTGCAGATTGTAAAAGTGTCTCCGTCCCGGAAGATACCCCCATCTTTAAGAAAGATGAGACGCCGGCAATACTGCGTGGCAAGATTGACGTCGTGCATTACCGCCAGAATGGTGAGGCCTTCCTGCTGATTGAGACGAGTCAATAACTCGAAGATCCTCAATTTATGGCGAATATCCAGGTTGGAGGTGGCTTCATCCAGGAATAGAATGGGGGTGGCTTGAGTCAGGGCCCTGGCCAGTACGATTAACTGGCGCTCGCCCCCGCTCACCCGGTTGATGAGGTGAGGAGCCAACTCAAGTGTCTGGGTGGCGACCATGGCTGTTTCTGCCGCTTCCAGGTCCTCCCGGCTCTCCCGCTGAAAGCGGCGCAGATGCGGGTAACGGCCCATGAGCACAATTTCCCAGCAGCTGAAAGGAAAACTGACCCAGTTTTCCTGGGGCACCATGGCTACCTGGCGGGCCAGAGGCCGCGGTCGCCACTTGTTCAAGGGAATGTCGTCATAATAAATTTGGCCTTCTCGGGGAGGCAGCACGCCGGTTAGGGCGTTCAGCAGGGTGCTTTTCCCTGAACCGTTTGGGCCCAACAGGCCCACAAACTCCCCGGCCGCGACCTGGAAATTTAGGTCCTTAAGGACAATGTGATTATCATAGGCTACGGTTAAACTCTCCACCTTAATCATAATTGCAAGGTCTATCCTAAGCGGGCCCCATGATAATTTCCAAAGTCATCTTCCGCACAACTGGGCCAGGGGATTAATCTCCTCCGGTTCCTGCGGCTCCGGGTCGAACTGCATGTCATAGAGTCTTCGGTAAAGGGCGTTTTGCTGCAAAAGCGAGTTATGGGTGCCGACCCCGACAATACGGCCTTCCACCAGGACCACGATGCGGTCGGAGTGGTGCACGGTGGAGAGGCGGTGGGCGGCCACCAGGGTGGTGCGCCCTTCGATGAGCCGGGCCAAGGCCCGCTGCACCTCTCTTTCCGCTTCGGAATCCAACGAGGAAGTGGCTTCATCCAAGATCAGGATCTGCGGGTCTTTTAACAAGGCCCGGGCGATGGCCAATCTCTGGCGTTCCCCCCCGGAGAAACGCACGCCCTGCTCGCCGATGAGCGTGTCCAACCCCTGAGGCAACGCCACGACAAAGTCATAAGCAAAAGCAGCCTTGAGCGCCGCGATAATCTCTGCTTCGGAGGCGTCCAAGCGCCCGTAAGCGACGTTGTGCCGCACCGTATCATGGAACAAGATGGTCTGTTGGGTGACCACGCCGATCTGGCCCCGGAGGGATTCCAGGGCCACTTGGCGAATGTCCTGCCCGTCAATGAGAATGGCCCCCGTCTGGACTTCATAAAACCGGGCGAGAAGGTTTAACAAGGTGGTTTTGCCAGCCCCGCTGGGGCCCACGAAGGCCACCACTTCTCCCCGGCGCACCACCAAATCGATGTCCTTGAGTGCCGGACGGCCCTCATAAGCACAGGAAACTCCTCGGTAAACAATCTCCCAGGAAAATGTCGGCAAAGGCTGAGCTACCGGCCGGTCCCGGATCTCAGGTTCCCGGTCCATCAGGCCGAAGACCCGCAAGGCCGCGGCCAGCCCTTCCTGGACCGTGTTGTGCACCTGGCTCAGGCTTTTGATGGGGGCATAAAGCATCAACAAGGCGGCCAGAAAAGAAAAAAAGGTGCCGGGAGTGGAATTTCCCCGGATGACGTTATAACCCCCGTAAAAGATGATGGCCGCCATCCCCAGGGCTCCCAAGAGATCCATCACCGGCGAAGTGAGCTCCCGGGTGGCGGTCCATTTCAGGCGCAAGCGAAAATACTCGTGGTTTACCCGAGAAAAGCGCTGCGCCTCGTAATTCTCTCGGCCAAAGGCCTTGACAATGCGCTGCCCGGCAAGGCTTCCCTGCAAAACGGCGTAAAGGTTGGCATTAGCCACCTGGTTTCGTTGGGAAATACGCCGGAGACGTCGGCCCAGGCGGACGATGATAATCAGGGCCAGGGGGAAAACCATCATGGAAAGCAGGGCCAAGCGCCATTCCCGATAAAAAATCACCCCGGCCAGACCCACCACGGTGAAGCTATCCTTGAAGAAACTGGTCACCACCTGAGTCACCGAGGTTTGCAACAGGTTGACGTCATAAGTGAGGCGGCTCATTAAATCGCCGGTGGAGTGGCTATCGAAAAAGGCCAGCGGCTGCCGCTGCAAGGAGGAAAAAAGTTCGTCTCGCAACCGAGTGACAATGCTGTTGCCGATAAAGCTCATGGAATATTGATGGGCATAGGCCAGGGCTCCTTTGACCAGGTAGAGCAGTATAATCAATGGCGGCAGCAAACAAAGCATGTGGACCCGCCGGGCGAAGAAGACCTCGTCCATGACCGGTTTTACCAGGTAGGCCAAAAGCGCAGTAATTCCCGAGACCGCCAGCATGGCGATAATCGCCGCGGCCAACCGGAGCCGGTAAGGCTTTAGGTAGGTAAGAAGGCGAAGATACAAATGCAGATCTTGGACCAGATTAGCCGAAAGCTTCCGGGTCGGTTTCAGCACATTTCACCAGTTTCTGAAAATTCTCTGTCCCCTTCGGCAGCCGTGAAATTGGCGCACCTGGTACATGAAGGCCTCCAGGCGGGTGCGGGTATGGCTCTGTTCCTGGCCGTCGTAGGCGAGATTCAGGAAGGGGATGTTACCGTGGTCCTCCCGGAAGCGCTTGAACAGAGCGTTGACCACGGTGCCGGGCATGCAGGTGAAGGGCATGATGTTCACCAGGCCCGCGGCCCCCTTGCGCACGAAGTCCCGGGATTTGCCCATGCTCAGGATGGCCTCGCCCTCGAAGGAGGGGTGCAGGTAGTCTCTGGCCAGGTCCAGGGTCTCGACGATGGAGGGCTCCCGCAGGTTCTTGATGCTGCCGTTGAAGCACTCCTCCAGGCGGTGCTCGTCTTTTTTCTGGACCCGGTCCTTGATGAGGATCTGCAGAAGCCGGCGGTAGTGGCGGGCGGCCCGGGCGTCGTTTTTGGAGGAATGGGTGACATAGAGGAGCCACTCGCCGATGGGCGGCATCCAGACCTCACCGCCCAAAGCCTCAATCTCCCGCACGGCGTTTTCGTTGGAGAAGGTGTTGGCCCGGGTGTAGATCTCGCCGACGATGCCGACGATGGGCTTGCGGCCGTTGGTGCTCAGGGCCAGGTCGTCGAAGGCGGCCCGGGCCTGGCGCAGCGGCACGGAGACATCCTGCCGGTCCCGCAGGGCTTCGAAGACTTTGCGCAGGAAGAACTGATAGACTTTGTCGCTCTCCCCGGCCACCCGTTCATACGGCCGGCACTCCCGGAGCTTCTTCTCCAGGAGGTCGATGGCCACCACCCCGTTCCAGGCAATGCGGTCGAAGTCGCCCCCCACCATGCCCACTTCTTCATACATGGTTTCGCTCTGTTCCGGGGAATAGACCGGCACCTGGGGATACCCCAGTTCGTCCAGGACCAGGCGGTGGAAGCGGTGGTACTGGCCGAAGCGGCAGGGACCGTTGGCTGAAGGCATGAAGAAGGCGCTCTTCTCGGGGTCAAAGTCCAGGCGGCGCAACAGCTTGGCCAGGTCGCCGGTGGTTAGGATCAGGGGATAGCACTCCTTGCCCGAAGTGAGGCGGCGGCCCAGTTCCAGGGTCTCCTCGTCGGAATCCGGCAGGGCCTCGGCTTCGCCGCCGCAGGCCTGGAAGGCCGCTACCAGGGCCAGGGCCTGGTCGGTCATGGGAGGCAGATAGATCTTGCGTTTCAGGGCCCCGGTCACCCGGTAACGGAAGGGCGAGACCCGGGCCGGGGCGGGCTCCACCTTGACGTTCTTCAGGCTGTCCAGGAAGGCTTCCAGGCGGGTGATGGCCCCTACGTCAGAAGAGTGCTCGTCGATTTCGATCTCCAGGTAGGGTTTGCCCCGCATGCGGTCCTTGAAAAAGTGCTGGATGAAGGAGTCGGGGCCGCAGCCGAAGTTGGTGATGAAGACGCCGTAGAGGCGAGGGTCGCGGCGGACGTGCTCGGCCACCCCCAGGATCTTCTGGCCGAAGCGCCAGTACATGGGCTTGATTTCGTCCAGGTCCTGCACCTGGTCCACCGGCAGGAAATCCATGGGCATGGCCAGGACCCCCAATTGCCGGAGCTTGCGGTGCAGATTGAGGTTCATCCCCGGGTCCAGGGCGTTGTAAGGGCGGCCGATGAGGATCATGAGGCGGCCGTTTGGCGGCAGGGAATCGAGGATTTCCTGGCCTCGGGTGTGGAGACGCTCATAGTAGGTCTGCTGGGCCGCGATAGCCCGGCGCATGGCCCGGTTGGCCCGAAAGACCGACCCCCCCAATTCCTTCCCCAAAGCCCGCAGACCCTGGCGCAACCTTTTCTCGCCCCGGCCGAAGTAGAGCACCGGCGAGAGGACCTTGGCATCATAAGCGGCAAAGTCGATGGCGGTGGGCGCCGTGTAGCACAGCGATTGCGCCATGGGACAGACCACCCCGGCCCGGACCTCCGGGTTGGGGTTGGGCATGTCGATGACGCTGGGGAGGAAGATGCGCTTCACCCCGGCCTTGAGGAGGTCCAGGAGATGGCCGTGGGCCACTTTTACCGGGTAGCAGGGCTCGGCCGCCAGGGCTTCCACCCCCTGGTTGATCACCGCCTTGTTGGTCTTCTGGGAATAGACCACGGTGAAGCCCAGGTCTTCGAAAAAGGCCCGGAAGAAGGGCATAAGTTCCTGGAAGAACATGGTGCGGGGGATGCCGATGGTGCCCCGCCTTCCTTCCTTGGGGGGCTCGGGCCCATAGAGCCAGTCTTCCCGCTCCTTCAAGAGGTCAGGCATGTCATACTTCTTTTGGTTGGCTGCCACTTCATACTTCTCGCAGCGGCTGCCGTAAAACAGGGGTTTTTCGCCCTCGATCTGCACCTGGCGAATCTCGCAGTTATTGGGGCAGCTCTTGCACTCAAAGGAGGTGATGTCATAGTGCCGGTCGGCCAGGTCGAACCCCTTGAACTTGGAGGCTTCCCAGTCCCGCTCCCGCATGGCCAACAGCGCCGCGCCGATGGCCCCGGTGACGTCATGGTGGGGCGGCACCGTGATCTTTTTCCCACATACCTGCTGGAAAGCGGCGACAATGCCCCGGTTGGCCGCGGTGGCCCCCTGGTAGAAAATGTTATTGCCGATGGGCCGGTCTTCCGCCACCTTGTTCAGGTAGTTCTGGACGATGGAATAAGACAGGCCGGCCACCAGGTCTTCTTTGGCGGCACCCCGCTGCTGGTGGTGCACCAGGTCGGACTCCATGAACACGGTGCAGCGCTCCCCCATGCGCACCGGGTTTTTGGATTCCAGGGCCAGGCGGCCAAATTCTTCGCGGATGGAGATACCCAGTTTCTCGGCCTGCTCCTCCAGGTAGGAGCCGGTGCCGGCGGCGCAGACCTTGTTCATCATGAAGTCCACGATGGCGGCGTGGCTTAAGCTGATGAACTTGGAGTCCTGACCGCCGATCTCGAAAATGGTGTCGACGTTGGGGTCGATGGCCGCGGCGGCGGTGGACTGGGCGGTGATTTCGTTGCGAACCACGTCGGCGCCGATGAAGTCGCCGGTGAGGTAGCGGCCGGAACCTGTGGTGGCCGCGCCCATGATCTGCACCCGGCCGCCGATCTTGGCGCCCACCCGGCGCAGGCCTTCGGTGATGGCCTCCAGGGGGCGGCCGGCGGTCATCAGGTATTCCCGGGCCAAGACCCGGCCCTCAGGGTCGATGACCACCACGTTGGTGCTGATGGAGCCCACGTCGATGCCCAGGTAGCCTTCCGTTACCGTGCCTTCGGGGATATCCACTACCTGGTAATGCTCCGGCCCAAAGGCCGGCGGCGGCTGCAGGGGGTCAAGGTGCCGGGTCTGCTCGGCTTCCTGTTGCAGGTGGCAGCGTAAAGGATCTAGGTCCAGGGAAAAGCCGGCGGGCGGGTTTTGCCGGGCCACCAGGACGGCGCCCACCGCGCCTAAGGAGCAGAAGTGGGGCGGGATGAGGAGGCCGGCGTCGTCCAGGTCCAGGACCTGGCGAAAGGCCTGGCGCACGCCGAGGTTGTGGGCCACACCGCCCTGGAAGGCCACCGGCGGGGTGACGGTCTTGCCCTTGCCGATGTTGCTTTTGAGATTGCGGGCCATGGCCTGGCAGAGGCCGGCGATGATCTCGTAGTCCGGGGTGGCGCCTTGCTGCAGGTGGGTCATGTCCGTCTTGGCAAAGACGCTGCAGCGGCCGGCTACCCGGGGCGGGGTGGTGGACTTCAGGGCCAGTTCGCTGAATTCTTCGATGCTGTAGCCCAGGCGGTGGGCCTGCTGGTCCAGGAAGGAGCCGGTGCCGGCGGCGCACATGGTGTTCATGGCGAAGTCCTGGATCACCAGGTGGCCGTCTTCCTCGCTAACCAGGATCAGCTTGGCGCTTTCTCCCCCAATGTCAATGATGGAACGGACCTCCGGGCAGAAATGGTGCGTCCCCCAGCCCAGGGCGATGACTTCATTGACGAAGGGGCCGCCCAGAATTTCAGCCAGGCGCTTGCCCCCCAAGCCGGTGCAGGCCACTAGCCGGCATTGTTCCAGGGGAAAATCCGGCCTCAGGGATTCCAGCAGGTCTAAAGCGGTGCGCGAGGGTGTTCCCAGGTGGCGGCGGTATTCTTCCTGGACCACCTCCCCGGTAGGATTCATGATCACCAGGTTGACACTTGCTGAGCCAACATCTAACCCCACATCGAATTTGCCTTGCATAATTCGCATCCCCCTAACAGAGGACTGGAAAAGCTATTAAGAGATTTATGGTTTCAAAGTCACGGTTTCATGATAGCGATGAGTTAGGGGCAAACAGCCTTATCCCAAAACGCCGGTCGTACGGAAGCGTGGATCTACCATGGCATAACCCACGTCCGCTAAAAGATTGCCGACCAGGGTAAGCAAGGCCCCGATGACCAACTCCCCCATGACTACGGGGTAGTCTCGGGCCATCACCGCCCCATAGAACAGTTGGCCCATGCCGGGGATGGCGAAGATGGATTCGAAGATGACGCTGCCGCCGATGAGGCCGGGCACGGAGAGCCCCAGGATGGTGATGACCGGCAGCAGGGCGTTGCGAAGCGCGTGCTTGAAGATCACGGTGCGCTCCAGCAGCCCCTTGGCCCGGGCGGTGGTGATGTAGTCCTGGCGGATGACCTCCAGCATGTTGCTCCGCAAGTAACGGCTCATGCCGGCCAGGCCTCCGAACGCGGCCACCAGCACCGGCAGGGTCACATGTGCAGCCAGGTCCTGGACTTTTTGCCAGAAGGTGAAATGGGAAAAATTCAGGGAGGTAAGGCCGGAGATAGGCAGCCAGTCGAGATAGACCCCAAAAAGCATGATGAGCAGCAGGGCCAACCAGAAGGTGGGCATGGCAAAGCCCAAGAAGACAAAGAGGGTGGTGCCCCGGTCAAACCAGGAATGAGCCCGATAGGCGGCCATCACTCCAATGGGAATGGAGACCAGCAAGATAAGGATCATGCTCGCCAGGTTGAGGCCGATGGTGATGCCTATGCGCTCCTTGATTTTGTCCCAAACCGGGCGTCGGTCCGGGGAGAAAGAACGGCCGAAGTCCAGGTGGACCAATCGCTTGAGCCAAGCCCAATATTGCACCACCAAAGGCTTATCCAACCCGTAGAGTTCCTGGAGGCGTTTTGGGGCCTCAAGAGAGGCCTTGGGGTTGAGGGTGGTCTGTAGATCCACCGGAGTCCCCGGGGCTAGATGGATCACGGTGAAAGAGACCATACTGATCCCCAGAAGCATGGGACACATTAATAAAATTCTCTTAAGCAGATAAATCCACATAAATCAAAAATCTCTGAAGACAGCACTTTAGCCAAATCATATCTTACCTCAGCGGCAAAGGCCGCAGGGGGCCGGGTGACCAATGGCGGCGGTACCGGAATCAACAGGAAACCGGCTAAGTTACTTCAATTCCCAGCTACCGCACGATGAGCACGCTGCAAGGGGTATGGCGGCTCACTTTTCCCGCAGTGGTGCCTAGGAACCTGGCCCACACCTCCGAAAGCCCAGTATGGCCCACCAGGACTAAATCAAACTTGCCCTCTTTAGCCACTTCCACGATAGTCTTGGCGGGGTGGCCTATCCGGATATCGGTTTGGAGTTCTATACCGGCCTTTTGCGCCCGGGTCCGCGCCTCCTCCAGGAGTTGTTCGCAATGCTGGTAGCCGAATGCTTTTTCTTCCATGACCTCATCCATGGTGGCGGCAAAGCGGGGCAGTTTTTCCTGCACCGCCAGGGCCCAGAGTTCCGCTTGGTGGACTTTAACCAGGTTAATTCCGGCCTCCAGGCCTTTCTTGGCGCCTTCCGAGCCATCGTAAGCCAACAAGATTTTTTTAAACATTTTGTTCCTCCTCTTGGTATTCTCCGCCCAGCATAGCCAGGATTTGCCTTTTTTAGCGCCGGACATAGCACAATTCCCTGGATATCAGGAGAAATAAAGGAATGGAGCAAAGCTGCGCGATCACGGAAAAGATAATAAGAGCGCCCAAAGAGTATTCATACAGGATCCCCATAAGGACGCTTCCCAGGAGCCAGAAGAGACCAAAGACTGCCTGGGAGATGCCAAAAGCGGAAGCCCGGTGGTCCTTCAGGATCATTTCCGCCATGGCCGCCTTGACCACGGATTCCAGAGTCCCCATGCCGATGCCCCACAAGACCATACCCAGAAATACCAAGGAGGATCCCCCAAGGAAAACCAGGGGGGCGAAAGCTGCCGCGAGCAAAGCGGCAACAATCAGAACGGGGATTCCCAGGCGGTCGAAGAGTCTTCCCAGGATGAGGGCTGAGGTCCCCGCCACTACCATCGCCACGGCATAGGATATGGGGATTAATTGGTCCGGAACCACCGCGACCTGGTGGAAATGGTAAGCAATCAAAGGGAAGTCGGCAAAGCCGGCCCCGATCAGCGCCGTGGCAGCAGTAAGAAGCCAGAAAGGCCGCCGGGGCAGCCCCTCGGTCTCCAGTTCGGGAACGCTCACCTCCAGATGCTGGGGGTGCGGGTAGAGGAACGACGCCACCACCAGCACCAACACCGCGGCGGAAGCTGACAGCAATAAGACCCCGAAACCGAAACGATATGTATAGTTGAGATAAAGCACCCCCGCGATAATAAGCGGTCCCGCCATGGCGCCCAGTTGGTCCATGGCCTCGTGAAAGCCGAAACCCCAACCGTGCCCCGTCTGGGCGGTGGCATGGGATAACATGGCATCCCGGGCCGGGTTGCGAATGGCCCGGCCCACGCGTTCCATTAATATCAACAGCGCCGCCACTTCCCAGCGCCCCGCCAGGGCTAGAAGAGGCACGGAGAACATCTGCAGGACATAGCCCACGTAGGTGATGGGCCAGTATTTTTTGGTGCGATCGGCCAGGTAACCCGAAATAAAGCGCACCGCATAGCCCAGAAACTCTCCTAAGCCCGCCACCGTGGCCACTATTATGGCGCCGGCTCCTAAGGTGCCCAGAAACGGCCCCGTAATGCTCCGCGCCCCCTCGTGGGTCATGTCGCTGAAGAGGCTAACGACCCCTACCAAAATGATGAATTTCCACGCGGTGGCGGTGGTAAGGTTTTTGGCTTCCACGTCGATTTTCCCCTTTCCTGCTCACCTTTCCTTGCCATAATGTAGGCTGGATAAAGCCGTCAGAAATATAAAATCCCCCAGGCCGGTGACCACGACCCCACCAAACTGGCCCCGGCCCGGGGGATACCCAGAAAGGGGCCGTCTTATTTGAAAGCCCCTTAATAGGGCCGTCAAGTGAAATCCCCCCCACCGCGCCAGCACCCAGCCGATCACCAGTGACGGCACAAGTTGGCGGCGAAAGGATTCGGGCTTGATCTCGGCCCCGGCCAGAAAGGTCAAGACCACTGAGCCGAAACTGGCCAAAAAATTGATCCAGGCGTTGGGTGGGAAAATGGCGGTGTGCAGGAGTGTTCCCAGGTTACCGGCGACAGATCCCAGGAAAATCTCCACCAAGGCCACGCAGAGGCCGATGGCATGGAGATGAGACTGGCGAGGAGCGCTAACCCCACCCATGCCGCCGCGGTATACCAGACATGCTCCACGGTGTCCTCCTCAGGGGCGATCGTGGGGCAAGCGGAGAATAAAAAAAGCCCCTGATCGCCTCTGCTTCGATCAGGAGCCATTAGCGCTAACGCAGTTCGGGGAATCTCCCCCAGGCGGACCTCCATCGCCTGTTTATAGATTAGTGTCGTAGATTACCGAATGCAAGCATTTTTTCCCGCTAATTCATGTTGACATTCATTCAAAAAGGATCACCTTAAGCGCTTCCCCCTTTGGGCGCGAGGCTGATGACTCCTGTCCTGCTGGGCAGGAGTCTTTTTTTTGGCCGATTCCAGGAAGACAGTGATTAACAAGTTTATTTTAAAGAGCAAACGTCCTGCGGGTTAAGGACCCGGGTAATTTTCAGGTTTAACTATGGCTGAAGCCGCTTCCGCAATAATTGAGTCTCCGAATAAGTTACATCAATCGCTGAATTACCAGGACAATTCCCAGGCTGATCAAAATATAGGCGGCATAGAGGTTGACACTGCCGCTGTGGATTTTTCCGAACAAGGCGGCCAGCGATTGCGCTAACCTTGCCCCTGGTCGAAAAACCGTTCGTTCCAGGATATACACTTCTTTCCGCTGGCTCTTGACAGCAATAAGGAAATGCTCCGCCACCGTTTCTTTCATCTCATCGAAGATGACGGGTTGAAAGACCGCCTGGAAAATTACCCTCACGGGATTGGAAAATCCCGTGGCAGTATAAGTCATCTTAGGAAATAAACGGCGTACGCCCCCCTCCCAGGCCGGCCCCTTGGTCACAGTCCTAACCCAGGTCAATGCTCGAATGAGGATTATGCTTCCCGCCAGGAGCAAAATCAGGACTACAAAGGTGTAGGAAGTTGACATGGCAAAAACCACGGGGTTGCGCTCTGTTCCCCGATGTAAAACCACCAATCCCCGGCCCGGAAGAAAAGTCCGGCCGACTTGGGCTCCGAGGTCGTGGAATTCAGCGATGAACGGCTCGCCAAACTTGGCGTTTCCCTTAGGGACGGTAAAAAAAGGCGGCACCAGTTCATCCACCATGTGCTCATGGGTAAAGGTCGCGATGGTATTATCCAGCACCGGAATCACATACGTCGGGAGAATACCGAAAAGCAGGCAGCATACCGCCAGAATACCCAGCGGCGTCCGCATGGAACGAGACACCTCCATGGCTTGCGAAGCCTTTGGAGATCTGGCAACCCCCAAAAAACTCATGGCGAAGGCCTTGACAAAACAGGTGACCGCCAGAGCCGCCGTCAGAGCCAGAGCCGCGGCGCAGAGGGCGAAGACAATCTTTATGCCCATGGATTGCAGGGCGACGCTTCGCAGCATGGTTTGCAAGGTCAACCATTCGCTCACAAAGCCGTTGAAGGGCGGCAAGGCACCAATGGACAACGCCCCCACCAGGAAGAAAAAGCTCGTCCAGGGCATAACCCGGATCAGCCCTCCCAGGCGATCCATATTGCGCTCCCCTGCACTGAAATCCACCGCTCCGGCACCCAGGAACAGCAGCGCCTTGTAAAGCGAGTGGTTCAGCATGTGGTAGAAGGCCGCAATGAAAGCTATGCCGGCCAAAACCGGCAACCCTGAGGTGCTGAAAATAAAACCCGCCCCCAGGCCTACGGTGATGATGCCCATATTTTCTATAGAACTGTAGGCCAGCATCT
>Ga0315268_10000531_pt1 | contig 44318 bp, 46 predicted proteins | sample C1_top_MG_FD_204535 | JGI IMG/M metagenome (GOLD analysis project Ga0315268, IMG submission 204535) | Sediment microbial communities from Yellowstone Lake, YNP, Wyoming, USA - C1_top | ecosystem: Environmental > Aquatic > Freshwater > Lake > Sediment | place: USA: Wyoming | collected 2017-08-01 | reverse complement strand
TGAGTCCATATCCTTCGACGAGTTTTCCCCCGGTGAGTGCCTCGAACTTTTCACATACCTCGACGGGAAGCGGTGCCGCACCACTAATGCAGAATTTTATAGAAGATATGTCTATGTCTTTTATTCCGGGATAATTGTTTATCGCTACATACATCGTGGGAACGCCGGGGAATACGGTTGGTTTCAGACTGTTGATCGTGTGTATCACTTCTTTAAGTTCAAACTTGGGCAAAAGAATGATGGCGAATCCGGAATACGTGGAAATGTTCATGCACACAGTCATGGCGAAGGAATGGAAGAATGGAAGGACGGCAAGCATTCTCTCCTTTCCATCCTCGGCGCGCGAGAACCAGAGTCTGCATTGAATGGCGTTTGCAACGAGATTGTCGTGGGTTAGCATGACCCCTTTCGAAACACCCGTGGTTCCTCCTGTGTATTGAAGCAGTGCGACTTCATCGCTTGAAATCTTCACATCGGGTGGTGTGGGTGGGGACTTTATGAGGTCGGCAAAAAGATAGATTCCTTCCTTTTTCTCATAGGGGGCGAGGTCTTTCTTCTTCGCTATGGGGAAAAGTATGTTTTTGGGGAAGGGGAGATATTCACTCAGGTTGGAGATGATGATGCGTTTGAGAGGCGTCTTGTCTTTGACCGCGAGGACCTTGGGAAGCAACACCTTCATGTCAAGAGTCACAATCGTCTCAGAAGACGAGTTTTTGAGCTGATACTCAAGCTCTCGCTCCACATAGAGTGGGTTGGTCTGCACGACTATTGCACCTGCCTTGAGAGCGCCGTAGTACGCAATTATGCACTGCGGGCAGTTCGGGAGGAATAGGGCGACACGGTCTCCCTTCTTCACACCCAGTCGCGCGAGCCCTGTTGCGAATCGGTCGACGAGCTCGGCGAGTTCGCCGTATGTCATCTCTTTCCCCATGAAGTGGAGTGCAAGGTTTTTTGGATATTTCCTCGCAGAATCTTCCAGAAATCGGAAGATGGGTACCTTCGGATAGGTCGCATTCTTGGGGACTTCTTCCGGAAACTTTTTATACCATATCTTCTCCATTGTGTTTCTCCTCCTCTTTGTTTGTACGCATTATATGAAAAAATCCAAAGGTGCGTTATTCCTTTGAATTTTCGAGTATTGCTTCTTCGAGTTTTTGGATCCTCTCGTTCAATGTCTCAATCTCGGCTTCAAGTAGAACGGTGGGATTTTCCTTCATTTCCTTTATTCTGTCGTCTATGTTTCTTATTCTTTCTCTGAAAATAGTATCTTTTTTCAATGGAAAAAGGGTGACGATGAAATACCCTGCGATTCCTCCTATAAGGATGGCAACAAAAATTACCAAAAGGTAGGAAATCGATGATGCCATGGCTTTATTATCTTCTCCTATTTATAAGAGTTAGCCTAATCTATGCTGCATGGGGGGGACATAGTTGGCGATACGCGAAAGCCTCGCGTCGTCATCGAGGATCTTCTTGAGGTAGACATGTGGTGTGGCTAGTTTTATTTCCTTGCTCCTCCCATACCTTCCTTTACTTATGACCGCGGAGTTGAGAATGCCTAGCATATCCAGCTCGCTTATGAGGTCAGATACCCGTCTTTGGGTCAAAATGTCTATGCTTGACTTGCGTGCGAGTTCTCTGTATGTGTTGTAGGTTTCCCCTGTCGTTATGTTTGTCATTCCGTATTTCTCGAGGAAGAGGACGGAATACAAAACGAGCTTGGATTGAGTGGGAAGTGTCTTTATGACCTCTACAACCCTGTCTGTTTCTATCTTTTCTTTGGAGATTTTTACGTGTTTTGTCCTTACCCTGAGACTGTTCTCCCTTTCTGCCAGTTCTGCAGCCATGCGGAGGAGGTCGAGCGCCCTTCGAGCATCTCCGTGTTCCTGGGCTGCAAAGGCTGCGCAAAGTGGTATGACATCTTCTTCTAGGGAGCCTTCCGCGAATGCTTCAGAAACCCTCTGATTAAGAATGTCAATAAGCTGGAGGGCATCGTAGGGTGCGAAAATGATTTCTTCTTCACCTAGGGAGCTCCTCACACGCGGGTCTAAAAAATCTATGAAGTTGAGGTCGTTACTAATGCCTATAACACTTACTTTGGCTTTCTTCAGGTCTGAATTGATGCGGGTGAGGCTGTAGAGAATGTCATCACTCCCTTTGCGTAAAAGCTTATCGATCTCGTCGAGAACGACTATGACGAGTTTTTCGGAATCATCGAGGGCGGAAAAGAACATTTCATAGACTTTATCTGTTGGCCATCCTGTGAGAGGTACCGATTGGCCCAGATATTCCGCCAATTTTGAAAGGAGCCTGTATTGGGTATCAATCATCTCGCAATTCATGTAAATGAAAAAGACGGGATTGGTTTTTCCTAAATGGTGTTGTTCGGCGTTTTGACCTGAAAATATCTTTCCACCCACTTTTCTTACTAGAGCCCTTCCTACGTGTGTTATTACTGCCGTTTTACCGGTTCCTGTTTTACCGTAAACGAAAACATTGGATGGCGTTTCTCCTTTTATGGCTGACACGAGTATCCTTGCGAGCTCTTCAATCTCCTTTTCCCTGTGCGGAAGTATCTTGGGGCTATAAGAGTGTCTCAATTTTTCCTTATCTTTAAATATATGTGAAAATGTCAGTATTTTATCAAAAATTTGATTTAAAGACTGTTGCCCATCCATATTCACACACCTTTCTCAGGAATATAACAATTTCTGCGACCCCCCTATTTCCACTGGAACTTATAAGTCTTTGCATTAAAAGTTACTATTAAATTATAAGCTATAGAAACATTTAAATATTCAAATAGCATTAGCTAACAAAACCATTTCTATCAAATTTTTTTTTGGCATACATTTCTATAAGATTTCCAATGGAAATGAGGGGGTAGATCTAATCACGATCTCTGATTTGTATATGAATTGCATAATGCAAATGTAAAAGAATAATACATATAAAATGAAATACTATGTCATAGATTGTAATAATAATTAGTAATACATAGAACACGGGGAAAACTCAGACAAAGCTCAGATACATGAAAAAATCTCCAAGATCAGATAATCCATACTTGAAATCAACGATACCCAAAAAATAGATGAAATATTTTTAGAATATCCAGCGTGATTTTTTTATCATTCTCTTTCTTTAAGTGCAAATGCCCTTCCTCTTTGGTCTCCAATCTCTTCCACAATATTTTTCTCTGCAAGTTTTTCAAGTTTCTTACGCACTATTCTGCGTGAGGATTTTCCACGGAGTTTTCTCACTTCATCGGTCAACTGTAGAATGTTGAGGATCCTATTCCTCTCGAGGGAAGATATGATTGCGAGGGTAATGTCGTCTTTAGACAGTTTTCTATATTCTTCCATTGTAGTGTATCCCAGAAGGATTTTTGAAGCGACGGCAGTCTCGAGTTTGAGGGTCTTGAGCGTGGATGAAAGGACAGGAGTGTTTTCGAGATTTATGGCTTTCTCAAGTGTTTCTATCTTTGAAATGAGCAAGTCTAGTTTCCTATTTATATCATCAAGCGATTCCATACTTACCATCTTCTTAAAAGATCCCTCCATCTAAAATCATAGGATTTCCTTAATACATGCGCAATCTCGGGTGGTAAACCCTCCTCCCTGAGGGTCCTCTCGAATGTTTTGACGGCCTTCCACTTTATGTAGGTAGAAAGGAAAACGAAAAAGATCCCCCATATTAGAAAAAAGAAACCGAATGCAATAGACTTAACAATAAGAAGGAGGTAGCTCATAGCCAATCTCGCTTTTGAGAATAAGCTCATCGTCATACCTCCTCTTTGAATGAAAGTCCCATCACCTGTTGAACGAGTGTCCCCCACCTATACCATATGGCAAGAGAAGAGAGAGAAGGCGCTCTTTCTGGCTCGTTCTCTCTTTTTCTTTTTGTATGGCAGGAGTATATCTGAAAAAGGACCACCTAGAGAAAACGACGACTCTGTACTCATTTTTCATCCCCTCACTCCCCCCTATCGTCTGTTTCCTTTCCAGTATTTATATTTATTCCACCCTTTGAGCTTAGTATCCTTGAAAGGTCAAGGCTATGTGCGTAATCTTCTGTCATCTTGAGCGCGAGCTCGTCGGGGATCCCCCCATCCTTGAGTTCCTTATAGAACGTGGCTATCGCCTTTCCCATGTTTTTTCCCGCTTCCTGAGAGTATATCGTATCCCGTACACCTCCGAGAAGCTTGGGAATACTGTTAGAGAGTTCATTGAGCAACTTTGGAACTTTCTCGGAGACCACATCGAGTATCTGCCTCAATTCCTCGGGGTCCTGTCTTTTTTCATGTTCATATTCCATTGAATCACCGATATACCATATAAGTGGTCACTCTACATAACCCTTGTGGTAAAAGTGACCACCAAATATACATATTTTCATAATCGATGATTTAAAGATCGGCTATAATGCCTTACATTCGATTAACCAAAACAGACGACCTCAAAAACACCCGTAAAAAGAGAAAAAAAGTATTCGTAAAATCAGATAAATCAGACAAATCTATTTCATCTTATAAAACACAAATACCACCCCCAGTTCTTTTTAGCTTCCGTACAAAAAAACCATTTATTTCTCACTCAACTTTGAATTTAGTGAAGAAAAAGTCCTCATAGACATCCCATAGAGATAAAGAATATTCACTTCACCTGATTTCTCTTCCAAACTTATTTAAACGACAATAATAGTAAGCCCCCTCATGAAAAGGAAAAAGTCTAACAGCTACTATGAAAACCTTATAAGAGACATAGCGGAAAAAGAAGGATTTTCTTTCAATAAAGATTCATACCTTTGCTGGTCTTGTGTTTACAAAGACATCTGTAATAAAGTCATATGTATATTCTCTGCCGAAGCCACCGCCTCATACAATGAATAATGAAAAAATAAAAGGGGAATGTCCTCCTTTAAGTTTTTCTTTCTGTACCCCTTTAAGGTGGACATTCTTGTCGTTCCTCGAATGTCGGCTTTATATATTTTTCCCTTCTTTGACAATTAGGTAAATATCATAATTGAACCTTATTTTGCAAAATTCTAGATATTTATAGGTAATTTTGATTTTAATGGTAAATTTTATTTTTATTTTTATTAAAATTTCATTTATTATCTAATATTTTAATATATGGACAAATATCACCTCATTTTTTTCATCATTAATTCCTTATGGGAATTATTATTTTTAATTTTAATTCCGATTTTTCATTAAATTCAGATTATTTTCATAATACGGGCTGCATTAGAGAATAGTATTTTTTCTTTAGAAGAATCCGAGATTGGAAGTTTTAAAACCTCTTCAATATTTCTCCTTATGCTATCCACGGTCGGGAAATCTGAACCGAAAAGTATTTTATCTGCATTCTTTTCAAGGTTGGGGAAATATCTGAGAAGATTCTTGGGAGGCAGTCCCGATATCTCCATATGCACATTCTTATGTAGTCGTGCCAGGAGGAAAGCGGTATCATACCACAGCCCTCTACCCGAATGTGCCATAATGAGGGTGAGATCGGGGAAATCCACGGCGACATCATCGAGAAAAATAGGATCCCCATACTTCAACCGCGCACCCCTGAAAACTGAGGAACCCGTATGGAACATGATAGGCACCCCAAGCTCCTCTGCCTTTGCGTAGAGGGGGTAAAGCCTCGTCTCATTGGCATAGTGAAGATGGTAAGGTGGATAGAGTTTTAAACCACGGAATCCACCCTCGACAAGCATCTCAAGCGTCTGCGAAGGCGCCGAATCTGTGTTTGGATTAATGGAGCAAAAGGGAATGAGCATACCTCTTCCCAGACAGAAAGATAAAACATAGTCATTTGGCACAACACCCGTGGTAAGAGGGGAATTTTCAGCCAGTATCACCGCCCTTTCCACCCCCTCATTTCTGAGAAAAGAACAGAATCGGTCTGGATCCGAGAGCACCTCATAGCTTTCTTGAATTCGCGGATTCACATTCTCCTCATATCTGAGGACCCATTCGTGGAAGTGCTCCTTTTTACCAACATGGATATGGACGTCTATTGTTTTCATATATTTACATCGCATCCAAGCTTAAAAGCATGGAGGTTTAACGCAGACTGAGGGAGGGTTTCAATCTCCCTCTCAAAATCCTCCTTCGGAAAGGGATTCTTATGGCTTGTGGCAAAGACACCCACCATCACCATGTTCAAAGAGAGTACATCTCCGGCCTCGCATGCGAGTGCGACTGCATCGAAGAAAAAAACATTATTCGTGACATTTCCAACGAGAGATTTGAGATTTTCAAGTGAAGGGTACTTGGTTTTTCTGGTTATAACATCCACAGGAAAAATAGGACTACTGTTGCTTATTATCCACCCCCCGTCTGCAAGATAGAGAAGGGCGACCCTTGCACACTCGATAGGTTCGAACCCCAAGACGATGTCGGCCCTACCGAAAGGAATGAGGGGGCCATGAGTATCCTTTCCTATTCTCACGTGGGAAAGGACGCTGCCACCCCTTTGAGATGCGCCATATGTTTCTCCTATCGTCGCATTCTGTCCATTTATAAGCGCGACTCTGCAGATGATTTCAGAGGCAAGGATGATACCCTGTCCCCCCACGCCCGCAATGAGAATGTTGAGTTCCCTTATTTTTTCCATTTCATTCCCCCGTAGAGATGGCAAAGAAAGGACAGAGGTACTCGCACACACCGCACCCCACGCATTCCTCCTCAACTATTTCCGGTTTAACCCCCTTGAAGACAATGGCAGGGCAACAGTATGCCGCACATACGTCGCAACCCCTACATTTTTCATTTATGTGATATGAAACTGCTTTTCCCCTCATCTTTCTCCTATCAAGAATTTCTTTGAGAATACAGGGATGCGAGACGATGAGGACAGAGACGCCCGGACACTCGAGGATTTTCCTCAATGAAATTTCAAACTTTTTGAGGTGGAAGGGTGAGATGACTTCCACATGGTCTGCACCGCACGCCCGGGCGATACCCTCCAGTGATATTTTTTTCGTCTTTTCCCCTTGTGCGGTGATGCCAGTTCCGGGGTGGGGTTCAAACCCCGTCATGGCAGTCGTTCCGTTGTCGAGAATAAGGAGTACCAGCCGTGCTTTGTTGTACACGGCGTCTATGAGACCAGGAATGCCCGAGTGAAAAAACGTAGAATCACCTATCACTGCAATCTGAATCTCGTTGTGTGAAGCATGATACCCACCACATGCCAAACCAAGAGAACTGCCCATGGCACCCACGGCGTCGAAGAGATTGTGGGGGGGAAATGTGAGGAGGGTACAGCATCCAATGTCCCCCAAAAACGAAGACGAGGGAATATCCAGACGTGAAAGCACATACCATATGTCTCTGTATGCACAACCAGGACACAGCGTGAGGGTTCTCGGTGTGAGTGAGGCATCGTTGAGAAGATTCTTTCTCACATGAAATTTGGGGGATTTTCTTCCGATGAAACTTGTGATGGCATCTGCCACCACGTTGGGATTGAGTTCTCCCTCGGAGGGAATAAATCCATCCTTCTTCCCCGATACATTCCCCGCAATTGCACGAGTCTGGATTTCAACAAAGGGTGAAAGCTCCTCCAGGATGAGCACCCCTTTCTTGCTGACACAGAAGTCATGCAAGATTTGTTCCGGAATGGGATAAGGTGTGAGGAGTTTGAGGAGTGAAATCTTCTCTTCCATGTCGAGTAGTTTCAAAGCCTCTCTCGCATACTGATAGGTGAGTCCGCAGCATACTATCCCCCACTCCGAGCCATATTCCTCCACGGTATTGATATTACGGCAAAAAAAATCTTCAATCTTGTTCAGTTGAGAATGCAAATTCTTCTTTCCTTCCACCTTATTCCATATTTTATTTGAGAGTCGATAACTTTGGCGGGGAAGAAAGATTCCCTCCCCCAACGGGAGTTCAGGCTCTTCTACCTCGACCGTGCCATGCATATGAGCGAGTCTTGTCACCGTTCTCATTATGATGGGCACACCGAAAAGCTCCGAGATGCCGAAGGCGTCCCGCGCAAGGTCATATGCCTCCTGGACATTTGAGGGTTCGATGAGGGGAACGCCCGCCATGATCGCATGCCATCGTCCATCCTGTTCGTTCGTGGAGGAGTGGGCCTGAGGGTCATCTGCGGAGACGATGAGGAGTCCTCCACCCACACCGTTGAAACTGATAACATTGAGCACGTCGGACGCAACATTCAACCCGAGATTCTTCATGGAAGCCATGCTTCGCAACCCGTGATACGAACCCCCCGTCGCAACCTCGAGGGCGACCTTCTCATTCACAGACCACTCAAAATAGAGCCCATATTTTCCCCCGAGACTCGCGAATGTCTCCCCAATTTCGGTAGAAGGCGTGCCGGGATATGATGCCGCGATGCGCACCCCGGCTCTCAATGCACCCCATGCGATGGCTTCATTACCCAAGAGGAATTTTTTCATCAGGAGATTTTAATGAAAAAACATATAAGCATTATGTTTAGACATCAAAAAAGGACTCCAAAAATCTCCCCTCTTTTTAACTCCTTCCAACATGGATCGAAGCTAAATGTTTATATTTTAATCACCACCATTATCCCATGCGCGTCGCCATAGTTGCCTGCGGAATAACGCCCTTCGGTGTACGTTCAGCCACCTTCAGGGAACTTGCAGCAGAGGCAGGAAAAGCCGTTCTTGATGATGCAGAGAATCTGAACAGGAGTGAAATAGACGCACTCTTTGTCGGCACCGCCCTCCCCGAACGTTTCGTACATCAGGGATACACCGCCCCTCTCATCGCAGAGCAGCTGGGGCTTGAACCCAGGATTGTGTCCCGGTGTGAGCTTGCTTGTGCCTCGGGGCAGGCAGCCATGAGAGCAGCGTATTCCTCGCTTACATCCCATATGTGTGAGATTGCACTCGTCATGGGGATAGAGAAGATGAATTCAGGTTCACCCGAAAAAGTCCGGCACACACTCGCCAGTATTCTTGATACAGAATGGGATGCGGTCCATGGTCTTTCTGCACCCTCATTTTTTGCCATGTGTGCTCAGAGACACATTTTCGAATATGGAACAACGCGGGAGCAGATGGCGATGGTTTCAAAGAAAAATCACGGCTACGCGATGACAAATCCGTATGCCCAGTTCAAAAAGGAGGTCACCGTCGAAGAGGTATTGAACTCACGGGTCATCTCACCCCCCTTGACCCTCCTCGAATGCTCTGCGGTCACGGATGGCGCGGCAGCGGTACTCATAACGACCGAGGAAAGGGCGAAGACCATGACCGATACACCCGTCTACATAATAGGACATGGACAGAAATGTACGGGTAATCTCACCTGTAACCTGCCATCGCTTTCCGGATGGGTATCTCTCAGAGAAGCAGCAGGACAGGCATATCGTTCCGCAGGCATCACTCCGCAAGACATCGATCTCGCCGAGATTCACGACTGTTTCTCAATCTCAGAGATCATGGAGTATGAGGGACTGGGATTTTGTGTGAGCGGCGAAGGAGGGAAATTCATAGAGGAAGGAAGGAGTTATGTCGGTGGCGACGTTGCCGTAAATACGAGAGGGGGTCTTTTAGGTGCGGGTCATCCCCTCGGTGCAACAGGGGTAGCGCAAGCGATAGAGATTGTAAATCAGATTAAGGGTCGGGTGCCGAAATCCCGGTATGTGAAAGATATAAAATATGCGCTCTCGCACAATCTGTCGGGAAACGGGAGCGTGCACTCCGTGCTCATATATGGGAGGAATTAGATGATTATCGAAGATTTTCTCCCAGCTCAAGGTGAGGGTGAGACGAGGATTAATCCATTTTTCGACAACCTTGCATCAGGCATCCTCACCACAACCTTCTGCCCTCGGTGCACTCTTTACCATTGGCAACCGCGAATCGTATGCCCGCGATGTCTTTCAGAAACACTCGAATGGCGCTCGTTACCCAGAAAGGGAAGAATATATGCCTTTTCAGTTTTGGAATCTCTGTGCGTAGGTATCATTGACATTGGTGGAAAGGTGAGGATTCTATCAGGCATAGAAGGCAACAATGAAATCCTCCATATAGGAGACGAAGTCTTTTTGAAGGTAATCCGCCTTAAGAAAAAGAAAATATTTTTTACCTTCACCACCGACTCATTTTATGACAAAGACTGAGCATGGCGCGTTCTTGACAACATAAGAGGATACGGAGCCGAAGAGGGTTTCAATGGATGATTTGCTCATCCGCCCTATGACTATGACGTCATAATCAATCGCAGCCTCTTTAATTATTTCTTTGCCTGCATTCCCCCTCACGAGTTTGTAGATGAGATGGTACCTCATGTCTTTCTTTCTTTCCATTCTTATCTTTTTAATGATTTCCCCAGCCTTTCTGAAAATATCGCTCACCTCGTTGTAAATGTCTTCCTCCATATCCGTGACGATAGGTATCTCGATTATGGGTTTCTCAATACTCACGTATGACTGGAGGAGGATACCCCTCGTCGCGGCAGACTGGGTTACGTGAAAAATCGTTATCATGGAATCGGGAAACAGCTCGAGGGAGCTTCTGAGGGCAGTATATGAGATGGGCGAGCCATCGATGGAAACGAGCACCTTCTTGTACATCAACTGCACTACGGAAAAGACAATATAAATCTTGTGATGGATTTGGCAAAAAACTCATGGGGTAGCAAAGATACCATGAGACGGTACCGCGCGAGGCAAACCTTTTTATGGCATCACGGGAAGGCGCTCCATGAAGATGGATGTCTTGCACTCTCGAATTGAAGATGTCGAAGATGAGGTCATCGTGGTCAACCTCTTTGAAGGTGTGGAGGCTCCCGGAGGTGCCACGGGAGCGGTGGACAAAGCCACCGATGGTTACATCACACGGCTCATACGCAACAAGGAGTTCTCTGGGAAACAGAATGAGATTTCACTCTTTCCCACCTTTGGCAAAATAAAGGCAAAAAAGGTATGCGTGGTGGGACTCGGAAAGGCAAAGGAATTCGGCGTCGAGCGTGTGCGAGATGCAGCAGGAAAAGCCGCGGTATTCATACGTGATTCAGGTAGCAAATCATTTTCCACGATAGTGCATGGAGGAGGCATCGGGTCGCTGGATATTGAAGAGGCCGGGAAGGCGACCGCAGAGGGGACACTCCTTGCTCTCTACCAACATTCCAGATATAGGACCATCGATCTAGAAAAGATAAAAAACATCACCAAGGTCGCCATTGTCGAGGCGGACGAAGGAAAAATGAAACCCATAAAAGAAGGCATCAAGAGGGCGAAAATCATATCGGAAGCGGTCTTCCTCGCGCGAGACCTCGTGAATTCTCCAGGTTGCGATAAGACGCCTACCATTCTTGCCGAGACTGCCAAAAAGATTGCACGTGAAAATGGACTCCATTGCGAAATATATGACGCCCCCAAACTCAAAAAAATGGGATTCGGAGCGATGTTGGGTGTCGCTTTGGGGTCAGATGAACCGTGCAAATTCATAATACTAGAACACAACAGGGGTCGCAACCTCCCCACTATAGTCATTATAGGTAAGGGAATCACATTCGACAGCGGAGGCATTTCCATAAAACCCTCCGATGGCATGGATAAGATGAAGTATGATATGTCGGGTGCGGCTGCGGTAATAGCCACAATGCAGGCAGTGGCGAACCTTAAAATCCCCCTCCATGTAGTCGCTCTCGCTCCCGCCACTGAAAATCTCCCAAGCGGTCATGCTCTCAAGCCCGGAGACATATTAAAATCACACTCGGGGAAGACCATAGAGGTGATAAGCACCGATGCAGAGGGGAGGCTCATACTCGCAGATGCCCTCTCTTTCGCCAAAACCTACAAACCCAAAGCCGTCATAGATTTGGCAACACTCACAGGAGCCTGCGTCATCGCTCTGGGTAATCAAACCATGGGTCTTTTTGGCACAGATGAGAAACTCAAGGAAAAAATAAAGAAGGCTGCCGAAAAGACATCCGAGAAGGTATGGGAGCTTCCGCTTTGGAAGGAATATTACGGTCAGATTGAGAGTGATATTGCCGACATGAAGAATACTGGGGGAAGACCCGCAGGAAGTATCACTGGAGCAGCATTCCTCTCAAAATTCATAGAGGATATTCCCTGGGTCCATCTGGATATGGCGGGGACGGCATGGTCGGAGAAAGACAAATCATCCCTACAGCAAAACTACATTCCCAAAGGCGGGACAGGGATAGGGGTAAGACTCCTCGTGCAATTTTTGGAAGATTGGAAGAACTGATTTTTATATTTTTTTATTTTTCTATAGGAATATCTTTAAAAATCTTTATAAATTTATGTAACTTTTTACTATAAAAACACCGAAAAGTTTATATAGTACTATTACAGTGTTATGTCGTGCTAAAGACCATTTACCAAGGCAAAGAACTGAAACAGTGTCCCGAATGTGGTTCTGACAGGCTCGTAAAGGATTTTTATAGGGCAGAGATATCCTGTGCTCACTGCGGTCTGGTATTGGACGAGGAGCTTCTCGACAGTGGTCCGGACTGGCGATCATCTGATACAGAGCCAAGCAATGCACGAGCAGGTCCACCCTCCACTCTCATGATTCACGACAAAGGTCTCTCTACGGTCATAGACTGGAAGAACAAGGATATATATGGAAAAGACCTCTCGCCTCACAGGAGAGCCCAGATTTACAGGATGAGGAAATGGCAATCACGCATACGAATCTCTGACGCCCTCGAGCGTAATCTCGTCTTTGCCCTCTCTGAGATAGAGAGGCTCTCCTCATCCCTTAAGCTTCCCAAAAATATTCGCGAGGTCGCAGCCCTCCTGTACCGGCAGGTACTCGAAAAAAGAATAAACAAAAATAAGACAACGGAAGGCCTCGTCGCGGCATGCGTCTATGCAGCGTGCAGGCAGTTGAAGATTCCGCGCACCTTAGATGAGATAGAGGAGCAATCGCGGGTGGACAAAAAAGAAATAGGAAGGTCATACAGATTCATAATGATGGGATTGGGAATGAAGCTACCCCTCTCGAATCCCGCAGAGTATGTTTCACGATTCGCTTCCCAGCTTGGATTGTCGGGATCTGTTCAGACGCGCGCCATTTCCATGCTTGAAGAGGCACTCCAACGTGGGTTACCTTCGGGGAGAAGTCCCATGGGATTGACCGCCGCAGCTCTCTACCTTGCATCCATACTCGAAAACGAGAAGAGAACCCAGCGCGACATCTCAGAGGTTGTCAAGGTCACAGAGGTGACCGTGCGTAACAGGTACAAGGAACTCCAAGATACTCTCGGAATCGATATAAAGGACTGATTCAATATTAATTTCATCGCCCTATTCATCTCATCCAATATATTACCAGAATCACACCACCCACTTTTAATTTAAACCCTTTTGAATAAAAATTTTGAAATTTAATTCCATTTTTCTTTTCAAAGACACATACATTATCCATGGATTCAAAAACAATTAAATATCTGGATTTTTAAGGAAAGCTTTATTAAGGCGATTCCATTCCTGTCCCCTATGAATATAAAAGATATCTATGCTTCATATGAAAAATACATAGTCTTTTTCCTGAGGATACTCATAGGAGCCACGTTCATCTATTCGGGATTCACGAAGTTTGCCGAGCCCTTCAAATTCGAAACAATAGTGGGAAATTACGCCATGCTTCCCAAGATTGCCATTCACCCATTCGCAACCCTTCTCCCATGGATTGAGATATCAGTGGGGGCAGCCCTCGTTCTGGGTATTCTCAAGAGGCACACAAGCTATATCATTCTTCTTATGCTCCTCATGTTTATAGTCGCGATTTCATATCAAATCATGAGGGGAAATACGGGAGACTGCGGGTGCGGGCTTCCAGGAGAGGACTTCACGCAGGTTCTCATACGTGATTTTGTCATGTTTGCGGCAACGGTGCTCATCGCACGCACCAACACCGAATTCTTAGAGATTTTGAATAGAGATGTATCCATTCCTCAAGACATGTGAAGCTCTGCACAGGAAACTTTATTAATACTTCTTTTCTCTTCTTTACATGAAGAGCCTTTACATAGAGGACCTCAAGGATAAGATTGGGCAGGATGTCGTAATCTACGGGTGGGTGCATCGCAAGCGAAGACATGGCAACCTCATCTTCATAGTCATTCGTGATGGTACAGGCATTGTGCAGACATCTGTGAAAAGGGATAAGGTAGACGATTCCTCTTTTGCATCCGCCTTCGATGTCACCTACGAATCCTCTGTGTGCGTCGCGGGCAAGGTGGCGCAGGATGCGCGTGCCCCGGGCGGCATAGAGGTCGTCGTCGAAGAATTCAATACGCTCAACCTCTCTCCCGAATTTCCAATAAAGAAAGACACGGGCACAGAGGTCCTCATGGACATGCGCCACCTCCACCTGCGTTCGAGAAGGCTTACCAACATAATGAAGACACGTAAATATGCCGTTGATTATCTTCGCGAATTCTTCGACGAGAGAGGATTTTGGGAGGTCTCACCCCCAATATTTACGCAGGCGGGGGTGGAGGGGGGTTCGACCCTTTTTAACATAAAGTATTTTGACACCCAGGTGTACCTCTCCCAGTCTGCGCAACTCTACAACGAAGCCTTCATCACCTCTCTTGAAAAAATTTTTGTACTCGCACCCTCCTTCCGTGCCGAAAAGTCGAGGACGCCACGTCATCTCATAGAGTACTGGCATCTGGAGGAGGAGGCTGCCTTCTACGACAACGAGGACAACATGAAATTTCAGGAGGACATGGTGAGTAATGTATGCGAGAAGCTGACTATGAATCACGGAGAACTTCTCGAATTCTTCGGGCGTAGACCAGGAGAACTCCGGTCGGTGCAGCCACCCTTCCCGCGTATGAGGTATGAAAAAGCCGTCGAGCTTCTTCAATCGTTGGGAAGTGGCATACAGCATGGAGACGACCTTGGAGTAGAAGACGAGCGTCTGCTTACCGAAGACCTCTCCTTGCCCATCTTTGTGACCCACTACCCCTATAGGGCAAAACCCTTCTACATGAGGCGCGACCCCGAGGACCCGGGATATGTCTTGAATGCCGACCTGCTTGCGCCCGAAGGGCACGGTGAGATTGTAGGGGGTTCTGAGAGGATATGGAAATTTGATGAGCTCGTGGAGAGGATACATGAAGACAACCTCCCCGAGGAAGCCTACTCTTGGTACATCGACCTGAGGCGCTACGGTTCTGTTCCACACAGCGGATTCGGGATGGGGATAGAACGCCTGCTCAAGTGGATTCTCAAGCTTGAGCACATACGAGACGCGGTTCCTTTTCCGAGAACCCCTTCGAGGGTTTCCCCATGATTCTTTTCAAGGAAAAAGTGGTACAGGAGGGACTCGCTCCAGACCTCCTTCGCATGAAAGATTTCATGGATGATCTGACATCGAGAAAACACAATGGATACGTGCTCTTCAAGGGCAGAAACGACTTTATCACAATATACTCCCATGGAAAGTTTCTCGGCTGCTTCGATATGAATGGATTCACAAAAAAGATAGAGAACGTATTCATGAATGCCTCAAGCATAGATGTGGTGACTCTCTCCGATGATGTGTTTCAGACTTTCTTGAACTATTTCTTCGGCAACAGAAGGTATGCGGGATTAAAATGCGAGTTCATAGACATAAAAAAATTTTTACAGACATTGGAGAGGTCGGAATTCAGTGGCACGATTGAGATTGAGGGAGAGACGAGAGGTTACATTCTCATGGATGCAGGCGTTCCCCAAGACACCTTCCTCGTTTCTGACGAAGAGGTGAGACACAAAGACGCCCTCAAAGAGATACTGCGAATGGCGCAGGGGAAGTCATCCATGACCACCTATGAATTATCACCCGACAATATGAGGCATCTCTTTCTCCTTCAAAAGAAAACGAAATTGATTTATGGGAGGATGAAATCACTCTCGGAGACGGGATTTCACAGCCGCGTCGAGAGGCAACTACGGGAAGTCGAGGAGTCAACTCCCCTCCTTGAGGGCATCACACTCACGCGCGAGGGGGTGCTCCGGATACCCTTTGTCGAGGAGAAAACCTTTCTCAAGGAGGAGGACATCGTCTCTTCATTCTCAAAATTCATTCAGGTTCTTCTTTCCTGCGTTTCAGATGTTGGGGGGCAATCGACGAGTCTCTCCCTCAAAGAGGAGATTGGGAAGATGTAGTGCCTCTATGAGATTTTCATTGCCCTGTGCCTCGCGGGTTCTTGCCCTGAGAGTGCTCCTGTATGAACTCTCTTATGTAATCAAGCTCTTTGCTCCTCAATCCGTACGTCTCTGCAAACTTTGTGGTGGTGGACAGCATGTAGGACCTCCCACGCGGCTTCCTTTCCACAAGTCCCCTGTCTTCAAGGATCTTAATGTGCCTGTAGCATGAGGTTCCACGCCATCTCACTATATCCGATTGAGATATGGGCTGCTTGTAGGCTATTATGGATAGGGTCTTAAGAATTGCCTTGGACTCTCCCGAAGAGGGAGCGAACCGTACGGCATTCCTCGTATATTCCGATTTGAGCTGCATAACATACTTGTTGTCCATTGTGGGAACTATCTCGACGGAAGAGGTCCTCTGCCTGTATTCCTCGATGAGTGTTTCTATGAGACGTACCACCTCTTTTTTGTGAATGTCGAGGGTTGATGCAAGCTCGTCTATGCCGAGCGCGCCCCCTGCCACGAAGAGAGCAGCCTCTATGCTGTTTTTCGCCTCCTGGTCATCCATGGGCACTCTTCGGTATGTCCTATAAAAGCTTACTGGAGGGGTGAGAGATTTTTATCCTTCAAGAAAATGAAGAACTGTGTTGTTGAATTCGGAGGGATTCTCTATAGGCAACGCATGCCCGCCCTCGAGGAAGACGAGGATTGATGATTTGATGCCTTCATGGAGTCGCAGAGCGTGTCTTGCGGAGACTACCCTATCGTTCCTTCCCGCAATAATGAGTGACGGGATTTTGAGATCCTTTAGTTCCGCAAGACAGTCAAACCGAAAGGTCGCGCGGGAGGAGCGAAGGTAGCATGATCTATCATTTTCGAGAAACTTCCTGTAAGCTAACTCATAAAAGTCTGTATCGCGTCTGAACAGCCTCTCAGCAGACATGGAGGCAAGCCTCTCAATAGAAAACAATGGCATAAGGTATTTTCTCATAACTAGTTTGTAGGCATCCTTATAGTTTTCCGTTTCTATCTTCGCGAAGGTATTGACAAGAACGAGGGAACTGACGCATTCCGGATAGAGGAGGGCGAATCTGAGAGCAACGCACCCCCCCAAAGAGATGCCGAGCATCATAGTCTTCCGGATTGATAAAAAATCGCAAAGGGATTTTAAGTCATCCGCAAACAGTTCCACAGAATATGCGCCGCGCAATTTCGTGGTCCTCCCATGACCGCGGAGGTCCATCGCCACCAATCTGAATCTAGATGAAAATGATTTCTGTAATTCCCAGGTGCTGCTGCCGTATCCGAGTCCATGTACGAGGAGAAGCGGGCTACCGTCACCCTCCGTTTCGTAGTACATTTCTATGTCATTCAGAGGGGCGTGTATTCAATCACCCCGCAGCTGGAGTCGACTTTCGAATGACATTTATGTATATTTCATCAAACTCTTTCTTCTGCCACAATTCCACCTTGTGTTCTAGTTCGAGAAAGAGGAGATACAAAAACACTCGGCATACGGCGAGGGATGAATTGTCATCCAAGAGGTCTGAAAACTTCACCACATCCTCACCACGCGCATCAAGTCTTCTGTAGAGCTCTTCCACGAATTTTCTTATGTCGGTCCTGTGGATGTCTAAACGCACGAGAGCCCGTTCCTGGGGAATCCTCTCCTTGTCTTCCTTTTTTTCATATTCCTCCAAAACCCGCAGGAGTGCGTTGAGGAGTTCAGGCAGGGTTATCTTTCCTTCCTTCCGTCGGAGGGGGGGGATAATCGGAGAGGGGACAAACTCGAGACCCTCGCGCACCTCCTCATGCTCCTCTTTTTTCTCCTTGAAGAATTCATCCGATTGCATGCGTAACAATATCGAAGCGACAAGAATGGTCTTTCCAGAGAGGCGCAGGTCAAGCTCATGGAGACGGCGAATCTGCTCAAGGTACCTCTGTGTCAGATCGACTATGTCTATGTTCCAGGGGTCAACCTCGCGGGCAAAGACGAGCGACATGAGCATGTCTATGGGCCCTATTTCCATAAAGGAAATTAAAAATCCCATTAAAAACCTTTCCGGTCAGGGAATTTCCCTCACCTCATACGTCTTAAACGTCGTATTTTTGAAAATCTGCCCGAACATCTTTTTGGCAACCATGTCTGCGTGCTTCTCATCTTTCACATCGAAGATTTTGATAGATATGAAGAAACCCACAAGCGCCGTGTCTGCGACGAGAAAAGAGCTCTCGAAAGGATTTCCACAGACGGGACAGAGCGAGGCACCCGTCTGAATGGTTATGAAGTGTAGCTTCTTTTCGCCTATTTTCTTTCTCGCCTCCGCGATGGCAATCTTTTTGGCATCCCTCTTTTCCCCTACATTCCTCACGATGAAGGGAACCTCAAGCGTCACCTTAAAATTCATTCTCTCATCTCTCTATGTTCTTTTGAATTAGAGTCGAATGCAAATAGACCCTCGCCACTTCCTTTAAAGACTCCCAACCGTATGCCCGCATCTAAATATCCATGGGCATAGTTCACCGCGGCAAAAGAGGTCACGTAGTCCTCCTTTTGAAAGTAGAAGACTGCGTCTCTATAGTAGGATTGAGCCATGGAGAAGAAGTCGGAGGCAGCGGCGGCAAGGTGGGACCCCACCGGAGGCAGAAGCTCCACAGATAAAAGACCTTTGTGTGTGAGGGAGAGGTATTTATCAAGCCTCTCCCTTGTTATTCTATCATCCATGGCTAATGCACTCTAAGGTGCATAAAAGATTTTCTATGCAATGAGGGAATAGTAAAGAAAGGCTTAAATCGTCCATGAATAAAAAGGCGGCATGGTACTCGCAAAAGGGGGGTCATTCATGCATTTCAAGGTCGCCTATCTGGGAGAAGGATTTTCCGGCTCCGCGTCCCAACCCCAAAAAAAGACTGTGGAGGGAGAACTCAGAAGGGTATTGGGAGAGGAGGGATTTTCTGAGAACATAACAATGGCATGCAGAACCGACAAAGATGTTTCGGCGTTCTGCAACATTTTCTCCTCTGAGGATAGCGTTGACTACTGCTCTCGCATCTCCTCTCGATTGGAGAATATTTGGGTATATTCCTGCGGCGACAGGTCAGAAAGCATAAAAAACTGCATGAAACACTATGTATATTTCTATGATGGAGACGAGGAACCCACAAGAGACACGGCTTCCCTCTTTTGCGGGACGCATGACTTCTCCTTTTTCTCAAAGCCGGAGAACAGAAATCCCTTACGGACACTTGATATCACAATAGAGAGCGGAAACAATTTCCTCCTACTCCACTTTCGCTCTCAGGGATTTCTATGGGGGATGGTGAGACGCATCGTCGGTGCAATTACCATGGTCTCTTCGGGAACCCTCACCCATAAAGACATACGCGCAATGCTTAAGGGGGAAAAGAGAGGGCACATCACACCCGCTCCACCGGAATACCTTCTTCTCGCTGACATAGAGACACAAATTCCCTTCAAGAACAACGCGTATGTCCTTTCGAGGATGGCGAAAGAATTTTACTCACGCTTCACCTACCACAGAAGAAAAGGCGCGCTGTATGAGGAGATGAGAGCATTACTCGCGTCCTAATCGTGGGAGGCGGACCTGCCGGCTGTGCGCTCGCGGGCAGGCTTGACGATGTAATGATCATCGAAGAGCATTCTCAGATAGGAGAGCCCATGCAGTGCGCGGGGTTGGTGGGGGGAAATGTATTCACACTGGGCGCCTCGAAGAGAAGCGTTCTCAATGTGATAGATGGGGCAAGGATCTTTTTTAGGAAGGATTCATTTCTATTGAAGAAACCCTCTGTCGCCTATGTAATAGATAGAGTAGCCTTTGATAGACAGCTCGCGGAAGGTGCAGACATAAGGAAAGGCACGCGATATCTCTCTTGCAGATTGAGGGGGAGAGACATTCAGGTGAAGACATCAAGAGGCGACTTCGAATGTGAATACCTCGTTGGTGCCGATGGGCCTCTCTCTTCCGTGCGGCGGATTCTGGGATTAAAACCTACCTTCTACCCGGTGATGCAGTACACCGTAGAAGGGAATTTTGAGAAATCCCTCGTACATTTGTACATAGAAAAACCATTCTTCTTCTACATCGTTCCCGAAAATGAGGCGAGAGCCCGCATCGGTTGCATACTACCCAACCCTAAAAAAAGGCTTGACTCCTTTTTGGAGGACAACAATCTCGGGCGCATCGTATCAAAGACCGCGGGTGTCATACCTTTGGGAATGGGAAGAACTGCCTCGGAGCGGATTGCCCTCCTGGGGGATGCGGCATGCCAGCTGAAGCCTCTCACGGGAGGGGGGCTCTTTTTTGGTCTCAAAGCCGCCCTGCATCTGGCTCATGCCATAAGGAGTAACAACCTCCCCCTCTACGAGAGGCTCTGGAGAAAGGATTTTGGGTGGGACATACGAAGTGGTCTTCTCCTGAGACATCTGTATGAAAGCATGAGTGAGAGGGAAATAGGGAATGTTTTCCTCTATCTTAGGGAAAACAGCGAAATTCTTGAAAAGTGCGACTTTGATAGACACATCACCCCTTTGAAGAAATTGGCGCATAGAAAATCAACATATCACCTCATACCCCTCTTCGCACGGTTACTCGCCAGGCATATCTTCCTATGAGACAGAAGTAAGAATAGGTCTTCTGATTCGTCCAACCCCTATCTTTCCTGCATCGTTGCGCGAGTCCGGTAAATATTTATGTAAAACTCCCTCTTAGAAGTTCAGCTTCATCGCCATATACGCCATCCCATGTCTTGTGCCTATGGTCTTCATACACAATTTCCCCGAGTGTCACACTATAGTCTAGAAAACTATGTATCTATCTACTTGAATGAAGGCATATCCCTCCACAAGCCTTTTCCATATAGGGATTTTTTGAGTCATGGAGAAAGGAGGAGCCATTCACTCTGAGGAAAATCATTTCTTCTTTGGTTTTGTCCTGCAACAGGTAATCTGTTCACTCAGCGTGGAGCACACCGCACACATGGTGAGTATGACTTCGGCTTGAGGAGGTCTCTCCCGGAAGACCTTTTCCGCTATGATCTGTGCCCGTTTCTTGAGCAGTGGCACATATTTTTCTTTTGCACGCGCACCCGCGAGGTACTGTGAGACAGAGGCCTGTGTTATCCCCAGCGCCGAGGCTATCTCCGTCTGCTTCATCTTGTAATCATCGTACAATATCCTTACCACTCCCGCCCTGAGTGCAGGGAGAATGTCATGGACTACTGTCTCACAGGGCGGTTTCATGATAGATTCTCTCCCCATGACAATATAAACATAGCGATGGCGCATCTCAATGCCATATCCAGCAAACCTTTTTATATTCTGCTCTGAAGGAGTGGTGTGACGAAAGAGGCCTCCATTCTCGATGGCATGGAAGAGGAGATTATCCTCGTAGACAGGGAACTACGAATATTGTATGCCAATACGGCTTTCCTGAGGCGCACGGGGAAGAATTCGCAGGAGGTAATTGGGCAGAAATGCTTCAACCTCGTGCACTCAGAATCCTGCGATCCCCGTTCCCACCCCTGCCCCGCGTACGAGGTATTCAAGAATGGGAAATCCTGCAAGGCGCTCCACACTCATATGGGCAAGGATGGAAATCCGCAATACGTGGAGATACTAGCGTCCCCCATAAGAGAGGAAGGGCATATCACCTCCGTGGTCGAGGTCATGAGGGATGTGACAGAGAAAACGATTGCACAGAAAAGGCTTCAGGAATTCATTGATACTTCTCCCGATGCCATTTTTTCCTCCGATGCAGAAGGGAAGCTCCTCTCCATAAACCCCACCTATGTCAGGATGTTCGGTTACGAAAACGCCTCACAGTTGTTGGGGAAGCCTGCTGCAGAGACTGTGTGGGCAGACCCGCAAGAGAGGAAGAAGTTTATCTCCGAACTCAATGAAAAGGGGGTGGTGAGAGACAGAGAGGCGCTCCTCAAGAAAGCCGATGGGAGCCTCTTTTACGGCTCCATCTCCTCTGTCTCGAAGAGAGATGCGGAGAAAAGAATCATAGGTCTGGAGGGTACCATGAGAGACCTCACACAACGCAAAATGGCTGAGGAGGAACTGAGGCGCAGAAACGGTGAACTCGCCCTCATTGCGGGAATCACCTCCCTCTTGAATCAATCAGAAAAATTGGTACCCCTTCTTGAGAGATGCATGGAGGAGATATGCGTAGGCATAGGCATGGATGCCGGATGGATTCTCCTCTTCAATGAAATAGGAGAGATAATCCAAAAGGTATTCTATGGGGTTTCTTTGAATTTTATGGACAGCATGGAGAAAGAGGGACATGCCCTCTTACTGGAGGATCCCTCGCTTGAGAAACAAATCATTTTCATAGGAAATGTCGGTACCGATGAGCGTGTGAAGAAGAAAGACATTCTCCAGGGGGAGACCTTGACTTCCCTGGTCACATCGCCACTCCAGGCAGGTTCAAATCTTATGGGGCTGCTTTTCCTCTCAGGCAAAAAGGAGAAGGAGTGGGGAGAAGACAGCCTTCGTCTCCTGTCGTCTGTTGCCAATTTCATGGGCGCGGGCATACAGAGAATTTCTTATTTGAATCAAATAAAGTCCATTTCCTCGAGGTTGGAAAAAATCGTGGAAGAAAAGAGCCTCAGAACCAAGGCACTCCTTGAGGCATCCTATGCCCTCCAGCACACCACCAATTGGCAGCTGGGTCTTAAAACCATTGTGGAGCGGATCACGAGCGGATTTGGATTTGACAACACATACGTCTTTCTCATCAACGAGAGGAAGAAGGTGCTCCAGTGCGAGGCGTATCTCTCCTCCTATGCAGATCTGTCACAGTTTGAGATACCTCTCGACGACGATGGATATGTTTCCATACAGTGCATGAAGCAGAAGAAACCCATAAACATAAAGAATGCATTCGAAGACGTGCGCGTCCAAAAGCAGGCGGGATATCATATCGAAGCCTTCGCATGGGTGCCAATCATCTTCCAGGACGAGGTCCTCGGTGCATTCAGCGTCGACAACAAGGATTCAAAAAAATCCATCACCGACGAAGACATAGAAACACTCGTCCTGTTTGCCAACGCTGCAGCCTCCTTCATAGAGAAGACTCGCGTGCTTTTCCTTCCTGCCACAGAAGAAAAGATGTCTGGCAAGATGAGATACATACTCAATCCATCGGAGGGGTATGTCGTCTTTGAGGAGAAACCCGAGAAGGCATTCGAGGTTTTTATGGAGGCAGTAACTCATGGAATGCAGGGATTCTGTGCGACGCGCACCTATCCCTCTAAACTGAGGCAGAAGTATTCACTCACAAAGACCCCCATACTGTGGCTCTCGAGCGCCCAGACGCCGGAGAGCATAAGCCCCACCGACCTCGGCAAACTCGTCCACATCATCACAGAATTTCTCCAAAGGGCGGAGGTTCCCATCATATTCATAGAGGGGCTTGAGTATCTCATCACGGAAAACGATTTCCTAAAGATAATGAAGATGCTTCACTCCCTCATGGACGAGATAAACATTTCAGGTTCCCGCCTCCTTCTATCGATAAACCCCAAAACTCTCATCGACAAAGAGATGGGCGTGATGAAGAAGGAGTTTACCACTATCTGAAATCAAAAGAAACCTTTTTATCCTAAAGAACAAAAAGCCAGTGATGTTCGAACTTACCTTCCTTGACAACTATCGCTATGGTATCTTCCGTCACGAAGGCAGAAAAATCAGGACACCCGCGCTCGTCAATGTGAGGAGTGATTCACTTTTCCTAGAGGACCTTTCCATTGAAAGACCCAGCTGGATTCTTACAAATGAGGGTGGAACCCATCTGAAGACTGCCCCCCTCCTCCGCATTCCCTACCGCATCCCTCGCTCGATTGCAGAAAGGATGACGGAGGAGAACGTGGGGATTCTAAAAAAATCAACCTACGATTGCCTTCCTCTCTCCATTACGGAGCATTCACATCTCAATGAAGAGATGTTCAGAAATATTTATGAAACTTCAATCTTTTTTTTTACTCGTTGCGAAGAAAGGGCATTTGTACAGACGATAGCCACTCTCAGAAAAAATTTTCCCTCTACCTTGTTTTACACTCACTGCGCATCTTATGAAATACCCGTTTATCTTGTGCTTGGCTTTGACCTCTTCAACCACACACAAGAAAACGAGGAAGCTCTTAAGGCGTTCAAGGCACATCCCACAAAGCAGTATGTAGAGAAGGAATCCAATGCCTCCGTACATACTAAAAGACTCTTGCGACTCATGTATGCGTCCCATGCCCAATTCGAACCCTTCACCAAAAACAAGGCGGAAAAGGAAATCTACATCTCATATGATTCTCTCATGAGGCCAGAGGTGGAGCGATTCAGACGTACAGTCGCAGAACGGTATGTTCCTTCCACAGACATTTTTGTACTCCTCCCCTGCTCGGCGCACAAACCATACTCATCCTCACCCTCCCACATAAAATTCATATCGGCCCTGAAGAAGGGTGCGGGGAAGCACTATCCCGCATTGACCCAGCTCATACTCACCTCCCCATTAGGCGTGGTTCCACGTGAACTCGAAGAGTTGGTTGATTATGACACGGTGGTGACTGGATTCTGGAGTCATGAGGAAATATCATGTGCACGCCGTATTCTTCGCGTGATACTGGAAAAATCAAAAAACCCTTTTATCATAGCGCACCTCCCCGAGGAATATAAAAAAATCTGCGAGGGATTGGGCGAGATTGTGTATACCTGCAACGGGCGACCCACCGCCCAGGAATCACTCGAGAGACTCTCCGCCGCTGTGAGGGGATTAACATTCCCTGCAGAGGAAAGGAGAGACATCGATAATGACAGGGTAAGAAAAATCTCTCGTTTCATCTTTGATGAGGATATTTTCCCTCCCCATTTTTCCATAAAAGGCAAATGGATGAAAAGAATTATTGCGGATGGCAAAGCCTTGGCGACATGGTCGAAGACTCTTTATCCCACACTCGAAGGTGCGATGCGCATGAAAACATACTGGGTGGACATAGATTTTGATTTGCGTGGGGATGTATTTTGTGCGGGCGTTCTCGATGCCGACGAGAAGATAAGGGCGGGAGATGTGGTGTGCATACGAAAAAATGGAGAATTATGTGGTGTAGGGAGAGCCCTCCTTCCCGCCTTTCTCATGAAAAAAATGAAACACGGTAAGGCGATTTCAGTAAAACGCAAGAGATGATGCATTCTTCTTTTCCCACATCCATACGCATACATGCTCATGAAAAAAGTTTTGCGAGTAGAATGCCCGCAAAGTAGAGCACCACCATAGGCACGGCAATAATAGATTGGCTTATGGGGGATACGTCAGGCGTTATGATTCCTGCCCAGACGACTATAAGCACTATGGCATGTCTCCAGTAGGCGAGAAGCGTTTTATGGGTTATTATCCGGAAATATGCGAGAATCGAGGTGATGAGTGGAAATTCAAAGGAAATACCGAACACGAGGAGGGTAAAGACCACAATACTCACGGCACCCCCGAGGTTCATCTGCGGCTCGGCGACACCGAGAGTCTCCTTGATGAAGAAGGAAAGCATGGTGGGGAGCAAGAAAAAGTATCCAAATGCGATTCCCACGGCGAAAAGAAGAATCATTGGTACAATAACGGCAACAAGCATTTTACCACGATTCCTCATCATTTGTGAGTTAAAGTACGTTATGGCAAATATGATGGGAAATGAAAGAAAAATCCCTCCCAAAAAGGCGAGCGTGAGTTTGAGGACAAATGCTTCCTCTATGGAGAATATGAAGAGGGGATAGGAGGTCAATACCTTCTCCTCCACAAACACAATAACCATGCGTGGCATGTCGAGAAGAATGAGGCAGACCGAAAGAAAAAAAATGAGAAGAGCTGACCACACGACAACCTTTCGCATCCCTTCAAGTGTTTCTCCAAAAAAACCCGATGTCACGCCATTCCTCTCCAAGGATTCTTTTAAAGATATGGCAGCAAGAAACTGAAAGAGAGGAATATTTTATTAATGATCTCACTCTTCCCCTTCTGACCGAAACCTTTATATACGGAAAGAGGGCGGGACACCACATGACTAGCTGAAGAGTCCTTCTTATAGGAACGGGCGCTGCTAGACATGACTGTTTTATTTTTTTCGGATTCCAATTCTGGGCGTGAACAGTATGGATGCCATTGTCACTGAAAAAATAACGAAGTCCTTCAAGAAGAAGGGAAGGAGGAGATTCCTCAGTAAGGTGGAATCAGATGAGACTATATTCGCCTGCGATGGGGTAAATATGCGTATCAGGCAGGGCGAACTCTTCGGACTCTTGGGTCCCAACGGTGCAGGCAAAACCACACTCGTCAAGGTGCTCTCCACACTTCTCATTCCCGACTCGGGCGATGTGTATATAGAAGGTATCAACACACTGCGCGATCCCATAGCCGCACGAAAAATACTAGGTGTGACCACGGGAGGAGAGAGGACACTCTACTGGAAACTCTCAGCTCACGATAACCTGCGCTACTTTGCCTCACTGTATGGTATCTCCTCACAGGAGGCAGAAAAAAGAATAGCCTACCTTTTGGATATAATGGAACTCACGGACAAACAGCACATGCGTCTCGAGAAATTCAGCACCGGCATGAGGCAGAAGGTTTCCATCGCACGGGCAATACTCCATGACCCCCGCGTCATTTTGCTCGACGAACCCACCCTGGGGCTTGACCCCTCCTTCTCGCGATTCCTGCGCAGATTCATAAGGGAGGAACTCAACCAAACCCAGAAGAAGACCATACTTCTGACCACCCACTACATGGACGAGGCGGAGCAGCTGTGCGACCGCATCGCGTTCATGAACAGAGGAAGGATAGTAGTCCTTGATACGCCCGACAACCTCAAGCGAAGCATTCCCCACGAGGAGGTGCTCGAACTCCGCTGCGTGGGCACTCTCAGGGACAACCTCGCGGGGCTTGAGGGAATAAACAGGTCGTACTTCACCTATGAGGGTGGGGTGACGACCGTGAGGATTCACGCAGATGATACTGAAAAAGTGATGACGTCTGTCATAGATATCGTGCGGAAGCAGGCGCGCATCATCTCGGCACATGTCATAAAACCGACGCTTGAGGACGTGTTCATCCATTTGACAGGTGTCAAGCTGACAGACGATACGGGTGAGAAGGGTGAGTGATATCGGTGTCATAAAAGCGGAGGTCACAAAGTACCTCAAGATACTCCTCTGCTATCCCATGGAACTCGTCTTCTGGTGTGTGTTTCCCGTGGTGTGGGTCGTACCCTTCATCTTTCAAGGCAAAGCCCTCGTGGGCGGTCTCACGAGCCAATCATTCGCACGTCTCACAGGCACAGACCAGTACATACCTTACGTACTCATAGGCGCCATATTGAATACCTACGTCATGTCCGCGCTCTACGGAATGGGGGAAAGCCTGCGTTCTGAATCCTACTGGGGAACACTTGAGATCATACTCGGGTCGCCTTCCAGGCGCGTCTCCATACTCATCGGCAAGGCTCTCGCCGAAAGCATAATGACCACCGGTTATGCGATTTCTCAGTCCATCATATGCGTCGTCGTATTCGGGCTCGAGGTGACGGTGGGAAAAATACTGCCCATACTCCTCGTCGTCGCGCTTCTCATCTGCGGTCTTTATGGCCTTGCCATGGCGCTCGCCGCGGTGACGCTTCAGATTAAAGAGTCCCACAGTCTCGTGCATACCATTGAATACTTCTTTTACCTATTTTCCCCCGTTCGCTACCCCGTCGACATAAATCCCTACATCAAAATGGTGTCCCTCGTCATCCCCATCACCTATGCACTGATTGTCGTGCGCGGCATCATGCTCCTCAATCAATCGATTGAAACCCTGTGGAGAAACGTCTTCATTCTCTTCATCATGGACATCCTCTTCCTGCTGCTCGGATTTGCCACATTCACATTCATGGAAAAAAGGGTGAGGCAGAGCGGAACCATGGGACACTACTGAGGTTGGAAAATGAACGCTTTGCCACACTACCTACGCGCCATATGGGCGGAGAATGTGAAGACATGGAAGATAGAGCTCACCTACAGGGTAGACTTCATTCGCAGCATGATAGAGCCACTCATATTCGTCCTCCCCTACGTCCTCTATGGCATGGCTATCATCGGGGGGAGGAATTCAGAATCGCTCGCTCGTCTCACTGGCACGGGGGACATGGTCACCTTCACGGTCATAGGATACCTCTTCATGGGATTCCTCAATACCGCGGTCTGGGGGATGGGGTTCGCCCTGCGCAAAGAGCAATGGTACGGGACGCTTGAGAGCATTTTTGTGGCTCCCGTACCACGCTGGGTGTATGTTGCGGGCATGGCATTCCACTCGACGTTTCACCAGGGCATCATCATAATCTTCCAGATGGCTATCCTCTACGCCATCTTCGGCCTCACACTCCACGTGGCAGGAATCCTTCCATCCCTCATCATCATAGGCATAATGCTTGTCGCCCTCTACGGCTTGGGCGTCATGGTTTCCGCACTCACGCTCATTTTCAAGGAGGGGTGGATAATTTCTGAGATACTCGCCTCCACCATAAGCATAGTGACACCCATCGCGTATCCACTCGCGGTGCTCCCCTCACTGCTCCAGAAGACCGCCCTCTTCTTTCCCACCACATACGGCATCATGGGTATACGCCACTTTCTCATGGGGGAGATTTTGAGTTTCACGGTGTGGGATGCGTTCTGGCGCCTGCTCCTTCTTGGCGTACTATGGACGGGGTTCGGTCTTTTCGTATTCAATGTCGTGGACAGGAGGGTGAGGAGAGAAGGGACGCTCTCAGAGTATTAATAGAGACCTATGATGAGACGTACTATTATGCATTCCTGATAAAGCTGGTAAATTCGGTGGAAAGGGAGAATCCCTCAGAAAAGTTTTTATATGGAGAAAGAATGAAGGCTAAGGCGATTCTTTGGAAAGTATTTCGGGGCTCAAGTCGAGTCTTGCAGGAGTACTCAATGCATTTCTCATAAAGGAAAGAAAACTCGTGTGGTCTGACACAAAGGTATCTGTGCAGGATTTAAACAGTCTCTACTATCTTGCAGACGTCATCAGAGAGCGACGGGACCTCAAGAGGATAACCATCGGCGCGGCCAAAACCCTCTTCATTTTTCTGCATGAAGACTACTTTCTGGGCGTCATCACCACACCCACAATCAACGTCCCTCTCCTCACGCTCTGTGTCAACAAAGTTCTGCAAAACGTTGGCAAGGTCGAAGAAGAAACCTTGGGTATTAAGGTGGAGGTGAGGGAACCCAACCTCTTCGACAAGCAGAACCCCATGCTTCCCCCCCACATCCTCCAGAGCCTGGGAATGGGGAAAAAAGGAGAGATCGTCATAAAAACAGAGGATAAGAAGGCATTCACCGCGGTAGTGGAGGAAATCAACGACAAGAAGTGGGATACCTACGATGTCATAATGATGCACACCGCGGTACGACAGCGTCTCGGTGTGACCATAGGCAGCTATGTCTATGTGGAGAAAAAGATTTGACTCACATTCTTTTTTTATGACTCCAGAGATAAAAAATCGCGAGGGCGCACACGAGTATGACGACGGCAATGTCTATGTATTCAGAAAAGTTGTGTATGACTTCCCACCTCTCCCTAAGGCGCATACCCGCATACGCAAGTATAAAATTCCAGCACGCGGCGCCTGCCACGGTAAAGAAGGTAAACATCAGTATGTTCATCTTCCCTATGCCCGCGGGGATCGATATGAGGTGGCGCACCGCGGGTATGAATCGTCCCACGAATATGGTGGGTTCTCCATGCCTCTCAAAGAACCTGTGCGTCCACTCCAGGTGGCTCTCATCCAAAAAGAGGTATCTCCCGACCCTCCTCACGAAAATCTTCCCCCCATAGAACCCCAAATAGTAGGAAATGAGAGAACCGACCATGCTTCCTAGGCTGCTTGCCACCACAACACCCGTCATGCTGAACCGTCCTTCCACAATGAGGAATCCAGCAAATGGCATCACGGCCTCGGAGGGGACAGGAGCCACCATGCTCTCAAGCATCATGAGTAAGAAAATGGACAGATAGCCTCCACGGGATATCACCTCCACTGCGAAGTTCACAATGAGTTCTAGAAGCATGACACATTTTGAGGGACTCTCTTTTAAAGATTGGGTAAAATGACTCTCGAATATGATTATTAAAATGAGAGCCATTTTCGTAAGGTATTTAAAGAAGCGTTCCATGAGTGGTCGATGTTTGGAGAGGCAACCGATGAGGAGAGGAAGCGATATTACCTCGAGGAGTGGAAGAGGGAGGCACTGCCCGCATTCATTCAGGATAGGATGGGTGAGAGGGAATTCGCCTTTGATGAGAGGGGCGAGGGTCCCAATAACAGGTACAATGCCTTCTCCACCACAGAACAGCTCTCACAATATATGGGGAGGTCTTACCCCTACGCCATTTACACGAGCGTCTCCTTCTACGATTTCCCGCAGAGGCGCGAGGGATGGCGCGGCTCAGAACTCGTCTTCGATGTGGATGCACGCGACCAACCTGTGCGGAGGTGCAACTGTGCGGAGGGCGAGGTGTGTGAGAAATGCCTCGAAGACGCCAAGGAAATCGCGGTCAATGTCTTGCAGACGCTTGAGGAGGATTTGGGTCTGAAGGATGTGTACCTCATCTATTCGGGCAGAGGATACCATGTGCGAGTCTTCGACAATGTCATAATGGGCATTGCGGAGAGGGGACCCATATTCGACTACGTGGTGGCAGATAAGGTCCCCCCCGATATCTTCATGCAGGGAGGATACGCTTCAGTGTTTAGGAGGATGTTCATGCTCACCTTTGCGAAAATGAAAAGGGAGCACATAAAGGTGCGCGGCGCATTCGTGGAGAAGAGAGAGGAGATAATGGGGAAGCTTTCGGAGAGGGATAGGGTGGGGCTCGAGCACATCAGGCGGTTACCCATGGATACGCTCAAGACCTTTTTCGAAGAAGTGGCAAAGATCAACGCGGGGATAGTGGACGGCAAGGTGACGGTGGACTTGAAACGCATACTGCGCCTCCCCTCAAGCCTTCATTCCAAAGTCTCCATGATATGCTGCGTGATTGAGAATCCCGATACATTCGATCCCTTAAGAGATGCGGTACCGCGATTTGTGCGAGAACGGGGGACATAGAATATTACAGTGGCTTGCACTTCAGGTGGTCTTTTGTCTCCTCGACGATGGACCATACTCCCGAATCCTCTATTTTCTTTTTTGTCGTGCTTCTCCTCTGGTGACCGTCGTCTATCACCAAAGTTCCTGAACTCTTCGTAATTCTTTTGAGTTCCGCCAAAAACTTTGTGGGATTTCGTATTGAAAAAAACATATCCAGAACGCACACCATATCAGCCACACCGTCAGGCAGGGTACTGTCGTACTCAGATGCGAGGACGGGCACTATATTGGTGAATCCTCTTCTCGCGATTTTCTTTTTCACCGATTCTATGGCGAGTCTATGGATATCCACTGCAAAGACATTCCCCCTTTTCCCCACCATCCCAGAAAATCGTGTCGAATATCTACCCGGTCCGCACCCATAGTCGACGACCGTCATACCTTCCCGTATGCCGAAGCGCTGAATGCGCGTGTCGATGTAAGGATAGAAGAAATCGAGAATGCCGAAGAGCAATGTCATGAGCCTGAAAGAGGCATCAGACATTTTTTCGTCCCGCGTCGATTCATCTGTACTCATAGAACCCTTTGCCCGCTTTCATCCCCACATGCCCCGCACGCACCATCTTCCTCAGGAGGGGGCATGCCTTATACTTGGGATCACCCGTCTCGCGAAGCATATAGTCCAATATGTAGACCGCCACCTCTATGCCTATGAGGTCTGCGAGTTTGAGGGGCCCCATGGGGTGATTGAGCCCGAGCTGGATAGCCTTGTCTATGTCCTCAGGGGTGGCGAGGTTCTCCTGCAGCATATAGGCTCCCTCGTTTATGATCATTGCCACCATTCGGGTGGTGACAAACCCCGGCGACTCGTTCACCACGACCGTCTCTTTGCCCAGTGCATGCGAGAGGTCTTCGGTCTTTCTGAGTGTCTCATCGGATGTTTCACTCCCACGGATGAGTTCGACGAGCCTCATGACGGGGGCGGGATTGAAGAAGTGCATGCCGACGACCTTGTCGGGACGCTTCGTCGCAGAGGCGATTTCCGTAATGGAGAGAGAAGAGGTGTTAGTCACAAGAATCACATCCTTTCCTGCGCACGCATCCATTGTTTTGAAAATATTTCTTTTCAATGCCATGTCTTCTATGACGGCTTCTATCACAAAATCTGCATCCCTGCAGGCGTCCTCGAGTGAAAGGTGAGTCTTTATTCTGCCCAGAATCTTTCCTTTCTCATCGCCCGTAATTTTCCCTTTCTCGACAAGCCTGGAGAGGGTCTTCTCCACCGCAGACATGCCATGCCTCAAGAATTCCTCTGAAACATCCACGAGGGTAACATCATACCCGCACGATGCGGCAAGCTGGGCAATGCCAGAGCCCATGGTGCCCGCGCCCACAATAAGGATTTTCATGAATAAAGTAAAGAAGGAGTGTTTTTAAAAGTTATCTTTGCGTCTCACGGCGTGCCACATTTTTTCTTCAATGCGTTGTACGCCTTCTGGAGAGCGGTGAGGAGAGCATTTTTTTCCTGGAGCTGGGTCTGGAACGATGTCATTTGCGTCTGAATGCCCTCGTTTGCCTGTCTTGCCTCGGAGAGCTGGCGCGTGAGGGAATCTATCTGTCCCCTCAGATCATTTACGCTGGCATCCCTCTGCGAAATGCCCTGCATGTTTGCAGCCTTGAGATCATTGTATTTGGTAGTCAATTTATCGAATTCAGTGTAGTAGTATGCCGCACCGAAGATGGCACCACCCATCATCAGTATGACGAGTACGAGAAGAATACTTTTCACCGTACCGTAACTCTTCTCCTTATCGAACCTTTTTTTGAGCTCATCACGCTCTATACGCGTCTCCACGAGCTGTTTCTCGAGTAAGAAATTGTCCTCCTCATATTTCCGGGAAAGCCGTTCCCACCTGTCAGCCAGATGAAGAGAATCATCCATAAGCTACACCACGAAGGAAAAAGAAAAAGGAAGTATTTAAACCTTTAGCTTACTCTTCATTCATCCCTCAATCCCCCCCTGTGAATTCTCTTATAATCTTTTTACTTCAAATAATGAATGAGAGGAGAATTAACCCATCTAGATGATCTCCGAGTTGTAAATGCTTCAAGAAATCTATTCCATATCTGGAGGGTTCTTTTCTCCTTCTCTATTCCGTTTCCCGAATGGGTTCATATGCTTTTCTGAAAATGACATGGGGAAGAATCGCAATTACACCACATGGAATCTCTCTCATGCAAATTTTTGAGACCACAATCTTTAAGACATAGTCGAAGACAGTCATGGCATGAAGATAGGAATAACCTGCTATCCCACCTATGGTGGCAGCGGCGCCGTTGCCACAGAGCTTGGTAAGATTCTTGCGTGGCATGGACACGAGGTTCATTTCATCACCTATTCTCTCCCCTTCAGGTTGCAGGGGTTTCACGAGAATATCTTTTTCCACGAGGTCTCCATCCTCCCCTACCCCCTCTTCAAGTATCCGCCCTACGACCTCGTCCTCGCCGTGAAGATGGCTGAGGTTGCGGCCTACGAGAACCTCGATCTCCTTCACGTCCATTACGCCATCCCGCACGCGGTCTCGGCCTTCCTCGCAAAGGAAATACTCAAGCCAAAAAGAATAAAGGTCATCACCACACTTCATGGGACAGATATAACGCTTGTGGGGTCTGATGAAGCCTTCAAGGCAATCACAAAGGTTGCGATAGAGCGGTCAGACGGGGTGACTGCGGTTTCAGAGTCTTTGAGGAGACAGACACTCAAACTCTTCGGCGTCAACAACGAGATTGTGACCATACCCAACTTCATATGCCCGGAGGAATACAAGCCGGCGGCGAAGAAGTGTTGCATAGGGGAGAAAGACGAAAAGATAGTGATGCACGTGTCCAACTTCAGACCGGTCAAGAGGACGGATTTGATTGTGGAAGCGTTCGCAAAAATTAATGCCAAGATAAGGTCCCGCCTCGTCTTCGTAGGTGAAGGACCCGAGATGAAACACACCCAGGAACTCATTGTCCAGCACAAGTTACAGGATAAAGTCGAGTTTATGGGAAACCAGGACAATGTGGCACGAATCCTGCCTGAGGCAGACGTCTTCATGATGGCCTCAGACCAGGAAGCCTTCGGCCTCGCCGCACTCGAAGCGATGAGCTGCGGCATCCCCGTGGTGTCCACCAATGTAGGGGGGGTTCCCGAGCTGATCTCCGATGGACAGTGCGGCTACCTGGTGCCACCCGGTGATGTCGAGGGTCTCGCCCAAAAATCGCTCGCCATTCTGAGAGATGAGGAACTCGCACGAAAGCTGGGTGAGAATGCACGTAGAATCGCGCTCGATAAATTCGATTGCTCCAAGATTGTTCCAAAATATGAGGAGTATTACACGAAAGTACTCTCTCTTTGATTACTTGAAGAGTGATACGGCTTTGGAGATGGTTCCCCTCTCTTTCTCTATGATGAGGGGCCATATCATCTTCAGAGAACTTCGTACCTTCTCCCAGTCTGACTTCTTTTCTTCTCCGAGGAGGAGTGCCCCATGTTTGTCAAGAATAATGGTATTTATGTCCATGTCGATTTTGATTATCTCAAGGAGTTCCTTTTTTGCCCGCTCCTTGTCAATGCTGTACATTCCCGAAAGAATGGTCGACGCGATTTCCAGTTCCTCGCACGAGTTCTCTGAGACAAACTCGAAGGATTCGACGAAGAATTTTGCCGTGCGCACATAGTACTTCATTATCATGTGTTTCTTCTTTAATTCTTCTCGGGATACCTTGACGAATCCCTTCTTCTCAAGCTGTGAGAGGTATCTATAGATTGAGGTGAGAGTCTTTTTCTTGTCATAGTCTGCATTGAATTTGGAGTGGATTTGTTTTACACTCAACTCGCCTTCTCTAAGTATATAGAGTATTCTGCCAGCATTGGGTTCGTTCATGAGTTTTATTGCTTCCGGGTCTTCCATCACCTGCATCATTTTCTCCATGTATTAATAATATACGAAAGATTTATAAATATATCTATTAAATAATAACATTCACAAATTGTTTAAATATAAATTAATTGATAAAATAAGAAACGGAAAAATGGAGTAGCCAGAGAGCCATCGGGGATTCTCATCCCAATACCTCTTCTTTGGCTACTCCGCCTTTTTTCTTATATATATTGGAGCAATTTTATTTAAGCTTTTTCCCTATGGAAAATGATAAATAATAGGGTAAATGTAGAATCAGGTCATATTTTGGGATCTTTTTCTTAATAGAAATAATATTTACATGTTGTTATATTACTGTTGTGGATAATTAATAACCGAAAAGCTTATATATAAGTACTTAATACTTCCATATAAACATTGAATGTTAATATAGAATGATAAAAAAGAGGCAAAAAAAATGGACAAAATGACATACGAACTCGGAAAATTGAGGATGGAAAGATTCCTTGAAGAGAGCAGGGAGGATAGCTATGATGCAGTATCACAGAAAAAGAAAACAGAACTCCCCGCACTGAAGCGATTCTCTCTTAACCTCCAGAGGTCGTTTAACAGACTCATGTGAGAAAAAAGCACAACATCTCTCCTCCTTCACCTCCATGTAAGGGTTGAAATATATCCTGCTTTTTCTATCCTATGCTTGGATTGAAGAAATGATGGGAAGAGGGAAGGATAGGTAATGATTCTTGAATGGATGGCATGTTTGAATAAGAAAAGCCATAGACGAGTTTCCCTGGATTACTGGATACCAGCAGGGGCAACTTTAAGAATCTCTCCACATTCTAAAGCGAGATAACCCTCTCATAATCTTGGACGATGTCTCCATACGCCTGCTTGAAGTAGATGACGGCTTCCTTTAACCCCCCCTTACCTTTTTTCGTGAGGGAGTAGCATACATTTCTCCCTCTTTTTTCGGATTTGATGAGTTTTTTCCTCTCAAGCTCTCTCAATGCAGGATAGATTGTTCCAGGATTCGGTTTTTCACCTTTATGGAGGGCAATTTCCCTCGCAATCTCGTTCCCGTACATTTCTTTGCGTGAGAGAAGCCAGAGTATGATGAAGGAGAGCATGCCACGCATGTCACAGCAGTCGGGAGGACAGCACGGTTCTTTTTCCATGCTTTTATTGGGTGTCCACTACTTAAAAGATTTTGCCTTATTTCCAGTCTCACACCGAAACCTTTATATACTATTGTATATCCAATATATTGGATGACCAATATAAATATTGTTTTGCTCGGATCGAAGACGAAAGATGTCCTGCAGGAGCTTCTTGCAGGACAACTCCTTACCCCCGATGAGTGCTGCGAGGGGGAGGAATGCATGACGGCCAATTCACCACAAGTACATTTCTTGAATACAAGACGACTCTCACACCAATCCAGGACCCCTTCATTTACATGGCGTGGAGCATGTTTCATATAAGATAATGAAATGTACAAGGGAGGTAATAGAAATGGAAGAAAAAATTGAAGTACAAAATGAAAATGTCTTGCGGGACAACAAAAAGGAGAACACCACATCCCATAAGAAGAGAGAGAATAGGTGCTGTGGGTCAATACAGAAAGATTTCATAGTGTGAGGAGGCGTTCCACATGAAAGAAAGCGAAACTGAAATAAGGAAAGCGATAAAGAAACAGTATGGCAGGCTTGCAGGAAGAAAGGTGTCTTCCTGCTGCGACACCTCCTGCTGTGATGACAAAAGCGCGCTTGGGATATACACCGAAGAAGCCCTCAGAGATGTCCCGCAGGAGGCAAAAGAAATTTCTGCAGGATGCGGCAATCCGGTCGCCTTTGCACAGGTAACGAAAGACGCAACGGTGCTCGACTTGGGGAGTGGCGGTGGCATTGATGTTTTTCAGGCAGCCACACTTGTCGGTCCCTCAGGGAAGGTCATCGGCGTCGACGCGACGCCTGAAATGATATGGAGGGCACGTGAGACAGCTGAAAAGAACAGAATAAGAAACGTCGAGTTCAGGCTTGGTGAAATTGAGCATCTCCCCATAGAGTCGGAGAGTGTCGATGTCATAATATCCAACTGTGTCATAAATCTCTCGCCAGATAAAAAAAGCGTCTTCACAGAGGCATTTCGCGTCCTCAAGCCAGGAGGAAAACTTGCCATATCAGACATCGTGCTTCTCGAAGAACTTCCTCGAGAGATCCAGAGGCACATTCCCGCCTGGGTCGGGTGTGTCGCGGGAGCAATACTTGAAAAAGACTACATAGACCTCATGAGGCAAACAGGATTTGACAACATAGAAGTCGTGGGCAGGCACATCTACACACCCGATGAGTTTGAGGGGTTCTTCACCGTCACAAGAGACAGGGAAGAGTTTGGGGAGGAATTTGCCGGGAACCTGAAAGACAAGATTGACGGAATAAAAATATCAAGCTCCAAGATTGTTGCCCGAAAACCAGTCTGATTTTCTCTTTTTGAAGGATAGCTTTTTATATTCTTTTTTTTCCTTTTTTCATGGATTTCATCCATGACATCTATGAAAAGGACATCCAGGACCGCATTCACAGAAAGTTTGTGAAGTATGGTTTAGGAGAGTTTGAGAGGGAAGTCCTCTATTTAAAAACAGGAAGCAACGTGCACATGCAGGCAGGCATAGACTATCTGGATATACTGTTTTTCCTTCTTGGGAAATATGCTGAACAGGACATAAGCATCACAGGTGACCTCGTCGCAAGTGAAGATATAAAAGACAGCCTTTCATCTTTCGGCATAACTCCCGTCTCCTCGAGGGCAAGAAAATATGCACTCAGGGAAACCTTTACCCCCTCTCGATTTCAAGACTTCTTAAGGCAATTCTCGTGCTACTACATGCTTTTCTCTGCGAAATCGGGAAAGAATAGTATCACAGTCAAAAAATCGCTCCCCCAGAAAGGGAGTCTTGTCGAGAAATTCGTTTCAGCCAAATTTGACAAGAAATATTTAAAAGATATACAAGACGACTTCCTCTTCGACTGGCGGGGAGACTTCAGACAGGCAGAACTGCATCATACATTCGTCATTGAAGAACTTATCGTAGACCCAGAGCTGCTCAAAAGGGATGCGGCGCGGGCACGCCTCGAGGCGCAAAGAAAGGGAAAGATACTGCGCAGGAAAATCATCGATGGGCAGGAATCAGTGACGCACATAGAGATGCTTGTATGATTAATACCTTCATATTCGACCTTGACGGAACGCTTGTCACAATGGAGTTTGACGTACCCCGACTCAGGCGGGAAATCTCTGAGATTTTTGGGAGATATGGAATTCAGGACTACATCTTCAGAACCCCCCTCCTGGAATCCCTCGCAGAGGTGGCATCCGAACTCACGGAGAAGGGAGTGGATCCAGCTCCGATGAAGAAGGAGGTTTTAGAACTCATTCGGATGAGGGAGGAGGAAGGGTCTGAAAGGACGAGTCCCATACGGGGAGCCAAGGAATTTCTATCATTCCTCAAAAAGAAGGGTTACCATATTGCTGTAATCACAAGGACAAACAGGAAATCTGCCCAGCACTCACTGGAGAGATGCGGTATCGCCATGTATATCGACCTGCTTTTATCCCGTGACGATGTGTTGAATCTAAAACCCCATCCATCCCATATACTCGAAGCGATAAGGCTTTTAGGGAAAGACCCCTCCTGCTGTGTCATGGTGGGCGACCACGCCATGGATGTCGAGGTGGGTAGGAAAGTGGGATGCATCACGGTGGGTGTCCTCTCAGGCTCTGGAACGCTTGATACACTCAAAGAGGCAGATTACGTGGTGAAGACAGTGTCAGAGATAAGAGGCGTCCTTGCGCTTTAACCCTCTATCTCCTTCTTCATGGTCTGGGCAATATGCAGCGCCTCTTCTCTTCTCAAGACACCCGCAATCCTCTCCACTGCCTCGAGCTTGTGCACCACTTCATCCAAATAGGAAAAAACGTCTCCGCTGTAGACCATCACAGAATAGGTCTTTGCAAAGTGTCTGGATATCTGGGAAGGCGAGAGCCCCCGCATGCGCAGCTCTATGATTCTTTTGGAAATGGTGTGCATCCCGCAGTCGCAGAAGGGAGAATCCTTGCATCCGCAAGAGAAGAACTCTATTTGCAGTTTCAAGAGCCTATCCCACAGGGGTTTGGGGAGAAGAGGAATGTAGGATTTGGGGTCATAGAACACATCGAGAGCCCCACCCGAAAACAACCGTTCCGCCTTGAGCTTGAGGAGGACCTTGAGTCTCTGGGTGAGGTAGACATTCTCAAAGGGTATGAGAGAGACTATTATTGAAATCAAGTCGCCACCATTCTGGACACATTTTTTCAATGCAAAGGATTCCTTCGAAGAGAGGAAGCTCATGCTCACAGCCCTCCCGAGAGGCACTACGTTGCCATTGCGGACCAGTCCATTGGCCTCAAGCTTTTTTTCTTGGGATTCATCGAGGGTCCACAGGCTGTACTCGTTGGCGTCCCTTATCCTCACCCCCGATGCGAAACAGGCGAGCGCACATTCGAGTTCACCCTCTCCATCAAGTTCCACGGTGAGGTCCTCGACTTTGCCCCTGAGGAGATGTGTGGCTATCTCATCCTCGCTCTCCTTGCTGTGGGAGGTCTGCGGATCGACGAGCAGATACACCTTTCCCTTCTCATGGAACCCGGGCCTTCCCGCCCTCCCCAGCATCTGATGAAATTCACTCACACTCAGGGGACTGATACCCATACCCATGCTTTCGAATATGACGCAGGAGGCGGGGAAATCAACGCCTGCAGAGAGAGCTGCAGTTGTCACCACCGCCTGTATCCTCTGATGCCAGAAGTTTTCCTCTATCCTTTTTCTCAAATAGTAAGGCAGTCCCGCATGGTATGCCTCGGCATTGATGCCCTTGGATTTGAGATGATTTGCCAGGTATTCACACTTTCGCCTCGAATTGGAAAAGACGAGTGACTGCCCATGGTAGCCGAATGGGGAGATTGTCCTCCATTCCTCCCTTACGATTGTCTCGAGGGCATCTTTCTTGGAGGGCATGAGGATGAGGTGCCTCTCAAGCGGGATAGGGCGCTTGTCATAGACGAGGGGAGTGACCTTCATCTCTCTCCCAATCACCTCGGGATTCCCCACTGTCGCGGAGAGGAAGAGAAATTGGGAGGACTGATAAAGCACACGGAGTCGAGCCACGAGTGAGTCCAGTCTTCCTCCGCGCTCCGGGTCTTTCAGCGTATGGATTTCATCGATGACGATGCATCCCACATCCTCCAGACGTTCCCCGCTGCGCAAGAGAAAATCGATGCCCTCATAGGTTCCCACTATGATATCTGCGTCGATGTCCGTGTCCGTAACGACCAGCTCCTCTCGGGTCTTTATGCGTGACATGCCCACCCGTATGGAGACCCGGCAGGGGTATCTCCTCCTGAAGTCTTCATACTTCTGGTTGGCAAGGGCGACCAGGGGAACGAGGAAGAGAAATTTCTTTTTCCGGAGCACCGCCCTTATGCCTGCCAACTCTCCGATGAGCGTCTTTCCCGATGCGGTCGCAGATATGATGAGGAGATTTTTGCCTTCGAGCAACCCATTCCGAATCGCCATGACCTGCACGGGCATGAGGGTATCTATGCCCTCTTTTCCCAATACCTCCTTTTGCATATCCGATATGGGCAGCTCGGAGACCCTCATACGAGATTTTTCCTCATGGGAGGATATCGTGTCATACAACGTATTTTCTTCTGTGAGTGTGAGGGTTCCCGCGAGGAGAGCAACTACCTTCTCCACAGATCTCAATCTTAAAAGGATGGGTCTTATGGGGAATTTTATGTTTCTGGCAATTGCCTCTTTTTTCACCTCGGTCTCGGCGCACCGGTAGCATATCTTCTCACCATGGGATAAAAAAAAATCGGAAGGCAAAGGCGTCACCCTGTTCTCGAAGAAGCAGTATCTGCAGAGGCTCGCCCAGGCATGTCGAGCGCCGAGGTGGGAAAGCATCTCCCCCAGCCTGTCGCCAATCTCTTCTGTTTTCTCGTCACGGGAAATATAGACCCTCTGCCCTTTGAGCATTCTAGATGCAGATTTGGGTTGCAGAAGTTGTGTGGAACTCCGAAACCTTGCGGGTCTGAGGGCTCCCTTCTCCTCTTTTAAGGTGAGGTAGTACTTCTCGGGCTCATGGTGGGGCGATTTGAGGAGATTGAGTTCAAGCTCATGTCTCTTCTTGGGGAGAACCCGGATCACAATCATGAAGGCTCTACGCTCAGGCGCATTTAAATGTTTTCAAAAAGATTTTGAGGAATAGCGATTGCTCAACCATAGATTTATATATTACCTCCTATCATGGTAGTACAGATGTACCACGATTGCGAAAAATCACATACAAACGCATCGGGCGGGTGTATTCTTTGGAAATTGAAGACGATTTCATAAAACGACTCAAGGAGGAAGAAGCCCTCCTCCGCGTCAAGGCTGAGGCGTTGGGCATATCGATTGAACTCCCTCCAGAAAAAGCAGAAGAGAAGGGGCAAGAAAAAGAAGAGAAGCACATGCCTACAGAGCAGCCTACAGACGAACCCAACCTCGAACATGAGGTTGAAGAAGAAAAAGAAGAATCTAAAATGGAACTTGCTCAGGAGGAGAAAGACAGGTTCACCCTCTTCCTTGAAGATGTGAAGAAACAGCGGACGCAACTCGAAGGAGGAGAAGAGGTAAAAGAAGAAATTGATCTTCTCGCAGAGACAGACGACATGCTTGATTTGTACACAAAAGACTACATTGCGTCCAATCTGGAGGAAGCGAGGAGGCAGCATGACATTCTTTCCGGCACACTCATTCCTCAGGGAACAGACATGCTCACTGAAAAAAAGATAAGAAAGAATCTTGCCGATTTCGCCACGCGAATAAAAGAGGCGGAAGAATTCATGGAGGCTGTTCCGAGAAAGAAGACGCCACCTCGATTGGCAAAGGAACCTCAGAATGAGTATGAGTCAAAAGAAACGCGCTCCAAGGACGATTCGAGGCGGAACCTCTACAGGGATTTCCTCGCAAAGACGGAGAAGTTCATCGAGGAATTTCCGCACGAGCGCATGAGTGATGCGATTGCGGAGTGTGAGGAGGCGTTCGGGAAGTTGCTTCAGGAGGGAAAATCCCTCCCCACCGAAGAGGAGCCAGACCTTGAAAAAAAAATATTAACCAACCTGGAGCATATACAAAATGAGATTGTGGGTGTGAAAAAATCCCGTCATGAAGAGAGAGGCAGGCTCATACTCAAAGCGGTGCGCAAGCTCAAGGACTCGGGAACCTACAATCCCACCGCCTACAACAACATCGCCATGAAGTTCCAGAACCTCTCCCCCGACCTCTCAGATGAACTTAAAGAAACAATAAAGGAAGAACTCGCCGAATGTTACTCGAAGATGAAAGAGATCGAGGCCAAAAGAAAGGAAGAGGAGAGGAAAGCCCAAGCCGAAGGCATACGCGTATACTGGGGCACCTACCTCAAGAAGATAGACACCTTTGTCTCAGAGATAGAGAAGGCGCGACCCGTGGAAATAATGGACTACTACGTACGCTACAAGAAGCTCATCGCGGAGTATGAGAGGATGAACAAACAGGAGATATCGGAATTCGAGATAGAGGCCGCTCAGGGGAAGCTTGATGAGTGCTATGAACTGTTAGAGAGGCTTCGCCTCCAGGCCTAGAATTCTCTCTATCACCTGTTTACTTTTTCTCAATCCTTTTTTTTTCGCAAGTTCTATCACTATATTGCCGTCATATTTCCCCAGTTGTCCGAAGAACTCGTCAAAGTGTATGATTCCCTCCCCCAATGAAAGGTGCTCATCTTTACCCCTGTTGTCATGAATGTGCATATTTACTATATATCTTTTCAGTCTTATGAATTCCGAAAGATTCCCATTCGTGCTCGCATGTCCAATGTCAAGCGTCATTCTCAAGTGGGCTGAATCCACCATCTTCATGATTTCCTCCATTTCCTCAGGCGACTTCCCGAGGTGCAGACCCTCACGAGGCATGTTCTCGAGCGCGAGTATGATGTTTCTTTCCTCCGCAAAAGAGGCGAGGCGTTCAAGTGAGGAGATCTGTATTTTTCTCGCCACCTCTGGATTCTTTTGTGTATGAAACGTCAGATTGCCGGGATGGAGGGTCATCACGCCTGCACCAAAAAATTCTGCGAGTCCGATTGCCTTTTCCAATTCTTCAATAGAAGCGTTCCTCATGGCGGAATTGAGCGAGGCGATGTTTATGTCTGAGAAGGGAGCATGGAGACCGAGGACCACCTCAGGCATTCTGTGGGCTTTTGAGAGCGGAATATTTCCCTGCACAATCACCTCTATTAAGGGAAACTCCCGCGCGAGTGATTCTGCGGCTTTTTGCGGATCCTCGTTGTAGAAGCAGAGTGTTGAAGCCCCAAGCATGCATGCGAGTCTTCACTCACCTTAAAAACGTTGGGAAAGGTTTTTATTTCATACGTTGAGGAGAATCATGATTGTGGGCATTGACGAAGCGGGACGTGGACCCGTCATCGGACCACTCGTTATATGCGCCTTGGGGATTGAAGAAGAGGCACGAGTCGCCTTCGTCAAGAAGGATTCAAAGAAGCTCACTCCTCGCCGCAGAGAAGCGTACGCGTCAGAGATAGAGAAACTGGGGAAGGTGAGTCTCGTGGAGGTGTGGCCTGTAGAGATTGACAAGTTGAGGGAGACCCTCTCCATAAACCAGATAGAGGTGCAGAAAATGGCGTGTGCCGTTGCATCGCTGGGGAGAGCCGAGAGGATTTATGTCGATGCCTGCGATGTGGATGAGGAACGATTCGGAAGGGAACTCAAGACATTCCTAGCGTATGACTGCGACATTATATCGAAACACGCCGCAGACGAAATGTATCCCATTGTCGCCGCGGCATCTATACTTGCCAAGGTTTGCAGGGATAGGCTTGTTTCCCAGATAAGGAAGCAGGTGGGGCAGGATTTCGGATCAGGGTATCCCTCAGATAAAAAAACTGTCGCCTTCCTCACACGATGGCTCTCAGAGCATGAAACCTATCCGGATTTCGTGAGGAAAAGTTGGAGGACCAAGAT
>Ga0315268_10000530_pt1 | contig 44346 bp, 44 predicted proteins | sample C1_top_MG_FD_204535 | JGI IMG/M metagenome (GOLD analysis project Ga0315268, IMG submission 204535) | Sediment microbial communities from Yellowstone Lake, YNP, Wyoming, USA - C1_top | ecosystem: Environmental > Aquatic > Freshwater > Lake > Sediment | place: USA: Wyoming | collected 2017-08-01 | reverse complement strand
TTTTCGAATAAATCGATTACGAGCTTGTGGTTTTCATCTGTGAGTTGTTTGGGCGGTATTCCCCTTCTGACAGCTTCAACCTCGATGGGCGTTCCATGCTCATCAGAACCTGTAACATAGAGAACATCATCACCCTTTAAACGATAATACCTAGCCACAACGTCAGCTGACAGAATTGAACCTATCAAAGTGCCCAAGTGAGGCACGTAATTGATGTACGGCCAGGCAGAGGCAACCAAAATCTTTGCGAGCTTAGTGCACCTCCAATTGCCATATGTTTTTAATGGCACGAGTACTTAAACGCAACGGAAACTGTGTTTTTTAAAATAGAAAAAGAGAGCTTTATGGTACGCTTTGGCTTGGCGGTGGCGGTGTGTAGGCTTCTTGGGGTTTGCGTGCTGACAGGAAAATCGCGGCGGCTATTAATGCTGTGCATACTACTATGAGGATTATTAGAACGGCTGATAGTAGAATCAAAGTGTCCATGTCGCGTACTGTGAATGGTGGGTTAGTCATGCCAACGGTGATTTGCCTTTGGAAGGTTCCTATGCTGGTTTTTATGGCTACATCAATATCCGCGAAAGAGCCAAATGAAGCGGCTCTGCCGTCGTTGGGGATTTGGATTGTTGTTGAATTTGAGTACGCGGTGCCTCCTGTAATGACTTTGTTTATCAGCATGGTTTGGTTTCCTTCCCAGTGGTCGCGTATGTACATGAACCATGGTGTTTCGATGTCTATTTGGTTGATTACGATGTCGGATGATCTGTCGTTGAGTATTGTGATGTAGACGGTGATAGCTTCTCCGGGTTTGTACTGTGCTTTGTCAGCCCACAAGTAGATGTTGACGTTGCCTGGCGAAAAGGCTGCGTTTGCCATTGGAACCAATAAGCCAAATACGAATAGCAATGCTACTATGGAGATTTTCTTGTTCAAGTTTTTATTCACCTTTCCTTCAAATTTCAAACCAGACAATATTTAACACTTATTAACTCGGAATCAGCATCCGACGGAGAATTTGCGGATTGCGTATTGTGAGTTCGTTTTCTCTCTTTGCGTATCTGCGCTGCGCTGTTCTAGATCCGGTTCGCTATATGATACTACTAGGATCCAAATATGATCCAAATATGAACAGAGAACCAGTGGTTCTAAACAGAAGGGTCAGGTTTTGTGGTGCTCCGGCCGGGATTCGGACCCGGGTCTCCGGCTCGAAAGGCCGGAATACTTAACCTGGCTATAGTCGGCAGAGCACGTGGTTGTGCGTGTCTTCTACCGGAGCAGTTTCCGGAGCAATCATGCAAGATGCTTTGCTCTAGGTTTTAAGTTTTCCGTATGACTAATGAGTGCTGCAGGGTTAGCTGGTGGCGGCTTTTATGCACTCATTTAGTGGCACCTGCTCCTAGGAATTTCAAGTCTTCTCCTCTCACGTTTTTGGGCAATCCTTCGAAAACGGGGATTTTGTCTTTCACTATTTTCCCTACGTGTATGCCTAGTACTCCTTAGTCTGTTTCGGTTTTCAGTGCAGTTTCAATTTTGATTTTGACATGTCTGGAACTATGGTTCTTCCCTTCAGGACTTTCAATCATTCTCACTTTTAGTAAGAAATTTTCGCGGACGAGGGAATCTCGCCCAAGATTTCTGTCGCCGCGGTGCTCACTTTTTCTCTGTTCGATTCATCCGTGTAGACTCTCAGGATGTTTATGAACCCTTTTAACACTTCGAAGATTCCAGAGATGTCGCTGAGTCTTTGCGGAATCTTTTGACCCGTGTGCGTTTTGTAGAATACTGGGATTTCCATAGGCTGCATCAGTATCGAATGATGATAAGGCACAGAAGGCACTGTGGGCACGTCTATCACAACCGCGTCCAGAGGCACCTTCGCTTTTTCTGCGATTTTGTCCCTGATTTGACTGCGGATTTCTTCCACGCCGAAGATGCTCGTGACAGTTTTGTCTTTCACGTAGAAAGTCTGCTCATAAGCGCATTTCAGCAACCTCCGATTTTCTAGAGCTTCTATTATTTTTCGTGACTTTTGGGATTTTTTCAGCATAGCCCAAACAGTATAATCGTTCAATGTGAGGTATTCTTCGGGCGTTTTGAAGTCGATTAGGCCTAGTTCGTCTTTGGCGTTTTCCATGGCGGTGGCAATCATAATCTGTGCTGCTCTGGCTACGCGGTGGAAGTATATGCTCTTAAACGATTCTATTCGTGCAAGAATCAGCGACTCAAGAGCAGCAAGCGCACCGAGGTCAACCGCCAAATTTCCTTCCAACACATCCAACGCGTGGATTAAACGAAAAACGTCCACATAACCATACTTCGCGCCCGTGTGATACGTGTCACGCACGATGAAATCCAATTTGTCGACATCAAAGGCGCTTTGGATAATCTGGTCAACAAAATTCTTCCTGCGTATCTCTAGTTCGCCTACGGCTAGTTTTCCGATGGCGTCAGGGTCTTGCCCCGCCTTTTGCAGTTTGTCTCTGAGTTCAGATTTTTCTATAATCCATCGTGTCAGGTCTTCATGTGTTTTGTTGAGCTTAACCAACAGATGCTCGTAAATGTGAGAAAACGGTCCATGTCCAACGTCATGAAGTAAAGCCGCAAAGCGAACGGTTTGAACCTCATCTTTGGTCAGGTACTCTGCGAGGTTGGAGTTTTCGCATGCAAACCCTGCGAGGTACATGACGCCCAACGAGTGCTCGAAGCGTGTGTGGTTGGCTGCTGGATAAACGTACTCTGCGCCCGCCAGTTGTCTGAGCCTGTGAAGTCGCTGCACTGGATAAGAGTCTATTATCGTTTTTTCAGGTTCGGTTATGTAAATGTAGCCGTACACGGGGTCTTGTATCTCGCCCCAATACTTGTGCATCTTCTGCGCTCCTAATGAGTGAGTATAGGATACTGTTTTTAAGGTAATCGAAAATATACCAAATACCAAAACAAGACTTCGGTGCCTGCAGATGAGAAAATTTGGAGCCTTCATATGTGTCGAAGGATTAGACGCGAGCGGAAAAACCACACAATCCAAGCTTTTAGTGAAAAATCTCAGAAAAAAAGGATTCGACGCAGCTTACACCACTGAGCCCAGCAGAGAACGCATAGGGCGGTTGATTAGGAGGCATGTGCTTCTCGGAGAGAATCGTTTGTCTGTGGTTTTGGAGGCTCTGCTCTTTGCGGCTGACCGAATAGACCATTTAGAACGCGAAGTCACGCCTGCTTTGAAAGAAAAGAAAATTGTGGTTTCAGACCGTTATCTTTACTCGTCACTTGCCTATCAAGGCGCGGCTGGACTGGATTTAAAGTGGATTGAAGAAATCAACAAGTGGGCAGTGAAACCTGACTTAACCATATACATCGACATTCCGCCAGAAGTTGTGTTGCAAAGGCTGAAACGAAAAAAATCAGTCATGGAGAATTTACAGAATCAACAGCGGGTAAGAGACATTTATCTCAAACTCGTCAAGGCACACAATCTATGCATAATCGACGGAAACAAGCCAAAAAGCAAAGTCGCCAAAGAAATTCTCGAAACGGTTACAGCCTTTCTATCGGCACAGGGTGCATGAGCGTTTTCAACCGTAAGGGCTTGGCTTCCATTTTCTCCAGTTCAGTGTTTACTTGTTTTGTGAAGAACTCGATCAGTTCTTCCATGGACATGCGTTGCGTGCCCTTCTCATGAAAAACCCTCAACTGCACCTGAGGCTTTCGGAAAATGAACCTGAGCAGGTAATTATCAAATTTTAACGGCTGCCTTTTACCGTCGTTTGTCACGTGATATTTGACTATGCACAGAAAATCGGTGTTAAACACAAGTTCCTTTCCTGTCAAACTCTTCCTGAAGCGTTCCACCTCTTCCGAGTCTAAATAGTTGAAGCTTGCGCCTTCTGCGATGCCGAATTCGAAGCCGATTTTGCAGCTGATTTTTGTCGGTGTGATGGCGTTTAGGTCGTATTCTTGACTGTTTAGGCTATACGCCGTTGTTAAGATGGCTTCTTGAAGCGTTTTCGTAGAAGACGCACAAGTAAAGTCTGCTTTCGCGTGGGGAAAAACTGGAAAGTCTTCGTAGAATCCGAGCAAGTTTTATCGCTTCTTGGTCTTTCTGACTTTTTCTAAGTTTTCCAGTAGCGTGTTTAGCGTGTTGCTGAGTTTTTGGAGTTGCTCAACATCCTTCTCTTCGTCGATTCTCTTTTGGATTTCTTGGATTTTGGACATCAACGTGGCTTCCAAGGTGCTCATTGTCAATGCGCTCGTGGCTTCTTCGGTTGTTTCGCCTTCCTTTACCACTATGACGCGTTTTTCGCATTGTGCGCAGTAGAGTTGGCCGTCCTTTAATCTAAAGAGCGGCGAAGCGCAGACTGGACACGCGAGTTCGGTTAGCGTTGCGCCTTGCTTGAGTAGGTTTGCCATGTCTTGGATTTTTGGCGGCTTTTTTGAGGACAAGTTTAAAGCCTCAGAGAATACAATAAGTAGGAGACATAATAATTTGAGTGTTGCTGAAGCCTCTCTTAACGGAGTGTGCATTTGCTATGGTTGGTAAGAAGAAGTTGCAAGAATATGAAGACCGTATTGCGCAGGCTTTGGTTGTTTTGGGCCAAGTCAGTGAGGATAATACGACGCCGCGTAACATTAGACGCGCCGCGAAAGAGTCCTCAGAAGCGTTGCAGAACGCAGAACATACTTACGCAGTCAGGTCGTCCAATGCTATTTCTATTCTTGACGAAATTTTGCAGGATCCGAACATGCCGAATTACACTAGAGTGCGACTGTGGAACGTGATGAGCTTTCTCGAGGCGATTAAAGACTAAAGGAAAAGGACTCTTGCGGATGATTGTCATCAACTAAAATGAAAGCTTGCCACTGTTTGTGTAGCTTTATCCTTGTCAGTTTTTCGTTTTTCTTAGAACATTAAGCATATATCTTCCTTGTGCTATGTTGTTCTGGGCTTGAAAAATGCCTTCCAAATACGACGTCATAATCGTTGGTGCTGGTCCCGCGGGTATTTTTTCAGCGCTCGAACTAGCGAACGATACAAAGCTTAGTATTTTGATGCTGGACAAGGGTCCTGACATTGACCAGCGTAAGTGTCCTTCGAGTCGTGGTTTAGGATGCACGAATTGTGTTCCTTGTAATGTCTTGAGCGGTTGGGGTGGCGCTGGAGCGTTTAGTGATGGTAAACTGACGCTTTCCACCGAAGTTGGCGGCTGGCTCACAGATTATCTCACTGAAGAAAAGTTGGCTAAGCTCGTCGATTATGTCGATACTGTTTATCGCAAGTTCGGTGCGCCTAATAATCTGTATGGTGTGGATGAAGATGCAATAGGCGACATCGCACATAAGGCTGCATTGGCTGGGTTAAAGCTGGTAGAGCAGAAAGTGCGTCACATGGGCACTGAAAAATGTGCGCAGACTTTGAGGAAGATGCGTAGTTATCTCGGAGACCGCGTTGAGTTCGTTAAGCGTAAGGAAGTTAAAGGGCTAATCGTCAAGGACAAAACGGTCCAAGGCGTGGAGACCGTTGACGGTGAACATTTTTTCGGCAAATACGTTATCGTTGCACCAGGGCGAAGCGGAGCGGAGTGGTTGAAAAGTGAGGCTCAGGTTTTGGGGTTGAAGACTTTAAACAATCCTGTTGATGTGGGTGTGCGTGTGGAGGTGGAAGCCTCTGTTTTGGAGCCTTTAACCAAGGTTTTGTATGAACCTAAGCTTGTGTATTTCAGTCGTGGTTTCGATGATCAAGTGAGGACTTTTTGTGTGGCGCCGTATGGCGAGGTCATCACTGAATCGTATAATGGTGTTTTGACGGTGAATGGGCAGAGTTATGCCGAGCGTAAAACTGGCAACACGAACTTTGCCATCTTAGTGAGCACCAAATTTACTGAGCCCTTTCGTGAACCCATAGCTTATGGCAAATATATTGCGCGTTTGACCAACCTGTTAAGTGGCGGGGTGATTTTGCAGCGTTTGGGTGATTTGCAGGCTGGCAGGCGTAGCACCGAAGAGCGTATGAAGCGCAGTGTGACCGTGCCGACTTTGAAGAACGCGACGCCGGGTGATTTGAGTTTTGTTTTGCCTTATCGTTATTTGGCGGACATTCGCGAAATGCTTGAGGCTTTAGACAAGCTTACGCCTGGAATCAATGGCAAGGATACTTTGCTGTATGGTGTTGAGGTGAAGTTTTATAGCAGTCGCTTAGAGCTCAGTGATAGCTTGGAGTCACGTTTAGCGAACCTTTTCACTATCGGCGATGGTGCTGGAATCACTCGTGGTTTGGTTCAAGCCTCTGCTTCGGGCGTTATAGCTGCGAGAGAGATTGTGAAACGAGAAAAAAGTTAGTGGCTGCACATGTGTGCTTAAAATTAAGGGTCAAGGCAAAAAATGGAGTTATTTTGCTGAGATTTCTTGTTCTAGTGTTGGAACCGTGATTTCTTCGGTTTCGGCTTTGGTTGCCATGTAGTTTATGATTTGCAAGAGGGATTTGGCAAAATCTAGGGTGCCAATGAGTATTATCATAATGAGGAAGATTTCCAGATTAACTGAGAAAGTGACTGATTGGATGGTCTCTGTGATTATGCCACTGTTTAGGGCGTATATAGTGTAGCCTATGAAGAAGAAGGCTTTACCCATGCCCAACCCATACTGGTAAATGGTGCCTTTTGTTAATTCGCCAAGGACGATGAAGACTACGTAAACCATAACATAGGTTTCTATGAGCGAGTTAGCCTGAGGAAAAACTTGGTTCAACGGTGCGAGCATTTGAGAGAATACCAGAAAAAGAATTATGACTATCAACGATTTTGCAACGACTTTTAGTACGCGTGGAAGAAGCATTCGGAAGAGCGACTTATCCAAACGGTATCACCACGGGTCCATAATTGAACGCAGATACCTCAAAAAACACGTGAATTTCGCCTCTTGGAGGTAATGTTCGAAAGTTCGATACTAAGACATCAACTTGCGTGCTATAGGACGTGTTTGGTTGAGCGTCGATGTTCGCCGTCCCCGTGCCCTTGAGGGTTTGACGGGCAGTGTAGATTTCTACGCGCGTAATGCCTGTTACTGGCATGTATTGGTTGTGATTTTCAAAATATAATTGGACACTTATGATCGAGTGGGTTGTGTTGTATGAAGTGAAGGTTGGGTTGCTTATTGCGAGGTTGCTTAGTGGTGCGCCCCAGGGCATAGTGTAGTTTGCGTGAACGCTGAGAGGGATGGCGTTTGCATAGTTGAGCGAGACATACTGGAACACAATCAAATCCGTATCATTGAAGATTAGACTGCTCTCGGTGAGTATCTGAGCGAAATTTATCGTTACAGAATGGACTATCGTTTCCATCGTGCCCCTCTGGACCAACTGAGCGATTGAGGTGCCATCTGCGAGGGTTTGGCTGTTTTGATCGGTTATTTTCGTAGTGATGTTGAGTTGTGTGAGGTCGTAGAGACCTTGGTTGTTTATGTTTATTGGAAAAGATATGGTGATCGCCTGTGCAGTTGTGGTTGTTTGTGGTTCGCCGAAGGCTATGTTGATCTGGGTGGCTGAGTAGGCAATTGTGATTACTATGACGAGTATTATAATCCATAGTAGTTTGGTCGCCCATCCTAGGGCGCGAATAGCCATCTGCATTTGCGGATGCTTCCTTACTGCTGTGCTTGTTGTTGTGGTTGCTGGGGCTGCTGAGGTTGTGACGGTGTTTGAGGCGTTTCAGCTGTTTCTTCTGGCGGTCTCACTTCTATGGTGATTCCTGTTTCTGGCTTCTTCTCTGGTTCCTTCTTCGGCTCTTCTTTAGGCTTGGCTTCGGGTTTCTCTGGTGGCTGTGGTTTTTCGATTTTTTCTTGTTTGGGTTTTTCTTCCTTCTTGACTGGTTTGGCTTCGACAACTTTTGGAGTCGGTGCCAGTGTTGGTATTTGCGTGGGTTGTGTGATTGCAGTCTTTGGATGTGTTAAAAGTGGTATGCCTCTTAGCGTTAAGAGTGAACCTATCCAGCCCATTATGCCTAGGTACATGACATGTATGACAGTGGCGATGAGTGGCGCTAAGGCTTCGCCGAAGGCTTTGACGAGGTCTTGTGTTGCGACTATGGTTATGTCTTCCGACAAGAGCCAGTAGGCGTTGAGGAACGTGAAAGCTAACAGTCCTACGCCGATAAAAAGCACGAGTAGTCCGCTGATTTCGGGCTTGTCAAATTTCATTTTTTTAGCTCCTTATGTATGAAGGATGGACGTAAATCATATTAAATATTCTGTCGCAATAAACCATATTCAAACTAACTCGCAACCATCCATATCAACACTCCCAAGAACAACACAAAAAGAGACGCTAAGAATAAGGATTCATGATTCATCAATTCTATAAACGAGGCACATACTTTTATCTTCGGTGACAACTCACGCTGTCCTTTGACGTATCTATTATGGACATCGCCATGCTCATAGCCATAATAGTACTCTTCGCTTTGTACATCACCAACAAACAAAGGGAAAGGACGAACACAAGAATAATTCCAAAGAAAATGAAATATAACAGAGTAACATCAAAGAACGCTGACTCGGTAGAAAGTAACAACAAAGCTAACCCTGAAAGATTCCAGTGCCCACATCACTTCGGATTTCTAAAAACGCGAAAAGACAAAGGCTTCCCAGAAGAGTGCGCAGGCTGCGAGAACCTCGTGGGCTGCATGTTTCCGCGGGAATAATTTTTTGCTGTTTGTCTGTTGAACGTGTAGCCAAAAACGTTTATTAAATGCTACGACTTCATATGGAAATGATGATTATGCAAAAACACGACAAAATAATAGTAGCAGCAACAGTAGGACTACTCACATACACGTTTCTACTCTCCTTCTTGGGACCCGTGGTGTCCTCACTAGTAGCAAACAAAACACTGGGAAACACAGGCTCAGTAAAAGCCATCGGCGTAGGAGTCTACTGGAACAGCAACGGCACAAACCCCGTAACAACCTTCAACTGGGGTATGCTCGACCCAAACAGCACCAAAACCACCACCTGCTATCTAAAAAATGAAGGCAACTCAGTACTCACTCTGTCCATGTCCACGGCGAATTGGAACCCTGCAAGCGCGACTCAGTACATGACGTTTAGCTGGAACCTTGGGGGACAAACACTCAACCCCGGACAGATTAAACAAGCAATCTTCACGCTGCAGATTTCAGCCTCCGTGACAGGAATCACGAACTTCAGCTTTGACGTCACCATCGTCGGAACTGGCTAAAAACGGTCTGCTTCAAACTCACCAGAATAGCCACAGCAAAAACTGCAAAAAACAGAAAGTGTGCAGCAAGCAAGCCGAGGAAAGAAAAACCGAACCCAAAACAGCGTCTTGAGGAAGAAGCAAAAGATTCTCTTTTTTTGGGTTTCCACTAGGTATCTACAGAAGGCATTTTTTCGTCTAAGCCGTAGTTCTGCAGATACGTGATGCTACTAAAAAGAGGAGCCTCGGCGAGCTTACAAAATTAGTTGGGGCCTGTGTATCCATGATTATTAGGAGAGCAATGAGACCGATTAGCGAAGCTGATGTCCCATATACACATATAATAAGCTGACCGTTAGTATGTAGAGTAGCGCGCAAAAACGTATGAGTTTATTTGAAAGATGGTTCGGTCATACGATGGCTGCAAATGAAGAGAACGTGTCGCGAATACTCGTTGTGCTTTCGCATCCTTTGCGACGAGAAATTCTGTTAAACCTAAGTGAGAAGGGTGAATGCTCTTTCACCGACCTTATGAACGCACTGCATGTAGAAACTGGGAAGCTCAGTTTTCACATAAGGAACCTCGATGATTTTCTCGAACAAACATCAACGAGCAAGTACAAGTTGACCAAGGCGGGTGAAAACGCGATTAGGTTGATAAGAGATTTGGAAGCGTGGGCCGTAGAAGTTGATGCCACAAAGAAAGGTTCCCTTCTCCCCCTTGCCACTCTCAAGAAACGGGTCTATGCATTTTTAATAGATTTTGCGATAGCGTTCGCTATCTTCTTGGCTTTGCCAAACACTTTCTCTCTGCTGACCAAAGGACTACCATCTATCTTGGATCTAAACGTCATACTTTTTTCGCTAGTTCTTTTCTGGATATACTTCACATTATTGGAAGGCTTTGCCGGACAGAGTTTGGGAAAACGGTTGATTGGGCTAATGGTTGTGCGGATTGACGGCAAGAAACTCTTCTACGATCATGCCGCTGTGAGAAATTTTAGCAAAGGCTTCTTCTTCCTCTTGCCCTTTGACCTCGCGATTGGGCTTAGGCTGAGAGATCCGAAATTCATTAGATACTTTGACAAGTTTGCTGGTACAACTGTGAGGGATCTCAGACCATAACTCTTACCACTATTGCTAGTTCGCGTTTGCAATAATGCAAAGTCAGATTTACATGAATCCATGAGCACTTGTGACTTTTCCAAGTTGAATTGACAAGATGCTCAAGTCAATGTTTCAAAAAGCCTTAACTTTCTCTTTGATGATTAGACGAAAAGAATGATATCACAAGGAAGGAAACATGAAAATTGGTGAGATTGGATCGAATCTTTCAAGAGCTTATTGACATTCGTCATCGGCTTGATGATATTGAGAGGATGTTTTCGAATCAGCGACCTCAGCCGCTTAGAATTTCAGAATCAAAGCTTTTGTCATTGCCAGATAATCTTCGGAAGACCTACTTGATCGTGGCATCTGAGGGCGAGTGCAGCGCAACGCGAGTATCTGATTTGAGTGGACGTTCTCGGGCCATTGAGAGCAGCTACCTAAACCAACTGGTGCGGATGGGGTGGTTGACGAAGCATCGAAATTCAAAAACGTTGCAGTTCCGCACTGTGCAGAGATTGAAGGATGAACACGGTCTAATTAACACTGGCGTGCTTTTGCAGAGTCGCGCCAAGTTGTTTAATAGAGATGGACAAATTTAACGGTTGTTGAAGGATGCAGTCGGAAAAGGAGGTAAACGCGCATGGTTTTTCTGCGTAGAGGCCTTTTAGGTCTAATCTTAGTGGCCTCTCTGCTCACGTTGAGTCTTTTTGCGTTGCAGGGGGTTTTCAATGTTCCTATCGTGTCGGCACTCACTGCATCGAGTAACGTGGGAGTCTTCTGGGACGCGGCGTGCACGAAATCCGTTACACTGACCGGCATCAATTGGGGTAACGTTTCAGTTGGTACGGAAAAGGATGTGCCTGTTTACGTAAAGAACCTAGGGCAACAGGCTGTGGTTCTTTCAATGAACACTTCGGCGTGGAACCCAACGTATGCGCCGCTTAAGATGTATATGCTCTGGGATTATGGCGGTAGCCCAATTGCCGCAGGAAGTGTTATTAAATTGACTTTAAGATTGTACGTTTCAACAGGTATCGGTGGAGTCACTAATTTCAAGTTTAATATTAACATCGGCGTTGGTTTGGAGAAGAGTTTCGACATTAATGGCGATGGGGCAGTTGACATAAGTGACGCCGCGTTGTTAGCTCTCGCTTGGAATTCTAAGGCGGGTTCTCCGAATTATAAGTACAATTGCGACTTCAACAATGACGGTACGATCGACATCACGGACGCTGCAGAATTAGCTATTGCAATTAGCTGATGTCAACATACAATAAACTGATCCTTTTTAGTTTTTGGAAAGCGTTCTTCTTCTAATTGCATTTGTATTTATGTTTCATACTCAACGCTAGGTATCGCCAAACGCTGCTTGTTGGATTGCAGCAGAATTTTTGACGGATACAAACAGATGAAAAACAGATTTGACCGAAATGATGCCTACATGCGATGTTGTTAGAACGGTTGGAACACGCGCATGATGACAGTGACCATGAAAGCCAGTCCTAGTCCTATTGCTACTAGTCTTAGGCGTGATTTTTCTATGACGATGTCCCTTAGGTATTCGGTTGAGGAAGACAACAGTTCAGAAGTGATGAGCAGGATTATCGCCATGACTGCGAGCCAGAGGCTGATGTCGGGCATTGATAGGGGAAAGTTCAAGTTTCTAACCTTCCACTATGCGGTACCAGGTTTGAATCGCCTGGCCGTCAGGAGATACCTCGTCTTTTTGGATAGTGACGATTTTGCCAGTTGTTTTGGCTATGGCACATGCTACTGCGCTTACTAGTGGAGAGCCTAGGAAGTGTACACTTTTCAGCTTTTCCTCTTTGCCGTAGAGGTTCTTGTATATCGGATCAACGATTCTTAGGTAAACTTGGCCGTCTTTGGGTTGCATTTCGACTTCTTTGGCTAACTCGAAGTCTTCGAGGATTAGTTTGGGGATGATTTCGCATAGTTCGTTGATGTCCAGTTTGGTGAGGTCTCTTTTTATTTCGTTTTCAAACTGCGTCAGCATACCCAAGCCTGGGGGTGCTACGCAGATTCCCTTGGGACTCTCTAGGAAGAATTTTCTTTCAGCCATTTCTTCTATGGTTGGCATGCCTGTGTCGCTGTCGGCGGAGATGAAGACTATCATGTCTTTAAGACCCTTGAGGTAGTCTGGCAGGTAGACGTCTTTTGGGTATGGTGGGATGTAGTAGCTTTTGCCCTTGTAGTTCAGGTCTTTGATGATACGGTCGATTGTGGAGTATGACGAGACCGCTGTAGAATCAAGAAGAGTACTTCGGACGTATCTGATGGGTCTGACGAAGAAGAATAAAGCGCCCCAGAAGGCTAGGCCTAAGCCGATAAAAGCGAGCGTTGACGAGTTGCTATAAACCGAGAAGCCGAGTGATAAGGCGCCGAAGACTACGAATATAGTGCCTATCTTGCCAGAGTGGATGCCGCGTTGTTTGGTGATTTCGAGTTTTAGGCTTTCGTTTTCGGCTTGAAGCTGCTTGACCGTTTCTATGAGATACTTTGTAGTGGTCAATTCGGTCGATTTGTCTTCGGTCTCTTGAGGTTTCTTGGTTTTTTCAGCTTCAGTGGACGCCATGCGATTCGCGAACAAGTATGTTAGCGTGTCTTTTAAGTTTTTTAGCCCACTAGTCATTGAGTCTTCCAAACTAGCTTAGGCTGATTCTGCGTAGAGATTATGTCTCTTTTCACAAAGCCGTATTCTTCCAAACGAGTTAGCGTAGCAAATAGTTTTTCGAATTTAGTGCGCTTTCCAGTCTTCTCTTTGATCGCTTCGGCGATGTCTCTCATTTCCAAATGTCTTTTGTGAGTGGTGGTTAGGTCTTGAATCGTTTGTAGTGTAATCCTGTCTTCTTCGGAGGCAAAGTTGTTGAATATGTGCTGGTTGTTTGTTTTCTTTCTGCGGTCGTTGGAGTACTGTGCTGTTTTCATGAAAGCCACGGCGATTATTGAGAAGCCGAGCAGTGCTTGTTGTGCGGGGACGCCGAGGGAGATGAGCGATTGGCTTTTTAGTGGTTCCCAGTACTCGGCGACTGTTTGGCCGATGGGCAGTAGTTCGTTTTCCCATCTTTGGTAGTCTGTGGCGTTGTTTGTTAGGATTAGTAGGCTTATTCTGACGTATTTCTGCTCTACCGTGACTCCTGTGTTGAAGGGTGCTTGTTCGTACCAGTAGAGCGTGATTTGAGTGAGGTTGTCTGGACGCGTGAAGGTGAGGTACCGGGCTATTATGGGAACGCCCTGCAGCAGCTGTATGTCTCTGGAGTCGAGCAAGGTTACGAGTGGGTATTGCCCTTCGGAGGTCTGCAGGCTGATTAGGCAGACTTCCCAGTTGTGGAGGTTTGACAGGCTGCTTGAAACTCCCACGTCGACGTATACTGTTTGGCGAGATTTGTTCATGTAAGCGTACAAGAGTGAGGCATCTTGCTGTGCTATTTGTTCGTATTGCGTGTCTCTGTAGAGGAAGCCGAGGCTGTAGTTAGGAATCTGTGGGAAGATGCCCGTGGCGTTTTGCCAGTTCGCATTCGTTGCCACGCCTAGTGGTCCTTGCGCGACGGCGAACGTGGGCGCGTTGAGGCTGAGAACGACGATTGAACAGGCCAGTAGTAGCATGAATGTTTTCATCCAGAATTTCTGAGAGATCTTGGTTCTCACTGGGTTGAGGAATCTTCCGCAGTTTGCGCAGAAATTTTCTAGGTTTCTCGTGCTTGTTTCGCATTTTGAGCATGACTGCTGCGCTGGTGGTGCCGGGAGGACTTGTATCTTCCAGAGTTTTTCTGAGATGAAGAGCACAAATAGCATTCCGATTACGATGAAGAGCACGCCAGCGATGGTGTGGTAAATGAGCATGGCAACTTCTTCGCCGCCCCAGTACGCGATGGTGATTATTGAAGATATGCGGAATATGTTTATGATTCCAAACACGAGGAACCCGAGTACAAATGTCAGTCCTTTCTTTAAGAGCGGACCTGAGATTACGAAGGCGAGGAACGCTGCGAACATGGCGAAGGCTAATAGCGAGTACACTCCTGAGCAGGGCAGTCCGATTGAGAAGTTTGCGGGGTTTCCGGCGGATGAAGTGAGTTCGATTGCTGGTGAACCGTAGGAAGTGTTGAGCACTACGGGTATGTTTAGGGCTTTTAGCAGGACGTAGGATATTTGTGTGTCGAAGTTTGCTAGAACGCTTCCTCCGGCGTACAGGAATTCTGTTGGGATTGGAACGAGAAACAGGAGGAAGAGAATCGGGAAAATCAGTGCGATTAGTGCTTTCATGCTGAAGAGTATCAGTGTTGTGCCCATTACGAAGATGGGAATTGAAAGGATATGGTACTCTAACGGGTAAAAGGTGTACGAGCCGTACCAGTACATCAGAAAGGCGACTAGGCAGAGTATGACTCCGACGAGTTCGTCTACGTATTTTGTCTTAGTCTTCTGTTGATATTTCTCCAAGGCAAGAGAAGCTTTAACCACGTTTCTCTTCGGATAGAGAATGATGCCTAGGAAGAAAGGTACCAAAATAGTGTAACTGAGCGCTTCGCTCTGAATAGCCTCGTTCAGGAGAATTCCAAGATCACGCCCATAAACGATTAGGACCAGCAGGATTAACAAAGCTGCTGAAATAATGTACTGATAATAGGTCTTTATGCCTGCGGCTATTTTGTTCGCCTGATGCCTAACTTTTTCCATTCAGAATCGCCTGTGTGGCTAATGCGTCTCTTTGAAGATTGTTTAGAATGAGCTTTTGGGTTTGTCGAAGAAAAAGGAGAATGAGGAGATTTACTTTTGCTTTCTCTTTCTATAAAGCCCTAATCCTAGAAGCATCGCTATTGCTGCGCCTGCAGTGCCTATGATTGGGACCTCAGGTATGACGTTGAAAGACGTTGCTTTGATGGCTATTAGGTCGCTTCCTTCGCCTTGTATGCCTCCGCCCGGCGCATAGAAGAAGGCTTGAATACCCCAGTCGCCTGCGGAGTTTGGTATTTCAGCGTCTTGGGCATATAGATACTGAATCCCTGTATTGTTGCCAGCCCACCATATTACTTGCTTAGGAACGTTTGGAGGAACAGCTGGAGTCGTGAGTGGTCCTGAAACGGTGACGTTTACGTCGTAAATGAGGCCATCGGTTGCGTTGTGCCATTTGAATTCTATTTTGTAAACAGTTAAATCTGTGGTGCCTGCTGTTGCGATGACGCTTGAGCCGAGGGGAACATTCTGTCCGAAGTAGTTTGTGATTATGGCGTAGCCTGGGTTTTGGATTGGTGACCAGCTTCCGTAGCCGTTGGCTGCTTTAGCCTGTGAAACTGCGAATAGGCTGAATGGAAGGATAAGTGCGGATAGGAATGTCAGGGTGAGAACTGCACTTTTGATTTTCAATTTCTTAAACCTCTACTGAAATAATCGAAGGGCTTCTTTATAAATTGAATCGGATTCCAATTATAGAACATTTTATTCATGTTCTATTTTCATTTGTTGTGTAAACTCTGCCAGAGTTTGCTTTCAGGATCTAGCGAGGTTCAGCTTTGGAGCGCGCGGATTGTTATGTCGAAGCTGTAGATTGTGACGTTGTTTGTTATGAGGTAATTGATGAAAGCGTCTGAGGAACTGACTGAGAGGGTTAGGTTGACGGGAATTACTTCGCCGGGGTTGATGTTGGCTCCGCTGTAATTCCATGAGAGAGGCATGTAGTTTGACATGTTGGTTGGGTTCCAGTTTGTCGTGTTGAGGGAAAGAGTTGTTCTGACGTTGCTGATGCTCCGCAGATAGAACGTCGCGTTAACCGTTAAGCCCGGATAGACTGTTCCCCAGTCTAGGTATGATGTGCCGTTGCTGGTTTTCATGTCGCCGCCGTAGGCTTCGACGCCTATCGTGTGTATGGTGCCGATGCTGGGGAAGTTCAGGTGGGTCATCGTGTCTAGTAGTATGGGGATTATGATTGATAGGGACAGGGTGATTGCCGCGACGCCTACGATTAGCAGTATTGTTTTCTTTTGGTGACGTAGGGATTTGACGAAGGAATCGAGCGGGTTCTCGGCTGTTCTTGGCACAATGTCCTGCTCCTAAAAGCCGAAATTTGAGTTATCTGGACCTATTATGATACGCCGGCTTGGTTGAATATGTGCATTTCTGTTTCGGGCGGAGGAGTCTCTAAGTGAGAGAGGGAGATTATCGTGTCCGAAGTCTGGTTAATTCTTTGGTTATTCTCCATGTGAGGAATCCTAGGGCACTTAGGATGAACGATAGGATGGTGAATGTGTCTACTCTGATCCAGAGTGTGAGATGAGAAAGGGGCAGGGACATCCAGTAGGGATGGAGGAGCTGCACGAGCACGCCGTAGATCCAGCCCAGAAGCCCATATAGAAAGAGTGCTTCTCCGATAGCTCTGATGAAAGCGGTACTCAACTCGAGTCTCTTCATGCTTGACAACTCACAAGACAAAACAACATAAGACTAAGGCATCCATTCTTCAATTTCTCAGTCTAATAGGTTTTGGGATAGCGCGTGCTAAAGAATCGCTAATGTTTGCCCTTGTATTTCTTTCTTCGCTTGGCGATTTCCCTTGTAAGTTTCCTATCAAGATCGGCTGATAGCTCCAGCCATTTTTTGAAGTTTTTGTCCTTCGAACATTCTTGATCTAACCAGACGTGAAACATGCCGGCCGCTCCAGCTGTATGGCCTCCGCCAACTATGCAACCTAGATAGTAAGCTTCCTCGAAGGTATGGAACACAGATCTGTGCTTTCTGCCAAGGAAAACATAGGGTCTGTCGATGGCTCTGTGTATTTTGGCGAAGTTTTTGCTGAACAGCAATTTGTCGGAATAGTTGTGCACTTTGTGTTTGGGCATGGGGTTTCTAATCTGGGACGTAAGCTAAAAGTTTTAAAAACCTTTCGCCCCGTTCACAGAGTCGAGATTTTCACCGTAGCAGAATCTGTTAGTAAGATTGCAGATCCTGCGTACGTCAAAAAGGGGTGGAGAATTCTGGAGGTTTAGATTGGGACCGTTGGCGGTCGAGATTTATGGAAAAAAAGGTGCTCAAAAACGTAAACATTTTGTTTTACAGCGTGCAGAGTTGTTCACACGACTCAGTTTTTATGGGGTTTTTTATGGTGAGCTATTTTGCATAAACAGATTACTGATTAATCATGATAATACACGTGATTAATTAATTAAAAAACAATTATCGGGTGCTCGCATGAGGTATGTGGTATGGATGTACTCCGCCATGGCGACGTACATTAAGCACAACGCGTCGATGCCTTGCATTTGAAGTCTGGTGAAGTGTGTTTTTTCTGGCGAGGTGTGTCATTGGCTGGTTGGCGGCGTGCTTTTTGGGTTTTTGATTAGAGCGACTCTTTCGGCGGTGTTGAGTGGGATGTTTATTATTTTTGAGATAAAGCCTAAGCCGGAGAGCATGGTTCTGAGGGTGTTTAGGTCGGTTACGCTGACTGCGCCGATTAGGGGTGCGCCAACGATGTAAACTGCCGTAAAGACAATCAGGCCGATAAGGAGTTTTATCCAATTAGTCGTGTTGAGGAGAGTCGTGGGCAGATATGCGGCTGCGGCGGCGAGGGCTGATGCTACTAGGATTTTTGCCGAGGATCGGAAGTCGGCTTTGGCTTCGTGGTGTTTCCATATCCAGTAAAGCCCCCACAGCATGCTTGGCACTACTGCGACTGTATTCGCTATTATGAGGCCTGTTATTCTGAGTAGGGGGATGAGGATGAAGCCGAGCGGAAGACCGACGGTCAGTGTTATTACGCTTTGGATCATGGGTATTCTTGTTTCTCCCAAGCCTGTTAAGAGGCTGCCTGCGCTTAGGTTTCCGAGGAGGGCGAACAGGTTGGCTATGACGGCTATGGTCAGGAAGAAGGGTCCGTAAACGTATTTTTCTCCGTACAGCGTGCTGATCATCGGACTCGAAAGAGCCATCATGGCCATCGTTGACGGAACCAATAGTACGGACGTGTACTTGGTTGAGGATGCGAACACGGTTTTTACGAGTTCATTCTCGTTCTGTGCGTCGAGCTTTGCGAACGCTGGGAACAGCACCGTGCCTATTGGAATTGTAAGAAAGGTGAGGAGGACAGAGAAGTTAGCTGCCGTCGCATAGTTGCCGTAGAGCGTGTCACTGACGAAGGAGGGCACCATGAAAAGGTATATCTGTCCTAGAATGCCTCCCAGAATTGTGGAAATCGAGAGGGGCCATCCGTAGTTTAGCATTGTTCTGAGCGCTTTCATTAGGTTGCGTGTTCCTTTTTTTCTGAGGGGCCTGTACAGCGTGATGTAGAAGGTTGTTAGACCTATGATTCCTGCGGCTACAAAACCCAAGCTGAAGCCAATCACTGCTCCTAGGACACTGTAGCCTAGGAAGACGAGGATTGGGCCAACCGCGGTTTTCACTATCGCCTGGCAGATGAGTGTGAAGCTGTTGAGTCCCATTCTTTCGAAACCTACGAAGACTGCTTGAGATGCCGTGAGGAGTGAGCCCGCGATTATTGAGACCGAGATTATTTGTATGAAGAATGTAGACTCTGGCCTGTGAAAGACTGTCGTAGCGATGAAAGTAGCCAAGCCAAGTGAAAGGAATGAGAGGGCAATGCCGGCTACGACCTCGAAGACTAACCCAGCCGCAATCACATCGCGTATTTCCTCTTCTTTTTGTGAGGCTCTGAGGCTGGCGACATACTTGATCATGGCGGAGTTTATGCCCCAGTCTCTGAACAAGTTTATGGTCGTCAGTGGGATGAGCACGATGCCGTAAAGCCCGTATTCATCAGGCGTCAGGAGTCTGCCTAGAACTATGGCTCCGACAGCCATGATTACCGTTGACACGGCCACGCCTATGAGCAGCTGGAAGCTTCCAGAGGCGGAGGTCTTGCCCATTTCTAATACTTTGTTTGAAGAATCTTCGGTCATTCGAACTCATGCCTCAAACAATCTGCGGCTGGTTCGTCTCCCTATCTTTGTAGCTTGCGGTGAAGATGAAATTTGCACGTTTGAAAAGTCGGTAAGCAACCTTATGAAGAGGAATTCTTAATATTCTAGGGAATCGTTTTCCTATGCCTTCGAACTCGAATCCGATTCCATAGACTCTCTTCACGTTGTATCCTGCATTTTGTAGATTGCTTCGAATTTTTTGCTCGTCAAAGGAGTTAATGTGTTCGTGCATTTTGTACGGGACTGTCGCCAGAAGTTTCCCGCCTTTTTTGGTGACTCTACGTATTTCGTTGATAATGAGTGGATAGTCTTTGACGTGTTCAAAAACTTCGCAGCATACAACTGCTTCGACGATTTCACCACGAAATGGAAGAAAGCGACCGTCGCCAACAATGAAATCTGCTTCAGGACATTTGTGATGTGCGTATTTGAGCCTGGATTTATTGACATCTATGCCAGCAGGGAACGTACCTCTTTTTGTCAGTAGGTAACAAAGATAACCATCTCCGCAACCTACGTCCAGAATTTTATGGTATTTACGAGGAAGATTGGACAGCACATTTTCTGTCAGAACAATCTCTCGACGTGTACCCCACATCCTTGGGAATCCGTCTTTGGGTAAACCATTCGCCCTAGAGTCGTTAAGACCGCTCATAAGTGCAGGCCAGCCTCTAAATTTCCACACGATATCGCGAAACCGACTTAAACCCCGTTCACTCTTCAAAGTCTTTGGCATTAACTCAAGCGTATTTGGTTCTGGTATGCTAGAGAGATTGCTTCCAAGTCTTTGAGAGCGTCTTCTCCTGTAGGCGACGGAGACGTGTCCTCGTTGAGGCATTTGGCGAAGTACTGTAATTCGGCAAAGTGCGGCTGGAAGAATTTTGAGGTTCCCACAGTCAGCATTTGGATTGCGGACTTGAAACGACTTTGAATGCGCTGCTGCACACTTGTGTGATCGACGGTCCCGAACAATTTGAGTTCTAGGTTATTCTTCTGCGAAAACCATCCTAGGGTTATCACGGCTCTTATGCCTGATTTGAACTTGGCTAGGCAAACGGCGCTGTCTTCAAGGTCCATATTAAATCGGTACCCCAGGTTGCTCTTTATGTCTGTTATTTCGCCGAAGTACCAACGAGCGAGATTTATGATGTGACTACCCAAGTCAACGAGCACACCGCCGCCAGTTAGGTCTTTGTTGAACCACCATTCTGGTACTGAGACCGGAGCGTAACCCTCTGCTCTGTGAAAGAAGGGTCCGCTGCTAACGTAAGTCGCGTGTGCAAGTTCTATTTCGCCGAATGCGCCTGTTCTGATTTGTTGTTTGAGGATTTGAAAGTTTGTCAGGAATCTCAGTGGGTAGCCGACCATTAATTTCACGGAATTTCGCCGAGATGCCAGTACAATTTCTTTTGCTTCTTCAACGTTTCTCGCGATTGGTTTCTCCAGAAAAATTTGTTTCTTCGCTTCTGCCGCATCCTTGGCGCATTGAAGGTGCAGGTGCGTTGGTAAAGCGATTATTACAGCATCAATTTCAGGATCTCTTAAGAGGTCTTTGTAATCAGTATATGTTTTTTTGACGCCAGCGTCTTTGGCTTTTTGCAATGCCTTTTTGGACATATCAGAAACTGCCGCTACGCGCGCGTTAGTAAGCTTTAAGCTGTGACGAAGGTGCGTGCTACCCACGTATCCGAGACCGATGATTCCTAAATCAATTATTTTCATTTCAGTTCTCCAGATGTGTGACTCTATTCTAGGCCAAGTCTTTTGCCTAATTGCAATTCAATTGCCGCGTTGTATGCTATTCCCATTATTTTCTTCATTACATCTTTTCTCGGATATCTATCCTTAAAATACTGCAGAGGTACACCTTTCGGAATGAATGATGTGTTTCCTAAGCCTTCCTTCTTTGCCAGTTGAAGATATTTGATCGTTCTGGGATTTAATCCTGCTATTTTCGCCGCTGCAGCGTCAATTGCCACTGGGTCTTTGCTTGCCATTACAAGTCCTAACCTGCGAGGAGCGATACCCGAAACAATATTTCCATCAACTATGCAAAGATCAAATCGCATGACTTTGTTTAGAGCGACAATTGTTTCTCCAAGTTTAGGGTGGAAGTGGAATTTTTTGCGATATGGGTTACATCCAAAGATGTTCTTTAATGCGCACGTGATTTTGATTTCTTCAATCGTGTATTTGATCTTGGGTACATTGATCTTCAAGTCTGCATTTTGTATTGTTCTGGGCACCATGAGATGGAATTTTTGGCTTCCGGCTGAAACTTCCATAGGATCGGTTTTGTCTTGTGAAAGGTTGATCAGGTTGACGTCATATTCATGAGAGAGTCTTTCGTAACCAAGCATTTTGAAAGCTTGTTTGCATCGCATGGCAGAAGCGTCAGATTCAACCAATGAAATTTTGGTGGCGGAGGTTCTCTCGCGAATAAAATCGATTAATGCTGCTATGAATTTCGGGTCGGTCGTTTGACCTGTAGTGTAGTCCCAATAATAGCATAGATTAGGCTTGATTACGACGTTTTTGATTTTGTCTTCGAAGGAAAAGTTTATCATGTGTAGCGATTCGAAGATAGCCTGCTTCATTGAATCTATTGTATTCTCTTGAATCTTCCAGAGACTGACTAGACTCATTCCTATATTATCTCCATTTTTAGTATTTGAAATCGAATTGCTTGCAAGGTTAAACACTGCGTCTTGACGACAATTGTTCAATATTTTTAAGTTAGCTATCGCATGGGCAATTCTGTTCTGAGAGCGAGAGGGAATTACAAGCTATACAGACTAATAAGGTTCACGAAGATTTTCGAAAAATCTGATGAAATGATTGAGGAGGAACTTGGGGCGGTAGTCATGTTTCATTGCCCATCTCATGCTTCTGAGGTAGCATCTCTCAATGTCAATCTTGGCAATACTCAAGTTTCTCTTGGGTTTCTCTAAGCTGGGCCTTGTGTCGATTGTGTGCACTCTTTGAAGTTCCGCGATTCGCCTGATGAGTAAATCAAAATTGCAGAGTAAGTGCTCTATTTCATTATGATTTCTAGGATGAGGTGGCGATAGCTGTTTCGGATTGCGAACCCAGTATATCGAATCCCACTCGTTATCGTTTACGAACAGACTTGGATGAACAGTCAAGACTGTCAGCGTGTTCTTCAGCAGTGAATAGAGTAATGTTTCGTAGTCTAAGAGCTTCCCATTCCAATGACCAATTGCGGGGTATGGATTGAAGGTTATGCTCTTAAAATTTATTGGAGTGGAAGAAATATCTGTTGAGAAATCTGAAACAATTCCCAAAGTTCTTAGTGCTTCTAAATGTGGTGGAGTCCAGCAGTGTCCTGGAGCCCTGAAAGAGGTTATTTGTTTTGTGTGGAATAGTGCTCTGAGTGTTAGTATTCCGCCTTTTCCATAGATTTCTCCTGTTAGCGGGTCGATGTGCGTAGTTTCCCTCTCAAGCGAGACTCGGTAGGCCTGTTCATAATCTTCTACGTCGGTGAATTCGAAGATTGTCGGGTGCACAGAGTGGCTGGACGAATGATAACCAATCTGGTGTTCACAAAGCAAATCTACGACTGTTGGGAAGTTTTCGAGCTTCTCGGCCATATGACCCGTTATGAAGAACCAAGCTTGCAAGTCATATTTCTTCAGTCTTTCTAAAATCCACTGCAAAACCCAGATGGAGTTTGCGCTTATGAAGTCCTCTGTATCAAAAGTCAGTTGAAGTTTGCGCATTCGCTTATTCACCACTTACGAGATTTGCTTCTAGAACCTCTGACTATTGAATTGCTCATATATTTTGACCAATTTTCTGACGACGGCTTTGGTTGAGAAATTGCTTACCACAAGCTTTCTGCCTTCTTTGCCCAACTTTTTCCTAATGTTGTCGTTGTCTAACAGGTACTGGATAGCATCTGCCAGCTTGATTGCATCATTTGGTTTGACTAGTATGCCATTTTCTCCGTTATGGATAACTTCTGGAATCCCGCCCACATTTGTTGCAATGACAGGAGTTTCACAGGCTAATGCCTCTAAATTTACAATCCCGAGAGCTTCGTATTCCACTGGTGGTAAGACAAAGGTCGATGCTCGTTGGTACCATTCTACTATGTCTTCTTGACTCTTGTTGCCGAGATACTCTACTTTATGTTTACCTTTGAGATTCTCTTCCTCTATCAATTTGAGCATCTGATTGAAGTATTTTGAATTCCAGTCTGGAGGCCCTATTACAACTAATCTGACTGGATTTTTGAGATATTTCAATGACTCTAACAAAACATGTAATCCTTTACCGGGATTCAATCTTCCAACAAAGAGCAGAAGATCATCTTCTTTCTTTCCAGTCGGATGGAAGGCTTCAACATCCACGCAGTTAGGCAGAACTCTGATCCGGGCTTCCCGTATGCCCAGCCTGACTAGGTCGTTTTTCATCGACTTCGTTAATCCAATGTATATGTCTGCAGCGTGTTTTAGGATAAGTCTGGCCAGGAAATATCTTTTGAAAAAGCCATAGCCGAATCCGTGTAGGTGATATATCTTTGGCTTTTGCAAGAGTAGTGAAAACAAAGGAAAACTTAGGTCTCCGTGAAAATGCAGAATATCGTAGGTTTTCGTCAGATTTCTAAACCTTCCTGGGATAAGGTCTACTCCCATGGTCACTTTCGGAGTGTGCGCCAAAGGAAACCAGTCTAAGGCGGGAATTCTGAAAACTTGAAAACCGTCGCTCGAGAGATCCGTCTGCCCTCTCCATTTGGGGTTCCACGCCTTGTCCATATTGGTTGTCATTATATCCGTGTGTATTCCCAGATCATTTAACCCAACGGCTAGATATCGAATCGCTGTCTCTGCTCCTCCTATTATAGGGTGATAGGTAGGCGTAACCATCAGCACCCTCATGAAACTCTCACCAACAAGACAGACACCTAGCGGTTCAATATGCCCCACTCTTGCGTTTTGCAAACCTATGCTGCAACGCACCAAAGGATTGGGAAACCATATTGCGCACGAATGCCATTGTAAAAATGACGAAAGGAGCGGGGTCATCCCATGCTGCCACCGCGTGTACCTTCGGTATCCTAAGAGTCCTGATTATCTCCCCAATCCCGATTTCTTTCCTCTTTAGACGTTCCAAACATGAGAGTAGGTCTGGAATATCATCGATCCAAAAAACGCCACTTCGAAACGCGAGTGAATTTTTTGTTGATCGTCCGTCAGCTTCGAGATAGCTGATGTATTCAACATCTACACCGCACGCGGCTGCCAGTCTGTTTTGTGTAGTGGTTCTAGCGTTTATTTCAAGCAGTTTGTATTTGCCATCGCGAGGATCTTTTTTCAGTTCTGGTTCAGCGAATCCTTGATATTCTATTGCTTTGAGTAGCCGAATACATTCTTTTATTGGAGAAGAACGCAAGTTGCTTCTGCAGAGTGAACCACTGCCAAAATCATCAGGGAATTGCCTTATCTTATCGTAACCACAAACTGCAAGTGGTTCTGATTTTCTATTGAAGTAGGTGTAAAACATGTATATCTCGTTCCCAGGGACTATGTCTTGTATCATGACCTCCAAGTTCTTGTCTCTTAGTCTGTCAATCACCTGGAAAAGTTCTCGAGGAGAGTGTATAACAAAATTCTTTCTGCCAAATTCTTCGTAAAAAGGACCAGGGTAGGCTGGCTTGATAAGATATGGATAATCAATTTCCAGCCCCTTTTTCCGCAACTCGGTGAGGTTTTCTGGAAAATGCGTATTAGGATGAGGAATATCCATTTCGGCTAGCAGTTTGTAGAAAATCTTTTTGTTCACCAGTTTTTGAACAGTCTCAAATGCTGGTACTGGAAGATAATAGTACTTTTCCAGCTCGTGCTTGTACTTTGAAAGAGCCAAGACATCGCTATCGCCGATGGGGATTATCATCATCTTTCCATTAAGTTGTTTACCAAAAGCTAACAAGATTTTGATAAACCCAGTCTCCGATTCTTGTGAGTCTTGGCCTTTCAGGCGCGTTGTGATGTATTTGGAGTATCTGAGTGCGTCGCGCCCGCCCATGTCAAGGAACACTACGAGGATACCGCGTCTTCCAAAGGCTCTCACAACCCCTAAACTGTTGGTGAGAGCTCCTCTAGTTACTACGACTCCTGTTAGGTTGGAGTGATCAGACTTCACGTTCACGGTACCTCAGCCCAGACTTTCCAGATTTTTCTCCATTGTTCTTTATTATCGAGGATCTCGTTTCCTCAGTCATGGATTCGTAAGCTATGCTCGTTGTTGCATGCTCTTATTCGAGAGATTGAGCCTACCCAAATAATGCCAAGCTGGTAAGGGAAGACATCTATAGATATCTAAAAAGAAAATGAATACTCTTTTTGTCAGCAAAAAAATGAATTCAAGTAGGATATATTAAGTAGCCCTACTGTTGTCGACGAAAAGCGTGCGTCTCAGTCTTTACATTTCCAAGAGCTGTCGCCACGGCGATCTCTGATAGAATTTGAAGCGGGTCAATTATCCGTACAGGCGAGGCTACATCCTTGAGAACCAAAGATGCTTCAGTACATCCAATGATAATCATGTCAGAACCCTTCTGAGTTAAGTATCTAACCACGTTGACTAGAATCTTCTTGCCCTCCCTATTGCGCCCTGCCTTTATTTTGTCATATATCGCTTCCATAACTCTGTTCTGCAAGTCCGGAGGTGGATAAATCACGTTGACACCTATCCTCGCTAACGCCTGGTCGAATATCTTGGCTTTAACCGTTCCAGTGGTGGCGATGATCCCCACGTTCCTTACATTTGGGAACTCCTTTTCAATTGTTTCGGCAGTTAGTTCTATCATGTTCAAGACGGGAATCCCTACGCTCTTTTTCAGGTCTTCATAATAGTAGTGAGCCGAGTTGCATGGCATGATAATGAAATCTGCTCCTGCTCTTTCTAGATTCTTCGCGGTCTTTACCATCTCTGGTAAAGGGCTAGTCCTACCACCTACAATAGCCTCCGTTCTATCAGCTATCTTCGGGTTATTGTCTATTATAATCCTCAAATGGCACTGATCTTTTTTGGCTGGAGTAGCCTTAATGATTCTGTAGAATGATTCGGCCGTAGCTTCAGGGCCCATCCCGCCCAGTATTCCAATTACTTTTTCCTTCAATTGTATCCCTTTGTTCTTATTAGTCTTCAACAGGTTTTCCTTATCTTCACGCAGTTTATCAAAAAAGACTATTGGATTTCCTTAATGTAAACCGCTACCCATGGAAGTTCCGTTACTTCTCTGTTAAGGTTTAGGCGTTCCCTTTTTATTTTCTAGCCCATATGCAGATAGTTGACGAGTAGCGTTTGACTAATGGGAAACTATCAAGTAAATCATTCACCAAGGATAGTACCTTGAACGGGGGAGGTAGTTTAAAGAAATGAGGTGAAAACACATTGTGATACCTAGTTCTTATTTCGTCAAATCCCGTCGTCTTGAGGCGTTCTCGGACAGCTTGGGGGATGAAACCTTCTTCTTGAATATCCGCTGTTCTGTACTCAGGGGGGACTAATGGGTCACCTTGTGGTTGTTCGTTCTTGTGCTTTCTAGCATAAACATTCACAATCAGACCAAGAATCCCTTGAACTTTCCAACGCCTAAACCTCACTTTCGCTGAGTTTGGTTCATGATCAATGTACATAATACCTTCCTTGGGCAAAACGCGATATATTTCTTTGAAACAACTTGATAGCGAAGGAACATGGTGTAATGCAGCATGCATGGTCACCATGTCGAAAATGTTGTCTCGAAACGGCAAATTCTCCGCATCACCCACCAAGAAACAAGCTTTATTTCCCAACCCCTTAGCTTTGCAGATTTCAATCATCCGCCTTGATATATCCAAGCCTATGACCTCTTTAAACTCACCTATCTGTCTTTCAATCAAGTTCCCTGTACCACAGGCGAGATCACAGCAGATTTGATGTTTCTTGCAGGTCTGATTTGCTTTTCTGAGTCTTTTGTCAAGACTGCGTTGCTCGAACGTGTTGAAAAGTTCAGTGTTTTTTTCGTCAAAAACTTGAGCAGTCCTCTTAAACAACTCTATATTGGTCTTTTTAACTTCAGAACTTTTCGGCATAATTTTTCCTCCCTGAACTACGCATCATGCGCTTCAATATAGTTTAAGATTCTCCGAGGAATTAAGAGGATAAAACTGCTTCCCAGCGCGCATTCAAGGTGCCTTTACATTTTGGTAGATTTCACATCCGCCATTCGAGTACACCTTATCTGTAAAGCTTAAGGTTTGTGAAATATTTGTAGTATTCCACTTGTAGTTTGGACCCAAAGCGATGTTTTCAAACAAATTTGCTATATTTAGGTAAACGAAAGAATTTTGTTTGAGCACCGTTACATTTGACAGGGTCTCTATACTACCAGTATAAATATAGCTGATTAAAAGTCCATTTGATGCAGCATCCGCATATATCTTCGAAACGTTGACATCCACATTTCTCGACATCCACAAAGCGCCAATTACTTCACTATCATTGAAGTATCCCAGATTCCACCTTAAGAAAGACGCGTCCATTCTATGTTTACTCAAGGGCAATGAAAAGCTTTGAACTCCTGTAATTTCATAGACGAAGCCTGTTTGGAACAAAAAGTACGGAACAAGAACAACTACTAATAGGATTGAAGCTCCAATTTTCATTCGTCTTTTGGATATCAATTGGACAAGAAACTCGGCACCTAACACGCACATTGGTGTCAAGAAAAAGAGCAATATGTGATAAAATCTTGTCATATTCAACGTGTTCGCCAAACCAGGCACGGCGATTAGCCCGATCAATAATACGAAGGCTGTCATTGTAAATATGGAATATTCTCTTTCAACCCTGATGTCGATTCTCCTCGTGATTAAGCCCGCGATGCCGAAGACAATTAGGGCTTCAGTGAGATATGCAAAAACTCTACTAACAGTATTCCAAACGGTTGGTGCTGCTTCAAGTCCTAGACCCAGCAACACGGTTTGCCCTCTTGATGAGGGGTTTAAGAAGCTTCCTAACTGCGAATAGACATAGTTTCCAAAATCCACGAAACTGTTGAATGTAGCTGAACCCAATGTGTATATATACCAAGAGAACATTGCGACGAAAAAGAAAACAACCAATAGGATGGATATTTGTCTGCTCTTACGTTTCGAGACTATGGTGTAGATTAAGGCAATGGAGATAAAGAACAGAAATATCTCTGCGAGTGCATAATGCGCTGTCACTAATGCAATACTGAACACCGTGAAGCAGATCGCCCCGTGAAGTGGTTTTATTTTCTTGTTGAAGATTACGATTAATAATAAGACAAAAAATAACTCTGCGATCATTTGCCTTGCCAGTCCTAGCATTTCGATGTAGAATGTTTGCTGGGCCATCAGTAGAAAAGCTGCAATGAAAGCCCTCTTCTTTCCCAACATACTCTGCCAAAGTTGATACAATCCGAGGGGGACCAATGAAAAAATTAAGGGATACAGCATCTTGAATACCCATGCCATATCCAAGTTTAGCAAAGTCGAATAAACCGCTGGGAGAATGCCGACGCTAAGCATTGAATAATATCTACCGTATCCCTCGTTTCCAGGAAAAATTGCCGCCGAATTCCAAAATGCATGGTTTTGTGTAAACTTTGACAAAAAGAATTCATTAGCAATATCTGATCCGAAGTTAACCAAATAGTGGGATATAAATGAAGATTGATATAGAAGAAAGAGGGCGATGGCAATTACAGCTAGGGAGTATGCTTTTGAGGGAAATATTTTCTTGGATACAACTCCGATTACGAAGACCAGTGCGATTGCCATTGTCATGGCAAGTAGAATCAAATTGTTTTCATGTATGCTTACCCACATTGCTCCTATTATGCCGAAAATGGGAAGAGAGACAATGAGCGCTGCGATAGGTGGTAGCTTAAGTCCCTCGTCTCCAAAAAGTTTGACGTTTTCTTTTCTTAAGTAGGCAAATATTGCTCCTATGAGGATGATAGTGTTCAGGACTACCATCAGAGGTATGAGCGATAGTGGTTCCATGAGACCAAAAGCTAAACCGAAAGCGTTTATCACGAGTCCGATAATCATTAGAAAAGCAAGGCTGAATCCAATCGAGAAAAGGATGGTTTCTAATCTGTCTATCTCGTTCATTCTCAGAAGCTTCACAACGATGAAGCCTGGAATAAAAGTGAAATAGACAAGTCCAACAATCTGCCTAGCTACTGGAATGTCGAAGAGCACTGTGATGTACACGATGAGCTGGGAAAACAGTATAATCAGTAGGAGGTTTTTTGGATTCTGCCTGATTGTTGTAGAGTTCATTTAAGGCACCTTGAATCGATAGTATAGAGTTGCATTATAGAGTTTTGCAGATTTATCGTAAGACAAAAGATTTAATACACTGTTGAGCGTTTGTATACATGAAGAACAAATGAACAACATCATTTTTATACATGAATTACAAACAATCTAGGTGGGAACAGGAAACTTGTGGAATACAAAGATCTTTGCAGTATTATTGGGCTTGATAATATTCGGCGGAATTCTAGCTCTAACATATTCTCTATCACCAAATTTTACCACCATAAGCAGCACAGGTGAAATAGCGACTAACAAGATGACGGCGAGAAGTGGTTCTCCAACAGATATTCAAAACGCTGTAAATACCGTGTACTCTCTCGGTGGAGGAGTAGTGTATGTACCTGCGGGTAACTTCACTTTTAATCCAACGCAACATTCTGATTGGAATTATCCGTATGGCGTGATGATTCCTGGCGGAGTAAGCGTTATCGGTGCAGGTATAAACAAGACTATTCTTACAGAAACTATCAATCAAGGTTCGCGTAACGATCCAGCTATGTTCGTAGCTCATGATGGGCATTTTATGACATCGCCAAAATGGCAACCAACGAATAAGCCAGTACGAATATCTGGGTTTACGTTCAAGGGGTTTGTTGTTAATGAAACTGCAACTCCTAACTCCTATGCTGTGAGTATCCGTACCATTAAGGATTATCGCGTTGATCACAATATGTTTATTGATTTTCCTGGAGCGGGCATTGGCGTTGACAATCACAATGGGGGGATTAGCTATGCTAATAATATACTACAAGGGGTTATAGACCATAACGTCTTCACTAACCCGTACAAACTTATTCCTAATAAAGGCACATTGTGGGGTTACGGCATAATAGTCGGAGGGCAAATATCGAACGACAACGAATCTGGCAGTTGGTTGCCAATAACAAATTACCTAGGTCAATACAAAAATAACATTGCCTACATTGAGAACAACAATTTCACCCTTTGCAGACATGGTATTGCTTCTAATACGGGTGGATGGTATGTCGCACGTTACAATAGATTTACTAATGGACTACCTTATGCTCAAATTGACGTTCATGGCTTCAACGGTGGCAGAGGGGGAGAAATGTATAGTAACACCATAATTGGCCCATACCAACAACAAATAGGAATACAGTTTCGTGGTGGCGGAGGAGTTGTTTTTAACAATACTATCCTTAACCTTAGTACAGGCGTTGAGATATTCGTGGATCCTGGAAGCTACCCTTCATATTGGCTGGTTAATAAATTATATGTGTGGGAAAATACGGTCTCCGCTGGTAAAACACAATTTGTTAATGGTGCTCCTGCTAGCTATACAGAGAATGTTAATTATTTCTTGCGTGCGCCAAATCAAGCACAAGATGGATTCACGTATACTCCTTACACCTATCCTCATCCATTGACACTTCAACCCTAAGTTGATTGTCATTCCCAAGTTGAAAAGATGCAAGTGTCTTTCGCTTCTCGATTAAGGTATCCCAGATTTTTTCGAGACCATGAAGATCTTCACTTGTACTGAGCCACTTTCATGTTGCTTTCTTCGATCAAATGGTGATTCGCTCCTAGGAGAAATGGTCAATTGCTTTAGTATAGGCTTCTTTTTCAGCCTTGACAACATCTTTCCAATCATAATTGGCAGCATATTCTCTCGCCTTTTTAGAGAGTATTGCTCTCAGATTATCATTTTTAAGTATTGCGAGAGCTTTTTCAGCCATGCTATTTTTGTCTTTGATTCGACAGCGAAGAACAGCATCACATTTTCCAAAATTGTGCTTGATAGCAGCGATATCATAAGCTACAACCGGTGTACCGCACGCCAAAGATTCTAAGGTTACGAGCGAGAACGAATCGAGCAAACTTGGATACAGAGTCAATTTAGAAGACCTTATCAAATTCTTCAAAGCATCTTCCTTTAGTTCTCCCAGAAAAACCATGTTCCGACTCAGGCGAAATTTGCTTACCATGCCTAGAAAGCGACTGATATGTTTTTGATCTTCCGTGATGCCAGCAACTCCTAACACTGCTTTAGGAATCCTTTTTGTGACGTATTTCCATATGATAGGTAAATCATAAAGACCTTTTTCGGGGACTAGCCAAGCAAAAAATACAGCATCATATTCGAAAGTGATATCAAACTTTGTGGCAAATTTTTCGAAATCTATTCCGTTTCCAGGCTTAATAGCGTAAAATTTGATTGCCGGATTCAAAAAGTGCAATTCCTCTATGACAGAGGAAGATACGGAGAGCATCAGTGATTTTTGTGCGATTTTCAACTGAGCGAATAACTCCAATGCAAGCCCGATTCTTGATAGTAAGGAGAGATTTTTTGCGGAGGGCTTTTTGCTCACGAACTTTAGGATATTGAAAGGGGTAAGCGAACTTATTGAACTTGAAGGTTGCAGCAAGTCGCTGCAAGGTTGAAAAACGGCGGTCCATGGTTTTGAGCAAAATTTTCCAGCGAGATAGCTGGTGAATAGGCTTTCGGGTTCTTCGCCGCCAACAATTAAATCCGCATCTTCATCAACAGCTATTTTTGAGACTGACAATGCAGAACGAAGCACATTCTCATAAGTAAATGCCTGTTTGAGTCCAGAGATGGATGATTGTCTTTCCTTGAAATCTTTCATATAAACCTTGTAGTTTGAAATAGTTTCCCTATAATCTGAAAACATCTTCACTGCATTTTTGAAACTTCTTGGACTTGTGACAATAATATAATCGATTCCTTCAGACTTGCCTCGCCTCAAAAATTCAAATGCTCTTCGATTGCCACCCGATAGTGTGGCTGAATTAAAAACTGCGAGAAGGAGAGGCTTGATTTTCTTCATATTCAACGCCAATATTAGACCAATACGACATCAAGCATTGCGAAGACCGTGTTTTTTGATGCACCTGAGCACCTCTGAGATTGATTCGTCGGCCTGCGCTGACGTCAGTGAATACATCAGCAGGTCAATGTTTCTGTGGATCTTGAAGCTCATCTTCTCCGTAGAACTTGTCTATGAAACTCTCGACTTTTCCGTAAAAATAATCCATGTTTTCGACTATTTTTTTATCGCTCCAATTCCACCACGCAATTCTAAGAAGTTTCTGGATTTGTTCAGGAGTAAATCGATACCTTAGGACTTTCGCAGGGCCCCCTGCTACTACGGCATAAGGAGGAACATCATGCGTAACTACTGTCCCTGCTCCGATAATAGCTCCATCGCCAATAGTAACCCCAGGAAGTATTACAGCGTTTGCGCCAATCGTTACGTCATTCCCTATTTTGATGAAATTTCTCCTTTCTGGCAGATAGTACGAAGGAAGGAAACTGCATAAACGAGCCATGGCATAAGTGGCGACTCTATACTCTTCATACCCTTTTGGCGGAATATGCCCAGGATGGACAACAAGTACTACACTGTGAGCAATAGAACAAAACTTACCAATCACAACCTTGTCAGTCGTCTCCGCCGACACTATGTAAGGTATATCAGGGCTTTGCCTCCCTATCTCAACACTACATTTTGGAAAGTGCTGCATACGCAGCAAGTTAAACAATATCACTCTTAAGCCTACCATTCTCTTGACTCCTGTAAAACTCTGGCTCTTACGAACGCGCCATTTACCAAGATGAATATTTGACTGGTTTTTGTTCTTTCAAGGATTCCTCAATGCATTCAAGCAGCCTGACAGCATTTCTACCGTCTTCCCCAGTCACTGGCGGAACAGCGTCTTTCTCCAAACTTTCAACATAGCTGCTGATCAAACCAATATGCCCCGACTCTGGTTTCTTAATCTGATCCCTCGCAAACTTCGTCCATTTCACCAAAAGCCTCTTCTCATCCGAAAAGAAACTACGCACAACATCTGTCCCGCCGCCTAGGCCCTTCTGAGTCCTGTCTATTATGTAACCATGAAACAAGAAAGCCTGAACCCTCCGCCCGTTAGAACCAATCACTTCATACACCATCTCAGGCTCCTGCGCAATCCAAGAAATCTCCATAATACCCCTACGCTCAGAAGAAGTCCGCAAAACAACCGTAAAATCATCCCACACCTGATACTTAGCTTTCACACCCAAAGCATAAACCTCCTCGACATCCTTCAAAAAATGCAACTGCAAATACGCCTGATGACAACCCACCTCCCACAAGATGCCCCCATGCTCAGGACTCACATTCCAAGGCTGAGCCAACCCATGAGCCTTAAGAAACTCAAAATTCTCCCTATGAAACGTCCGAAAAGAAATCAAACCAAAACCCTCAGAATCCGCAATTGACTTCAAACGCCTAATATACGGGAAGAAAAGCTGATTATGGCAAACGCAAATCCTAGTACCGTGCTTTCTAGACTCCTCGACCATCCTCTCGCATTCTTCACTGTTTCGACCCATAGGCTTCTCCATCAAAACATTAAGCCCAGCCTTCGCAGCCTCACGAACTATCGATTCATGCGTAGACGTGGGAGTACACACATCAACAAAATCAAGATCTTTAATTTCGAAAAGATCACTGTAGTTCGAAAAGGCTTTATCGATTCCATAAGGCTGAGCAAAAACCTTCGCTCTGTTGACATCAGCGTCCGATACGGCAACCACATCAACCTTGCTAATTGCCTTGTAAGCACTCATATGAATATGAGCAACCCTGCCACAACCTATCAGACCAACTTTCATGCCTAATTCACATCTTGCACACTTTTATCGAATGATTTTCTTTTAAACCTTATTTTCAGAAACGATTTTTCAGTTGTCGCATCTTTGATTTGATAAGGAATCTTACGAATTCGCTGCCTAGTTTTTAACTGTTCGATTCAGCCGCCTATAGGTGGCACTTAACCTTTTTCCAATGACACCCCAATCATATTCCTTGAGCGTCAAATCTCTACCCGAACGTCCAAGACTTATACGAAGATTCTCATCCCGAAGCAACTCGATCACTCTAGTGTGAAATTTATCCAAATCATCTTCAACAAGCACGTTTACTCCGTTTTCGACTTTCAAACCCTCAACACCCACCGAAGTCGAAACCACAGGAAGACCACAAGAAAGGTACTCAAGAACCTTAAGTCTAGAGCCAGACCCTCGAAGCAACGGAGCAATGGCCACATCCGAGGCCACAAGATACTGAGCAACATCTTGAACGACCCCTGAGAAAATCAAACCCGAAGCAGAGGGCAATTTCGATGGTTTCCTGCCAACCATTAAAAACCTCACGTTGCGAATTTCATCAAGTATTCGTGGAGCAAGCTTCTCAGCAATAAAGTCCACAGCTTCCTCGTTAGGGGAATACTCCATGTTTCCGACAAAAATGACTGTTAAGAAATTCTTGAGTTTAATTCGATTCTTAACATGCTCTTCAGCGTCAACCGACAGCGCAAAGACCGCAGGGTCCACCCCGTTGGGAATGACGATAATTTTGCCTTCTCGAATCCCATACCTAACCAGAAAGGCCTTGTCCATCTCCGAAACAGTCAAGATCAGCTTAGCATTCTTGTAAGCCATCCTTTCCATAGGAATCTCAATTATTTTCCTTAAGATGTTCGCATATTCTATTCTGAGCGCTTGAAATACATCATGTGCATCTATGACCACTGACTTCCCGAAAACCCTCGCTAGAAAAAAAGTAATGAAAGCTCCGCCAGGAACCGGAGTGTCGATCTGAACCAAATCTGATTTTAAGACAATTGGTAACGCCCTGAGCAAGAACAACAGATCATAGAGATATAACGAAGTGACTCTCTCGACTCCTAGTAAGACACTGAAAAATCTCAGAAGACTAAAGGGAAGAAGCCCATTAATTTTAGTAACTCTTATTTCACCTTCCAAATCAAATGTCTCATTCCCTCCGGGGATGATCACATTGATAGCATGGCCTTCTGCTGCCAGACCTTTGGCAAGATGATAGGTTCTAACTGGTCCTCCACTATCCCTCCGCGTTAAATCGTAATAACTTATGATACAGATCTTCAAGAGTCTTCCTACCTATGCAAGAGGTTGAGTCGGTCCTATCATCATTCCCGACATACCACTCATAGATCCATACGACCTGGATGAGTGCAAAAGGAGCTATCATAATCACTCAAAAATGATTAAATGCGATCTCTTAGTGCCACTTTAACGCCTTGGCATACTATTTGCTAGCCTCGTCTTTAGGTATCCCCAACTCCACGCAGTCGATTTGAAGGCATTTTCGAAAGGCAATAAAAAGATGACTTTGTTATTCATAATCTTGCGCAGTCTAAGCGCAAACTTTAATCCTGCAAAGAAGCCTGCTGGCGGTAACATTCGATAAAGCCTTAACAATCTTTCATGTTTCTTTGAGAAATAGTATAAGTCACTGCCTCTGGTTACGTATCTGCTCCAAAGTTCTTTTAAGGATAAGCCCAGTCTTTCGTAATCGCGCCATTTTGCTTGAGTTACTTGTAGAGAAAAGCCAATAGCCTTGACTCTGGACTCAGCATCCCAATCTTCTCCATATCCCTTAAGGCTGTCATCAAACCCTCCTACCTGTCTTATTGCTTCCAACCTGTATATGCAGCCTCCTGTTCCAAGAGCCCCCGCCATCCTTCTGTTAAAATCGGTCATTTTGTCGGCACTGCGCGAGTATATTTCTAAAGTAGAGACCAAGTTTGGGCCTGGGCTCGGTTCATAAGTTCCTTTTGCAATTCCAACTTTGGGGTTGTTCTCCATGAATCGCACTTGCTTTGTAAAATAACTTTTTTCAAGAATCATGTCACCGTCAACCCAAACTACATAATCGCCCCGCGCATGGTTTACTACGGTGTTTCTAACCGCTCCCAAACCTTTCCAGCTATCACTGAATATTCGCGAACGTATGTCAATCTTTGAAGCCAAATCTTCTATCACACCTAATGTGTTATCTCTGCTATCATCATCCACAAAAATAATCTCCACAAGATCATGCGGAAAATCCTGCTGAACAATACTCTCAATAGCCTGCCCCACCGTCCTTTCACAATTCCTGACACATACACCTACTGTTAATTTTATCATTCAAAACAGCCCTTTCCCAGTTGCCCAGACAGATTAGATAATTAAGCTGTCCGGCCTAAATCAAGTGATATCGACTCAGCGTTTCTTTCGTAACCCATATTCTATCATCAGGCTGTTTCCATATCGAAAGCTGCTTGCCAAAGAGCACAGCTAAAATCGACCCGAAAAGTAGAACGTTGCTTTCCAAAAGTTCGTAGACATAGAACCTAACGCTGGGTATTATCAGAAACAAAGAAGCAAAAAGGAGATAAGGGAAATTTACGAGCAACACAAACGTCAAAAGAACAAAAGCCAGAAAAGCTATTGGAGAGAAGAGATAAAGCATAACGTTCGGGATAATTACTTTTTTCGCTGTCCTAATCCGATTCTTCCAGATCAAATCAAGATACTTGCCAAACAAGCGCACCAGCTGATTTGCTCTCCTTGATTTTATGGCGATTTTTCCTCTGAAAGAGACAGGGAATGGCGAAAAGAATTCAGCCTGCGAAACAAGCATTGCTTTGAAATCCTTTTCTATAACGCTTACGACTGTTCCACAATCATCCGAACCTGTTTCATAAGCATCAAATCCGTCCAAGGCTTCCTTCTTAAAGGCGCTAAAACCACCTTCGAAGAAAACTGTTGACCCAGCTTTAGATTCGCCAACTCTTAAGGAATTGGCCGATCTTAAGTAAGCTTCTTCCATCCTCGTGACCCATGTCTGTTCTGAATTCAATAAGACCTTCGGACCAGAGATGGCTCCAACGAGGGGGTTTGCCAAAAAGGGCATTGCTTTATCTAGAATATCTGGGGGCCAAAAGCAATCTGCGTCGGAAACTATCACCACATCGCCGCTACAGTAGTTCAACGCATAATTGAGAGCGCTTGATTTTCCTTTTCGGCTTTTCTCAGTCAAAACTTTGACGTTTGCCTGATGCTCCTCGGCAAGAAACTGGTTTATGATTTCTAGAGTGCCATCAGAAGAGTTGCTATCAACAATAATTGTTTCCATAAGATTTCTCGGATATTTTACGCGGCTTAGATTCATTAACTTAAAAAGAATAATGCTTGACTCATTATAGGTCGGAACAAGAACAGAGATCCTAGGCTTGTAATTCCCGTCAACCTTAAATGGCCATGACTTTTTAGAACTTCTTCGCATAGAATAAAAAATGAAAGCTGCCGGTCCAAAAGCCAGAAGGCCCAGTAGCAACAAAGCTAAAAAGAAGAAGATTGGCATAATCATCTACTCTTATTTGAAAGCAAAGAATCGATTCGCATCTGCAATTGCGTACTAAATTTGGATTTCTTGTCGAGACTATGTTTCCAAGACGGGGGGAAGAACGTCCCCAGTTACCTTTGCGTATAAACGCAACATTCTCAATTGTAGACTCCATGAAAGCCTGTGCATAAAATGGTTGTAACTTGGAAAGCTGCTTTTTATCTGCGCCAACTTGATCCCCTCTTCGATTAACGCGACATCCTTAGTCTGGCCGATCTGTTCCTGCTCTGCCATTTTCAGATACTGCATCGATTTTGGATTCCAACCCATTATTTTTGCCGCTATAAAATCAGTAGCCAGAGGATTGTCTCCAGCCATTACAACTCCCAGCTTTTTAGGATAGGATCCTTTAACCGTAATGCCATCCACCAAAATTATGTGCGATTTGACTATCTTGTTCATGCCCACGATCACGTAAGGGAGCATACTATGGTAAGAGTATTTTCTCGGTTTTGAAATGGCCCCAAACATGTTCTTCAAAGAGCACGTGACCCCCATTAAACTGTGGGTTTTTAGTTTGGGCATGTTGATTATTAGATCGGCTTTTAAGAGAAGATCATTTATCGGTAACGTAAACTCTTTTTCTCTTACCTTCACTTTCACGTCAGTAATTTCTCCTTCGCTCAAGTTCACGAGGTCCACTTTTTTTGCCCGGCCTAGCTTATCGTACTCCAGAACTTTGAAAGAATATCTGGTTTTCATCGAAGAGGCATCTGCCTCTGCAATCGAGATGTTAACATCATCCCCCACTTTGTATCTAACGTAGTCGATCATTGCAGAAACTACTCTTGGGTCAGTGGTCTCTCCAGTCGAGCAATCCCAGTAATAACATAGGTTCGGCTTTATGACTACATTTTGAAAGTTACCATTAAAATTGAAGTTCAAACTATCGATTGCCCTTCCAACAGCGTCACTAATGTCTTTATCCGAGAAGTCTTTAATCCCTGCTGATGCCAGAACAACCTTAGCCATTCTCACTTCGCTCCATGTTCGCTATAGATAGAATCAATTATTCGCATCACCTCTAATTGCCTTTCCAAGGAAATAGGAGGCTCTCCTCCCTGCCTGATTGTATCAAAAAACGTTTTTAAAATCTCATAAAACGAGGAATAAAAATACGTATAAGATAAATAATGCACTTTCCTCAACAACAATTTCCTAAAAAGGTTCAATGAACCTTCTTTAACTGCATGCATTCGCATATTTCTCGGTGTGTAGCGTTCTGTCGAGTCGTATCCACCCGTTCCGTGAACGTTGATTCTGAAATTGAATGCTGGAAATATAGACTTTGAGAACCAGCCAACGTTTAGAATATATGTTGCAGCAGTGCTCTTTGATTTTAGTACCACCGTACCAGCGTCTTCTACGGGCAGGTTTAACCTATGTCCTAAACTTGAATAAGTGACCTGCAAATCGCCGAACATCCAGAGCAGTATGTCGAATAGATGGTAACCTAAGTCCAACAGCGCGCCTCCTCCCGCCATTTCTTTGTTTAACCACCAGTCGGGGACAGGGGTGGGCACGAGAGGATGCGAAAAGGGACCGTTCAGCACTAAATCTGATGTAGCGATAACAACGTCGCCAACTCTTCCTTCATCGAGCACGTTCTTTAATTTCTGAACGCAGTCGAAATACCTGTAGTTAACTCCGATCATCAATGCTAATTTTTCTTTCTGAACTTTTTGAACCATTTCCTGTGCTTCGACAAAATCTCGGGATAGCGGTTTATCAAGAAAGATGTTTAATCCACTCTCGACTGCACGAAAGACGCCTTCTTTCTTAAGGAAATTCGGCAAAGAAATTACTACGGCATCTAATTTCTCTGCATCAAGCAGCTTGCCGTAATCGTCGTAGGTTTTAACATGATATCTTTCTGCAGTTTTTCTGTTCTTTTCACTTTTGTCCGCGGCAGCGACAACGTTGACTTCACTGATGCGTAAAGCATTCATTAAGTGAAGTTGCCCCATGTGGCCTAAACCAATAATTCCTGTGCGTATCAAAATTTCACCTTGTTTTTCCTTACCTTATGAAGATGCCTCGTCACAAGACAACAAGCCAAAACCAAATAGTTTTCCATTTTTTAGTTCTTGAATCTATGTAGATGATCAGACGAGGCTTTCGCTCAGAATCCTCTTTAAGATTATTAAGCCATGTCTTAATTTTAGTTTCTTCTCCCCCAATCTCGGCCTATAGTTAATTGGAATTTCCACTATTCGATATCCTTCGCGTTCAACACGATAATTCATTTCAGCTTCTACGTCAAAGCCTTCGCTCTTGGGTTTCCACCCCTTCAACGCCTCCAACCTAGCAACTCTCAAACCAGACAAGGGATCTTTGAGTTTAATACCATTAACTACATGCTGGGCAAAAGCAAGAAATCGATTTCCTACATAAAATGTGTTGGCACTCACTGCTTTGAATTTAATATCGCTATTGAATCGGTTTCCGACAACCATGCCCACATTAGGATTGTGATCGAGAATTTCGATCATCTTCGGAATGTACTCTGCAGGATAAGTGAAGTCAGCATCGATGAAAACGACATATCTAACATTTGAAGGCAACTGTTCAATGCCTTGACCAAGAGCCTGCCCCTTCCCTTTTCCCTCCTGTATCAAGACCGACGCGCCCTTGTCTTTAGCTATCTCGACAGTTCGGTCATTACTTCGCCCATCAACTACAAGGAGATGACCATCTGGCAAGTGGCTTCTAAGCTCTTCAATCGTAGGCCCAATGCCCTCTGCTTCATTCAACGCAGCCATGATCGTGGCGACATAGGAACTACCATTCTTTTCTTCCATAACTTTCCGTCTTTCCTGGCATTGGGCCAAAAACACTCTGCAATTAATTAAAAAATCTCTGATACTTAAATAACGAAGTAGACTACTTACAGAAAATTTCAACTAATGTTCTAGAAGCCAAGTACAGTGCGCAGTGCGATGAATCTAAACGAAGGCAAAATCAACTTTCCTGTTTAAGTTGCAATATAAGAAAGATTTTTCCAAGGGCTCAGCCAGTTAGCTCCTTCTCGATAGATAGAAAACTTCTTTTCGTTTCAAAAAACGTTCTATCTCCGTATGAAGCGGCTCTTTTTGCTTATGTGAGATTATCGTCATTTCACTTTTGTATGCCTCAATCGCTTCCTCCTTAATACTAACGAATCCCGAAACGTCGACCTCAACCCGATCTCTCTTGAACAAACTCAGAAACCGTTCTATCGATGGACCAACACGTGCAAATATGTGAGTAACAGTATACTCATAGGAACCCTCATGTCCCAGTTGACGAAGGGCGCGACGCACAATTCTATTTGTCGCTCTGTGATCTGGATGGCAATCCCTTCTGAAAGGGAAATAATAATCGGCCGGAGAATACGTTTTTATGGCATCGACCATTTTTTCCTCAGCTTCTTTCTCATGCTCTTCTAGCGTTCCATCCTCGAAATCGAAAAAGAGAACATTCTTCTCGGGCACCCCCAGGACGCCTGAAGCTGCTATGCATTCTGCTCTTCTAATCCGTTTCACTTCTTCCGGAGAAGGCTCCCAACATATTCCAAGCCTCTTGAAAAACGCATACCTGCCATCCGTTATAACGAATATAATCACTTCCAAGCCTTCAGCTACTTTTTTCGCTATAGCTCCCCCACAACCAAGCGTGGCATCATCAGGGTGAGGAGCAAACACTACTATTCTGTTGTTCAAAGCGGTTCCCCAGACACATAGCTTCCGATTCTCAGCGTCAACAGCCTCAACTAACCGGCTTTTTCCTTCTGAAAGAGTATAATATAGTAAGTCATTCAAGGTAATTATGTTTAACAGATTTTTATTATAGAACAATTCTTCAGGATCTCAAATAGTTATCAGAACTCACAAAAAAAGCATAACGCCATGAGTGCTACCATCATTACTTAACGAAATTCTATTCTTACTTGTTCAGGAGTTTCGCCGCATCCATGGCATGGTAGGTCAATACCATGTCTGCCCCAGCCCTTTTGATCGACTTAAGAGTCTCCAAAAGAAGAGTGCTCTCAGCTACATTCGCCCGCTCGGAGAGTAGCTTAATCATTGCATACTCACCGCTTACCTGATAAGCCGCAATGGGAACGGTAGGATACATTTGCTTAACTCTTAATATCAAATCCAGATTCGTCAAGGCAGGCTTCGCGATGACCATATCCGCTCCTTCACTAAGGTCCAAAGCAACCTTCTGCATAAACATCTTCTCATTAATGATGTCTGTTCTAAACTTGCTCGAATCCACTCCACGCCTGGGAGCCTTCGACGAAGTCATAGCCTCGAAAAAGGGCTCAAACAGGCAACTGTCAATCTTGACATAAGTCATCACGGACACGTCTTCAAACCCCGCTGCATCCAAGGCTGACCTTATATGCGCAACCTGCCCGTCACACATCGCCGCAGGCGCAACCACGTCTGCACCAGCCTCAGCATGAACAGCGGCAATCTTGCCCAGCATCTCAGCGGTTTTCTCGTTCAAAACCCTCCCCTTCTCGCTGTACACGCAAAATTCTTCGGCCGTGTAGTCGCATAAACAAACGTTAGAAATGAGAACCAAATCATCGCCAAGCTCTCTCTTGAGGGTCTTAAAGATTTTGGAATGAAAACCACTCTTTCTCAAAGCTAACGAGCCGTCAGCGTCTTTCTTCCTCACCACGCCAAAAATCATCACTGCGGGGACGCCGAGATCCCTTGCCTGCCTGCAGACTTTAGTGGCGTCAGTTAAAGAAAGATAACGCTGCCCCTTCATAGAAGGAATCTCAAACCTTCTGCTATCTTCCCTGACGAAGATCGGGTATATCAAATCACCCGTGGTCAGCTCCACAGGTCTAACGAGACGGATCATCGATTTAGATCTCTTTAATCTGGTTGTCAAACGCATTTTCAATTCTCCGATTTGCATACTTTTTTGGTACAAGATTAACTTTACTGAGCCCGCACATCAACGACTTTATGCGTATTCAACGACTCTTCAATAGACTCGAGAAGCGCAACAGTTCTCCTTCCATCCTCAGGCTGCACCGGCGGAGGCGCGTCGTCTGTTAGGCTTTTGACATAGCTACTGATCAGATAGAAATGCCCCAAGTAATAGCCAAGCGACATCTTGGTCTTGACATGACGATGGAAAGTCTTTTTGAACTCAGAAAACAGGCTGGTTTCGGCGACGCCCGACTTTTCCAGCAAAGTGTCGTAGCCTTCATTAGCAATCGGCGGAGGCGATATCATGAACACTCGTTTTCCGTCGGCATCGTTGATCTCATAAACCTTCTCAGTCTCACCTGCAAGCCAGGACACTTCCATAATTCCACAGGGCTGTCCCGCAGTTCGTAGGAGGACGTTGAACTCGTCAAAAACCGGATATTTCGCCTTGTTACCAACCGCGTAAACTTCAGTAACATCGCCCAAAAAATGCAGTTGAAGATAAGCAGGATGGCATCCAACCTCCCAAACGAGCCCCTTCTCCTTAGGGCTAGTGTTCCAAGCGGGCACTCCGTACAAGTTAGGGTTTTCCCTCACAGAAGTCCGAAATGAAACCAGTTTAAGATAGCCCGAATCAACCATCTGCTTCGCCTTTCGCATCGCGGGAAAGAAAATCTGATTGTGACAAATGCAAAGGTGGGTTCCGTGCTTCTTCACTTCATGTATCATTCTGTCGCACTCATCGGTGCTGAGAGCCATAGGCTTCTCCACGAGAACATTGTGTCCATACTTTGCCGCATCACAGACTATGCTCGCATGGGTGGAAGGAGGCGTACACACATCGAGGAAATCTAAATCCTTAATCTCCATAAGCTTCGTGTAATCCGTGAAAACCCTATCCGCACTAATGCCGTTTTTGGCAGCAAATGCCTTGCCTCTTTCAGCGTCCACTTCAGAAACGGCAACAACCTCTACATTTCCTAACAAACGGTAAATCTTCAAATGCGCCCCGGATATTCTGCCGCAGCCAATCAGTCCTATTTTCATACTTTCACCTCTTCAGTTTAAGGTGGTTTCCATTCGCTGGCTCTTCCCAGTCTTGGCGGAAAGGTAAGACTTCTCAAAGACTTCGATAACGTGTCTCGCACGTTTCCCTGTGGCAACGCTCGGTTCCTTATCCTTGATAATACAATCGACAAACTCAAGAATATCCGCAATTATGTGTGCGCCCCACCTAGCCGCTAAAGGATAAGGAGTCTCAAACAAAGGCGGTGTCCACTCAATCCACGCGCTCGATCTTGATTTCAACGGATTGTTGCCCCGTATTTTACGGAGAGCGTTATACATGAAAACCCTGTTTGCTGACTGCTGAGTCGAACGAAAAGCCTCCAACGGAATCTGAATAACTCCCTTAACGCCGTAAATGGCGCTGTCGGAAATAACACCCCTCCCACAAAAGTTCGAAATCGCACTCACAAACACCGAATCCCCAAAATCCATCAGGATCATAGTCGAATCGTCCATCTCGCTATCTATCCGCTG
>Ga0315268_10000529_pt1 | contig 44348 bp, 42 predicted proteins | sample C1_top_MG_FD_204535 | JGI IMG/M metagenome (GOLD analysis project Ga0315268, IMG submission 204535) | Sediment microbial communities from Yellowstone Lake, YNP, Wyoming, USA - C1_top | ecosystem: Environmental > Aquatic > Freshwater > Lake > Sediment | place: USA: Wyoming | collected 2017-08-01 | reverse complement strand
TGCTCCAGGTGGGCCACTAACAGGGGGATGTCGTCTACTCGTTCGTTGATTACGGTAAGCTGCTCATTCATGCTGAGAGCTTACCACAATTCTCCAAACTTGTCTAGATTTGAGCGAACCAAGGGTTCCTGATTCCCCTAACCAGCCATGCCCAAGCCCCTGGTCGCTATTGTCGGACGGCCCAATGTGGGCAAGTCCACCCTGTTCAACCGCATCGTCGGCGCACCGCTGGCCATAGTCGAGGCAGTGCCGGGGACGACGCGCGACCGCCTCTACGCTGACAGCTCGTGGAACGGCCGCGCCTTCACGCTCGTGGACACCGGCGGCCTCGATCCCACCACCACGGACGACATCGCCCGGCGGGTGAAGGCCCAGGCGGAGCTGGCCATCGCCGAGGCGGACGTCATCATCTTTTTGGTGGATGGCAAAGAGGGCCTCACGGCCACGGATCGGGACATCGCCGAGGTGCTGCGCCGCGCCCAGAAGCCCATCCTGCTGGCGGTGAACAAGGCGGAGAGCGAGATACGCCGCCTGGACAGCGTGGAGTTCTACGAGCTTGGCCTGGGCGATCCCTGGCCCATCTCCGCCCTGCAGGGCAGCAACGTCGCTGACCTGTTGGACGAGGTGGTGGCGCACTTTCCCGTGGGCGAGGTGGAGGAGGCGCCAGCGCTGGTGCGCATCGCCATCGTTGGGCGGCCGAATGTGGGCAAGTCCAGCCTGTTGAACGCCATGCTGGGCGAGGAGCGGGCCATCGTCCACGAGGCGCCGGGCACGACGCGAGATGCTATTGACACGGTGATCGAGGAGGCGCGGGGCCGCATCGTCCTCATAGACACGGCGGGCATCCGGCGTCGCGGGCGAATAGAGCGGGGCATTGAAAAGTACAGTGTACTGCGGGCGTTGCGGGCCATTGATCGCGCCGACGTGGTGCTGCTGGTCATGGACGGCCTGGACGGGGTGGCGGCGCAGGACACGCACATCGCTGGCTACGTGCGGGAGGCTTACAAGGGGCTGGTGGCCGTGGTCAACAAGTGGGACCTGGTGCGGGAGCGTGCCAGGGCGGAGAAGCTACGGGGCGACACCCTGGCGCAGGAGTACACGGCCGTGGTACGGGAGGCCCTGAATTTCATGGACTACGTGCCGGTGCTCTTTGTCTCTGCCAAGACGGGGCAGCGGGTGCCGCAGGTGCTGGAGACGGCCCTGGCCGTGCAGGCCGAGCGGGGCCGACGTATAGCCACCAGTGAGCTGAATCAGGCTGTCCAGGACGCCCTGGCGCGCCACGCCCCACCCGCCGAGCGCGGCCGCGCCCTGAAGGTGTACTACACCACCCAGGCCACCACCAACCCGCCGACCTTTGTCTTCTTCGTCAATAACCCGCAGCTCTTGCATTTTTCCTACGAGCGCTACCTGGAGAATCAGCTCCGGGCGGCCTTTGGTTTCAGCGGCACGCCCATAAAACTGGTGTTTCGGCAGCGGGAAAAGAATAGGACGCAGATGAACGCGGATGGACGCAGAAAAAATTTGAAATAAATCCGCGTGTTTATCAGCGTGCATCCGCGTCCTGGTTAAGCAGGAGGGGCGTGCCTGTCTCCACCAGAAAGGGGACGCAGATTAACGCTGATAAACGCAGAAAGAATTGAAATACATCCGCGTTCATCAGCGTGCATCCGCGTCCTGATTCTTGCATCCTGCGTCCTGCATCCTGATTGAGGTTTACCCTTGTTTTACATAAAACTACTAGCCGTACTCATCATTGCCTATCTCCTGGGCTCTATACCTTTCGGCTATGTGGTGGGGCGGCTGCAGGGGATTGACGTCACGCGCTACGGCAGCGGCAAGACCGGCGGCACCAACGTGGGCCGCCTGCTGGGGTGGCGCGGCTTTCTGCTGACCGCCATCGGCGACATGGGCAAGGCCATGGCCGCGGTGCTCCTGGCCCGCCTAGTGCTGCAGAACGAGTGGGCGGCGGCGGCCGCCGGGCTGGCCGCCGTCGTCGGACACGACTGGTCACTCTACCTGGACGGCCGTGGCGGTCGCGGGGTGGGGCCATCCTTTGCCGTGCTGCTGCTCTTCTCGCCGCTGGTGGCCCTGGCCGGGGGGGTCGTCTTTGTGCTGGTTATCCTCTGGAAGCGCTACGTCTCGCTGGGCTCGCTGACGGGCACGGCGGCCGGGCTGGTCGGCGTGGTGCTGGCCGTGGTCGTAGGCGGACAGCCAGTGGCCTACCTGGGCTTTGCTCTGATCGCCGCGCCGCTCATCTTCTTCCAGCATCGGGACAACATCCAGCGCCTGCTGGCCGGCACCGAGCGGCGGCTGGGCGAGCCGGTGACAATCAAGACCTGAGACGATTGGCGATTGCCGATTGGCGATTGCCGATTGGCGATTTAGCAGTTCCCAAACCTTGTGCTCAGTCGTAATCGTCTCGCGACTTCGTGAGGCAGGGAATTAACCACCAAGGCACCAAGAACACCAAGTTTTTATTTTTGTGTCTTTGTGTCTTGGTGGTTCAATACGGCCTGATTCCCTGCTCCCTGATTTCCTGATTCCCTGATTCCCCGATTCCCTAATTCATTGAGGAGTCTGCCCTTGCTGGCCAAGGTCGCCAGTTGCGCCGTGTTGGGCCTGGAGGGGGCCATCGTTGAGGTGGAGGTGGACATCTCCCCCGGCCTGCCGGTCTTCAATATCGTTGGGCTGCCGGATGCTGCCGTGCAGGAGGCGCGGGAGCGGGTGCGCGCCGCTATCCGCAACTCCGGCGCGGTCTTCCCCATGAAGCGCATCACGGTTAACCTGGCCCCCGCCGACCTCAAGAAGGAAGGCCCGGCCTACGACCTGCCCATCGCCGCCGGCATCCTCCTGGCCTCCGAGCAGGTCATCGCCGATACGGCGGCCCTGCTCTTCCTGGGCGAGCTTTCCCTGGACGGCAACGTGCGCCACACTACCGGCATCCTGCCCATGGTCTCCCTAGCGCGACAGCGCGGCTTCCACACCGTCGTCGTTCCGGCGGAGGATGCGCCAGAGGCTGCCCTGATCGAGGGCCTGCACATCATCCCGGTGCAATCGCTGACGCAGCTTATTGACCACCTGCGGGGCGATTGCCCCATCCCGCCTTACCAGCCCCCCGCCCTGACCCTGGACACCGGCGAAGCCCCCGTTTACGCCGCCGATTTTTGCTTCATCAAGGGCCAGGAGCACGTCAAGCGCGCCCTGGAGGTGGCTGCTGCCGGGGGCCATAATCTACTTATGAGCGGCCCACCCGGCGCCGGCAAGACCCTGCTGGCCCGCTCCATGCCCTCCATTCTCCCCCAGATGACCATTGAAGAGGCGCTGGAGGTCACCAAGATCTACAGCGTCAGCGGGCTGCTGCCATCCGACCGGCCCCTGATCACCCAGCGGCCCTTCCGCGCCCCGCACCACACCATCAGCCACGCCGGTCTGGTGGGCGGCGGGCGCTGGCCTCGCCCCGGCGAGATCAGCCTGTCCCACCGCGGCGTCCTCTTCCTGGACGAGCTACCCGAGTTCGGCCCGAACGTGCTGGAGGTGCTGCGCCAGCCGCTGGAGGACAAGGTCGTGACGATCAGCCGCGCCTCGGGCACCCTGTCTTTTCCCGCCAATTTCACCCTCATCGCCGCCATGAACCCCTGCCCCTGCGGCTACCACGGCGATCCGGTCAAGGAATGCACCTGCTCCAACGCCATGATCACCCGCTACCAGAAGCGCATCTCCGGGCCGCTCCTGGATCGCATTGACATCCACGTGGAGGTGCCGCGCATTGAGTACGAGAAGCTGACCGACGAGCGCCTGGGCGAGCCTTCAGCGGCCATCCGGGCACGGGTGGAACGGGCGCGGGAGGTGCAGCGCCAGCGCTTCAAGGGCCTGAGTGGGCCGGGGCGTCCGGGCGAGCACAGCCGCACGCCCCTGCAATGCAACGCCGACATGGGCCCCGCCGAGGTGCGCCTGTACTGCCCCATTGACGCCAGCGGCCAGAGCCTCCTGCGGGCGGCGATGAATCAGCTCCACCTCTCCGCCCGTGCTTTTCATCGCATCCTCAAGCTGGCCCGTACCATCGCCGACCTGGCGGGCTCAGAGCGCATCCTCTCCCCGCACCTGGCCGAGGCCATCCAGTACCGGCCACGCAGTGTGGCGTAGGGGGGCTGTCAGCAGATTCGGGTAACGGATTAAGCAGATTCACCGCCTGTGGGCTAATCTGCTCCATCCTTCGGGCTGAGGCCCTAGTATAGAGCGCAGTGTCGGGTGCGGATTAAGCAGATTCACCGCCTGTGGGCTAATCTGCTCCATCCTTCGGGCTGAGGCCCTCAGGACGGAGTCTGCTACTAGAATCTGCTGTCAGCTCCCCCCCCATCCCAGCTCTGGGCCGGTTAACCGAGCCTCCCGTCGGCGCGGGGCCAGCCACGGCGCAGAGAAGCGTCTGGTTTCTGCCCACAGGAATGACGCCGCGTCAGCAACGCAACCTTTGGGGGCAGCACTCCGTCTAGAAAGCAGCAAGGCCAATTCATGAAACCAGAAAAAGCCGGGTTTTTGGCTACGACAAAGTAGCTTCCGCTTTTTGAAGGAAATTCCCGTTTAGGCAGCGGAAAAACCCGGCTTTTTGCCCTCGAAAGCGGAAGATACTTTTCTGCCCGATTTCTGGTTTCAGGCAATTAGCAGGCCGTTGGAGGTAAGCAGGATGAAAAGCATGTGGCAAAGCGTACTGGCGGTAATGCTGTTGCTGAGCCAGGTGGGCTGCGGGATGGGGACTAGCGGCCCACCTGGGCAGACGTCGGCCAGCCAAATCGTAAAGTCGGAGAAACTGCGGGTGACCAAGCCGGGTGCAACGGCAAACGATCTGGCCAGGCTGACCTCCGGCAACAGCGCCTTCGCTTTCGATCTCTATCAGGAACTGCGCCAAAAGCCCGGCAACCTCTTCTACTCCCCCCACAGCATCTCCCTGGCCCTGGCCATGACCTATGCCGGGGCGCGCAGTACCACCGCCACGCAGATGGCCAATACTCTCCACTTCACTCTCCTACCAGACAGTCTGCATCCAGCATTCAATAGCCTCGACCTGGAACTGGCCCGCCGCGGTGAAGGGGCCAAGGGCAAGGATGGCAAGGGCTTCCGGCTGAACATCGTCAACGCCATCTGGGGCCAGAACGGCTACAAGTTCCTGCCCGCATTCCTCGACGTGCTGGCCGAGAACTACGGGGCCGGACTGCGGCTGCTCGACTTCGTGCAGGCACCGGAAGAGTCCCGCCTGACCATCAACAACTGGGTCAGCGACCAGACGGAGGGCAAGATCAAGGACCTGATTCCACGGGGAGAAATCGACCCGTTGACGCGGCTGGTGCTCACCAATGCCATCTACTTCAACGCCGCCTGGCGCCTGCCTTTCAGCAAAGACCTGACCGCTGATGGCTCGTTCTATCTGCTGGATGGCAGCAAGGTCACCGTGCCCATGATGAAGCAGAGCGAGTCTCTGCGTTACGCGGCCGGCCAGGGCTATCAGGCGGTGGAATTGCCGTACGACGGCCAGCAACTGGCGATGGTGATCCTGCTGCCCGGCGCCGGCCAGTTGGCGGCTTTTGAAGGCTCGCTGACGGCCGAGCAGGTGGAGGCCATTGTGCGGGGGTTGGCGCCCAAGCAGGTCGCCCTCACCATGCCTCGATTCAAGTATGAGTCGAGCTTCAAGCTGAATGAGACCCTGCAGGCCATGGGCATGGCCGATGCCTTCACGCCTGGAATCGCAGACTTCTCGGGGATGGATGGCAGGCGCGAGCTTTTCATCGGCGCGGTGCTGCACAAGGCCTTCGTCTCGGTGGACGAAGCGGGCACGGAAGCGGCAGCAGCCACTGCGGTGGTGATGCAACTGAAGATGATGCCGGCGCAGCCTGTTGAGGTCACGGTTGATCGCCCCTTTGTCTTCCTGATTCGTGACCTGGAGACCGGCACCATCCTCTTTGTGGGGCGCGTCGTCAATCCCGGTGCATGATTCGCGATAGCTGCGTGGCGGAGAGCGAGCCCGCCTCAGGCGTTGCCTGCGACGGCGCAAGCTGGCCCGCACCATCGCCGACCTGGCGGGCGCGGAGCGCATCCTCTCCCCATACCTGACTGAGGCCAGCCAGTACCGGCCGCGGAGCGTGGCGTAGGGAAGCGGGACAGACATATGGTCAAGACAAAGCTATAGCCGGATTCCGATAACTATTTCAAGCTAAAGTGCGATGACATTCAGCAAAAGCATGAAAGCCTTCCGCCTTCGTATTGTTAAGCCTGCCCTGTGACCAGCGCTAACAATGCCATGCGAACCAGCACACCGTTGGCTGCCTGGCGAAAGTAGGCCGCGCCATCGTAAGTGTCCACTTCCTTCGCAATCTCGTCTACGCGCGGTAGTGGGTGCATCAGCGTGATGCCCGGCTTGGCTGCCTTCACCAGCGCCAGGTCCACAATATAGGAGTCCTTGAGCCGCTCGTATTCGGCCGGATCAGTGAAGCGCTCCCTCTGAATACGCGTCACATACAGTACATCACTTTTGGCGGCGGCCTCGGCCAGATCGGTCGTTTCCACGATCTCCACCCCCCGCTGCCGCAGGCCCGCCGTGATCTCGGCCGGCATCGCCAACGCTGCCGGTGCCACGAAATAGAAGCGCACCCTGAAGTTGGCCAGCAGCGCCGACAGCGAATGCACTGTACGCCCATTCTTCAGATCGCCTGCCAGCGCTACGGTCAAGCTTTCAACCGTGCCCTTTTCCCTGCGAATGGTGTACAAATCCAGCAAGGCCTGGGTGGGGTGCTCGCCCGCCCCGTCGCCGCCGTTAATTACGGGAATGCTGGCACCCTCGGCCAACTCCTGGGCACTGCCGACCGCCGGATGACGGATCACCGCCACGTCAGCATAGCTCTCAATCATCTTACCAGTGTCGAACAGCGTTTCACCCTTGGCGGCTGAGCTGGAGGTCCTGGCCTCGGCCACCGAGAGCACCTGACCGCCCAGGCGCAGCATCGCGCTCTCAAACGATAGGCGTGTGCGTGTGGATGGCTCGTAAAACAGCGTCGCCAGCACCTTGCCAGACATGTTAGTCAGCCGGTCGCCAGTCTGCATCAGGCCCTCGAAGCGCTCTGCTGTCTGCATGATCAGTGCGATCTCGTCCAGGGTGAACTGGTCGGCACGTAAGATATCTTTGCCCTTCAACGTTGTCATGTTTCTGCTCCTCTATACAGGTGCGAAGTGTCGGTAGGAAGGAAGTGTGCCCGGCCGGGCTGGGCCACCAGCCGGCCCTCCTCAACGATCACTTCGCCGCGTTGCATTGTCAGGATCGGTGCGCCGGTGACTTCTCGGCCCTCGTACAGCGTGTAGCCAGCACCGGAATGCTGGCTGGCCGCCGAGAGCGTGTGCCTCCGCGTCGGATCCAAGATCACCAAGTCGGCGTCCGAGCCGACCTGCAGCGTGCCCTTCTGTGGATAAAGCCCGAACAGTTTGGCCGGCGTCTCGCTCATCACCTCGACCAGCCTCGGCAGGCTGATCTTGCCGCCATTGATGCCGGCGTGGTAAACTACGGTCAGCATGGTTTCGATCTGCGGCGAACCGAAGGGGGCCTGGAAGAAGTCGTCTTCCCACCGCTTGCTTTTGGGTGCATGGTCGCTGGCTACCGTGACCAAAGTGCCATCGGCCAGACCCTGCCACAAGGCCTCGTTATCCTCTGGCATGCGCAGTGGCGGCCCGATCTTGGCCAGCGGCCCCATCCGCAACGTGGTCCCTTCGGTCAGCGTGATGTACTGCGGACAGGTCTCACCGTACACTTTCCAGCCCAGCTTTCGTGCCCGGCGCAGCGGCTCCAGGCAGGCCGCGGCGCTGACGTGCGGCACATAGAGAGGACAGCCCATGACTTGCGCCAGTGACATGGCCCGATTGATCGCCTCTGCCTCCAAGAGGGCGGGGCACATGGCCGTGAACACCTCGGCCGGAGGGCGCCCCTCACGCAGGTACTTGTCTTCCAGATAGTCGGTGGCCAGACCATTCTCGGCATGGACCATAACAAGCCCGCGTTCCTTGGCCACCACATCCATTAAGGCCGTCAGCCAGTAGTCGTTCGTCATCCACCTTAACTTGGCGTAAGTCATGAAGACCTTGAAAGAGGTAACGCCTAGCTTGAATGCTGCAGGGACATCTTCGAGTTGATGTTCTACGTCAAACAGGCCGCCGTGCAGGGCAAAATCCAACAGCGAGTGAGCTAGGCCGTCGTTGCGGAATTTCTCCAGGGTGGGGATGACCCTCTCACCCGGCTTGACGTAGGCATAATGGATCATGGTCGTCACACCGCCATACGCAGCAGTAACTGAGGCGCCACCGAGGTTATCCAGGTATACCGGGTGTACATGCACATCCACGACGCCTGGCAGGACCAGTTTACTGGTCGCATCAATTACCCTGGCTGCACGCTCCTGTGCGATCTGAGGGGCAATCTCAGCTACTTTTCCATCGTGCATCCCCACATCGGCACGGGCAATGCCCTGGGCGGTCACCACCAGGCCTCCCCTGACCAAGACATCCAGATGCTCGCTCATGGCTTCTCCTGTCCAATCTCGCAGCTACTTGAAAAGCTTGGCTGGCGGAGTTGCATACAGACCGCGCTTGCTATGGCGCAGCCCAAGGCTGACCAGCAACTCGGCCATCTTCAAAGCGATGGGGGTGGGGTCCAGCACAACCGCTTCCAGCTCGCGCTCGATGTCGGCGGCATAGCCAGCCAGGCCGGCGCAGCCAAGGATGATAACCTCTGCCCCGTCCTCCCGGACAGCCGCCCCCGCGACTTCCATGATGCGGGCTTTGGTGCGCTCCGGCTCGGCGTCCATCTCCAGCACGCTCATGTCCAGGGGGCGAACAGAGGCCAGCCGGCTTTCCAGCCCAAGCTTAGCCACGTGTCCCGTTCTGCTGGGCACGCGCTGGCAGCGCGAGGTCATGATGGAGAACTTGTGGCCCAGCATGGCCGCTACGTGTAGTGTAGCTTCCTCAATGCCCACAACCGGGATCGAGACGGCCTCGCGCGCAGCCTCCAGGCCAGGGTCCGAAAAGCAGGCCAACACCACAGCATCGTAGCCCTCTTTCTCAGCCTGCTTGACCAGTTCTAGTGTGGGCGGGATAGCATGGGCCTCGTCGTAAGCGGACTCGATGGACACCGGGCCGTGCAACGGGTTAGTTGCGGTGAGCTCGGTCTCGGCGCCCTTGACACGCTCCAGTTCGCGTCGAATGTGCTCGGTCATGCTTTCAGAAGTGTTGGGATTGATGACCATGATCTTCATGCGGCCACCTCCAGAATCGTCTTCTCACTCAGGGTGGATTCGGCCAACACCACGCGCCCGCGCCAGAAGGCTTGTACGTTCAAGTCGGCCACCTTGGCCGGCACACGCTCTTTGATCACGCTGCCCCAGACCTCGGGGGCAACCTCCAGCAGCCCCGAAAGAGCTCCCAGCAACACAATATTGAGCACACGTGTATTGCCTAGCTCTTGCGCGACTTGCAGCCCTGGCACCAGGTACACTTTGGGCACTGCGTTGCGCAAAGCTGTGAGGATCTCTGTTGAGCTAGGGTAGTCGGCCTCTCCGGCACTGACGATTACCGGGAAGATACGTTGCCGGTTGACCAGGACTGTCCCATCAGGCTTGAGTTGATTGAGCCAACGCAACCCTTCCAGGTATTCGAAGGCCACCAGGACATCCACGCGACCCTCCGGGATGATCGGCGAGTAGACCCGCTGACCCCAGCGGATATGGCTGATGACGCTGCCCCCACGCACCGCCAGGCCCAACACGTCGGACTTCCTTACCTCGTACCCGGCCGCCAGACCCACTGCCGCCAGGATATCGCTGGCCAGTACCGTGCCCTGGCCGCCGACACCCGTCACCAAGAAGTTATACGGTTTCATCACTTCACCCCTCGTGATTATGCGATCGCAGGCGACGGCGCGTAAATGGCCCGGCGTGGGCAGACCTGCCGGCACATATCACAGCCCACACACAGCACCGGGTCGATCTCAGCCTTGGGCCGGCCGGTCTTGGCGTCCAGTTTATCTGTTCTGATGATGGCCGGGCAGCCCAGCCGGAAGCACAAGGAGCAGCCGTTGCATTTCTCCAGGTCCACCTCAAACGGCGGCACGCGCTCCAACTCGACGAACACGCACGGGCCGTCCATGATCACGACTGAGGGGCCGTCGAAGGATACCGCCTCTTTAATGCTCTTTTCAACGGCCTTCACGTCGAACGCGTTCACCCGGCGCACATGCTCGACGCCCATTGCTCGTACAAACGTTTCGATGTCCACCCGTTGGCCCTGTTCGCCGCTGAGCGTGGTGGCGGTGCCGGGGTGATCCTGATGGCCGGTCATCGCCGTGGTGCGATTGTCCAGGATAAGCACACTGCTCTTGCCATTGTTGTGGACGATGTTCAGCAGCGGTGCTACCCCGGCGTGGAAGAAGGTGGAGTCGCCGATGACTGCCACAACGGGATCGGGCAGACCAGCCTTGTCAAAGCCGTGCGCCACGCCCACGCTGGCGCCCATAGCGCCCATGGTGTCGGTGGCGTTGAAGGGGGGCAGCGCGCCCAGGTTATAACAGCCGATGTCGCCAGCCACTACGTACTTGAGCTTGTTCAAGACGTAGAACGTGCTGCGGTGCGGGCAGCCCGGGCATAGCACAGGGCTGCGCGGCGGCAGATTCTTGGGGGTCACATCGCGCCTGGCGGCTACGGCCTCTTGGGGCAACAGGCCAGCCTGGGCCGTGCACTGCTCGATCACAGCCGGCACCAACTCACCGATGGCGGGGAAGATCGCCTTGCCTTCCACGTTAATGCCCGTCAATCTGACGGCTTCTTCCAGGAAGGGATCGAGTTCCTCGATAACGATTAGCCGTTCCACGCCGGCCGCAAAGCTACGCACCAGCCGAGAGGGCAGCGGGTAGGTCATGCCGAGCTTCAGGAACGAGGCCTCGGGGAAGATCTCGCGGGCATAGGTGTACACCACTCCGCTGGTGATGATGCCCAGGTCACGTTTGCCCCACTCGATGCGATTGTAGGGGAAGGTCTCGGCGAACTCGACCAATTGTTTGATGCGAGCCTCGACGATGGGGCGGCGCTGGCGAGCCCAACCTGCTGTGCATACCAGCTTGTGTGGATCGCGTTTCAGCGGCGGGGTGGGCGCATTGTCGTCATAGACGCGCTCGCCAAGCTCTACAGGCGATGCCGAGTGCGAGACGCGCATGACAGTGCGCAATATCACTGGCACGTCGAACTGCTCGCTGATGTCCAGCCCCACCCGGACGAAATCCTTGGCCTCCTGGCTGTCGGCCGGCTCCAGCATGGGCATCTTGGCGAACTTGGCATAGTGGCGGTTATCCTGCTCATTCTGGGAACTGAACATGCCCGGATCGTCGGCAGTGACGATGAGCAGGCCAGCGCCGTGCACGCCGGTGTAGACGGCATAGAAGAACGAGTCGGCGGCTACGTTCATGCCCACCTGCTTCATGGTGACCATGGCTCGCCGGCCAGCATAGGCTGCACCGATGGCCCCGTCCATGGCCACCTTCTCATTGACCGACCACTCGCAATAGATCTCTTTGTAGCGCACCACGTTTTCCAGGATCTCTGAGCTTGGCGTACCGGGGTAGCCCATGACCACCTTCACGCCCGCTTCGTATGCACCGCGAGCTATCGCCTCGTTTCCTGTCAACAGCACTCTCACGACTGACGCTCCTTGAGCATCGGCTCTCAGCGCTTGACAATCAGTGCATCGGCTGCCCGCACGCCCTGTCCTGCGGGCAGCACCATCAGGGGGTTCACGTCTACTGCGGCGACCACATCCCGCAAGTCGTACGCCAGGTGTGATACGCACACAATGGCACGAACCAGGGCATCTACGTCTGCAGGGGGCCGGCCGCGGAATCCATACAGCAGTTGTGCTCCTCGTGTTTCGGCAATCATCTGCCTGGCTTCTGCCTCGGTCACCGGCGCCAGGCGCAAGGCCGAATCCTGAAACAGTTCCACCATGATCCCGCCCAGCCCAAACACGACTACCGGGCCGAAGTCGAGATCGCAGGACGAGCCGACGATGACTTCCGCGGCGCTGGCCGGGAGCATTTCTTGCACCAGAACGCCCTCGATCAGGGCACCGGGATTGTACGCTTGGGCGTTGCGTATGATCTGCTCATAGGCCTGGCGTACAGCCTCGGCCCCGACCAGGTTCAGTCGGATACCGCCCGCCTCCGTCTTGTGCAGGATATCAGGCGACTGGATCTTGAGCACAACCGGACCACCGATCTCTTCGGCCAACCGGACCGCCTCCTCGGCCGACCGGGCCAGCCCCTCACGGGTGATAGGCACGCCGTATTCGGCCAGCAAACGCTTGCTGCGGTACTCGGTCAGGCTGGGCGGGGCAGCGGCCAAATCGGCCTTGAGTTGCGCCTGTGCCGTCTGGCTGAGCGGGCTGCGAGGTTGTTTGACCCTGGGCTGGCGTTGCAGTTCGGCATACTTCACCAGAGCCTCGATCGCCCGCAGGCTCTCGCGCGTGCCCTGCAGCAGCGGTAAGCCAGCAGCATCGGCGTGGGCCAACACGGCTTGATCGAACCCTGTAGACAGGTTGCTGAAAACTATCACAGGCTTGCCGTATACATGGACCACACGCGCCGCCGCATCCACAACCACGTTGGATTGCCATACCTCGCGCTCGGCGATGCCCGGTGGACTGTCGCGCGAGACCGCCAGCAGATAGACGGTTTTTTCCTGGGCCACTATCTCCATGCACGCCGGGTAGGTCTCCTCAAAGTTGCCGGTTCCCCAGGCGTCAAGGGGGTTGGCGATGTTGCTAAATGGGGGTAGGACTTGCGCCAGGGCCTGGCGCGCCTCGCCGGATAGCTCAGGCAGATCCAGATCAAGCCCCATGGCCAAGTCGCCGATCAAGCCAATCTGCCCACCAGATAGCGTGAGCAGGGCCACCCCTCTACCTTGAGGCAACGGTGACTTGAGGAAGAGCTCAGCCGCTTCCAAGAGCTCATCCAGACTGTCCAGCCGGACGACGCCGTGCTTGCGGAAGACAGCGTCACATACCGCGTCTGCCCCGGCCAGGCTGCCGGTGTGCGCCAGCGTGGCCCGTTGTGCCACTGCCGAGCGTCCCACCTTGACGACCAGGAGCGGTTTGCCAGCTTGGCGGGCGCGCTCCGCCGCCCACACGAATTTGGCTGGATGTTTGAAGCCTTCGATAAAGGCAATGATGACGTGCGTTTCTGGGTCGTCGGCCAGATAGGCGATGTAGTCGGCATTGTCCAGCACGGCTTCGTTGCCGCTGGAGATCAGGGCGGAGAAGCCTAGCCCACGGTTGGCGTTGGCGATGCCGAGGCAAATGGCGCCGCTCTGTACTAACGCAGCCACATGGCCTGTCTTGATAGTCGGTGCCAAGGCCGCGCTGTAGGTGGCAGCCCGCGCCTGCAGATTGACCACGCCCACACAGTTAGGGCCACATAAAGCGATGTGATGAGCCTGGGCATAGGCGGTTAGCTGCTTTTGCAGTACTTCACCGGCGGGACCAGCCTCGGCAAAACCGCTGGCCAGCACCCAGGCGGCCCGTGCGCCGATGCTGGCCGCTTGTTCCAGTATTGGCAACACCTGGCGATGCGACAGCAAAATCGCCACGCTGTCCACTGGCCTGGGCACGTCCTTCAGGTTAGGGTAGCAGCGCCAGCCCTGAAGTTCAGAGTACTGGGGATTGACCGGATAGACCTGGCCGGTAAAGCCCAATCGCTTCAGATTGTCCAGCACGATGGAGCCGGGGCCGGGCTTTTCTGAAGCGCCCACCACGGCAATGCTCCGTGGGCTGAGCAGTGGCCGCAGGTCGGGAACTCGAAAGTCACTCATAAGCGTAGAGAAGCACAAGATAGAAAAAAGGAGGTGTCAGAGCGGCTCGCTGCTTCCTTAGCCGCTCTTTGCCCTCCTTTTAGCGTCAACCGCACAGAAAGCTGTGTCTGGCGGTAGCGGAAACTCTAAGAGGGTGTCTGAAAATTTGACTTCTTTCGGCCTCTCTGGTAAACTGCCCGACTATGGCCGAACAGAACAAAAGAACCCCTTATCCAACCGACCTCTCAGATGCCGAGTGGCAGAAAATCGAACCACATATCCCGAAGCCCAAAACCAAACGGGGTGCGAAGCGTGTGCATCCCCTTCGGGAGATACTGAACGCCATCTTTTCTATGTGCTACGCAGCGGTTGTTCCTGGCGGATGCTGCCGCACGACCTGCCACCGTGGAAGACCGTCTACCACTACTTCCGTCTTTGGCGGCTTGATGGAACTTGGGAACGCCTCAATGCTGCCTTAAGAACCGAACTGCGGGTGGCGGCAGGCCGAGAGCCAGAGCCGAGCGCCGCAATCTTGGACAGCCAATCGGTCAAAACGACCGAAACAGCCGGTGTTCGGGGCTATGATGCGGGCAAAAAGGTCAAGGGACGCAAGCGCCACATCCTGGTTGACACCATTGGTCTGCTATTAATCGTCGTTGTTCATGCTGCCAACATCCAAGACCGGGACGGGGCCAAGCTCGTCTTGGAGAAGGCCAAGCTGTGCTTCTCCCGTTTGCGTTTGATCTGGGTCGACGGTGGCTACGCAGGCAAGCTGATTGAATGGGCATGGAACATCTGTGGCTGGATACTCGAGATTGTGAAGCGCTGTGACGATGTTAAAGGTTTCCAAGTCCTACCTCGTCGTTGGGTAGTGGAGCGCACATTTGGCTGGCTAGGTCGGTATCGGCGACTGAGCAAGGATTATGAAGGGCTGACGGAAACTAGCGAAGCTATGATTTATGCGGCTATGAGCCATCTGATGGCTAGGCGTCTGGTTCGTGTTCATGCTTCTAGCCCATGAGGAGAATTCTCAGACACCCTCTAAGGGGCTGTTTCAAAACGGGAACTACTCAAGCCAACCTGTTGCCAAACCGCGACGCGCATAGAAGTCAGCCAAGGCTACGCGCTTTCCCTGCTCAGCCGATTCGATGATGGCGTGGACCAGGGCCAGGCTCTTGAGGTGATCCTTGCCAGAGGTTTCCACTGGCTTGCCAGCCTGGATCGCTTCCACAAAGCGAGTCAGAAGCAGGCGAGTGTCGTCAATAAAATGTTCCGCTTGCGGCAAGGCTATGGGCAACAGCGACTCGGCTTCATCTTTAAACAGTGGCCCGGTCATCGCCAGCGCCGGGTCCAACCGGGCTGCGTAGAGATCCGAAAACTGCTTCTTCTGGATAAGCACACCCCCGGGGAAATCTGTCCGCCAGCGAAAGTCAAACTTGTTCCAACCTGCAGTCCAGGTACCCAGGTAGTTGACCCGCAGACCAGAGCGGAAGTGCAGAAGGACCGAGACACACGAATCATCCTGGTAGACGCTCCATGCTGGATTCCAGGTCTCGGCCAACACCGACTCAACTTCATCATCGTAGCAGTAGCGCATCAAGTCCAGGTGATGGATAGACTGCTCCAGCAGCATCGGCTGGTCCATCGTCAGCGGGTACTTATTCAGGTCAGGCCGGTGCCCATCGCGGTTGCGGATGTAGGTGAATTGCCCGAAGCTTGGCTGGCCATAATCACCTGCGCGCACTATTCGGCGGATTTCCTGGTGCGTGGGAAGGTAACGAAAATTCATGCCCACAGTCAACTGGACTTTGTGGCACTCGGCCTGGCGAACGATATCCATGGCCTCGTCCCAATCTTCGGCCAGAGGCTTTTCGATTAGGAGATGACAACCGGCGCTGGCTGCGGCCAGTGCCTGCTCGTGGTGAACCTCCGGTGGTGAGACCAGCAGGACGACATCAGCAGGAACGGCCGCCAGAGCCGCAGGCAAAGCGGTGAAGCAGCAGACATCTGCCTGCCCTAGCTGGCCAGCTTCATGTCGCAGCACGTCTAGCCGCCGAGCAACATAAGCCACCGTGCGGACGCCAGGTGTCGCAGCGATAACCTTGGCCCATTGCTTACCCCGGACGCCCAGGCCCACCTGGATGATGCGTAGCGTCATACCCACTTACCCCCTACGCCATTGCGAAACATGGTACCTGGTTCCTATTTATGGGAGAAAGCTTCAGGCACGCAGCTTGGCAATAAACTCTTTCAGGCGTTGTGCGCCGATCTGAATCCTCGTCGTCGGTGCAAGAAGCGAAATACGCACATAGTGATCCGTGGGATCAGCGAAGAGCGAGCCGGGAAAGACCAGCACCCTAGCCTCCTTTAGCAATCTAAGGCAGAACTCGTCTGGTTTCATCCCCAGGCTGGTCACATCGGTAAATAGATAAAAACCAGCACGCGGCTTGATATAGGTCAGGTCCAACTCATCTAGTGCAGCCATCGCAAAGCGTCGCCGCTCGTCGTAAATCTTGCGCATCTGCGCAATACAGTCCTGTGGACCGTTATAGGCCGCAAGCGCAGCTGCCTGTGTTACGGCGGGGCAACAGATCGCTATGGTGTGCGCAGGCTCAGTGAGCATCTCGCAGATCGGCGCAGGAGCAGCCAGGTAACCGCACCGCCAGCCCGTCATCGCATAGGTCTTGGACGGCCCATTGATCGTTATCGTACGTTCTTTCATGCCCGGTAGCGAGGCCACGCTCACATGCGGCGTGCCATCGTAGATAAAGTGTTCATAGATTTCGTCGCTTATGACAAGCAAGTCATGCTCTTTGGCAATCTCAGCGATTTCCTCCACCGTGTCCGGGTCCACCAATCCGATTGGGTTTCCTGGATTAACGAGCGAAACAATCTTGGTTTTGGGCGTGATACACTTGCGGATGGCTTCTGGACGGTAGGCAAAATCGTCCCTCTCGTCACATGGGACGGCGACTACCTTCCCGCCCCACATCTTGACTGCCTCATCGTACGCGGTGTACCGCGGGCTGGGCACCAGAACTTCGTCGCCGGGGTTTAGGAATGCGAAGAAGGCCAAGAACACGACCTCCTCCGCCCCACAAGTCACGAGGATTTCTGTTTCTGGATCATACTCCAGGTTGTTCTCACGTTTGAGCTTGTTGGCGATGGCGCAACGCAGTTCGATCGTGCCCCGCACGTGCGTATAATGTGTGGCCCCCTCGTCCAAAGCCTTCTTTGCGGCGTCAATGATATGCTGCGGCGTATTAAGGTCAGGGTCGCCACGTCCCATTGCTACCACGTCCTCGAGGGTAGCCGCGACCTCGAGCAGCTTGGTACGTATGCCCACCTTCCCGACAACGTTTAGTTTGCTCGATCTCAGTCTTTGAAGGGCCGTGATCGTCATTAGATTTCCCCCTCTCGCCAAAGGTTGTTAGCTTTTGGGCCGATACCCTCGGCTGGTCGGATATGGTTCGATTAACTCGATGGTCACGCCGTGGGTATACTCCGGATAGACAAACGCTTCGAACCCATCTTCACGGTCGAGGTAAATCTTGTTTTGAAACAGCGGCACGTCTGCCGATTTGACCTGTTTCACAGCCTCACGGATATCGGCGACCTCGAAGCACAGGTGCTCCAGTCCCTCGCCGTACTTGGCTATAAACTGGGCCACACGGTGCTCCGATACCCGGCTTTCCACTACATGCAGCCATAGCCGGTCATTACCCAGTTCAATCGTCATGTCTTTCTGCCTCCCATGGTGCTGATCGTTGCGCAGATTGGAGGCTTTAAGGCCAAACAAACGCTCAAAGCGCCTGACTGATTTATCCAGGTCCTTGACTGCCACCCCAATGTGCTGAAGACCCAGGATGTTGGGATTTGAAACTTTGGAGCGCTCAAACTTCCAACTTGTGTCGTGGGGTTGAATGAGTTCCACCGTGAAGCCAATCGCGTCCTCCGGGTACACAAATGCCTCATATCCATCAGGGGCGTCGAAGATCTTATCTTGATATATGGGCACACCGATCTCGCGGAGGTGTGCCACATCGGCTTCAATAGCGTTGGTTTCAAGCGCGATGTGCTCCAGCCCCTCGCCATGTGTCCTGAGGAACTTGTTGACACGCGACTCAGGATTCCAGTTCTGCACAAGGTGCAACCAACATTCGTTGGGCAGCATAATGCGAGTGTCATGCTGGAATCCTTTGCCCTGGTCATGCCGGAAATCCCGCGCCTTTAGGCCGAAAAGCCTTTCAAACACTGCACAGGACTCTTCCAGGTTCTCCACGGCTAAGCCAACATGTTGCAACCGAACGATCATGTCTTTACCCCCCATGGGTTTTTGGTGATAAGGTAGGCATCGGCGCATTGTATTGCCTCAGCATATCGGGACACCCTCTCATCAGTCTATGGCTGAATATCCTCAACCTCGATCCAACGCTGCTCCTGCCACGACTGCCGCACAGCATCCATCACCTGCTGACACTGCATCCCATCGTAGAAAGTGGCTGCCTGCGGTATTCCTGTCCCCACCTTGATTGCCTCCACGAGATGCCGGGCCAAATGCACGAAAGACATCGCCCAGACGTTTTTGGCTACCCCTTCCAGCGAAGCAACCGGATCGGGCACGGTGAATTCCGTCAGTTGGCTTTCACCCCTCTTTGCGCCCCACAGCCTCTCCTGGGCATCCAGGATCAAGGTCCCCTCGTCACCGAAGGCTTCCACCCGGCTGCCCTGAGGGTGATAAGCTACGCTGCTTGAGACGACTGTCCCCTGTGCCCCAGTAGCGAACTCCAAGAGGAAAGCGCAGGTGTCGTCAGTCTCCACCGGCCACATCTCTTCTGAGTCGGCGAGCTTGCGCTCCCGCACGAAGGTGCTCAGTTGGCCGCACACAGCCCGGATCTCGCCAAACCACCAGCGCAGCAGGTCAATGTAATGCGACCCAGTTGCGCCCAGGACGCCTCCGCCCTTATCCTTTTGAGACCACCATCCCCAGGGACGCCCCCTCGGATCAGCGTTAAAGGGCGAACTCACCATAACAGTGACATGGCGCAAGCGTCCCAGATAGCCATTATCTATCAACTCCTTCATCCTGATCCGCGTGGGGTTGAAGCGAAGCTCGTGATCTACGCAGTGGATTACCCTTCTCTCCTCAGCTTTACTGTACATCTCAGCAGCTTCTTCAATGTTCATTGCCATGGGCTTCTCGCAAAGGACGTGTTTCTTGGCTTCTAGAGCTGCCATGACCATCGGGTAGTGGAGATAAGGTGGAGTAACCACACTGACTAGATCCAAGTCCGCCAACTGAACCATCTCGCGGTAGTCGGTGAAGACACGTGGGATGCCGAATTCTCTCGCCGTCGCCTCGGCCTTCTCCAAGCGGCTGCTACAGATGGCGATCACCTCTGCATCGGGGCATTGCTTAAAGCCGGGTATCTGTGCCGACTTGCCGAATCCTGCCCCGATCATGCCGACTCCGATCTTATCGCGCTTCATTCTTCCTCCCTCATCAACACAAAGGCTGCCTTTAAACTCATGGCGGCTACTGCCTTCTTCATCTTGGCAATCTACTCCTCCAATTGGGGTGTGGAGACGGCCAGAGATACCCGAACATACCACCTCCTACCTTCCTGCAGGTGGCGCCCATGCCTATCGTTATGCCATAATTCTTTTGCACGAGGCTCTGGGCTGATTCTTCCTAACCACCCCCCTGAAATGAATGCCTCATGAGCTCAGGGTGATTAGGTGATCTTTTGGGGGGCTGGCATAGCATACAGTCCAATCTTGGAATGACGGACACCGATTTCGGTCAGGGCCTCGACCACCTTGAACGTGATGGCAGTGGGGTCAAGAACTGGCACTCCCAGTTCACGTTCGAGCTCTTCAGAATAGCCCGCCATAGACGCGCAGCCCATGATGATGACCTCTGCGCCGTCTTCTTCGATCATCTGGCGCGCTACCTCCATGCCCACCTGCTTGGTACGAGCCGGGTCGGCCGCAATCTCGGCCACGCTCATGTTCAACGGACGAACCGAGGCAAGGCGGCTTTCCAGACCATGCTTGCGGACGTGCTGCTGCTTGACGGCAACTTTGTGCTTCTTCTCGGTCAGGATGCCGAACTTGTTTCCCAGGAGCAGCGCCACGGAAAAGGTCGTCTCTTCCAACCCATAGACGGGGATAGTCGAAATCTCTTTCACCGCCTCAAGACCAGGATCGCAGAATGCTGCGATGATAATCGCGTCGAACCCCTGGCGGTTGGCTTCTTTGACTGCTTCCAGAATATAGGGAGTTGCCAGAGACTCGTCATAGTACGATTCAAGAGTCTCTGGGCCGTGGGGGATCTTGGTGACTTCTACCTGGGTGTCAGGTCGAGCAATGCGGCATACCACATCGGCCACTCGTGTGGTCACGGCTTCGGATGTGTTGGGGTTGAGTACCAGGATTTTCATGAGGTAACGGCACTCCTTGATTCGTTATTGAACTTGAGCAGGTCCTCCGGAATCAGGCCAAGCAAAGCAATACACTGATAGATATCACATCATGTTTGACGCCGCTCTACAGCAATGCGGCCATTTTGGATCACTAAAAGAATGGACTCTTTTCGTTGCAGGATTTCCAGGTTCTGCGTCGGGTCACCGTCCACAACAATCAGATCGGCGCAATAACCGGCGCGTACCTGTCCGCTACGGTCACCCAGACCCAATGCCTGAGCGGCCACTCGGGTGGCGGATACGATGGTCGCTAGGTTGGACAGTCCAGCTTTCGCCAGATGATACATCTCGTAGGCAATCTCGCCGTGGTGCACATGAGGCATGCCCGCATCCGACCCAGCCACTGTGCGGACACCGCGCTTATGCGCCTTTTCAACAGTGGCATACATGGCAGCCGTGGCCATCTCATACCATCGGCGATCAGCAGGATTTTTGGGTGGATCGCCAGCATCGACTCGGCGTGCTTCAGGGCTCAGTGTGGGCACTAGGTAAACTTCACGCTCGGCCATCTTGTCGAGTTGCTCATCACTGAGAAAGCGACCATGCTCGAAGGTGTCCACGCCGGCATTCAGCGCAGCCTGTACACCAGGGCCGCCGTGACAGTGGGCGGCTACTCTGCGCCCGGCACTGTGGGCGACTTCACAGATTGCACACATGGCTTCGAATGTCAGTTCAGGGCTACACTGGCCGCCACTGGCACGTACATACTCGCTGAGTGTGGCATTTAGCTTGATCACATCGGCGCCACGCATCAATTGCTCCCAGACAGCCCGGCGTGCTTCGTCAGGGCTATCGGCCACCACGCCGATGCCTCCCAGAGTCTCAAGCGCAATACCAGGGCGCACGTGCCGGCGAGGGTCCATGTGACCGCCGGTGGCAGTAATACCGTGGCCAGCCACCAGCATACGAGGCCCTATTTGCCAACCGCTGTTGATAGCGTCCCGCAAAGCGATGTCTACCCACTCTCTGGCGCCCAGGTCTCGAATCGTTGTCACGCCCATCTCCAGGTGGCGGAGGGCATTGTGGGCGGCCTTTAGTGCTGTCGTGGCCGGCAACTCAAGGATGGTTTGACGCTTCCAGTCCTCGTCTGGTTCGCCATTGTGGATAACATGGGTGTGGGCGTCGATCAGGCCAGGCAGAACAGTGTGTCGGCTGGCGTCCACTACCTGCACCGTCTCGTCTGGCATGAAATCAGCCCAGTCACCGAGGAGCTTAATGCGACCCTCCTCGATTAGGACCCCCTGGTTGTGGCGGGTATCTTCGCCTTCGACGGCGGTAATGAGTCTACCTGCTCTGATCACCATCCGCATAGACCATGCTCCTTTCCTGTGAGATCATTATCACATCTCGTCAGTTTAAAGCTTGCCCTCTTCGCTGTTATAGACAGCCTATGTCAAAACTTCAGCTTGTCGGACGAACCGGTCGGCCAGTCTCGGCTGATTCGTAGATGGCTTGCGCGATAGCCAGGGCTTCTCGGCCATCTTCGCCCCTGATCCAGGGCTCCCGATTCTCACGTATAGCCGAGACGAACTCGTCGATCTCGCGTTGAAAGTGGTCGTAAGTTTGGAAGGTTTGGGTGTACTGAAGTCCAGTGCTGGTGTACTCCAGGCACTCGCCGGTTTTGATCCGAATTGCGCCCAGGTTGCCATAAATCTCGGTGATCCATCCACCTGGCTTACCGTACGAGGGCGAATTCTCGAAGAGGCTAGCGATCGCACCGCTCTTGAACTGGAGCACAGCGGTTAAGCCGTCCTCAACATCAGCCTCGTTACAGTAGGTGAGTTTACGGGCATAGACCTCTATCACCTCGCTGCCTATAAGCCAGCGCAATCGGTCTACGCTGTGGATGCCGCCGTACATGAGTACTCCTCCGCCGGCGAACTCACGTCGCCAGATCCAGGCAGGAGGATGCTGACCGCCCAAGGTACAGATGCTATCCAGTGCAGTAGCCGGCTGACCGATGTGACCATCGTGGATTAGACGCTTAGCCTCAAGAATCTCTCCATGAAAGCGGTGGACAAACCCGATCATCAGCTTGACACCACATCGAGCGCAGATCTCGATAATTTCATCCGCTTCTTGAAGGGTGATGCTGATAGGCTTCTCCAACAGAATATGTGCCCTAGCCTTAGCTGCGGCAAGCGCAGCCTGGTGGTGCAAATGATGCGGTAGACAGATGCTTACAGCATCCACTGCCGCCCGCGTCAGCAATTCGTGATAATCCTCATAGAACTCTGCGCCGTAGCTCTGCGCAAAAGCCTGGCCTTTGTCAGGCAGTACCTCGGACACGGCCACAATCTGACAGTGAGGGTTCTGCCGATAGGCGTTGGCATGTTTCGCGGCGACAACGCCAGCACCGATGATGCCGATTCGCAGCGTCACGTGTTAAACCTCCAGGTATGTATTTACATGGCTAACCCTTCAAAAGCGTGACTTACGCGATCTTCATACGCGGGTCAAGCGCTGTGCGCAGTCCGTCCCCTACCATATTGAGGGTCATTACCACTAAGAAAATGGCGAGCCCAGGAAAGGTGGACATCCACCATGCCCTAGTCAGGTAAGCCCGTCCGTCGGCTGTCATCAACCCCCATTCTGGCGTGGGAGGTTGTGCTCCCATACCGAGATAACTGAGCGCCGCCCCGACCAGGATGGCCGAACCTACCTGCAACGTGGACAACACGATAACCGGCCCAACTAGGTTCGGCAAGATGTGACGTAGCATGATCCTGGCGTCAGAACTACCGATGACCTTGGCCGCCTGGACGTAGTCAAGTTCCCGAATGGAAAGACACGAACCACGCACCAAGCGTGCGTAGAGAGGAATCGACGAAATGCCGACAGCGATCATCACGTTGGCCAGGCTAGGTCCCAGGGCGGCGATCACTACCAACGCCAGCAGTATGCCGGGCAAGGCTAGCATCGTATCAATCAGTCGCATAATCACGCTATCAATCCAGCCCCCGTAGTACCCCGATGGAAGTCCCATAGATGTGCCTACGCTCAAGCCAATGGCGACGCTGATCAGGCCGATGGTGAGCGAGATCCTGGCCCCAAAGATGATACGGCTGAATACGTCGCGTCCGAGCAGGTCTGTCCCTAAGAGGTATCTTGGTGCGGGTGCTTGTCGGCTGGTGCCGACCACATCCAGTGGATCGTAAGGAGCTATGAGCGGCGCGAACACCGCCGTCCCAATGCATGCCAACAGCAAGATCGTCCCTATCACAGCTCCTTTGTTCTTGAGGAAGGTGCGCAGGGCTGCCGATACTCTTCTCCGCTGCTTGGTCTCCATTTCGATTCACACCCCCCTGATCTGCTCACCCATAGTGTATTCGCGGATCCAGCCAGGCATAAACCAGATCCACAAGCAGGTTCACCAGAACGTAGGATACCCCCATAAAAAGCACAGTGCCTTGCACCAGAGGATAGTCCTTCCAGAGAATAGCTTTCACGACCAGAGTGCCCAATCCGGGACGGCTGAAGACAGTCTCTGTTACCACCGCGCCACTAAGCATACCGCCAAATTGCAGCCCAACGACAGTAACTACCGGGATGAGCGCATTCTTCAAAGCGTGACCTATGACTACCGCCCGTTCTTCCAGCCCCTTGGCCCGAGCTGTGCGAATGTAATCGTCGCGAAGAACTTCACTTAGAGTCGAGCGCGTCAGCCGACTGATCAACCCCGCAGCAGTTGCCCCTAGCGTCAGGGCAGGTAGGATAATCCCTTTCGGCTGGTCTCCGCTGATTGCCGGAAGCCACTGCAACCGAATGGATGCAAACATGATCAGCAGTTGCCCCAGCCAGAAGAGCGGCATGGAAACCGCGAATAGCGCCAAGACCATACAGATCGTATCAAGCCACGTATTCTCACACAAGGCCGCAATGATGCCCAGAGTGAGTCCAATGATCAAAGCCAATAACAATCCAGCTACACTCAATTGCAGCGTGTATGTAGCCGCCTTGAAGACCAGCTCGCTGACCGGGGATTGAAAGCGGATAGACATTCCAAAATCACCTCGCAGCGCGTTAAAGAGAAACCGGCCATACTGGATGTAGAGCGGCTGGTCCAAGCCCATGCTCTTGCGCAACTCAGCCATTCGTTCGGGTGTCACGGAACCAGCCTCTGCGCCGGCCAGCATGAGCTGCACAGGGTCTCCGGGCACGACATGCATGATGGTGAATACGACCGTAGAGACAAGCAAAAGCACAGGCAAAAGCGCAGATAATCGTTGTCCAATGTATCGGGTCACGTGGGCACCTCCAAGAGCTTGCTTTTGTCAGCCAACCAGTGGGACGAGCGCTGGGAAGCAGAGAGGCAGAACGCTTCTCGCTCCCCAGCGCTCTTCAAAGGTGACTACTTTTTGATGTATATATCTGAGGGGTGTGCATAATTCACTCAGGTGAAGATAGTCGCCATGTGTGAGATTTCATGTAGAGGCAGCCCCCAGATGCTGTTGGCAATCATGGCGATCTGAACGGCAAGCACACCTAACGCTAACAACGTCTGCACGTTGGCCTGCCCTTTAAGCGGCAGTTGCTTGTGGTTATCCGTCGTGCCCAGCACCTTGCTGATCAGGTCAAACAGCGGCTCGATCGCTGTTTTGCGGGCAGATAGCAATTCTGCATTCCCCGGTTGGCTTATGAAACGGTGGTATGCTTCAGCATAGCGCCCTGTAACCCACCTAAGAGCCGGGGTCAACAACGCCACCCCAGACTTGGCCCAGGTACGAATACGGGTGTATTTGGTGTAGCTGTCATCCCCTATCACGCTCTCAGGCTTCAATTGCCAGATAGCAGGGGCTTTTTCATCGACTACCTGATCCTCAGAGACACTACCTGTCTCCACCTGGGCTAGCTTGGGGAAGCTGTGCCGGTTGCAAGTGACGTGCAGCCCGTAGCCGTAGACCCAACCATGGTAGGCACTTTTGCCCCAACTGGCCTCCGTGTCCAGGTTGCGCAGTCCTTCGGAAAGCGGCCAGCTTGGCGATCCGCTTGATGCCAGACGGGCCCTTGGGCTTTGAACAGGCTCTTGTCCTCGTAGAGCGTCTGACTAGTGAAGAGCGAATCCAGTTCTTCTGCCCACTGTCCTACGAAAGCGACGAAGGCCTGCACAAGCGGATAGAGCTTCTTGTACCGGCGTGATAGGGTGGTGCGGTTTGGGATAGTCTTAAAGCCCAGTTGCTGAGCCTGCGCAGGGTGGGCCTCCAGCCAGCGGTATTGCGTCTTGAAGTGGAAGATGCGCCGAAAGTGCATGATAGTGAAGAAGACTATCAACAACTTATGCACATAGACAAATGGATGCCCTGGGCTTGTAGCCTTCAGCCGCTCCTGCTTGAAGCGCTCAACCAGGGTATAGAGAAGGCGAGCGTAATCAGCAAAGGTTGGTTTCTGCATGGCGACACCTCCTAGCAAGCAATAACAATGGCTTGCCCAAGAGGATACGCCATATCGTCAAGCTATGTCAAGTCGAATTATGCACACCCCTCATATATCTAGGCATGACAAAGTAGATGGGATTGTCCACGGTAGCCAAAGCCAGGGCAAAGTCGGTAATCCATCTTCTGGGGATGCAGGCGGCTTGGTGGGTGCCGGTGGCGTAGTAGGCTGAGGGGCCGGTGGTTTGGTGGCCGGGACTGGCGGGGCCGTAGGCGTCGGCTCCGGGCCACAGGCCGCCCCCATCAGGCTGGCGATGAGGACCACAGCCAGCAGTAAGGTAACGAACCTAGCGGGTAGCTCTATCTCCCTGGGGCGTGGTGCCAGGACACCAGTGGTTATGATGACAATCCCACATTCTTGGGCAGCTTGGAGGCGGAAACTGTCCTGTGTCGTCGGCGTAGGCTACGACTTTAGCGTCCGCCTGCTGGAATAAGTGGCTGTATGAAAAAGATGTTGGCTCGCGATTACAGCCGCCAATCAGGACATCGGCGTCATGGGTATGCTGACTATTGAGGGCGCGACGGACGAGGAGGCGGCCGATGGAAGAGAGCAGCTATGACAAGAGGAATACTCGCCATAGCTGCTGCTTCTTGCTATGCCATGCGCCTGCCGGCCAAGAAGGTCATTTGTACGTTGTTAAGCGCATCCAGATCATCCAGCGGGTTGCCGGTGACGACGACAATATCGGCCAGCTTGCCAGCTTCAAGCGTCCCCAGCTTGCTGTCCAGCTTGTTAAGCCAGGCAGAGACGCTGGTGGCGCTGCGAATGGCACCGTAGTTGTCCGGCACCAAGCCGAGTTTTACCATGAACTTCATCTCCGGCGACACGACATCGTGGCCCACTACAGGGCTGCCAGAATCTGTACCAAAGGCTATGGGGACGCCCACCTTGGCAGCCTTGACCAGACTGGCAAAACGGCTAGGATCGGCCACTGCGCGCTGGCGCTCGGCGATCTTCCATTCAGGAATGTTGTACTTGCGCGCCACCTCTGGCTGAGCCTGCATCACCAGCGGGGCAAAGGTACTGACGATAGGAATCTTGCGATCTACCAGCATCTGAATCGTTTCATCGCTCATGCTGCCGCCATGCTCAATGCAGTCTACGCCGAAACGGACTACCCGGTTAATGCAGGCGTCGAAGGTAGCGTGGGCCGTGATGGGTAGGCCGTTGCGGTGCGCCTCGTCGATTACCGCTTCTAGCTCGGCATCGGTGAACTCCAGCATGTCGTGGCAAGCCATGATCTTGATCAGGTCGGCGCCAGCTCTTACCTGATCGCGTACCGCCCGGCGCATTTCATCAGGGCCGCTGGCTTCTCGGCAGGACCAGTAGACGTGGCCGCCAGTCTGAACAATTGCCTCGCCAGTGATAAGCAGACGGGGCCCAGGGAAGATGCCCTGTTCCACTGCTTGTTTGGCTACAATATTGGCTTTGTTCATGCCTAGATCGCGTACGGTTGTTACGCCCGCGCGCAGGCAGATGAGCATGTTGCCGGCTGATTTGTAGGCGCTGATCTCTGGACTGTCGTTCATCGCTTGGTAGGCCAGATCGTGGACGCCGTCCCAGGCCAGGTGGGCATGGTTGTTAAAGAGACCGGGTAATATCGTGCCCCCTGTCTCGAACACCTCCGCGTCGGTCTCGCCCAGATCAACGGCGCGTCCCACCGTTTTGATCTTGTCACCATCGATCTCGACAAAGCCATCCTCGATCACCTCATCGTTGATGCAGGTGAGCACACGCCCCTTCAGAACGAGGTGGCCGGTTGGCAGGTCGAACATCGGCCTAACGATTTTCTGGTACCGCCAGGCTGGTGGTTCAGGCATGAGAATCCTCCTTGAATATATTTTATTTTAACCCCAACTCCTTCAGCGCCTCCGCAGCGCCGTCGAGGTTGGAAAGGTTCATACCAGCATACGCAGGCGAGAGGATAATGCCCTTGGCACCAGCTCGGTAAGCTGCCAGGACACTACGCCGCACGATATCTGGTGTGCACATGGCTTGGTCTGCGCGTGAGCGCGGCGCATCGACACCAACGCCCATATAGACGTCTACCTTACCATTCACCGCTCGTACTACGTCGGAACATTGACCATATACGTAGGTATCCGCATCCATACCTTGCTGGATTAAATCATCCCACGGTGCCTCGTTCAGCCTCAGGATTTTATACATGACCGGCGTTAGCTCCTGTGGTGTCAGATCACGCAGTATGGACTTATGCAGATTGGTCATCTCGTTAACGTAGATCCCGCCAGCTTGATGCTGGTACATGATAGGTTTGACCCAGTCGCACCACTCGGCCGTCTCTGCCCATGGCCACTGTGCCTTACGAAGCGGGTTGAAGTGGTTACGGTTCCAAACGTTCAAGCCGAACTTCAGATCGGCGTTACACCACTTGACAATCCCATACAGCTCCCGGTCCAAATCTTTGTTGCGCTCAACCCAATAGCGTTCCCACAGCAAAACTTCAGGGTTGTAGTACAGCACACGCAAAAACTCGATCAACGCCCCATCAACAAACTCGACTCCAGCCTGCGCTTTTTGTACATAGTCGTATAGCTCTTTGTAAGCGAGCTTGACACGTTCCACATCGACCCCACGTTCGCTAGCTTCGCGCCGGCAGTATTGGCAGAAGCAATTAGGCACCCGTCCAGCTAGTACGTTATCCAACGGGCTTCGGCGCTCATTGCACCAACTTATGCCATCAATGTCATAGTTGCGACAGTAGTCCTCAATGATCGAGTACCACCAAGTGCGATAAGCTGGATTGTTGATACAGGGCTCCTGGCTGAAGCGGTTAAACAGATCGACCTCCAAGACCTGTGGCAGGTTGGGAATGTTTACGTAATTCGTCGAGCCATGCCCCACGTATTTGAACAACGGCTCCATGACCCATGGGTAGATCTGCATCCCGCGTTTGCGCGCCTCTGGGATGACTGTCTCGAGAATGTCCTTATCAGCCAGTTCGGGATCGGTGGCCTGAAAACCACGAATAAAGGTATTTTTGTAATACTCTGGGTGGAAGCCGATGTAAGAGCCACCCTTCAGTGCATAAGGCTCAGGTACGCCGTGATCCGGCCAGCCTTCCAGTTTCCAAGAAATGCGCCGACCCACCAACAGTCCCAGCCATGAGATGGTCCCAACCATCAGAACGTTGATGCCAAAACGCTCTGTCAACATGTCCAGCAACGGGGCAACTCCCTCGTCGACAAAGCTGATTGGGGTAATTTGGATACCGACGAATTTTTCATCTTTATTTGCCATTGAATCCCTCCTCTTTTATAGGGATATACTCGCCGCAGGATGTGGCGAGATCCTTACTCTACCACACGGACGCAATATGCTCTGAATATGCATTACAAGTAATACCTGTTCTCCAAGATAATGTAGCCCTCATCTGTCCTGAAGGGGCCGTGTTCTGTCCCAGGTGGCCGGCAATAATAGGCTCCCGGTTTTTGGAGTTTGTCGCCATGCCAACAGCTTCCCTCAAGGAGATAAGTCTCCTCCCAGAAATCATGGGTCAGTCGCTCATTGCGTTCGAAGCCAGAGTCCGCCTTGAGAAGACGAGTATGCGATCCCGTTTCAGGATCCATACTAAGGATCTTCTCATAAAGCCCAGGAACCCCCTTCACTGGCTGCCAAGGCATCTTTTCAATGTCCTCAGTAAACAACTCCACATAGCCTCTAGCCATTTGCAATCACCTCCCCTTTTGTTGAGAGCCCTCTCGTAAAGCTGAGGAACTCACCATACTCGCGATTTGTTCGCCTGAGCAGAGGCGGCAGAATAGGCTGTCCTGGGACCAACGCAGTCGGGATGGAATTGCGTCAGCTCAGGAGTGTTCTCCGTGGGCCCCTGCTTGCTTCTTCTCTATCTCCTCTTCTGATATCGGTCCATGATACCCGCGGCTGGTGGGGTGAGGTTGGATCAACTCAACCGTTACCCCGAGGAGATCGCCGGTAGGGTTCTGATCCGGAAGGAAGAACACTTCATAACCGTCCCGAGCATCGTATATCTTGTCGTTATAAGCTTTGGCCCCGCAGTTCTTAAGGTGCTCCACATCTGCCTCTATATCGTCCGACTCGAAACAGAGATGCTCTAGGAGTACTGTCTTCCCAGCTTTCTCCAACATCTTATAGTAGCGAGATTCCGGATTCCAGTTCTGCATCAGGTGAATCCAACAATCGTCGCCCAGCATGATCCTGGCATCGAGCATCTTCCCGCCTGACTCTGTTGACCGAATATCCTGGCATCGAAGACCAAAAAGCTCCTCAAACATCTGACAAACTGCACCTAGGTCCTTGACCACTACCCCTAGGTGCTGTAGTCTTGTAATCATTCTTGTCTCCTCCTGGGTGTTATATGATAGATTCTGGCCCATCTAAGAGCACACAGTCTCTAAGGGCTTTGACTACCTCCTCTACCTGGTGTTCAGTAAGTTCGGGGTAGATTGGCAGACTGATCATTTCCTGCGATACCTTCTCCGTCACCGGAAAGTCGCCCTCTTTATAGCCTAGGTAGCGGAAAGCCGGTTGTAAATGAACGGGGGGCAAATAGAGGAGCCTAACGCCGATCCCTCTGCCCTTCAATTCGTTAAAGATCTCGTCTCTCTTTCTCCTATCTACACGTATCAAGTATCCCCGATACACTGGTTCCACATTTTCTGGAATGGCCGGCGTAACTATCGGCAAGTCGCTCAGAAGTTGTTTATAGAGGCTAGCCTTGGCACGCCGCTGCTCAAGCCAGGGATCTAACATCCTAAGCTTCACGCGCAGGATAGCTGCTTGCAGGGAACCTAGGTGACTATTATAGCCTAGCGCGGCACAGACGCTACCGGTTTGGCTATATTCTTCTGGAACCTCATCACCCCCCTCTTGAGGACGTGTGCCATATCGGGCTAGCATCCTGACCCTTGTCGCAATCTCTTGAGAATTGGTAACCACGATCCCTGCACTGTTGCTATATGAGGTCAACATCTTTCCATGACCAAAACTGAACACGCCAACATCCCCGAAGGATGCTACCCGCTGTCCTTCATACCTCGCTCCCGTGGCCACCGACCCGTCTTCGAGTACGTTCAGATCATGTCGGCGGGCAATCTCTATGATTGCTCTGATATCACAGGGTATCCCATGACCGTGCATAGCAAGGATGACACGGGTATGTGGGGTTATCCGCTCCTCGATCTTGGCAGGATCAATATTGTAAGTTTGTTCTTCGATGTCTACCAAGACAATGTTTGCACCACTGTGGGCAATGGCGAGTGGGACAGACCAACAACTGTTCGCTACAGAGATGACTTCATCGCCCCGTCCCACCCCCAAGGCCAGAAGAGAGAGGAGGATTGCATCACTTCCAGACCCCACGGAAACACCATACGAGGTACCACAGTACACAGCGAACTCCCTCTCAAAGGCGTAGACGTCCTCTCCCATTCCGTATTCGCCGCTTTCGAGGACACGCTGTATAAGCTTATCGACCTCATCCTTTATGGCGTAGTATTGAGCTCTATGATCCATCCAAGGAACAGGCATCACTACCTCTCACTTGGGGATTACTCGATGATCCCTACACACCGGTCAGTTGATTCTACTTTAATATCTCCAAACGCTGGCTTGTGTTGGCCAACCAGTGGGACTTGAGCGCTGGGAAGCAGAGAGCCACGACGCTTCTCGTTTCCCAGCGCTCTCCAAAGCAACTACTTCTCGATGTATATATCGTTGACGAAGAGCCAGCCCCCGAATACCCCAACCTTGACCCCTTTCACGCTCTTAGGCATGACAAAGTAGATGGGATTGTCCACAGTGGGCAAAGCCAGGGCAAACTCGGTAATCATCTTCTGCGCTTCGGTGAACAACTTGCAACGCTCCTCTAGGTCTGCGATAGACTGCGTTTTCAGCAAGATCTCATCCAGCTTGTCGTTCTGGAAGCGCGACCAAGCCCAGCCGCCAGGCTTGAGGTTTTTGGAATACCAGATGGCGTATAGGTCGTCCGGTTCGAAGCTGCGCAAGCGGCAGTACATCAGGTCAAACTGACCATTGAGCGCGCGCTCCAATTGGACCGGGCCAGGCACGACCTCCACCTTCAAGTCTACGCCAATGGCCCTGAACTGTACGCCGAGATACTCGCCCAGCTCTTGGTGATGCAGCATAACGATGTTAAGCGCCAGCGGCTTGCCATCCTTCTCCCGAATCCCCGTTCTGGGATTCACCTTCCACCCGGCTTCTTCCAGCAGGGACTTGGACTTCTCCGGATCGTATTTATAGGCATCTTCCACACCCTTCCAGTAGCACCGGGTGAACTTGGTCAGCGGGCCTTTCACCGCCACATAGTAGCCATCATACAAGGTCTGGTTGATCTTATCCTGATCGTAGGCATAGCGGAGTGCCTGGCGGACCCGAATATCATCCAACGGTGGTTTGCCCGTGTTCATAACAAATTGCATAGCCGTACCAGGCTGGTAGCCAGGGACGATCTGGAAGGCGGGATTGTTTTTGTAGAAAGCAAGGCTCTGGGCGGGCATCTCCATGACCATGTTGGCTTCGCCCGTCTTGAGAATTTCGCCCAAAACCGCATCTTCCCCCACAAACTTAACCGTGATGCTATCCAGATAAGCCGGGCCGGTATGTTCTTGTAACGGCGGTCCGCCCTTGTAGTTCGGGTCCTTCACAAACTTCAGGTAGTTGCCCTTGACCCACTCGGTCATCTTGAACGCCCCAGTGCCCACCAGGTTCTGGTGGAAGTCCTTGCCGTATTTCTTAACGGCTGTGGGCGACCACATGGGGCAGATGCTAAAGCCCCACCAGGCCTTTGGCACTGGCGCATTGTAGATGATCTTCACCGTGAATTCGTCAACCACTTCTGTGGCCTTGAATGCGCTCACGCCAACATTATCGGCCATCAGTGCCGAGTGGGTGGCGGGGTCCATCAAGCGGTCAATATTGAACTTCACTGCCTCAGCGTTAAAGGGGGTGCCATCCTGGAACTTGACATCCTTGCGCAAGGTGAAAGTCCATGTCTTGCCATCGGGAGAGAGCGTCCAACCTGTAGCCAGCATAGGCTTGTACTCGCCTGCCGATGTCAACAAGATCAAGGGGTCAGCCACCCACGAGTTGAACAGCCACGTGTCCAGATACGGATCAACCTGGCCGTCCATGGAGGCGGGTTCATTGGCAGCCCGCGTGGCGATGATCAGGTTGCCTCCCCTGGTTACAGATGGGGTGGCAGTCGCCTTAGCCGGCACCGGCGTGGCCGTGGCCGGCGCTGACGGGGCCGGCAGCTTGGTGGGTACCGGCGTAGGAGTAGGCCCGCAGGCCGCCCCAATCAGGCTGGCGATGAGAATCACAGCCAGCAACAAGGTAATGAACCTAACGGTTTTCATGGTATTTCCTCCCTTTCACAAACTTCAAGAAACGATTTTGCCGAAATTACAGACAGCAGACCACCCCCTTTCGTCCTAAAGTATGACTTACCTATCTTTCCGCGTCACCACACCGGTGTCCGCCAATCTTCATAACGGGTGTCTATGCCTCGCACTATATCGTGGTATGCTCTGCCAATAGCCCTGGTGATTGGTCCCATGCTACCATTGCCTACGGGAAGACGATCCACCGAGGCTACGGGCGTTACCTCCCACCACGTCCCGCAGAAGAACATTTCATCCGCAACGTACAACTCAGTACGATCCACGTCTCGCTCTTCGGTAGGTATTTGTAAAACTTCACGGCAAATTTGCAGGATGCTCTCTCTGGTGATGCTCTCCAGTATATCGCTTGTAACCGATGGTGTTATGGCCTTACCTCCTCGCACAATAAAGATACAAGCGCCAGGTCCCTCTGACACCTTACCTCTATCATTAAGGATGATGGGCAAATCATAACCATTGATCAACGCCTCAAGAGAGGCTAGACGTCCGTTATGATAGTTGGACACACATTTGATTCGGTTTGGGGAACTGTTGTCCGAGATGCGTGTCCATGAGCTAATACAGCAGTTGATGGCCCTTTCCGTGGTCATCTGCGAGGCGAAAGACCACGTATCAATGACTACCTCCGTAGGGCGACTTAAATTTGGATGCGCGTATGACCGGATGATGCCCGTTTCATATATCAGGGGGCTGACATAACAGTCTTCTCTGAACTTATTGGCTCGGACCAAAGAGAGCATGGCCGCCCGTAGATCCTCTGGTGTGTACTTGCAGTTCAGGCGGACCATCTTCACCGAGTCCATGAAGCGACGCACATGCTCATCAAGCCTGAAGGCGAACAGTTGTTGTTTGTCCGCATTCCAATACGCCTTGATTCCCTCATACACTGCAGAGACAGTGCTATGGCCCAGCAGGTTGACATGAACTGTGGCTTGCCCCCAGGGAATGATCTCGCCTCCCATCCAGATGTAGTCAGCCGTGTTGACTCGAGAAGTCATTGATAAGCCCTCTTTAAAGAGTTTCGGAGCACAGCTTCACAGGCTCCATCGTCGGCGAACCCGACTATTGTACCAATTCCTGTATACGCAACGCTGACCGCTCCAGATGAAGCCTCATCAACTCGGCTGCTTGCTCTGGATCACGTTGGCGCATAGCCTGAAGAATAGCACGGTGCTCTTTGAGGGACTCGACCAGGTGGGGCCCTGGTCTGGACTGGGCGAACCGCCGCACCATACTGATGCGATTCGTCAGGCCGTCCAAAACCTCCTTCAGCAGCCTGTTCTCGACGAAGTTGAGAATCGTCTCGTGGAAATGGATGTCGCTGGTAAAGTGTTGGCTGGTATCTCCACTGTCAAACCGTGCCTGGGTCTCCGTCAAGGACCTGTCCAGCTCGTCGAGCATCGACTCGGGAATCAGGGGAGTAGCCTGCCGTATAGCCTCTGCCTCGAGCAGTCTTCGAATCTCGTAGACTTCGCAGATGTCTTGTCGGGAAACCACTGCCATGTATGCACCGCGATGAGGGCGGATCTCAATAAATCCTTCGGATTCCAGTCTACTGAGGGCCTCGCGAACTGGCGTGCGACTGACTTTAAGTTCTTCTGCTATCTGATCCTGATCAAGCTTCTCACCAGGCGCGAAGTACCCATTGAGAATCGCTTCGCGAAGGCTTGTGGTCACCCAATCGGCCATAACTCTTGCGTTTTGTGCCTGCGGGAGTGGTACTTTCACTCTTTCTACCTCGTTGCAATCGCATTCCAAGAAAAGAACTTCCCCTTATGCAAGTATATTATACCATATAAAGTATCCATTGTCAAGTACAAAATATACAAAATTTAGGGCTATTTCAAAAACCGGGGCGTCCTGGCGAGCACAGCAGCGGTTCGCCCCTGCAATGCAACGCCGACATGGGCCCGGCCGAGGTGCGGCTGTACTGTCCCCTGGACGCCAGCGGTCAGAGCCTCCTGCGGGCGGCGATGAATCAGCTTCACCTCTCCGCCCGCGCCTTTCATCGCATCCTCAAGCTGGCCCGCACCATCGCCGACCTGGCGGGCGCAGAGCGCATCCTCTCCCCGCACCTGGCCGAGGCCATCCAGTACCGGCCGCGGAGTGTGGCGTAGGAAAAGCGGGACATAATTTCGCCTACGCGCCGAATTTGGGGGGATTGCCGATTGTAGAGCATATGCGGAGGCAGTAGGCAACCGACAATCGGCAATCGCAAATCGCAAATCGGCAATCCCCAATCTTGACAATCGTTCTCGCTAGGCGTATAATGGCGGCAGAAATTCTGATGAAGAGGTGAGGTAGCATGCCAGCAGCCTCTGTAGCAGTCAATGGGCCAGTGGTAGTGCAGGTGCGAGAACGCGGTCAATTCACCATTCCCGCCGAGATACGCCAGGAAATGGGAATCAAGGATGGGGATGTCTTCTCTCTGCTGCGGCTGGGGGATACCCTTATTGCCACGCGCAAGAGGCTCGTGGTGCCAGAAATCGCTGAGGCTGTAGCAGCCATCATGCAGGAGGAGGGAGTAACTCTAGAGGACCTGTTGAGGGGGCTGGAGAAACAGCGGCAAATCTACGTCCGGGAGAAATACGGCCTTGAAGCCTAGAGTCTTCCTGGATAGCAGTGCGCTCATCGCTGGCCTGGCTTCGCCCACAGGGGCCAGCAACGTGATCCTGACTCTCGCTGAGGCGGAGATCATCACCCTGGTCGTTTCGGAAGAGGTGCTCGTAGAGGTCGAGCGCAATCTGCAGGAGAAGCTCCCCCGGGCATTGCCGGAGTATCGGCGTTTCCTGGCCACTTGTCCTCTGGAGAAGGGAGCCGCGCCGTCTGGGGCGGAGGTCGCAGCCGCCAGGCAAATCATTCATGCGGATGATGCCCCTGTCCTGGCGGCGGCTATGGCTCTGGGGATAGATTACCTTGTGACCTTAAACCGCAAGCACTTTCTTGACGACCCAGAGGTAGCCCGTAAGTCGCACTTGCGCCTCGGGACGCCTGGCGATTTCTTGGCCTGGTTCAGGAATACATTGCAATAGCCACCAATCCGCAATTGGATACATAGAATTTTGGGGGATTGCATTTCCGCAGAGGGTAGGATATAATAAACTCGTGGACGATTTGCGCCATCCAACGCCGCAGGCGATGGCAACCGCTCTATTGAAGGCGGCTCGCGAAGGTCGCTGGAATCATCGGGAGCATGATTTCCTGAAGCATGCTTCTGACTGGGTAGACCGTGCCAGCTTGGGTCGCCCTCTAGCACAGACTGAATTCGAGGAGTTGCCGGAAATTGTAGCGACCTATCCGGCCTGTGAACTTTGCACCTACCTCTATCGGCAGCGCAGAGTATGGGGTTACCAGGCCAGGCATCTACCTTTCGCCGGGCGGCGGTTACCCAGTGTCGTTGTGGTCTATGACCCGGTGAGCAGAGAAATTGTGCACTGCATGAGGGCCAGGGGATACTTTGCCGACTATCGCCGGCGCCGCAGTAGTGATTTTGTAGAGGTGACCGAATGGAGAAAATGAATCGCCACTATGTTTATGAACCGGATTACACCGACCCTAGCCAGGAGTTGGCTGCTTGCTTGTTGCTCTACCGCGCTATGCTCGCTGAGCTCCACAAGCACAGCTATGATGACATGGAGGTTGTGGCGCGGCTGCATGATCGCGATGGCATCGCCTGGGCCCTGGAGCAATTGAATGGCCAGGTGCCGCCTGCTATCTTGCAGGAGGTCACTCAGCTCGATGCCCGACTGCGGCAGGAAGCTCCCTATCTGCTACACGTCCTGGACATCTACGGTGCTATCGGGCGCGACCAGCCCAGGTCCCATTGGTGGTGGTATCTGGATGAACTGGTCTCCACAGAGGGTATGCCCGCTGAGGCTGTTGCCGCGACGCCCACCGGTGCTCCGGCCATCGCCCTGCGTGAGGAGGAGGCAAAGTACGTGGCCCCAGAGGAAGGTGAGGATTCCCAAACCTGACAGGTCTTGTCGGCCAGACGGGCAAACAAAAAAACCCCGAGGGGAATTCCCCTCGGGGTTTTCTCTGGCCGCCAGGTCTACCTCAGAGCGTGTCGGCAAAATAGCTGCCGGTTAGAGATTCTGGCGCAAGCTCCGGCATCAACGAATAAAACCACGGCGACAACGGATAGCACACGGATAAACAGATGGCCGATTGAGGCTCATCAACAACATTGGTGCTCATCCGTTTATACGTGGCGGTATTCGTTGCCACCTACGCCACCTACTTCCCCCGCCACAGCTCCCGCAGGCGGTGCGCGGCCAGCTTGGGCCGGCGATCGCGGGTGAACACCCCCTTCAGGTTCATCCCGCCCACGCGCCGCACTGATTGCCCCGTCTGGAAATCGCACATGTTCCAGACGTGCTCCCCCACCACAAACGGCTTGCGGCGCAGCACCTGGATGTACCCGGCCAGCATCTCCGCCTGATACTCCTCGCTGAACATCTCCGGCGGCTGGGCATGGCAACCGGCCACCGTGTCGGCGCCAAACTCGGTCAGGATGAGGGGCTTGTGGAACTGGGCGTACATCGCCTCCAGCTCCTCGGAGAGCATGTCGTAAGCGGTGGCGAGCTGGCCGCCGAAGATGTACCAGCCGTAGTAGCGATTCAGGGTCAGGACGTCGCAGAACTCGAACGACTCTTCCGACAATCCGGCGTGGCTGACCAGGGTCGTGGGGCGGGATGGGTCGAGCGACTTGGCCAGATCGTACAGGTCACGGAAGAAGGGTTTGGCCGCCGGATGATCGGAGTGCGGCTCGTTGGCCAGGCTCCACATGATGACGCTGGGATGGTTCTTGTCGCGGGCGATCAGCTCCCGCGTGTACTGGCGGCACAGTTGCCGGCGGCGCGCCAGCCCCTCCTCGGCGAAGAAGAGGCCCACGGCGGGCGTCTCGTCAATGACCAGAAAGCCCAGCAGGTCGGCCAGGTCCATCATTTGTTCCGAGTACGGGTAGTGCGAGGTGCGGAAGGAGTTAGCGCCGATCCACTCCAGCAGGGCGTAGTCCTTGACGATGACGGCGGGCAGCAGGCCGCGGCCGGCGATGGGGAAATCCTCGTGGCGACCAAAGCCCTGGAGGTAGATGGGCTGGCCGTTGAGGAGCAGGGCGTCGCCTTCCACCTGGATCGTGCGCATGCCGATGGGCAGCGAGTAGCGGTCGAAGGGCGCGCCGTGGCGCAGAAGCTCTACCGTCAGGTCGTACAGGTGGGGCGAGCCGGGCGCCCACAGGGCGGCCTGGGGCACCGTCAGCACGGCTTCGCCATCTGCCGAGACGGACGTCTCCACAGCGACCTGCGCCCCGTGTCCGGCGATGGTCAAGCGCGCTGTCACCGTGTCGCCGGCCGCTCGCGACAACTGCACACACACCAGGCCAGCGTTTCCGGCGATTTCGGTGCGCACGGTCAGATCGGCGAGGCCGTCAGGCGGCGTGGCGGACAGCAGCACGGGGCGATGGATACCGCAGAAGGGGAAGAAGTCGAACGAGGTGGGCGGGTAGTTCAGGTCCATGAACCGGTAGCGAGGATCGGCGGGGACGTTGCCGGGCGGGACGCGGTCGGGGGCCAGCTCGCCCTCCACGCGCACCACCAGCAGATTGCCTGCGCGCCGGACGTGCGGCGTGACGTCGAACTCAAAGGGCAGATGCCCGCCCTCGTGGCTGCCCAGGCGCACGCCGTTCAGCCAGACCTCGGCCAGGTAGTTGACCGAGCCAAAGCGCAGGCGGAGGCCATGTCGCCCGGCGTCCCAGCCCCACGGCAGGTCAAAGCGGGTCTGGTACCACGCCGCGCCCAGGTAATCGTGCCCCTCGGCGAACTGGTCGTTCCAACTGGCGGGGACGGCGATGGGCCGGCCACCGCTGAAGCCATCTGCCCAGCCCGCCTGGCTTCCCCGATTGTCGGGATCGAAAGCAAAATCCCAGAACCCGGACAGGTCCACGACCTGACGAAACGGGTTAGACTGTGGATAAAGCACAGAAACCTCCTCAGGGGATTGCAGATTTCAGATTTTAGATTGCAGATTTATTTGCCGTCCAAATCTGCATTCTGCAATCTGCAATCTAAAATCAGTACTTCTCCCAGTGCAGAACCTCGGCCAGGGGCTTCTTGGCCTTGCTGGGCCACTCTGCCGGCACGCCGATGGGCACCAGGGTGAGCAGCCTTTTGGCCTTGGGGATGCCCAGGAGCGCCTTGAACTCCTCTTCCCGCGGCAGCGTATAGCCTTCCAGCCAGCAGGAGCCGTAGCCCAGGGCAGTAGCGGCGATGAGCATGTTCTCCACCGCCGCCGCGCCGTCTTCCACCCACCAGCGGGATGCCGGATCCATGACCACGGCGATAATCGCCCCCGCCTTGTCCATCCACGACGAAGCCACCTTGAGCTTATCAATCATCCCCCGCTCGGTGACGACGATGAAATCCCAGGGTTGTTTGTTGCTGCCCGTGGCGGCCAGCCTGCCGGCATCCACGATGGTCTCCAAGTCTTCTTTGGGGATCGGCGCGCCGGTGTACTGGCGCACGCTCCTCCTCCGGCGTATGGCCTCCAAAGCATCCATTTCACAACCTCCTCTAAAAATAGGACGCGGATGAACGCGGATAAACGCAGATTTGAACCGCAGAGCACGCAGAGACCGCTGAGAAATAGAAAAACTCTGCGAACTCGGCGTTCTCAGCGGTAAAAATGCTCAGGCCAGGGGCAGGTATGGAAACTTGCCCTACTGCGTCTATCGGCGTTAATCTGCGTCCTCTCCCTGGAACTCCGCATTGGCCGCCAACAACTCGGCGAGCAGTGGCCTGGCCATTGCCGGGTCGGGCAAAAGCGGGTCAGTGGCCAGGGCCGCCAGGGCGGGCTCTCGCTGGCCGGTCAGGGCGGCCTCCACGATCAACTCCTGCCGCGCCACGTGGGGCGCCAGCACGCCATAGGCGGCTGGCGGCAAATCGCCGACGGCCAGGGGATGCACCCCCAGCGCGTCCACCATCGCCAGGCTCTCCACAACGGCCGAGCGCGGCAGATTGTCTATCTGGCCCACATTAGGCACGTTGACGATGAAGCGGCCCGGTGGCCCACCGGCGAGGGCGGCCATCACCGGCGCCATTTGCTCACCCGAAAACGGCAATTCCGCCGGCTCGCCAGCGACAAAGCGTTCCACCCATGCCCGGCGCTGGCGCGCCAGCTCCAGGCGGTGCTCGATGGTGGTCAGGACGATGCCGTAACGCTGGCCTCGCTCACTGGCCTCGCTCAAGAAGCCGGCGAAGAACTCGGCCACGTGGCGGTCTCCCGCCCCAAACAGCACGCCCAGCTCGGCGAACAGGGACAGCTTGACCGCCAGCCGATCCAGGAAAACGTCGCTGACCTCCGGTATATGCTGATCCACGAACTCAAACGGGCTGTGTTCGGCCAGCCAGGCCCGTAGCCTGGCTGAACCGTCAGCACCGCCCAGGCTGAAGCGCAGGATGACCGGCAGGTGATTGATCCCGGCGATCTCCAAGCTGATCGCCTCTGGGTCAACCTCCCACAACTGCGCCAGATGGCGGCGAAAGCCGTCCACCTCGTGGCACAAGCCGATGGTGCGAATCTTGGTGGCCCGGGTGACGGCCCGACAGATGGTCGTCATGGGGTTGGTCAGGTTGAGCAGCCAGGCCTGGGGGCACAGCTCTTCCATCTCGCGGGCGACCTGGACAGCGAAAGGGATGTGCCGTAGCCCGCGGGCCAGTCCGCCCGGCCCTACCGTGTCGCCGACCGGCTGGTAGATGCCGTAGCGTTCCGGGATCTCCAGGTCGTGGCGCATCGCCTCCAGCCCGCCGATGCCTACACACAGGATCACGAAGTCGGCGCCGCGCAGCGACTCGGCACGGCTGGTTGTAGCCGTAACGTGCAGGTTGCCACCCACCTGCCGGACGATACGCTGACTGGCGCGGGTCAGCAACTCCAGCGCCTCGGCGTCAATATCGTGCAGCACCAGGTCAGCGCCGGCCAGCGTCTTGGTGCGGGCCATGTCGGCCACCAGCTTTGGCGTCCACTGCACACTGCCGCCGCCAATGAAAGCAATCCTCATCGCCAGAACCTCCGCAGAAAGTAGAGCCCCTAACCAGGACGCAGATGAACGCAGATCAACGCTGAATTTCTATAATTTTTATCTGCGTCTATCGGCGTTAATCTGCGTCCTATCCCCGTCTGCAATCTGAAATCTGAAATCTCAACTCTTATACGGCTTTCCCTCGCCCAAGACAGCGTGGACAATAGGCATCCACTCGCTGATCGGAATGCTCTGCGGGCACTTCTCTTCACACTCCTGGCACTGGAGGCACGACTCGGCACGGGCTGGCTTTTCCATCCAGGAGTAGAGGGTCCGGGCGCGGGCGGGGTTGTCGTAGATCAGGCCGTCGTTGTAGAGCTTGAAGTTGCGCGGGATGTTGACGCCGTTCGGGCAGGGCAGGCAATATTCGCACTGCGTGCAGGGGATGGGGCGTAGTTCCTTATACCTCTCGCGCACCCGGGCGATGAGCGCCAGTTCCTCTTTGCTTAGCCTGCCGACCCCGGAGGCCTGCGCGCTGGCCACGTTTTCTCTGACCTGCTCGCGGGTGCTCATGCCGCTGAGCACCACCGAAACCTCTGGCTGGTTCCAGACCCACTGCAGGGCCCAATCGGCCGGGGTGCGCTTCCTGGGGGCGGTGTCCCACAGCTCCAGGATCGGCTGCGGCGGGTTGGCCAGATAGCCGCCCATGATCGGTTCCATGATCACCACAGCCAGTCCCTTGGCGGCGGCATATTGCAGCCCTTTGGTGCCGGCCTGCTCGTCAATGTCCATGTAGTTGTACTGGATCTGGCAGAACGTCCAGTCATAGGCATCCACGATTTCCTGGAAAACCTCATACTTGTCGTGGAAGGAGAAGCCCAGGTAGCCGATGCGCCCGTCGGCGAGGGCCTTCTGTGCCCAGTCCAGCACGCCCAGGTCGCGCACCTTAGTCCAGCTTGACTTGGACAGGCTGTGCAGGAGGTAGAAGTCTATGTGCTCGGTCTGCAACTTCTGCAGTTGCTCGTTGAGCAGCCGGTCAAAATCTTCTGGTGCTTTAACCAGCCAACAAGGCAGCTTGGTGGCCAGCCTGATCTTGTCCCGGTATTGGCCTTGGAGCACCCGACCAAGGAACAACTCGCTGTTCCCGCCGTGGTAGCCGTAGGCCGTGTCCACGTAGTTCACGCCGTGGTCAATGGCGTAGTAGAGCATCTTACGCGCTTCCGGCTCATTGATGCGGCTGCTGTCACCATCCAGGGTGGGCAGTCGCATGCAGCCGAACCCCAGCGCCGATACCCGCCAGTCCAGTTTGCCAAATGGACGGTATTGCATTCGTTGCCTCCTTGAAGATTATCTGGTGATTACCCACAAGTCGCAGCAATAGCAACTGCTGCTGTTTTTCTCACCGCAGAGGACGCCAAGCACGCGAAGGAAGTCGTTTTTGATCCTCTCTGCGGCCTCAGCGGGCTCGGCGGTAAGATGTGGGCAATTACCAGGAAGATTATCGCTTACGTATCGCCTGATTGCGTCGCTCGTGCATGGTCCGTTCCAGCACCTGCGGGTAGCGATCTGGCGGCCGGGAAACATCGCTCAGGCGCTGCCGGGCCTCGTCCGGCAAACACCACTGCGCTGCTTGCAGGTTGTCCTGCAATTGAGCCACGTGGCGGGCGCCGACGATGGCCGCGGTGATGGCCGGCTGCTCCAGCACCCAGCGCAGGGCGACCTGGGCCGGGCTGTGCCCCAGTCTCTGCGCCACTTCCAGCAGGGTCTGTAGCGTCTCATCGGCATTGGCGGCGAAGTAGCGTTGCGGATAAACCCAACCTTCCGCCGAGCGAGTCCCCGGCAGCACACGTTGACCAGGCTGGTACTTGCCCGAGAGGAACCCGCCGGCCAGCGGGCTCCAGGCTACCACCCCCAGTCCCTTGAACTGGCACAAGGGGAGCAGCTCGTACTCAATATCGCGCACCACCAGGCTGTACTGGGGCTGGTAGCAGACGAAGCGGGCCAGATTCCTGGTCTCGCTGATCCAGAGGGCTTCGGACAGCCGCCAGGCCTCGTAATTGCTGCAGCCGATGTAGCGTACCTTACCCTGGTGCACCAGATCGTCCAGGGCGCGCAGCATCTCCTCCAGGGGGGTCTGGACGTCCACGTGGTGGATGTAGTAGACGTCCACGTAGTCCATCTGCAGCCGTTCCAGGCTATCCTCAATGGCGTGCATGATGTGCCGGCGGGACATACCCGAATCGTTGGGCCCGGGGCCGGTAGGATTGAAAAACTTGGTGGCCACTACAGCTTCGCGTCGTCGGCCCTGCAGCGCCTGGCCCAGAAACACCTCCGACTGGCTGCCGCCGTAGGTGTTCGCCGTATCGAAGAAGTTCACGCCGGCGTCCAGGGCCAGGTCCACCATGCGCCTGGCCTCGGCCTGGTCCGTGCCGTGCCCAAAGGTCATGGTGCCCAGGCCAAGCTCTGAGACTTTAAGGCCACAGCGTCCCAAAGTGCGATATTCCATGAGTTTGTCTCCCCCCCCACTTATACTCATAAACCTGGTTCGTAGTTGCCGTAGGGCAGGCCCATATTGAACCACCAAGACGCCAAGACACAAAAAATAAAAACTTGGTGTTCTTGGTGCCTTGGTGGTTAAATCCGAGCTAACGAAGCATCGAGGCTGCTACGGCGCAAACTCCTGGGTCAATTCCATGGCCATTTTCTCACACTCCCACAGGCGCTGCGGCTGGTAGCGGACGGTGGAGATGTCTTTCATGATGATTTCCATGTGGCAACCACGCGCCTTCTCCAAGAACTCCTGTAGCTCCTGACGGGCGATGTCCGGCCGCCAGGTATCGGTAAGCAACCCCTTACCGCACAGTTTACTATGATGGGGCTAGATTGTCAACCTACTGATCCTGACATCCGTGCATAACTCAAGTGGTGGTTGAGTAGCCAATGAGGGCCGCCAGGCGCGGTGGGAGCTGGCCATAGGTAGCGATTTCATCCCTGAGTATGACCTGCGTAGCTTGCATGTCTAGCAGCCGCCGCAGGCCACGCATGAGGACGATCTTGCCCGGACGACGCGCCGGGTCTTTCCGTTCTTCCCAGCCGCCCAAGCGGGCCAGGAGGCGCACTTCGTACCACTCAA
>Ga0315268_10000528_pt1 | contig 44370 bp, 52 predicted proteins | sample C1_top_MG_FD_204535 | JGI IMG/M metagenome (GOLD analysis project Ga0315268, IMG submission 204535) | Sediment microbial communities from Yellowstone Lake, YNP, Wyoming, USA - C1_top | ecosystem: Environmental > Aquatic > Freshwater > Lake > Sediment | place: USA: Wyoming | collected 2017-08-01 | reverse complement strand
AGAGATTTTCTTTTGCTGAAAAAGATTCCACTTCTGCCATCCGATTTTCTCATAGTGGCAGCAAAACGTTAACCAGTTCTCAGGTATTATCCTTCACTACCACGATGAAAACCATCGGGCTTCAAGAAATCACGTTCAACGAATGTCTGGAATATTGAACAGATGGGATGTAAGTGTATGCTAGCCCTCAAAGATTCGGCAAGTCTGAATATGTATACAGGATTCATAAATCTTAATGACGTTATAAATTCCAATTGACAGCACTCAAGTGACCACCTTTGCTGGCTGCTTACAAAATAGCCATTGTTGTGGCTATTGGTTTGACATTGCTCTACGCCTTCCAAGGCTTCTACCTCGAGTTTCTGAGCCCCTTCTCCAATGTGGTATCTCCGGCGATTGCGTTTGCAGCAGTTGTTTCCTCGGCTCTCGCTCTACGCAAGTATGGACCGAAACTGAACAAGTTTTCGTTAATATGGGTTTCTTTTACTTTAGGGATGGTGCTCTGGTTTCTAGGAGAGCTAAGCTGGTCAATATACACTTTTTTCTTAGGCGTAGAGATCCCTTATCCTTCAGTTGCAGATGTCTATTGGCTAGTCGGCTACATTCCTCTCTTCATAGCATTGTATGCTTATGACAAGCTTTTTGCGCCGTCAATTTCCAAACGAGCTCTAGGCACCATCATGGCAACAATAATAATTATGAGCGTTATCGTTTCTGTCGGTCTAATAATTCCAATCGTCGGACTTGAAGAAGACACAACCACTTTCATAGTGGATTTGGCTTATCCCTTACTCGACCTTACACTGCTATCAACTGCTTTAGTGGGTCTTGCAGTCTTCCAAGCCGGAACCTTGGGGAAATCATGGCTGCTGATGATCTTAGGAATCTTGGCATACACTGCAGGAGACATGATTTTCAGCTACACAACCGCCCAAGGCACATACTACAACGGTCACCCAAGCGACCTCCTATTCTTCTATGGATACTTGCTCTTCGCACTGGCATTCTACGTCCACATGAAAGAGCTATAAGGAGAAGCGAAGATTGCCTCAAGACGAAAAACAAACAAAGCAGCTCCTGACCCAAGCCGTAGATCAAGCACTCCTCACCCTCGGCGAAAGTGCAAGAGAGGCAGTCTACTTTCACCTTCAAAAAATCGTCTCACTCACCAAAGACGATGTTCCAGACAATCTTGACGCGTTCGAAAAAGGCTTGGAGAAGATTTTTGGAACTGGCGCAAAGATGATCGAAATCGCAGTGATTAAAAACCTGTGCCAGCAACTCGCGATAGAATTCGAAGAAAAGAAAAATATCAGTCTTGTCGATTATGTGAATTGGGCAATGGAAAAAGCTCGTGCAAAGGAAGCGAAAAGCCTAGCTTAGCATGCCCTATCGCGCTAACATGTCTTTTCTGGCTTGATTCTGTTTTAGATTTAAACGTTCAAAAACCTACTGTGTTTTCAGAATCGCGAGGTGATAACGTGAGAATCTCGAATGAAGAACTGGCCAAGGTCATAGATTCCACTGCAGTAAACGCAACCGCAACTAGAAGCGAAATCGAAAAACTGTGCAAAGAAGCTGTTCATTACAAATTTGGCTGTGTCTGCGTCAATCCCACATACACGAAGCTTGCTGCAACACTCTTGGAGAATTCGGGCGTCAGAGTCTGTTCGACGGTTGGGTTCCCATTCGGCAGTTCGGTTTCGGAAATCAAGGCGTTGGAAGCTGTGAAAGCCATAGAGAACGGAGCAGTTGAGTTAGACATGGTGATCAACTTGGGTGCATTGAAGTCAAAGGATTACAAGACTGTTGAGCAAGACATCAAGGCGGTTGTGGATGCAAAGCGCATCTCAAAAGAGATAACGGTCAAAGTGATTATTGAAACATCGTGTTTGACGAACAGGGAAAAGGTGACTACCTGCAAACTTGCTAAGAAGACTGGGGCAGATTTCGTGAAAACATCAACTGGCTTCTTTGGCAGTGGGGCGACTGCTGAAGACGTCAGATTAATGCGCCAAACCGTTGGCAAGGGCATGGGTGTTAAGGCCGCTGGCGGAATAAGAAATTATGCTGATGCAATACGCATGATCGAAGCAGGAGCAAACAGAATAGGAACAAGCGCTGCAGTGGCAATAATAAAAGGCGCTCCACGTTAAGGCTCCTCTCACATTTTCTCTGGGGCAGTTATGCCGATTAGGTTAAGTGCATTTCTGAGCACGATGCGCACAGCGTCAGTGAGTGCGAGTCTTGCATCGCTCAGTTCTGGCGAACTGGCTTTAATCACTTGAAAGGCATTGTAGAACGTGTTGAATTTGTCTGATAACGTGTTAGCGTAGTCTGCGATGAGGTTGGGTTTGAGGTATTCGGCTGCTTCGATGAACGTGTCTGGAAAGGCTGCAAGAGCCAACACTATTTCTTTCTCGAGATTTTCAGTCAGTAAATCATATGCTGGTTTCTGTGGCTTTCTGTCCGCTTTGCGCAGAATGCTGCAGGCTCTTGCGTGAGTGTACTGAACGTAGGGTGCGCTGTTCTTTTCGAAGTTCAGCACTCTGTCCCAAGTGAACACGACAGGTTTTGCCGCGTCAACCTCCACAAGCGCATAACGCACAGCACCGATCCCAACGAAATCTGCGATCTTTTGCTTCTCCTCTTCTGACAGTTGCGGAGACCGCTTCGAAACCTCTTCGTAAGCCCGTCTTACCGCTTCGTTCATTACTTCGTCGAAGGTTATGTAGTGCCCTCTTCGACTTGACATCCTGTACCCAGGCAAACTAACCAAGTTGTAAGCAAAATGCGCAAGATTGTCCGCTTGTTTACGGTAGCCTAGTGCATATAAGGCGATTTTCAATTGAAGCTGGGCCAAGTTTTGCTCCATGCCAATGACGTTGACGACTTTGTCTGCCTGCTTGAACTTCCACAAGCTGTAAGCTACATCTCTAGTGGTGTAAAGCGTTGTTCCATCAGCGCGCACAAGCGTCAGCGGCGGAACCTTATAATCCTCTCCAAGTCCAAGCTTCGTCTTCAACTCGAACACTTGAACAGCCTTTGCAGCATCAAACTCAAGCACGCCACCTTCCCTGAACACGAAAGGCGAAGCCTGCATTTTCTTCAGAACTTTGTTGACGCTGCTACTCCAAACGAAATCGCCTTCCCAATCCCACGAATCATAAAAAACGCCAATCCTGCCTAATGTTTCTTTAAAGCCTTCCAAACAGAGTTCACTGACTTCTCTAATGAGTTGCTTGGCTTCTTGTTCTCCCTTTTCGTAGGCCCGGTTAAGCTTGTTGATTGAGTTTTCAGGGTCAACATCTTTGCCTATTTTGTCCAGAAGCTCCGCAAAAAGCTGCGGATACTTCCCTTCAAGCTCCGCTGCAATCGAAACCCATTCGTCCAAGTCTTTGTTAATCTTCTTGATTTCTTCTTCAGCGTTGACTGTTTTGGCACGTTCCAGTTCTTTCTTTAGGCGGTTGATTTCGACTATGCAGCCTGTAATTGTGTAGATTTGTCCGATCTGCTGATCTGGTTTTCCTTCTAGCTTGGGTCTACCAAGCACGCTGTAGCCATAAGCAACCACAGAAGTTTGGCGTCCAACATCGTCAATATAGTAGTGGCGCTTAACCACGTGCCCTCTAGCTGAGAGCAGTCGGGCTGCGGCGTCGCCAAGCATTGGGTTTCTTGCCTGTCCAATATGAATCGGATGCAGAGGGTTAACGCTCGTGTGTTCAACGATGACGTTCAATGGTTTGTCGGTTTTGACAAGTCCGTATGCTGTGTCGAATTGCTCAGCGGACGCAATCGTCAAAGCGGACAGTTTGGCAAAGTTTGCGTGGAAGTTTATGTAGCCTCCAACTGACGAAACACTTTCGATTAACGTGGATTTGGATGTGTCTGCAGCCTTGACTATGTGTTCAGCGAGAACGCTGGGTTTTTCGCCGAACTCTTTCGCAAGTCCGAAGCACGTTGAAGAAGCCAATTGCCCAAATTCAGGGTTTGGAGGCTTTTCGAGCGCTAGGTTTGCTGTTTTGATTTTCGGAAAAACCTCTTTGAGAGCTTTCTCCAAGACAGTTTCGCATTCCTTGCGGAACTCGCCAAACGGGGTTTCTGAAATCATCAGTTTTTCTCCGCGCTTTTCTGAAGGATTATCTAAACTTTTAAGAGGTGAGGTTATATTTTAATGTGAAAATCACAGCGTACCTATTTGCGGAAGCAAGCAGTCATGAAAACGAAGATAGTCTTCTCGGAAAAATGTTTAGGATATGGGCAGTGGCACATAGAAGGACCTGAAAGAGTCGGAAAAGCAACTGAAATTCTGAAAACCCGAGGCTACGAGTTTCTCGAGCCCAAACCCGCTTCAGACGAAGACATTCTACAAGCACATGATGACGAATACGTTTGGGCCGTAAAGAAAAGTATGATAGAAGACACTGACACACCAGCATATGACAACATTTACGAGTTTGCACGGCTGTCAGCAGGCGGTGCTATCTTAGCGGCTGAAATCGGCGGTTTTTCCATCATGCGCCCGCCGGGACATCATGCTGGAAGGGCTGGTGCTGCTTTGGGCGCTTACACGCGAGGTTTCTGCTACTTGAACAACATTGCCATCGCAGTCAAACACCTGAACAAGCCAACGCTAATATTAGATATTGACGGGCACCATGGGAATGGAACGCAGGAGATTTTCATGGGAGACGAGAATGTAACATATGTTTCGTTACATCGGCATCCGAATTATCCTGGCACAGGTGCGGTTTCTGAGGGGAATTGTCTGAATTTTCCGTTGCCACCTGACTGTGGAAACGAAGCGCACTTGAAGGCTTTGGACAAAGCCTTAAGCATAGTAGAAGTGAACGGGTTTGAGGTGGTGGCAGTTTCAGCTGGTTTTGACACACATGCTGGAGACTTGGCGAGTCTTGGATTAACTGAGAAAGGTTACAGAGAAATTGGCAAGCGAATTGCAGGGTTAGGAAAGCCCACGTTCTTCGTTCTGGAGGGTGGGTATAATGGAGAGAATGTTGGAAAGGACATAGACACGCTGTTGAAGGGAATGGAACTGATAGTCTGAGAGCAGATTTTGACCCTTGCATATAGCTTGAACCTGAAGATCTATTTGATCAGTTTCTTTTTCATGAGGTTGATGCTTAGCACGAAAAAGACTGGTGTGACCACTGCGACCCAGACGATGCTGATGATCAGTGATGTTTGAAGGTTTCCGAGGAGCAAAGCTCTCGATAGGTCAACGGTGTGTGTTAAGGGAAGAACGGCTTTTGCGAAGGTCTGCATGGCTGTTGGAAGCTGAGACAACGGAAAGAATGTTCCACTTAACAGAAACATGGGAGTTATGAAGAGGAACCCTGGGTAATTGAAGAAGTCTATGTTTGGCGCCAGTGACGTGAAACACATTGCCAGGGCTGAGAACATTAGACCGCAAAAGAAGGCGAGAAGCGGAATAAGCAAGGCTAATAAGCTGGCGATCAATCCGAATGCGGCGACAACGCCCAGCACTATACTGGAGCTGATGAGACTGCGAGTTGCGCCCCACAACATTTCGCCCGCGATGACCTCTTCAATGCTGATTGGCGTAGATATGATAGCATCGAAGGTTTTCTGATAGTACATGCGCACAAACGAGCCGTACGTACACTCAAAGAAGGAGGAGTACATTATGGAGATTGAGATCAACGCTGGCGCTATGAATTGAATGTAACTCATGCCCTCAATGGATTGGACAAACTGCCCCAAGCCGAAGCCCAACGCAACAAGATAGAAAATCGGCTCAAGCAACGGCGGAAAGAAATTCACTTTCCAAGTTTTCTTGAAAACATCCCAGTCTCTCATCCACACCTTCCAGACACGATAGGTTAATTCAGGCAGCTTGAGACTTGAGGATATGCGATTCGATTTCATTCTCTCAGTTGCCTTCCCGTAAGCATTAAGAAAACGTCTTCAAGGTTCGCGTTTCGAATGGAGGCTCCGCTTGTGGGAAACTCTTGCAGAAAATTCTCGAAAACTCCGTGCGGTTGATTGGTGAACACTCGAATCCTGTCACTTAATACTTCAAGTCGTGCGTCTGGGAACGCATTCTGAAGCATTGTCATTGTTTGATTATTGTAATCAACTTCCAAGACTTCTTCGCCAATGTGCTTTTTGATCAGTTCCGCAGGTGCGCCTTCTTCGATGATTTTGCCGTGATCCATTATCAATGTACGGTCGCAGAGTTCGGCTGCTTCGTCCATGTAGTGCGTGGTAAGGATTATTGTGACGCCCTGTTTCCCTAGACTTCGGATTTTATCCCAAATCATGTGACGCGCCTGAGGGTCGAGACCAGTCGTAGGCTCGTCAAGCAAGAGTATTTGAGGCTCATTTATCAAGGCGCGGGCAAGAATCAGTCGTCTCTTCATGCCAGTAGATAACTGACCAATGATAACATTGCTTTTCTCTTCTAGCTGGAAGAATTTGAGCAGTTCTTCAGACCGCTTTAGCGCTTCAGCCTTCGGAACATCAAAGTAACGTGCATAGACCAGCAAGTTATGCATGACGGAGAAGTCAGGGTCAAGGTTTTCCTCTTGCGGAGCAACCCCAATCATGTTCTTGATCTCCCTAGGCTTTTCAGAAACACTCATCCCCGCAACAGTCAGTTCGCCTGCACTAACGGGCAGGAAACAGTGAATCATCCTGATAGTTGTTGTTTTGCCTGCACCGTTCGGACCTAGAAAACCGCAGCATTCTCCTTTGAAAACTTCAAAGCTGATACTGCCCACTGCCAAATAGCCATCGTACTTCTTGGATAGGTTTTCAGCTTTGATGAGAACCTCTAAACCCATTGGTTTTCCGTCCGAAACCTCTCTTTCTTACGGCAGGCTCTCTTAAGAAAATTCCCCTTTCCACATTTCCATAGCAGCTAGTTCACGCACAAAATCGGATGCACGCTTCACGCATTGTGTGTGAGAGCACTATTCTCTTCTGGCAATGGATATTCCGAGAATTGTTGAGCCTGCAGCGGCTACACAGAAAGCCGAGATAAAGAAGAATGTGTTAATGGTTGACTGAGTGAGTATCCATAAGATCACCACAAAAGACGCCAGAACTATCGATGCTGACAAAATAATCCTGATGTCAACGCTCCGCGGTTTGTCCTTGTCTGCACTTAAAGTGATTGGTTGCGAAAGCATCAAAGCCTTAGTCCTTCCAACCTCAGCTTCCGTTGCAAAAACTACCTCATTCTTGTCCACATCCTGAAACTTGAATGATGAAACGGCATATCTTTGAAGCTCCCAAGGTTTTTCTTTGGGCAAAATCATGGCGATACCGCTTTTCTCCATTTTCTTCAGAATCGTTTGAATTTTCGCCACGAATTGGGGGTCTTCTGCTCTTTTTTCTCCATACAGCTTCCTTACCAGAGCTTTGGCATCAGGAAAGACTAACTCAAGTTCAGAAGCTGCAATGGCTTTGGCAAGGCTATATTGGTATTCGCCTTCGCGCAAACGGATGTTGACTGTTTTAGTTTCAGAATTCAACGCTTTTTCAAGTTCTTCGAGTTCCCTCGGTGTCAGACCGCTTTGAGACAATGGTCATCGCCGACTCAATAGACTCAATAGAGATAGTATAAGAAATCTTCGCCGAGTCGCCATTTTTCTCAACACACTCAGTAGAAGGAATCATTATACTTCTCAACCGATCTAGAAGACAGATCAGAAACAAAAAAGGGGGTGAGAAAAAACGAAGAAAGCTATCACGTTCGTCACAATAGATTTGATCGTTCTTTTAGTCAGCGCCATTTCTGCACTTCCGTCTGCAAATGCAGCTGTAGAAAAACTTACTGCTAACATGGATGATGATTTTGGGCCAAGTCTATGCGTTGACAACTTTGGCAGACCTCATATTGCATGGATCAGACTTAGTGCAAGCAGTTATGAAATCTACTACGCCGTGAGAACTGGTTCTTCTTGGGAAATTTCCAAAGTCACAACACTATCAGCTACAACACAATTCCACATAAGCCTCAGCTTAGATAATGAAGGAAAACCGCATATTGCAGCCCTAGCTGAGACAAGCAGATGGGACTTATGGTTTATATCTTGGAACGAATCGACATCAACATGGGATGTCGAGCCTGTCGCGAATGGTGGCTCTAATTCACACAGAAATGTCGTTAGCCTCGCCATGGATTCTATCGGTTTGCCTCATATCGCCTGGGCTGCTCGTTGGGGAAGCGGGATTTGGGGAGTTTTCTATGCAACCAAAAGCGGAACAACATGGTCTATTGAGACAATCTCGCACGATGATGACAGCGCTCCCAGTATTGCCCTCGATTCAAGCAATACTCCACATGTTCTTTGGACCCATGTGGACTATCTGATAAACCCTAGACTGCAATATGCGTCGAAGGTTGGAGGAAGTTGGGTTAAGGAGGACGTACCTAATGCCGAACGAGGAGGTGGAGATAATCCGAGGCAAATCGTTGTGGATTCATTCGGTGCACCGCATATCGCCTTCAGTAAGCAAGTATTGGCTGGTCGCTTTGAACTCTGGTACGGAAACAAAACTGCTGGAAGCTGGTCGTTTAGTAGAATAAGAGACTCCACCTTTGACAACTGGTGGCCAAGCCTGAGCCTGAGCCCATCCTGGATTCCTTACATCACCTGGCGAAGCAACGATACAGGTAACTATGATGTCTACTTAGCTAGGAAAACGAGCGATAGCTGGGAAGTCAGTCAAATCACAGACAACTCGATGGATGAAGGAAATAATCCAGGACCCAGCTTGATCGTCGATTCCTCCAACAAAGCCCATCTTGCTTGGTATGCTCCACAAGTCGGTTCAGGAACATCAGAGATATACTACACTAGCTCACTCGGTCCATATGTATCACTGAGTCTACTGCCGAACACCGGTTTCGCTTCTACAACCTTAATTGGCACTCAGTTTTCAAACAATTCCAGGATAACCATCACATGGGATGGAATAGCGATCCCGTCGATTCCTAGTCCTCTGACTACAGACACAAATGGCAGCTTCACCGCTTTGATAAGTGTCCCAACCCAAACTGCGCCAGGTGCTTACACAGTTAACGCATCAGATGAAACTGGCAACTGGGCAACTGCAACATTTACCGTAGTGAACATGATTGGCCCACAAGGATCAAAAGGAGACACCGGAGAGCAAGGTCCTAAAGGTGAAAACGGAACTCAAGGACCGCCCGGAAATGTGCAAGAACTCCTGCTGGTCGTAGCTTTTCCCACTGCTACTTCCATTGTAGCCATCTGCATCGCTGTCATAACTCTACTTAAGAAAAGGCCACTAAACTAACAAACCCTTTTCTTTTTTTCTTTCCCAAGGATCAAAGCAGTTTTCTGATTCGTATTTTCTTGCTTTTGATAACCTGTTATGACCGCTACAGATGCCAGGATGATTACGGCTGCCAAAATGTTTCTTGTTGTTATCGGCTCACTCGCCAACGCCCAACCTAGAAACATTGCCACGATCGGGTTAACGTAAGCATAAGTCGAAACTCGCGCAGTTGACGCCACCTTCAATATCCAAATATAACATGTAAATCCCACGAGCGATCCAAACACAATAAGATAAATCCAAGCAGTCAACGAACGCATAGAAACCAAATCCAACCGCACGCGTCCCCATTCACCAGTAACCAAACTTGCCGCCAACAGAAGTACGCCGCCCGCAACCATTTCCATCCCCGTGCCCAGCAATCCTAAATTACCGCCAAACCTGCGCGAACGAGAAAACAGCGAACCATTAGCCCACAAGAAAGCGCCAAACACGACAATAGCCGCTCCAGCAATATCAACACTGCTCGCCCCCAAACTCTCAAATCCGCCCGCCAACAAAACGACACCAGCAAACCCCAAAACCAAACCAGCCCCAACTCTCAAACTGGGCTTCTGCTTCGTCCATAGCCAAGTTGAAAACGCCATCCACAAGGGCACAGTCGCAACAAGCAAACTCGTCAAACCCGAAGGCACCCACTGCTCCGCCCAAACAACCGCCCCATGTCCACCCATCAACATTAACCCGCCAACCACGAACGCGCGACCCCAATCACCCCTAGATTCACGCATAGAACCCCGCAGCCTACACCAGACGTACAGCATTGCTCCAGCAAGCACAAAACGGGTTCCAGCCATGAAAAACGGCGGCAAAGACTCCTCAACAATCCTGATAGCCAGATATGTGGAACCCCAAATTATGTAGACAGCCAAGAATGCTAAGCCTACTCGAACCCGGAAACTCAACGTCTCATCATCCATCACAGAGAAACAAACCATAAACAACAGCACCGATTTAGCATTTTGCTTGTCTAATCAATCATTCCAACAAGTCGTCGGTGGGCTCCTCAAAATACGGCGGAAAAACCCAGCTTCCACCAAACTTGAACTCGTTAACAAAAACCAATTTGTCCTCATTCAGCCAGGCACATGAAGAACGATGAACATTATCCAATTTCACCGAAGCATCCAGATCAATAAACCTCGCCAAAACAGAATGCAAAGTCTCATGCTCCAAAACATTCAACAAACTGTAAACCGTAAACAAGCCCTGACGCCTATGCCAATAAACGTTAATCACATCAAGCTCCCAAGTGTCAACCCAACCGCCACCTAAGAAAGCTTGACGCTTAGGATTCTCCAAAATCTGCTCCTCAGTTGGAATTCTAACGTCAAACACAAAAGGATCACTCAACTCCCATCTCACTTCGCTTTCGCACAACTCTCACGTTCGTCTGACACAAAGAGCGCGGTTCGGTAGGCCCGCGTAGGCTACATAAACATAAATCCGCGTTTCAGCTTAAATTGCAATTATGAACTTAGAAAAACTGAGATGCTTTATTCCGATTGGTGGTCAGGCCAAGAGGTTAAGGCCCCTGACACACGACATATCGAAGCCTTGCGTCAGGTTCTTGAATAGGCCGTTAATCGAATTCTCGATGGCAACCTTGGCTGAACAAGGCGTGAGGAACTTCATCTTCGGAGAGTATGGTTATACCAATTATTCGAACCTTTTTGATCAATATGGAGAAGGGGTTGGGTTCTCAGCAAAGTATAAGATCGAGCCGAGAGCGCACATCAGACATCAACCCAACCTAGACGACTTGGGAAGCGCCGATTCTTACAGGCTAAACGTGGAATACTATGATGTTCTGGATCCGGTTCTTGTCGTACAAGGAGACAACCTCTTCGAGATCGATCTGAACGACTTCACCAAAAGACACGAAGAAAAAGGGGCAATGATGACGATTGCCTTGACGAAGGTTAAAAAGGTAGAAGAATATGGAATTGCCGAGTTAGACAAAGATCTGAAGATTAAGAGGTTTGTCGAGAAGCCTTCAGAGGAGAAAGCACCAAGCAATTTTTGCCAACGCTGGCATCTACCTGCTTTCACCAGAGGTCAGAAAGATAGTTGAAAGCGAAGAAGTAAAGAAGATAACGAAGGAGAGGGGGAGGCTCGACTTCGGTTTTGATTTCATTCCGTATCTGGTGGATAAGGGATTTCCAGTCTATGGTTATGAATTAAAAGTGTGGTACGACGTTGGGAGTCCAGAGAGCTATCTGAAGGCAATGTATGACTTTCTCCATGGAAAGTTAAACATAAGAGTCTTGGAAGAAAGGATTTTGCCGAACAGAAACGTTTGGGTTCAAGGATACAGTGAAGAGTCTGTCAAAAGGCGGGAAGATATAGTCAGAAAATATAAAGAAAACAAGTTGTGCATTGATGGCGCTGCTCTGATTGGCAGACACACAAGAATAGGTGATTATTCAAAGATTTCAGATTCAAGCATTGACAATTTCTGTATACTCGGTGAACATGTAAACGTGAAAAGCTCAGCACTTATGGATGCGGCAAAGATTGGAGATTACGCCAATTTGTCAGACAGCATTCTAGGCAGGAAAGTCGTCGTAGAATCGAGTCGTGAAAACCCTACCCGTATTGAATCAACTTCGGTGATAGGCAACGCTGTCTATATCAGGAAAGGGTGTAGGCTCATAAGAACCAGGGTCAACCCAAGTTTAACGATTCCACCAGGCATGGTATATAAAGATAAGTTCCTGCAGAACTACGAAGACGTTGTCAAATTAGCATCTTAGCGCGCGCTATTCGTATCTAGTCAGGTACAACGGTTCACTTGCATCTCTTTTCCTTTGTTTCCTAGAAAGACTTCGGAACTCCACAGTTTTCTTATGCTCGTTTTCCAATTCGTTGCATCCCATTTCTAAGTCATTTGCAATCAGAATATTTGATTTCAGAAGCCAAGATCAGTATTCTAAAACCACATGTCTTGCGCGCGCTAAGATCCTAAAACCCAAGAAAGGTTCCATGTTGAAGCAAGAGTCACCCGAACGGTTGATGACTTCAAGGTTTGTTGGCATAAAATGAAGCCTAAATGCTTTTGCAACCTTCAACTTGGCTTGTTTGTACTCCTTCTCAGCTCCATAATAAAACAGATTGGCCGCTTCTCTCGCAACTCTTTTTCTTGAACTGATAGAATCGACTGTCACGAATTCACCGAAAAAACTCTGGGTTAGCCGTCGGACTACCGCGCGCCAAGCTTAGCGTTTGATGATCTGTTCATAAAGCCCCAGTGTTTTTTCAGCTATCTTGTCCCACGTGAACTCTTTCAGGACTCTGCGTCTGCCGTTTCTGCCCAGCCACTTTCTTTTCTCATCGTTTTCCAAGACGCAGTTTATGCCCCAAGCTATGTCTGACGGGTTGCTTGGATCTATGTGATAACCGCACTGTTCTTCGCCGTAATACACGACTATCTCCCGCATACCGCTGATGCCAGCTGCACCGATGACAACTGGCCGCTCCATACTCATTGCCTCGAGGACCACTATTCCGAAGGGTTCATAGAAGCTTGGGAAAACTGCGACATCGCATGCTGCGTAGTGAAGGATACGTTCCTCTTCTGGGATGAACTCGAAACGGAACTTCACAAAATCGCTCATTTTCGCGGCTTTGACCAAATTCACTAGGTATTCTTGCAAGTTGCCTAGACCCACAATTACAAGCTTCGCCTTTGGATTTTTCTGTAGAATGTGGGGCAACGCCATGATAAGTTTGTCAACGCCTTTGACGTCAACGAGTCTGCCTATGAAAAGAATCATATAGTCATCATCTTTGACATCATACATCGCCCTGACCTTCTTGATCTGCTCACGAGACACTGTCGCTGGATCGTATTTCTTCGGGTCGACCCCGTTGTAGGCAACTTGGATTTTCTCTTTCGGAAATCCGAGGCCTACCAGCTCATCCTTCATCGCATAAGAAACTGTCACGATAAGGTCAGCCGCCTTGGCGGCGTGGAGTTCAATGTTGCTCACCGTAACCGAGCCTTTTCCAAGCGTTCTTCCTTCCTCTGTTGAGTGAACGTGAAACGCAAAAGGCAATCCTGCCTCTTTCTTAACAGTCATTCCCCCTATAGCTGAAAGCCAGTCATGAGCAATGACAAGGTCGAACTTGACGCCTTCTTTTCTTATCAACTCATTAACGAGTTTTGCAGCGCTAAGATAATTGTACACGAGGATTTTTGAGAACCACTGTATCCCACTACCCCATTTCCTTATGTCTTCTGCAACTACATCGGGCAACGAGTCAGAAATGTCGATGCGTTGCGGCCGATGAACTTCGATACCTCGCCAAATCTCACGCGTCGGTAGGCTACCTGCATCATCATTCATGGTGAAAACTGTAACGTCATTGTCCATGAGAACAAACTGGCGAGTTATTTCAGCCGAGTAGGTTCCCAAGCCACCGACGATCTTTGGGGGATACTCGTAGACCAGAACAGCAAGCTTCATTGTTTTTCATCGTTGCCCGTTTCTTAATAGTCCCTTACTGTTATTGCCATGCACGCGTGTTTCGCAAGGTTTTCCTATTCTCTTGTAAGCACTATTTCCATTGTTGAAACCATCCGTGCTCTGTTCTCGCCTTCTCTCGGTGGCATCTCCTCTGTTCCTATCGCGACTTTGCTTACTTTTAAGTCTTTTAGGAAGCGATTTCTGGTTATTTCAGCTACGTCAACTGCCGTGGTGATCGCTTGTCCTCGGGCTTTCAAGGTTATTTCCTTAGCATTGCTCGCCGATAGTCTTGTGATAACTGCTAGAACATAGTCCATTGGTGGTTTACTTCCAATGAAAACAATTCCCGATTTTTCCGCCATTTTCCATCACTCCCTTCATCATTGATTGTAACGTGTAACGTTGCTGTGTTCTTCTCGTCTTCAACATTAGAACACTACCGCCCTATATTACGCAAACTTCCTTATAAGGCGATTAAACAATCGAGCACCCGAGGATATTTTCGCACGCATTTTAAAAAGGAATAGTCCCGATTCTATCTTTGTTCTTTTAGCAATAGCAATCTCTTTGCGATTTCTTTAGAGATTTTTTCAAGACCCTTAGCTAAATCTTCACTGGTACCCTCATCTATTGGATACACTTTCCCATCCTTGTCGATGAATGCAAGTTCCAACTTCCTATCTGCCATTGTTTCACCCCCATTCAGAGTCTATCATTTACTATTCTAATTTCCCACACAAGCTATTTTTCGCCCATCTACATAAACCTAGGTGGCATGTGATATAGGTTCAGCGCGCGCTAGCTAAATTAGTGGCGCAAAATCATAGAAAAAAGAAGTCTATCGTACTATGCATCGGACACGTCTTTAGCGCTTAAATATCTAAACGCTTAAACCAATATGTTTATAAGCTTGTAAGCACATACTATACTATGTGAATAAGCAAACTCTAGGATTGATGGAAAATGATAACAGAAATAGAAGCAATGGCTGGCATCTGGCAATTTGCTTATTGGAACAACATCTGACACGTGCGAATCGTGCATGAAAATCAGAAAACACAAAAAAATGGCGGGTAGTTGAAATGGGACGAATTTGCGTCGAGATCCCCGACGAACTGGAAAAGAATCTCAGGTTCAAAACGATCGAAAGATTCGGCGGCAAAAAAGGCGACCTATCCAAAGCCGTCGAAGAAGCCATAAAAACGTGGGTTACGAAAGGATTATAGACCCACGAAGAAAACCCGCATCCTTACCATCACAATTTGAACGCTGACGCACACAACGTCCGCACGGCCATATTCACGCTCACACATGTTGGGGGCACACGCCAATCCCTTTTTCGCTGTGCTCTCTGACGACTCGGAGAAACGTCTCAAGGTTTTGGAAACGTGGCAATCAATTCTGTGGAGCGCGCGCTAGGTGGCAATTTTGTTCAGAAGGGTTCTCTTTTCCAGACATTGTAGGGACATTGACTCCAACAGTAGCTGCTTCCCTTGTAAATGCAGTTTTGACATTCTAATCTGTCAAAAAGCCTACGTCTACTCACTAGGTTTCACACTACCAATATGCTAAGAGGCTTCATTTCCGAGTTGCGGACAATCAGATGGCATTTCTCTGCTGCAAAGCAATCTGCGCGCGCGCATGTTTGATACCGTTGGGACTTGACCCCAAAATAGTGGCGGGCCCGTTGGGATTTGAACCCAAGATCCCCGGCTCCGCAGGCCAGTGTCCTAATCCGTACTAGACTACGGGCCCATACGCCTAGACTACGGCCTTTCTGAGCTTGAGCCAAGATATAGCAGTTTTCGCTTCTTAAACAATTTTCCCGTCATCATGATCACTGCTATGTAGTCGAAGCCAGACTCTCTGAGCCATTTGCTCAATCGATGTTGCCCAACAGTCTCGTATGAGTATTTGTCGTCAACAAAGACTTTCGGTTGACTGAACTTGCGCAATCTTCATGTTTCTATGTTCCTTTCCATCGCTGAGCCACTTTCTGATGGCTTATTGGTTAATGCTTTGCATTCTTGTTTGACAAACAGGAGCGTATGCAGCTTTAGGAACTTGGTCATTGAGTCAGAGTTGACGTGAAATCGCTGTCTTAGAGATATGAATTGTCAGTTAGTATTGCAGTTTCATAAAGCATTTGTGAGCGTTCAGGCTCTGAATCGTACTTGTATTCGGAATGAACATAGGAGGCGAAACAGTAGATTGAATAATAAGATCTTGGGTGTGTTCTTTGTATTGCTGAGCATACTTATTGTGTCCGTCACGGCTGTTGTCTATGAAACTGCGCAGCAAACAGTCACGCAGACAATCAAGAACGTAGCAACATTGGTTTTGAACAGTCCAGTGCTGGGAGACATTGAAGAAGGCGCAACAAAAAGCTACACTAAAGCCGATGTCGCAGCTTTGGGAGACGCGATAAGCATCACAACATACAAGGCAAACGTTTACCTACACTTAAACAGCGATGTAGACAGCCTAAGCACCTACTACACCACGTACAACATAACTGTCAAGTTCGCAACGGTTCCCGGAGGCTCAAGCCACACAGTCGGAGAAGCAGCAGCCAATATAACCCTATTATCACCTGACCCTGCTGGCATCGGCTTGGACGTAGCTGGATCATGGACTTTCGACTTTGAAATCACCACCACAGCCAACTCTGGCAGTTCAGATCAGGCAACAACAGTAACAATAGTAGCTACAGCAGAAAACTCATAGCGCGGAAGAAGAACATGACTCCTAAACAGGCAAAACTAGCCTACTTCCTACTGTGCAGTAGCTTCACTCTTTGGTTAGGGCTTATTCTATCAACCTGTTTTACTTCTGGTACATGGGCAACGCCAATGGTATTTCGCGATTACTTCATGTCGGCACTTTTTGTGGGGGCGGCAGTTTTTTCCTCGATCCCAGCCATGTTATTGGGCTTAGACTATCTTGGAATTAATTTTGGGACACGAAAAGGAACGCAGAACTCAAGAATCGTGTTGCCTTCAATCATAACGCGTAATCGCTCGAAGAAAACGGAGACGCCAATACTAAGAGATTCTTCAGAGGAATCGGACGAAGATGACATAAAATGCAAATCAACCGGCAAAGACTCACCGTTAACAAGGCAAAACAATGGAACCGTTCAGATAGCTTCTATGAACATGAAAGCAAACCAAAAAGACAACAGCAAAAGCAAAGATCGAATGAAAGCCTTTTTCCTTTTTGGAGAAACTGAATTCGACCACTGCAAATTCGAACTAGGCTATTTGAAGAAACTGCCCAAGAATAAGCCAATTCCAGATGAATGTTGCGGGTGCCCCAAAATCCTAGAATGCATTGCACTTACCAAAAAACAAGTGAATGATCAAAACACAGTTATGATTAATCAAGCATGAACTGAAAAATACTCCAGTTCGGTTTTCTGAGGAATTTTATGTTCTCACACCCTCTCTAATGCTCTGTTTAAGGCATCAATAACGTTCTGTTTCCCCATGGCAATCAAATATGGACCCAATCTAGGTCCTTGAGGAACACCAAGCAGAATCAGGTAAAGAGTCTTAAAGAAGGCGCTAAGTTGCAGACCATGCTTCTTGGCAACGGTGAAAATAGCATTCTGCACCTTTTCAGGATCACCCTCAACCCTCAGCATGTCAATCAGCTCCTCAATCGCTTCCTTCTCGACGCCAGAAAGGCTTACCGCGGTTTCCCTGATCTCTTCAAAATCCTTGACCCAATTAGCCGCATACTCAATCCGCTCCTTTAACGCTTCATCGAGAATCTGATTCTTCTGCAGAAGCCCGTAGCCACGAAGCTTCTCAGTTATGAACCTTTCAGCGTCATCTTTAGGAGCCACCTTAACCAGAAAAGTCATCAGATTGTACGACACATGAACACTTGGCTTCTCAGGAGGCTTCAACACGCAGCAATACTCGTACAGTCCACGCAGCTTTGCCAATTCCCTCTCATCCTTCACCCGCTTCTTGCCAAAGTAAACGCCTTCCAACTCGTCCAGCTCATTCATGTAGTTAGGAATATCAGTAACGTCAAGAGTGCGCGTGCCCACAAACCGCTTAAGCATCAACAACAACAGCGACCGCGGCGAACCATAACGGAACCAAACCTGCGGCGTAAACACGTTCCCCGTAGATTTAGAAATCTTCTTGCCACTCTTGTCCAGAAACATCTCGTATTGGACATGTGAAGGCGGCTCAAAACCCAATATTTCACGGCAAATCCTGTCATTGATCCGCACACTATCAGCAATGTCCTTGCCATATGCTTCGAACCGAATGTCAAAAGCCTTCCATCGCGCAGCAAACTCGCCTTTCCAAGTCAGTTTGCCCTGAGCCTTCGCAAGATCAGCTTCGCCTTTGAAGCCGCAGCCTTCAATCCACTTTCCTTTGATCTCCATGCCCTCGCAAACATAAAGTACCTTATTCTCTTTCGGCAGAAACTCTAAAGCCTTGGTGGTGTACACCCGCCCACAATTGCCGCATACAGCAAAATAGGGCAAAACCTCAGTATACCGCTCCTGTCCCACTTCCTCCTTAACGATCTGCCCGACTTTCTCGGCGCTTGACAACAGGGCCTTGATCTCAGCATTCAACAGTCCCTTCTGATAAACCTCCTTAGCCGACATGTAACGGTACTCTATTCCGCACCTGTCCAAAGCCTCAAGCAACAACGAACTCATATGTCCGCCATAGCTTTCATGACAACCATAAGGATCAGGAATACTCGTAACAGGAAATCCCAGATACTTCTCAAGCGAATCAGGCAACCCAACAGGGACCTTGCGCAAGCCATCGGTGTCATCGCAAAAAGCCACAAGCTCAGAATTAAAGCCCTGATCACGTAACGCCAAAGTCACAGCAAAAGAACGCGCCGCATCCCCCAAACTGCCAATGTGCGGAAAACCCGAAGCACCCAACCCCATTTCAGTCCGTACCAGGTCAAGGCTTCGACCCAGCTTGCGCTCGCGCTCAACAATCTCAACAGCCATCTTATCGTACCAAGTGCCTCTGCCTATCGTCTTCTCACTCATGCAAGGCTTAACCTCTACAACACTAACTGCAGAGAAAATAAAAAAGGTTTAGAGAAAAGAGGCGCCCAGCTATTTCCGTTTCATCGCAGACGCGATCGCTACGCCAGCAAGAGCAAGCAGTATCACAATCAACGAATAGTACCAGCCGTAACTGTACAGGAACCAAGCTCCTCCAATTGCCACCAGCAGTAGCCCCATCGAAAGAGTGCTGAAAGGTCCACGTTCATACTTCTGAGGCGCTGAAGCCCGCATGCCAGCAAGCGCAATCGTCCAGAGACCGTACAAGGCAAGGATCAACGGCAGAATCAACGTCCAATCAGTGATCACTTGCAGCGGCACATAAAGAAGAATACTGACTACGACGATTACTAAGAGGACGCCGATAGACAGCAGCCCACGCTCAGCCATTCAAAGAACCCTCCTTGCTAAAGCTTCTCTCCGCATTCGGGACAGAACTTCGAAGACGATGGAATAGTCTTGCCGCACTTAGGACAAGCCATGGTAGCAGTGCTCGGCGGAGTAATCGTAGTGCCGCATTCTGGACAGAACTTTGACGTAGCAGGTATCTTTGCACCGCACTTTGGACAGATAACCAATGCTGCCGCAGGTGCCTGCGCTGGGCCAGTAGGAGTCATTATCTGTGGAATCAGCACCATTCCCGTTCCCAAGCCTGCTCCAGAAGATTTGCCAAGTTCTTCGGCAGCCTTTTTCACTGTTTCCATGCGTAACACTTCTTCAGGTGCTGCTCTTCCAGTTCTCAGCCAGAAAAGTCTCTCACGATACTCAGGCGTAGTGTCTATGCCTTCAAACCGCAGATCCGTCAGCTCCAATCCAAGCCGCTTGAAATAGTCTGCAATAGCGTTCTTTACGATCACTGACGTCTCATCAAGCTTTGTGAAAACCGTCAGCAAATCATAGTGCGAAAGCTCATCAATTATCTTCTCGTTCAAGAACCCACGCAAAAAGTTGTTCACGTCTTCAGTTGAGTAAGCTTGCTGCCCACCCACGACTTCGTTAACGAACAGCTGTGGACTTTCGACCTTGAACCAGAACCCGCCAAACACTTTCAACGGCGCAAGTTCCGTAGTCTGTGCCTGTGTACCATACTTTCCAGCAAAAACCTTTGTTGAAATGAAGATTACCATTGCTTTAAACGGTTTTTCCTTGAAACCAGCAATCCGTGAGAGCAGACCGGTCAGCAAAGGCAAATTCAGAGTGGTCAACGTATGTCTTCCAGCATTGAAAACGTCATAAGCCTTGCCGTCTCTGAAGAAGACTGCAACTTCATATTCATGAACAATCAGCTGAGCGCCCCAAGTGATCTCTTCGTCAGGATATCGCCATAAGATGTCTTCTGCGCCTGCACTCTTCCATTCTATGACTTGCGGCATCTCTAACTCACTCCTTTAATGACTTCGTCTCTCTTGTCAAACGCTTCTTCAAATGCTTCCAGCGTCTCGGTTAAGCTTTCAGTGTTCTCTTTCGCCTTGTCAAACTTCTCTCTGCCAACATCAGCCTTGAAAGAGTTAACTTCATCAACTATCTTGGCGACTTCGTCAACCAATTGGTTGTCAAAAGCAATCATGTTGTCAAGGTCATCCTCCTCAACCTTCACCACATCAAAGAAGCCAGTGTACCCGTAAGAAGCATGATTCACCTTTTCAGTCACGCGATCAAACTTCGCCACAAGCCGATCCATATCTGGAAGAACATCAAGCATCCGATGATCAGACAACTTTTGAAAGATACCTCTCACATTGCTTTTCGCTTCAGAAAGTTTCAGATATAGATGATTGCGAAGAAGCTTGTCAGATTCTCTGCGCAGTTCCTTCTCTTTGTAACCGCGGAAACCTGGAATCGCCGCTACTATACGTTCGGAAAGGCGCATCTCTTTTTTGGCCTTTTCGTAATAGTCTTTTTTCTCGCTCATCGTTTACTTCCTCATAATTTTTGGTGATTTTATACATGAAAAAGGGTTGCTTTTAAAGTTTCTTTAACGTAAAAGGCAATTAAAACCCAGACATGGGTATGTCGCCTTTCACTGCCATTCCCGTTGCACCGTCTATGAGTAGCTGGTACGTTTTGCCTTTGTACTCGTATTTTATGAACCAGATGGGTGCATGCAAGTAAACCACCTGCTTAACATCAATCTCGGTGTTAAACTCGATAATCTTGTCAACATCCTGTTGAACTAGAAAACGGTGATGCGCGTCAATCTGCTGTTTCGCAATCTCAACTGCGCTGTCACGGTCAACTTCACTGTTTAAGACTTTGGCGAAACCTTCAATCTTTCTGAAATCGTATGGGATTTTGCCTTCTAAGGGTACATTGTATTCCTTTGTTGGAAACTCGGTGGCTTTCCTTGCCAGAACAAGCCAACTGTATTCTTTTTCAATCTTGCCATCCTTGACAACAGCGGGTGTTATGCGCTCAAAGACTCCTTTGTAGGCGCTTTTGGCTTCGACTGAGACGACCCAGAAAGGCAAGTAAACCAAGTCCTTCTCTATCAGTTTTGATTTCCTCGCTAGGTCTGAAGGCTTCAGAAAACCTTCCCGCATCCAAGTTCTGATAGGTTCCTCAATCTGAGCAAGGTCATATGCATTCAGCAACAATGAATGTTCGTATGTGAATGTCTCCCCGGTCTCTATTACGACGGTGAATCCGCAGTATTTGCATGTGGCTAGAATCTCCCCTGGTTTAAACGCTATTGGTGCGCCGCAGTGTGAACATTTTATCTCGTCAACTATCGACATATGGCCTACGCCTTCTGTTTTTCTCGTTTCAATATCTCCTTTGCCACGATGACGCCTGATGCCGAAGCCTGAATTAAGCCTCTTGTGACCCCTGCTCCGTCGCCAGCTGTGAATAGGTTGTGGATTTTGGTTTCGAGGCAATTGCTGAGCTGAAGTCTTGAAGAGTAAAACTTCACTTCAATCCCGTAGAGCAAGGTGTCTCGAGAGTGGATGCCTGGCGTGATTGCGTCTAGAGCCTGCAGCATCTCCCTAATGTCTGAAAGGTAACGGTAAGGCAACACGAAGCTTAGGTCGCCTGGCGTGGCATTCTTTAACGTAGGAGCAACCACGCTTCTGGCAATGCGTTCAGGAGTTGACCTTCGCCCAGATTCCAAATCGCCCAAGCGCTGAACAATAACGCCGCCGCTAAGAAGATTTGAAAGTCTAGCCACGTATTTTCCGTAGGCTATTGGTTCCTTGAAAGGTTCGGTGAAAGAAGTGCTTACGAGAATGGCGAAGTTCGTGTTCTCTGTTTTTCTTTCCGCATAGCTCTGACCGTTAACCGTCAATACTCCGTCGTAGGATTCGGTTATTACTTCGCCGTAGGGGGCAACGCAGAAAGTGCGAACTTGATCATCGAATGATCTTGAATAGTAAATCAGTTTGGGCTCGTAGAGGACTTTGGTCATTTCCTCCATGACAGAAGCCAGAACTTCTACTCTGATTCCAATGTCAACGGGGTTGTTTATGGTTTTTAAGCCTAAAGCTTGAGCTTCCGCTTGCAACCATTCTGCGCCGCTTCTTCCCGGCGCAGCAATCACGTATTTTCCGAAGAATTTGTCGCCGTCTGTGGTTTCGACGCCTTCTACAACATTGTTCTTCACGATGAGCCCTTTAACATCGCTTTTCGGCTTAAACTCGACTTTTCCGTTCAATTCCTGACGCATTTTCTTGAGAGTCTCGCCGCATCTTTCGGTGCCCATGTGCCTAATTCTTTGACGGACAAGCTTCAAACCAGCCAGCGAAGCTTTCCGATCGATTTCTTCGATTTTTTCAACATCTTCGCCGTAAACATGGTCTGGAGCGCCATACTTCAGGTAAATGCTGTCAGCGTAGTTGACAAGTTGCTCCAAATCTTTGCTTGACACGTACTGGTTAAGCCAGCCTCCAACTTCTGGAGACAAAGTGAGTTTTCCGTCACTGAAGGCTCCTGCGCCGCCCCATCCAGCCAAGACCTTGCAGGGATCACAATGCACACACTCAAATCCGCGGCTTGCGGGACATTTGCGTTGGCTTATGTCTTGTCCGCGGTCTAGCATAAGGATTTTGAGGTTGTTTTTCTCGGTTAGCTCTAAGGCTGAGAAGATTCCTGCGGGGCCTGCGCCGACGATAATTACGTCGTATTTCAAAGGTTTGTCTCCTGAAGACCCGAAACTAGATGTAATAACTAGGATATATTTCTAGCGAGCAGACTCTAGAAGACTGGTTTGCATATTTTTATCAGATGGGCACGAGGCAAAGAAACTTTACCGTCTTGTTGCCAGTGTTTCTGAATTGATGAAGCTCATCTGGCGGAACAAAGATAGCATCACCTGCTTTGAATTTTCGTTCTTCTTTTCCGCCGAGCACGGTGCCTTCGCCTTCGAGAATGAAGACTTCATGTTCCCATGGATGAGTGTGTTTCGGGCTGAATCCGTTTGGCGCCATTTCGAACAGTCGCATGGCAAAGTTTGGGGCGCCTATTTCTTCTGTGATGAGCCATCTGACTTTTAGTTTTGATGCTCCTTCGTTTGCTTCTTTTGCTTCAACGCTTGTGGAGGAAATCAATTTCATTTTGACCAGCCTTCTGGAAAAGAGTCTAATGCGGTTCTATATCAATTTTGCACTGGACAACGAGATTATTGAAGGCGTTTTCAGCCTGTTTCTTTGGCAAGTGCCTTTGCTGTCTCAAGTGCAGACTCGATGTTCTTTTCGAGTTCAGGCATTTCTGGTGAAGCGTTCTTGTATAGTTCTATTGCTCCTCTGTCTTTTGTTCTGAAAAGGATGAGGTTTGTCGGATAGAAGTAGTGAAGGAAAAGGTCTTTTGCCCGCAAAGATTCAGTAGTGTTACCTTCTGGTTGTTTGACATGAACCCGAATGAAAACGACATCTTCTCCATGCTTCTTCGAAACTGCGTCGGCTAGTTTGTTCAGTTGAGGTTTCTGTTTTTCACAGGCTGGACACGCATCGCGAGTGATGGCGACAACGTAGGCTTTTCCCATTTCAGGAGCCAACAAATTCAAAACGGATTTGCCTGTTTTGCGGATTTCTTTTTCGATGTCTGTGAATTCTATTTGGCGGATTGGCATGGAGTTCTTATCAGAACACGATGATATTTAAGCAATCTGCCATTTGGCTCTGTTCAACATCAAAACTGTGGAAGCCGTAAGTGCCAGATACTGTTAACTTAAGGGACATGAGATGACAAAAGACTTCACAGAACCGTACTCACAAAAAGCCTAAAAAGCCAATCTTCTAATTTCTAACATGGTGTCAATGTTTGACTGAGAAGAAAATATGTATTTTTTCTCTTTCTGAAAGAGACGAAGCCTTTAGCCACAAGGATATGAAAAGAGCGAAAAGCTGGCTCGCAAACAAAGATGAAGATCCCTTTTATTTTGCCCAAAAGTCACCGAAGAACGGATTACCTTCTGGCTCCATAGTGCTTTTTTCGTTCGATGCACAAATATTCGGACAAGCCACCGTCAAAGAAGATGTTTTGGAAGTTCCTTTTGAAGAACAAGAGGCTCGAAGAAAGATGGGAAAGACTGTTTACAAACACTCCATGATTCTTGATGGGTCTAGTATTGAGATCTTTTCCTATAACCCAACAAAGAAAGAAATAACTGAAAAATTGGGCATAAAATTCGGTCAAGTTCTCAAGTATCTAGATTGGAAACAATATCAAGAAATTCTGAGAATGGCGAAAGCACTCTGAAGATACTCAATCAGGTATCACCGAATTTTTACGGAGAAGAATGATAACGAGAAATCACCGAAGACTTTGCAGAACCGTTTTTTCATGTCGGGTAACTTAACTTAACAGTATCTAAGTGCCAAGCTTTTATAGCCTTCAGAATCTAGGGCATTTCGGGATTTATAATGGATGATCTTGAGGAGTTTAGACGTTATCGGGAACGAATGAACAAGCGCATTCTTGCCAGCGGCAACCTTGGAATAAAGAGATTCTTTGCGTTAGACACGCGTGCCTATGAAAAAGGCGCATTGGACACGAAGACAAAAGAGTTGATGGGACTGGTGGCTTCGACAGTGCTGCGCTGCAACGACTGCGTAACATATCATGTTATACGTTGTGTTCAGGAAGACGTGTCTGATGAGGAGCTTTTTGAAGCTTTGAACGTGGCGCTAGTTGTGGGCGGGTCAATCACGATTCCGCACATACGACGAGCAGCAGACATACTGGACCAATGCAGACAAAAACAGAAGAAGCGACAATCAATCGAGCTCTAAACCACCAACTTCAGCCACGTGAGACTCATTTTTCTATTGCTTCAAGTAGACCTAAAAGGGCAATATCTCCCGACAATAGACATTTTATGTCTGATTTCGTGCTTTCTCTAAGAAAGGATGGGTCAAACTAGCCTATAAGGATTGATAGAAAATACTTCTACCTCAAAACCTTAAATTTGCGTAGTTTCTCTCTACAATTGTCTGGTTTGAGGGAGTGAATGAGAATATGAAGAAGATTGTGCAGATAAATCTGAAATTCAAGACGCCAAAACCCAAACTTGAGAAACATTGGCTGGACCACGCCCCGATTTTCGGAGAAGTCAAGGGACTTCTATGGAAGATTTGGCTTATGAATGAGGCTGAAAAATCAGCAGGAGGAATCTACCTGTTCAAAGACGAAGCCTCAGCAAAGGCATACGTGAACGGAGAAATCATTGCCGCGGCAAGGACGTGCCCTACCTGTTCCGCTTATGATGTCGAAATAAAAATGTGGGACATACTGCCCGAACATACAAAGATTACTCGCGGTCCTGTAGACTGAGTGGCTCTTTCGTTTTCGGCTATAAATTTTCCGCAAAGAAAACTGGCTCAAAAAGACTTATAGAAGAATGCTCTGCAACAAATCTTATATGTGCACACGTTCAATCTCAGATTATGAATTATGATGATAGAAGAATTGCTGGTTTACTAGGTTTTGTCGCTGGTGTCCAGATTATTCTTGCAATAATCATTTGTGAGGTGGTTTATTCAGGCTACAGCGTAGGGCAACAGTACATCAGTGACTTGGGCAACTGGAGCTTAGCAGGTAACTATGCCGCAATCTTCAACGTATCGATTATCTTTGCGGGCACATTGGGTATTGCCTCCGCTTACTTCATTCAGCGAGCATTCAAAAACAGACTTTTCACATCCCTATTGATGATTAGCACATTCTGCAATATCCTCATAGGAGTGTTCGCAGAGGATATTTCTATGCCAATGCACGGCATTTCTGCTCTCATTGGTCTTATTTTTGGGTTGGGTGCTACTTTAATGACCTACAAATTCGTCAAATCGCCTCTATCCTACGCTCCAATCATCTTGGGCGGAATGATAATTGTAGCGGTAGTCCTACAAGCTTCTGGTAACTATTTAGGCTTAGGCTTGGGCGGAATTGAACGCCTCGAAATCTACCCAAGTTTACTTTGGGGACTTGTCTTTGATGCCTACTTAATCGGAGAAGCCAGCAACGCAGCATTGACAAGCAAGAGGTAGGTTAATCGCAAGGAGAGGATTTATGATGGCAGAGCATGATGGACATGAAGACAGAAATCTCGTATTGTATTTCGTGATTGTCTTCGCTTGGAGCGGGCTATTTTGGCTACCAATCTATCTATTTTCGTTTACCATAAATGAGCCACTCGGAGTTTTATTCTCCATCATTAGTGTATTTGGACCACTTGCCTCAGCCTTCATTTTGACCTACGTCAACCAAGGGAAAGACGGAATCAGAAGATTACTGAAAAGAGGAGTTAACCGTAGATTCGGAAAGAAGTGGCTAATTCCGATCTTCTTGCTTTTCCCAGCAATAAATGGTAGTGCTGTCTTAGTGGCTACGCTCACCGAGGCAATCACTATTGACATGACATGGGCATCGAATATGCTGTCTGTCATTATTGGGGATTTGGTCATGTTTATACTCTTCTGCATTTGGGCTGCGGGAGAAGAGTTCGGCTGGAGAGGATACGCTCTTGACAGGCTTCAAGGACGTTTCAACGCGATTATCTCCTCAATCGTGCTTGGAATCATTTGGTGGGCTTGGCACATACCAGCACTCGGTTTTCAAAGCAGCACTCTTGGCACGCAACCAATTAACGTCTGGGTATTTCTCGTTATAATATTGGAGTTTGCTGTCCTGCTCACGTGGATATACAACAACACGAATGGAAGCATACTTGCAGTCATTCTCTTTCACGCAATGTTTAATATGGCATCCTATGCTACAATTCCAATAGCGAACCAAATTCCAACTCTCTCAATACCCAATTACTACTCGCTTATCGTGATTCTCACAATCGTCATTGCAGTGACGATAGTTTATGGACCCAAAAGATTGGTTCGCCAAACAAAAAAGCAAACGGAAGGCAAGCTATAACTTTTCCGATGGACATTGAAATGCTGACTCGGATAATTCACGAAGCCCAGTCTTGTTGCTTAACCTATTTCAGATTCGGGTGTCTTCTAACTTCAGCTTCGTCCACCGGCTTATTCTTTCTACGGATAGCCTTCAAAAAGCGTCAAATCCAAGAAATAGGAGAACGTTTCACCGGGTTTTTGCCAGTTTCTGCTCTAGCTTCTTCAGCTCGTTACAGAGATATTCCCAGTTTCCTTGTTCACCTTCTCCGAACCAAGCTTGATCACTCTGCTTCATTGCCCCTTCAGTCACAGGTCTCAATTTCTCAACATACAAGAGAAGATTATGCCCCCAGAACTCGTACACAAGATCAATGTCTACAAGCCCCCTTCTTACAAGAGTTCCTAGCGTCTCGCAATAGTTGCCAATGGTCATGATCGCCATTTGCTCTGTCCTTCACTGGCTAGAGGACCATACTTCTTAACAAAATCATCATAATCCTTGAACTCTAAATTTATGACTTTCACCATCGCCTGCTGCAATTCGCTGCTACTCATGTTAAGCCATGGAGCTAGTCTGACAAGAAGGTCTGTTTGTCGTATCTTGGTCTGAAGCCGAATCTGCATAAGATAGTAGATTGCTGCAACCATTACGCCTACAGAGGCAAACACTATGGAAATTGTCTGTAAATCAACCATTACTGACACCTGGAAGACTAGAGGCGTGAACCGAATATTAAAAACTATATAATGGAATCAAACGGCGGCAGACACTCGGCGCACGTTAATTATTAATATAACTTGAAATGACAGAGACAATCACTTTGAGGGAGGTGATTTCACTGGAAGAAGGGAACAAAGCCGATATTGCTGTGATAAAAAAGATGCTGGAGCGATTTGCTGATATTATTAATGCTGGGGATTTCGAAGGCTGGATCTCTATTTGGGTTGATGACGGGATACAGATGTTTCCAGGCGCTCCTGCAAGGATCGGAAAAGAACAGATACGAGCAGGAATGAAACCCGCCTTCGATCAATTCAGCCTAAAGATGATAATCAATAACGAAGAACTCAGGGTATCAGGCAACTTAGGATTCGCACGCGGCAATTACACTGAGTATCTAACCCCTAAAGCAGGCGGCGAAACAGAGAAGTATGATGGCAAATACTTGACCATCCTTGAGAAACAATCTGATGGTTCTTGGAAAGTTGCCCGCGACTGCTTCAACTCTAACGTGCCAGAAACCTGACCAGAGAAGAAGTATAAACAAAATGTATAAACAATTTGTATAAACAAGACACTAGGGGGTCTAGTCTTTAATCGCCTCAATAACACTCATAACATTCCACAACTTCACACGCGTATAAGCAGGCATATTCGGATCCTGCAAAATCTCATCCAACAACGAAACAGCATTCGCAGCCCTAACAGCAGGCGTAAACTCACCAGACTGCAAAACACTCATAGAATCCTTCGCCGCACGCCTAATATTCCGTGGCGTAGTATTATCCTCCGAAACCTCATGCAACACACCCAAAGCCTGCTTAATCCGCTCCTCATACTCCTCCATCTTCTTCTTCCGCACCACAACCATCACCCCACAAAACCCCATCATAACCCAGTTATATAGGCTTACATACCTATTCACTTTGAGGCTTTAAAACTTGTCCCGCAAAAACACGGAAGACCAAGACGTTAAACGCATGGCAGACTTACTCCGCCAAGGAGCAACACTAACAGAACTGGCATGCCCAGCATGCGCCTCACCACTCTTCAAACTCAAAAACAATGATTTATGGTGCGCTAAATGCCAAAAGAAAGTCATAATCGTCAGCGAAGACGAAGACACAACAAAAATGCAAACCTCACAAACCCTCCAAAGCCTCGAAACAACCCTACTGACAAAAATCCAAACCATACAAACCAAAATGGAACACGAAGAAAACCCAAAAGAACTACAAAAACTAAGCACAACACTCTCCGCACTGCTCGAAAGCCTCGAAAAACTCAGAAAAAGCAGAAAAACATAGGCGAACCAACAACCATGCTTGGACAATTCAAGAGTTTCCCAGACAACCCTCAAAGAATAGCATACTACATCTCCACACTCTCACCCAAAAAACTACAACACGCACTAGCACAAACATGCCAGAAATTAAACACAGAAACCCTCACGCCAGAACAACTCGACACACCAGCAATCCACCAATGCACAGTCAATTTCGAATTCGGCATAGCCGAAACAAACAATTTCAACTACCTAGACCAAAAAGAAACCAACAGACTTCTACAAGCAATAAACAAGCAACCCTTCCAAACAATGGATTTACTCTGCATAACACGCTATTACAAAAACGATTCGAAAAAGCCAAAACCACTAAAATTCGACTACCAAATGCTCCGATTCACGTTCGACAAAGACCTAGTTGAAATCCAAGCCTACCACGAAAAAGGACCAATGCACATAGCAACCGACGAAATCATTAATCTCTTGATCACCAGAATTAACGACGTATTCCCGAGAAAAGCGCTCAAGCCCATAGAAGTTGTTTAACAAGTTTTCTCCAAAAACCCCAACACAACCGACAACAATTCATCCGCAACCTCCTTCTTCGACCCATTCCCATCAAGCCTAACAAGCTCACCCCTCTCAACAAACCCCAAATAAACATCACGCACTTTACGCTGAGTCTCCAAATCCTCCATCACCGACCTCTTCGGCTTCAACCGCTTAACAACCATTTCAGGTTCAACATCAATAAACACAGCAAAATCAGGACGAATTGCACGCTCGTTAACTTTCCTAATCCACTCCAAGTCAAGCCCAGCAGCACCCTGATACGCAAACGACGAATACACATAACGATCCGAAACCACAACCTTACCCTCATGCAACGCAGGAAGAACTTCACCCTCAACATGCTCAAAACGATCAGCCGCAAACAACAACGCCTCAACAACACAAGAACCACGCCTTTCCCCATGCAAATAATAATCCTTGATGAATTTCCCTATCCTTCCTCGCGTTGGCTCAGCCGTATAAACCGCATCATAGCTCTCCTCCAAATTCTTCACCAACAGTTTCGTTTGCGTGGTCTTTCCACACCCGTCCAACCCCTCAATGCAGATGAAAAATCCCCTTTCCTTCATGCTCCACACCATTCCAAACCTAAAGTATTAGGCATTATAAGAGCGAACCAACATTAATAATTATCCAACAAAAATCGGAGACGCAACTCATGCCCAAAAACTATTGGGGCGAAATAAAAGATCCAATACACGGATACATCTACATAACCCAAACCGAAAAAAACATCATCGACACCTATCCCGTCCAACGAATGCACAGACTACGACAACTAGCAGGATCAGAATACGTATATCCAGGCGCAAACCACACACGATTCGAACACTCCATCGGAGTCATGTACCTAGCAGGCAGAGTAACAGAAAACCCCAACATTTCACAAGAAATAAGCACAGACGAAGCTGAAATGGTCAGAATCGCAGGCTTACTACATGACGTTGGTCATGGACCATTCTCACACGTTTTCGAACAACTACTCGACAAACAAAACAAAACCCACGAAGACCTCACACTATGGCTAATCAAAAACAGCGAATTAAAAGACACGCTCAAAACAAACGGCTTCAACCCAGAACAAGTAGGCAAGCTTGCAGTTGGCAGACTCAAAAAGCAAAACAAGAACTACCTAAACCAAATCATCAGCAGCGCAGTAGACGTCGACAAAATGGATTTCATCGTACGAGACACCTACCACACAGGCGCAGAATACGGCTACATCGACATATTCAGACTCATCCACGCCCTAGACCTACTAAACGAAAACCTAGCAGTAGACCTCGGCGCATTATCCGCACTCGAATCACTCATAATAGCCCGCATCGAATCCTTCAAAAGCATATACTTCCACCGCGTTGGAAGAGCAGCCCAAATCATGCTGGCAAAAGCCATGGAAAACGCAAACGAAAAACTGGGACTAACAAAATTCAAAACCCCAGAAGAATACCTAAACCTAGACGACTGCACAGTCTGGACAATGCTCAAAAACTGCAAAGAATCAGCCGAAACAATAAAGAAACTCGAAAGAAGACAGATGCTAAAATGCGCTTATGAACGAACCTTTTACGAAAAAGACACGATGATCTCAAACATTTTCGGCCAAGAAACCCAAAGAAAACAGCTTCAAGCCGAAATCGCCAAAAAAGCTCGCGTTGATGCCGAAACAGTGATAATAGATGTGCCCACAGTCCCCTCAGTTCCATATCACCATTCGGCTCTTCTAGAACCCATGGAAATCCCCGTCTTCTACAAAACCCCAGAAGGCAAAAAAATCCCACAACGCTTAAGCGAAATATCAAGAATCATCGAAACCCTCAGAGGATTCATCAACATCTTACGCGTCTACACGGACGAAGACAAACGCGAACAAGTCGCAGAAGCATCCATGAAAATTCTGGGCAAAACCCCAACGACCGCCAAGATATCCTACTGAAGGACACAAAAATGCATGAACTAACGCTGAAAGGACGAGCAATCGTGGAAGGACACCGCAAAGGCAAAGCACTGGTCTCAGAAAAACCGCTATCATTCCTCGGAGGAGTTGACCCCTCAGACGGAAAAATAACCGAAAAAAACCACGACCTATGCGGAAAATGCATAAAAAACAAAATCCTCTGCTTCCCACACGGACACGGCTCCACAGTCGGCAGCTACGTGCTATACTCCCTTGCCAAAAAAGGATTAGCACCAAAAGCCATTGTCAACCAGACAGCAGATCCCGTGGTAGTTGTCGGAGCAATCATCGCTGACATCCCCATGATCGACCAAATCGACACCAGACAAATCAAAACAGGAGACACGGTCGAAGTTGACGCTTGCAAAGGCGTTGTCAAGATTCTGAAACACAAAGAGAGCTGAAAGAACGTGCATTTGACAAGAGACGAAGAACGCATCTTTGACGGGGAAAGCGGCTGGGCAAACCAAATATGTATGAAAATCCTCGTTCGCTTAGGCGAACTTTTCAAAGCTCAAAAACTGATCCCGATCGATTCTGCTCACGTTTCAGGCGTTTCTTACAAGACCCTCGGCGACGCCCCCATAGAATTCCTGCAGGCATTAGCAGATGCAGGCGGAAGAACAAGAGTGAAAGCCACTCTTAACCCGCAAAGCCTTGACCCAGAATATCTGCCACCAAGACTACCTAGAACGATCACCGAGAAACAGCAAACTATCCTCAAACAATTCGACAAGTTGGGCATAACACAATCTCTGACCTGCACACCATATTACCTAGCCAAACCAAACTGCAACTCGCACCTCTCATGGGCTGAATCTTCAGCAGTGATCTACGCTAACTCAGTTCTTAGTGCATACACAAACCGCGAAGGCGGTCCAAGCGCACTTGCAGCAGCAATAATCGGCAAAACCCCTGACTATGGAATGCACGTGCCAGAAAACCGAAGACCCAACATTTCGGTAAATGTTGAAGCCAAACTGCAAGACGAAACCAAATTCGGCGCATTAGGAATTCTCTTAGGGAGAATCCTTGCAGACAAGATACCCGTTATTCAGGGTTTGGAAAACGCTTCTGAAACTGACCTAAAACAGTTGAGTGCTGCACTCGGATCAACAGGGATGACCAACATGTTCTATCTTAAGCAAGACAACCACCAAATCAAACAGGAGAAACTCCAAAAGATGAATGTAGAAACCCAAGACATAAAACGAACGATTGAAAGCCTCACAACGGCATCAACACAAAAGCCCGACTTGATCTTCATCGGATGCCCCCACTGCTCGCGCAATGAACTTGCTCAAATTGCTTGTCTAGCACAGGACAAGAAGATCAAACCTCAGGCTGAACTATGGGTCTGCACTTCACGCCACGTAAAACAGCAAGCCGCAGCAGATGTGGAGAAAATAGAAAGAAGTGGCGGACACGTGTTGACAGACGTGTGCACAATCGTCTCATGGACTGAAATGCTCGGAATAAAGACAATAATGACAAACTCCGCAAAAACAGCCCACTACGCACCCACGCTAAGCAAGGCAGAAACCATACTTGCCCCACTAACAGAGTGTTTGAAGACAGCTTTTCAAGGATAAGATTTATTCGAGCGAAAATGTACTCTGCATGAGGCTTTAGAAATAGGGCTCCGGTAGTATAGCCCGGTCAAGTATTCCGGCCTTTCGAGTCGGAGACGCGGGTCCAAATCCCGCCCGGAGCATTTCGCCCTTCTCAGAACGTTGAAGGTGCGTGCTTACTTAAGGCTCAAATATAAGCTGGGCTAATGCAATAATCTTCAAAAGGTGCTGAAAGAATTGACAGACAAAGTGCAGTCAGATTATAAGAAACTGTTAGAGAAAACCAAAGACATCATAGTTTTCCAGACTACAGAGGGTCTCGTCAACTGGGACATGGAAACAAAGATGCCTCCGAAAGGCATCAGTCTGCGAAGTCAGCAACTTGCATTGCTAAGCGGCATTGAGCACAAAATGACGGTAGATCCTGAAATAGGCAAATTGCTAGATGACCTTCTCCGAGCCCCTGATTACGATGACCTGAACGAAATTCAAAAAAGAAACGTATACCTGATCAAGAAAAACTATGACGAACAGACAAAAGTTCCTGAGAGACTGGTCGTTGAAACCGCAAAGCAGAGAGCAGTGGCAATCGACGCATGGAAAAAAGCTAAAGCCAAAAAGGACTTTGCCTTGTTCAGACCTGAACTTGAAAAACTCGTCGAACTGCAAAAAGAAGCTGCCGAAATCCTGATGAAAGTGAAAAAGACCCCAACCCCGTACGATGCGCTTATTGACATCTTTGAACCCAAAATGACGGCGAGAGAAATCACCAAAGTCTTTGATGAACTGAGAATGAGCCTGGTTTCGCTTCTGAAGAAAATTGAAAACGCTCCAAGACAGCCTGACATCACCATTCTGAAACGCAAGATCCCCATCAACGCTCAGCGCCAGATCGCGACTGCCCTCGCTGAAGCCGTAGGGTATGACGTGACGTCAAAGCAGTCTGGCGGAAGAATCGACGAAACTGAACATCCATTCACAACAGGATACTACGATGACGTAAGAATAACCACGCACTATTTCGAAGACATGTTTGCATCATCAGTATTCTCAGTTCTGCATGAAGCTGGACACGCCATGTACGAACAAGACCTCAAGCAGGAATGGATGTATCAACCTGTAGGCACAGGCTGTTCCTCAGGATTTCACGAATCCCAATCACGATTCGTGGAGAATATTATCGGAAGATCGAAGGAGTTCTGGGCATACTTTTTGCCGAAACTGAAGAAAATGACGGCAAAAGCCCTCACTGACGTACGCTTAGACAAATTTGTTCATGCCATCAACGACGTAAAACCTAGCAAGATAAGGGTTGAAGCAGACGAAGTCACCTACTGTCTACACATCATCATAAGATTCAACATTGAACGCGATCTGTTCGCCGACAAAATAACGGTGAAGGAACTGCCACAACTATGGAACCAAGCTTACAAAGATTATCTTGGAGTGAAGATAGCTAACGACTCAGAAGGCGTGATGCAAGACACACATTGGGCCAGTGCATACTTCGGGTATTTCCCAAGCTATGCCTTGGGCAACGTGTACAGTGGACAACTGCTTGCCACAATGGACAAAGACTTGCCAAACTGGCGAAAACAGCTTGAAAAGGGCAATTTCAAACCAGCGAAACAATGGCTAACAAAAAACGTCCACAGCCAAGGAAACCTTTACGACCCATCAGTACTCATCAAGAAGGTTACTGGCAAAGAGCTGACGGTAAAACCATACATGAATTACCTAGAAGACAAGTTCTCGAAACTCTACGGTTTCTAATTAACTTTCCTTTTTTCTTATAGTCTTGTACGCTTCGAAAATTATCTCGATAACGATTCCGGCTATTATGAGGTAAAATCCGCTCCAACCGAACATTGCATCGTAAACATTGCTTCCGTACAAGAACAAAATAGCGCCAATGATTATCACAGCAAGCCCTATCAGGTCTTTCCACGTCACACAGACAACCTCATCAAGCGAACTTTCAAGCCCTTTACTCGCTCAGAGTATATAGACTTAGCGCCAAGGAAGACAAGACTCTTAGATTCTATGCCTTAATCAAATCTAAAGCCAATTGGATCCGACATAACCCCGCAAAATCCAACAGAACTATCTCCTAGCACGCGCCAGCCCTCACTTGCTTGTCGCCTGAACTACGTCAAATTGACCTAAACCGACATTTCATGTAGATCTTCTGTCTGGCAGACTCAATCTCTCTCAGACTCCGACAGTCTTATATACCAGTTCGATCGCTAGTCTCTCTCAGAGTGATTCGCAATGTCGGAGAATGTCGTTAGGAAACCAGAGACGAAAGAGGAGCTCGTCGCTCTATTGACGGATGCAGCTAAGAAGACCATAGAAGTTCAGAGACTCCCGAGAAGCAAGCCGACAGTTTCTGCAACAGCTGAAGCTCTAAATATACACAGAGACACTCTACATACGTGCCTTAAGGAATTCAATGTCGATTTTCGAGAAGTAGCTGATGCTGTGTCGACAGCATACGTCGGCGAGCAGACGCAAAGTGCTGCACCAGCCTATTTGATCGGCGAAGCTCTTATCGGAGAAGGCAATGAGGTCGCGCACATTGACCTTCTCATAGGCGACAAGGACGGCCCTGTCGGAGAAGCCTTTGCAGCAGGCATGTCCAATCTTTCAGTCGGACACACGCCGCTACTAGCCGTGATAAGACCTAACCTTCCACCGAAACCTCACACATTGATTGTGCCAAAAGTGACGATCAAGAATTTGGAGGATGTGGGGAAGATTTTTGGGCCAGCGCAAGCCGCTGTCGCAAAAGCTGTTGCTGACGCAGTGGAGGAAGGAGCTGTTCCAAGAGACAAAGTGGACGATTGGGTCATTATATGCAGTGTCTTTATTCATCCCCAAGCCAGCGACTTTCGGAAAATCTATCAATACAATTATGGAGCTACTAAGCTAGCTTTGAAGCGAGCTTTGTCGAAGTATCCGACGCTGGAGAAGATATTCTATGATAAGGATAGAGCCAAGCACCCAATAATGGGCTTCAAAGTGCCCCGCCTGTGGAGACCGCCTTACTTGCAGATTTCACTCGATATACCGGAGCTTGAGAGAAACAAGAAAATTATTGCAGAGCTGCCTGGAAGCGACAGAATAATTCTCGAAGTGGGCACACCGCTCATCAAAAGATACGGAGCAAGAATCATCAATGATTTGAGACAGGTTGCTAAAGACGTGTTCATGGTTGCAGACCTGAAAACGTTGGACGTGGGAAAAGTTGAGGTGGACATCGCTTACGATGAAACCGCAGACGCAGTAGTGGCTGCAGGGCTAGGACCAGCTGAAACGTTAGACAGCTTCATCCACGAAGCTAAAAGACTCGGAATATACGCAGTAGTAGACATGCTAAACGTCGAAGACCCACTTAAGAAACTAAAGAGCATCAAAGAGTTTCCAGATGTAGTTATTCTGCACAGAGGAATTGACCAAGAAACTGGAAGATCGCTCGGCTTGGACCTAATCCAAGAAATAAAGCAGACTTTCAAAGACAAGAAATTCCTAGTTGCAGTCGCGGGTGGAATAGTTCCTGAAACGGCAAAAGAAGCCTTGGCGAAAGGAGCAGACATCATAATCGTGGGACGATATGTAACGCAGTCGAAAGACATTGAACGCGCTGTTCGAGACTTCTTAGAGTCAACTCCTGAAATGCGCGAAGACGTAGATCTGTTCAGAGTTCACGTTGAATAGCAGAACGGATTACAATCTCCCCATTTTTCTTTCACACATTGCAGCTACTTGAGTGGCTGAACGCGAAACTCTGGACCGCAAGCCACGCATCCTGCATTCGCTTACGAGAAGGCTTTGAAAGACACGTAAGCTAGAAAGAAAATCAAGCCTGCAGCAGCGAAAGCATATTGAAATCCCATTGTTTGAGCGAGAACAGGACCAACAAAAGAGCCGCCTGCACTACCTATCCCAACGAGAACGTTGAAGAGACCTGCTTTTCCAGCTGGTATCAACTCCATAGATAAGGAAAGGGTATAAACGAGAAAAAGTGCATAAGCGAAACCCAGCAGAATCAAGATTATCGTTGAAAGAGCCACCGTATATGTCGTAGCTGCGAATCCAATCAGAAGAAATGCGAGAAAACTTCGGAGCAGAACTACTTTTGTTAGATTCCTTTTGCTTGCTTCAGAGTTTGATCGATTTCTCGCCCAAAAATAGCCTGCTACTGCACCGCCGGAATTTAGAACGAATATTGCAAAAACTATGCCCGAAGGAAGAGCCGCAGCAGTAGCAATGCTGTCGATGAAGACTGGCATAGGAGTGAAGAGTAGGCTTGTCGCCAGAGAAAAGAGCACCAAGCCTCCGCCAAAGGCGACAACATTTTCTTTTCTCAAGCCGCCATTCGTCCACGCGCCACCCCAAGCTTTCGAAGCCAAAGATACCCCGCGATAAGCAAAATCCACTGACTTCTCAATGCTCACTAAACCTCTCTCGAAGATCAAGAGCGGATCAGCAACTAACGCCACTGAAGCAAAAAAAGCAACTAGGTTCAATGCACTGCATAAAAACAACGTGTCCACTTGACTGACTCCGTAGGTTGAGGCAAAAAAACCTAGAACCAAGCCGATGAGCCATCCGACTTCGGTGAGGCCTTCATAAAACGCGAAAGATCTTTCCCAGTCTTTGCGGGAATAAAGCTCCGCGATTAGAACGTTTTTTGGTGGTTCGTGAGCTATATGAACTATGGACATTATTGCGTAAAGCAGTATCAGCACGGTGACGCTCGTAGACAGCGTGAAGAGATAGAGAATTACAGTCGATGCTAGGAATGAAATCAGGATGTAGCGTTTGTAGCGTCTCGTCTTGTCGCATATGTAGCCCCAAAAGAAAGAGGCGGGAATAGCTAAGAACAGAGCAACAGAAGTCATTATGCCGATGTCAAGCAGAGATCCATGAATGCTTATGACGTAAAGAGGCAGAAAAACTGAAAGTAAGCCGAAAGCCATTTCGTGAAAGAAGAACCCCAGCCGCCACATAGCAACAGAACGGATTCAGAGTATCATTAAAACGTTTGGCTGAAACGACTGGAATTCCTTCTATCAAGAACGGCAGGCTTTTATAAATCCTTAATAGAGAGACCATCAACTTTCATAACACTACTGGAGAGCACGACGTGAATGGCAAAATTCAAGGTAATAATCTCAGACCCGCAAGAAGGAAACTCGAAAGTGGTCGAACTCGAAGAAGCACGAGCTGCCACCTTGATCGGAAGAAGAATAGGCGAAGTGATAGACGGGTCAATTCTTGATCTAGCTGGGTACAAGGTGCAGATAACAGGTGGCGCAGACAAGGACGGATTTCCAATGAGACCAAGTGTGCATGGTGGCGTTCGCCGAAAAATAGTGTTAAGTGGAGGCGTCGGATTCAACCCCCATGACAAGGGCGTAAGGAAACGCAAAACGATTCGCGGTAACGTGATCACAGAAGAGATTGTACAGATCAACATGAAGATTGCAGAGAAACCGAAGAAGACAAAAGAAGAAAAAGAAGCAAAGGAACCCAAAAAGAAAAAGAAGACAAGAAAGAAGAAGACAGAAGCCGCTGAAAAAGAAGCAAAGCAAGAGGTTGAGGCACCAGCAGCACCGGCTAGTAGCAGTTGATCCCACTCAAGATTTATTAACTTCCATCATTTTAATCCTTCAATAATTCGTCAACAATGTTTATGGGAAAAATAGAGAATGAGCAGCGAAAAACATCCAGCCTTACCAAAGCAACCGGAAGTCAACATTGGAACCATAGGACACGTTGACCACGGCAAAACCACGCTTGTTCAATCCTTGACTGGTGTCTGGGCATCAAGACACAGTGAAGAATTGAAGAGAGGCATCACAATAAAACTGGGCTACGCCGACATGCCAGTCTACAAATGCCCCAAATGCGAACCACCGAAAAACTACACGACAAAACCAATTTGCCCAAGCTGCAACTCAAAAGCAGTCTTTATCCGCGCCGTCAGTTTTGTTGACGCCCCAGGTCACGAAGCCCTTATGGCAACCATGCTGTCCGGAGCCGCAATAATGGACGGAGCCATACTTGTCATAGCGGCAGATGAACCCTGCCCGCAACCACAGACGAGAGAGCATCTGGCTGCCGCTGATGTTATCGGCATAAAGAACATTGTCATAGTGCAGAACAAGATCGACATTGTCGACGAGAGAAGAGTACACCAAAGCTACCAAGAGATAAAGAACTTTGTGAAAGGAACCGTGGCCGAAAATGCTCCTATAATTCCCATTTCAGCGCAAAGAGGAGTAAACACTGACGTTCTGTTCCAAGCCATAGAAGAGTTCATACCGACGCCAAACAGAGATGAAACGAAAACTCCTCTCATGTACATTGTACGCTCCTTCGATGTAAACAAGCCTGGCACGCTGATTGAGGATCTTGAAGGGGGAGTTATCGGCGGCACAATTCTACAAGGCAAATTCGCAGTTGGCGATGAGCTCGAAGTCCGCCCGGGCATCATTTCAGAGAAAGAGGCAAAGAGCAACTACGTTCCTCTCTTCAGCGAGATCGTCAGTCTACATGCTGGCGGGAAAGGTGTGAAAGAAGCTCATTGCGGAGGATTGGTGGGTGTTGGCACGCTTCTGGACCCTTCATTTTCGAAAGCAGATGGCCTGACGGGAAATATCGCTGGAAAATCGGGCATGCTACCACCGACACTGACAGAGTTGACTTTAGAAACACAGATTCTTGAACGTGCAGTTGGCACAAGAGAACTAGCAGAGATTGATGAAGTGAACATGAACGAAACATTGCTGCTACACGTTGGCGCAGCAATAACCGTCGGGAAAGTGATCTCAAAAAGAGAAGCTAAAGCCACTCTGAAGCTAAGTCGACCCGTATGTACGCAAACGGGCTCACGGATTGCTTTGAGCAGAAAATTAGCTGGCAGATGGAGGCTTATAGGGTTCGGAATCGTCATTTGATCGAGTCGTGATGAGTTGCCAGACAAGGAATCTGTTTCCAATCTATAGGAAAGATAACAAGAATGTGCGCACAGCCTACACGCAAAGGAAAAGCCACAAAAATAATCTTGGATTCAAACGCCTTGTTCGTTCCGCTTCAGTTCAAAATTGACATTTTTGAGGAACTGAAAAATCTGCTAAAAACGAATTTGGAGTATATTCTTTTATCGCCTGTACAGCAGGAAGTTCAAGAACTTGCAGAGAAAGGGCAACCACAAATGAGAAAAAACGCAGCGTACGCTTTGGAGTTGGCCAGAAAATGCAAGTTGGTTAAGGTAGATGCGACATACGGGTCCTTTCCCGATGATATCATTCTCAGAATTTCACAAGAATGGAATTGCCCAGTTTTCACAAATGACAGACAGCTTAGAAAGAAGCTAAGAGATATAAATGTGCCAGTTATTTATGTGAGACAAAAGTCATGCTTGGAAATTGATGGGAGGGTATAACCTCTGTTTAAACTTGTTACACGTGAAGACACAATCCGCATTCCACCCGAAACCTTTGGGAACCCACTAGAGGCCGTCGGGCATCAACAGGTAAAAGCAAAATATGAGGGCGTCGTCGACGAAGAATTAGGCTACGTCATAGCCGTGATTGACGTAAAAGTAAGCCCCACTGGAAAGATCATTCCAGGTGACGGCGCAACTTACCACAAAGTCAGCTTCTCTTTATTAACATTCTATCCCAGACTTCAGGAAATTGTCGAAGGCGAAGTTGTGGAGATTGCTGATTTCGGGGCTTTCGTGCGCATTGGACCCATTGACGCGTTACTTCATGTTTCTCAACTCATGGATGACTTTATTTCCTACGACGAAAAGCAAGGGGTTCTGTTAGGCAAGGAAACCAAAAGAAAACTCATGAATGGAGACCAAGTTCGAGTTAGAATAACGGCAGTCTCACTCGGCAGAGCAGGAACATCTGGCAAAATCGGCGTAACGGCAAGGCAACCTTTCCTCGGCAAACTGGAATGGATTGAAAAAGACGTCCAGAGAATAAAAGAACAAATAGGAAAGAAACCAGCAGAAAAAGGTGAGAGCAATTGAGCGAAAAAGCCTGTCCAACCTGCCACACCTTGACGAAGGAAAACGCTTGCCCAAAATGCAAGACCTCAGGTTTGAGTGACGACTTCAGCGGATTACTCATAGTCTTTGACCCTGAAGGATCCACTATTGCGAAAGCAATGAACATTAAAGAAAAAGGTCGCTATGCACTAAAGGTCAGATGAAATGCCTATTGCATACATTCTGACTCCACAACTTCGAATGAAGCTCAAGCAACCTCTTGGCCTGCTCATTAAAGGCTCTTTTGCAGAAACCATGAACCGGTTTAATGAAATAGTCATTAGGGAAAACCCACCTCAAATAATTTCTGTGGGAGACACAGTCTCAAGAAACCTTGTACAGAACAACATTCTCCCTCAACTGATGATCGTCGACAATCTGGCAATGCGAAAAGACACTCAATCCTTCCCAGCAAAGGTAGAGAAAACGGTGAGAATCAAGAACCCTCAAGGAACTATAACTGATGAGGCTGTTCAAGCGATTCAAAAGGCTTTGAAGGACGGCCAGCGTGTCAAAATCGTTGTAGACGGAGAAGAAGATTTGCTCGCGCTTATAGTTATCCTGCATTCTCCAATGAACTCGCTTGTTGTGTACGGTCAACCCTACGAGGGAATTGTGGTAGTCAAGGTCACTCCTGAGAAGAAGGCAGAAATAGCCAACATTCTCAAAGACATGGAAAATGCTCGAAAAGCTAAATAGGAACTGATCGCATCAAGTCAACACCACATGCCGGTAGAAGTCATGGAAGTCAAAATTGTCTCAGAGAAGAAAAATCCGTTGCTGCAACGTAAAGAGGTCAGTTTCACAGTAGAACATGGTGATACAGGCAGCACGCCGCCTAGGAAAGAGATGAGAAGGGCAGTAGCCAACGCATTGAAGGCGGATGAAAATCTAGTGTTCATTAAGAGCTTCTCAACTAGAACAGGCACAAGCATGGCTTCTGGAATAGTGAATGTTTACGATTCTCTTGAACAGGCAAAGCGGATTGAACCAGAGTACATTGTTAAGAGGAATATTCCGCCTGAGAAGCCGAAAGAAGAGGAGAAGAAGGGTTAGTCTATGTCGAAGAAGGAGAAGAAGGAAGCAGAGAAAGCTACAAAGACACCAGAACTGACAAAGGAGAAAGTGAAAGAAGAAACGCCAGTTGAGGAAGCGCCAAAGATTGAAGCCAAGCCAGAAAAAGCGCCAAAACCTGAGAAAAAGAAAAAACCAGACAAGAAGATTCACACTCTTTTCAAGATTGACGGCACCAAACTAACAAGACTACTTCCAACTTGTGAACGCTGCGGAACAGGGTACTACATGGCTGATCACGACAACAGATACACGTGCGGGCATTGCGGCTTCACTCGATACAAGCATTCCGAAAATGGGCATGTTTAAATCGCTCTTCGCGTTCTGATGGTTCCGATGGTCTAAATGATTAGAGTAAACGTTTCAATAAACAATGTTTCTGCAGAACGCTTCTTGGATCCCAGAAAACCCATTCCACAGATTCAGATCAATACGAATCTCAATTTGGTGGGGATGGAGAAAGTCGAAGATTCGTTGGATGTTCCCTTCATTCTGACAATCAGTTACAATCCGTCAATTGCACAGATTAACCTAAAGGGCAAAGCCTATGTCGCTGGTGACAAAGGTGAACTTGAGAAGATCTACAAGGAATACGAGGAGAAAAAGCCTCCACCGCCAATCATAGTGCAGTCAATATCAAATGTAGCCTTCATAGAATCCGTTCTGGTTTCTCGAACGCTAAACATACCGCCACCGATTCCATTGCCTCAAATACCAGAAACAAAACCACCTGTTAAGAAGCCAACGGAAAAGGATTACAGCGCCTAAAGAAGCCCAAAAAGTAGCTTCTATTTTAGCGGAACGTACATTGATGAGCGGGACGCGCCGATGCCTGGGGTTCCATGTCTTACAGGTTTATTAGTAATTGCGAATTCGCCTAGGAAATGCCCAATCATCTCTGGTTTCATTTCGACTGCGACAAACTCTTTGCCGTTGTGGACGCTTATTGTGACACCAACCATTTCTGGCAAAATTACCATGTCTCGTAAATGCGTCCTCACAGTCAGGCTCTTTCCCTGCGACTGAGCTTCCTTTGCTTCTCTTATCTTTTCAAGGAGCGTGCGGTGATCGGGGGACAGTCCGCGATGGAGACTCCGTCTTTGTCTTGATGGAAGAATGTTGATGAATTCATCCATTGATATGCCCATCAGTTGGTTAAGGGTGAATCCGCGGTATGTGAATTCTTTTGGCATTTTTCTTCACCTCATTGGTCGCTTCAGATGCTATAAACCTTCTGCCTTAGCAGCATCACGTGCGCTTTTATTCTTTCGCCCAGCACCTCTCGCCGCGATCAATCCGACTTTCTGTCCTGGTGGAGCACCGTGTGAGGTCGTGGTCGCCTTTCTTGCACTTCTCTTACTGCTGCCGTACGGGTGTACAGCCGCCACCATTTTTCTCCCACTCGTTCTCGGGTATTTGTGTCCCTTCGCCTTCATCATATGGAATTGTGCTCCCGCTTTCAGGAATGGTTTGTCTGGTCTGCCTGCTCCTGAAATCACGCCGATCGTTGCCCTGCAATAGTCATTGATGTATTTTGCTTTGCCTGATGGAAGCTTGATCATCGTTCCCTGTGGAGTGTGGCTTACAATTGTCACGTATGTACCTGAGGACTTTGCAAGTTTTCCACCGTCTCCAGGGCGAAGCTCTATATTGCATATCATGGTACCTTCAGGGATCTTTCCAATCGGAAGTACGTTTCCTACATCAACTGCAGCCCTTCCGCCAAACTGAACACGTTGACCTCTTCCAATTCCTTCAGGAACGACTGTGTAGTATCTTTCGCCATTCTCAAGCTTGACGAGTCCAAGAGGAGCTCCTCTCCCAGGATCATGAACAAGCTCTTCAATAGTCCCGTTTGTAACCGCATCAAAACCTTCTTTTGCCGCCAATGTAAGAGGGTACC
>Ga0315268_10000527_pt1 | contig 44420 bp, 36 predicted proteins | sample C1_top_MG_FD_204535 | JGI IMG/M metagenome (GOLD analysis project Ga0315268, IMG submission 204535) | Sediment microbial communities from Yellowstone Lake, YNP, Wyoming, USA - C1_top | ecosystem: Environmental > Aquatic > Freshwater > Lake > Sediment | place: USA: Wyoming | collected 2017-08-01 | reverse complement strand
CACGTCGCAAGCGTGCCGCCTGTAACTCCAGTCGCGACAGCCGGTGGCGGCGACTTGCTTCGCACCGACAAGCTCGTGAAGGCGTATCGCCAGCGCCGCGTGGTAAACAGTGTGTCCATCAACGTCGCCCCGGGCGAAATCGTTGGGCTGCTCGGCCCGAACGGCGCGGGCAAGACCACGACGTTCAACATGGTCGTAGGCATTGTGAAGCCGGACGAGGGCCGGGTGAATTTTCAGGCGCGCGACATCACGCGTCTGCCCATGCACCAGCGCGCCCGGCTCGGCATCGGTTACCTCACACAGGAACCGTCGGTCTTTCGCAAGCTCACGGTCGAGGAAAACATTCTGGCCATTCTCGAAACCTGTAAAATTTCCCGGGCCGAGCGCATCGTCCGATTGAAGTATCTGCTTGATGAACTCGATCTCACGCCGCTAGCGCGGAATAAAGCCTACACTCTCAGCGGCGGCGAAAAGCGACGGCTGGAAATCACCCGCGCGCTAGTGACCAGCCCCAAGCTGATGCTGCTGGACGAACCCTTCAGCGGCATTGATCCGATTGCGGTTTATGAGGTGCAGAAAATCATCCGTCGGCTCAAGGAACGCGGTTTGGGCATTTTGATCACCGACCACAACGTGCGCGAGACGCTCAAGCTGGTGGACCGCGCCTACCTGATTTACAAAGGCGAAATCGTCTATGAAGGCGGCGGGCCGGAGATGTTGGACGACCCGAAAGCGCGCGAGATTTATCTCGGGCCGGAATTCAACATGTAGCGTGAGTCCCGCGTATTCCTTTTGACGGGCATGACGGATGTTCTCTATTCTGAGCAGGCTTTAAGCATGAGTATCCCTGACATTTTGTTTTACGTGTTCGCGGCGCTGACGCTGCTGTGCGGCGTGCTGGTGGTCGCAAATCCGTTCAGCCGCAATCCGGTCACCAGCGCGATGTTTCTCGTGCTGACCATCATCTCGATGGCGGGACTGTTCGTGCTGCTGCACGCGTTCTTCCTCGCCGCGGTGCAGGTGCTCGTCTATGCCGGCGCCGTCATGGTGCTGTTCCTCTTTGTCATTATGCTGCTCGACCTGAAAGAGGAAGACCGCCGCAAAGTAAAAAAACTCGGTCTCGTCGCCGGACTGGTTTCCATTGGCGCCATCGTCGGCATTTTCCTAAAGTCGCTGCTCGCGACGCATCCTGGCAGGGGCTTGCCTGCGCCCACGATCGAAGGCGCAACCATGCCGCTCGGCAAACTGCTGTTCACGAATTACCTGTTGCCGTTTGAAATCGTCTCCCTCCTGCTCCTCGTGGCGATGGTGGGTGTGATTCTCCTGAGCAAAAAGGATATCAAATGACGCACGTCGGACTCGAACATTACCTGATCGTCAGTGCGTTGCTGTTCGCGCTTGGCCTGCTGGGCGTCATCACGCGGCGCAATCTGCTGGTCGTTTACATGTCGCTGGAATTGATGCTCAACTCGGCGAACCTCGCGCTCGTCTCTTTTTCGCGGTTCAACGACAACCTCAACGGCCAAGTCATGGTGTTTTTCATCATAACCGTGGCGGCGGCGGAAGTGGCGGTCGGCCTGGCGCTCATCGTCGCGCTCTACCGCAAGCGCCAGTCGGCGCATGTTGAAGATTTGACCTCAATGAAGCTGTGACCTACCGCGGTTCCCGCGGTTGAAAAGCGCGTTTCCCGATGTGCGCGACGGCAGGTGAACTCCCTTCAGATTCCCGCCTACAACCACTTTCTGAATTTTAGCGGGCCGCGTGCGGACGTTGGACCACTGGCACCTCGAAGGTCGGGAGGTGGGCAAGTCCGGTTTTGACTTTTAGCTCGATTTTCTCGCCCGGCGCAATCGTAAAGTCCGGGGGAAATGTTAGCGTCAGCGAGGAAGCGCGGCCCGGCTCGATCTCAGTGATTTGAACGTCCACGCCATTGGCGTTGACTACGGGATCGGAAAGCTTCATCGGGCTGGAGCCGTTGTTCCGAATCTGAATCACCGCCCGCACACTATTGGTGTTTGGCTCCGAAGGAATGATAATGGACGGAGGATTCGCCACCAACGTCGGCAGTAGTGTCACCACCGTGTTGATATTGATGACGGGCAAGTTGGTTGAAGATGTCTTCAGGGTGATCAACGCTTGCTTGCTTGTGCCATCCAGCGGCGGAACCGGCCTGATTATCACCTCAAATTCCTTCCCAGGCTGCTTGGTCTTAAGCTCGGCGGTGAAGAACCGATTGTTGCTCTCCGGGGCGGAAAGTGTCAGCGGCGTATCCTCGTTGTTGACGATGCGCACGATGCTGGTGGTGTTGGATACCGACTCGGTTGTGACGTTGAAGATGGCGTATTGCGGGGTCACATCAACCGGTTTCCAAAGGAGGCCTTTGATTTGGAGGATCACTGTGGGCTGGCTTGGGTCATTGCACGTCACGGTTATCGTTTTCCCGAACGGGCCGGGAGCGCCTGCGGCGTTGAACTGGATGGGGATGATTCCCGTCTTTCCCGGCTCAACCTGGCGCGTCCAGCTTCCGGCGGTGGTGCAGCCGCAGCCGGGGTGAACGGCGGGAACCTCAAGCAACGCCTGTCCCGTGTTGGTGAAGATGAAATCACATTTCGCTGGCTCATTGACCTTCACCTTCCCGAAATCGTGAATCGGCGTGGCAAATTGGATCTTCGGCTGCAAGGTGGCGTTGGTCGAAGCCGCAGGCTGCGCCTGAATTACTGCGATTCCCGTTCCTGATATAAAAACGCCGAAAGCCAAACCTATCGTTGTCAGTCTCATAGTCGTTCTATTTGATGCCAATTCATTCAAATCATTCAATTCTTTTGACCAAAGCCAATGTGGACCGGTTGCTTGCATCCAATCACTTGACTGCGTGCCTGTCAACAATACAGGTGCGTAACAAGGGGAGTGGGTTGACGTTACTGGTTGAAATGAACGGGCCTTCCCCGCATTCTCGGCGCGTGGGTCATCTGGCAATGCTCGCGAAGTCTTCGACATCGAAATGGCCGCACTCAACAAGCTGCGAGCGGAACATTGACGATTTGATTGTGGTGAACGCAAAGAACGAACCGGTGGGCTTGGTGGATTCGCAGGATTTGCTGAAGTTGAAGATTATGCCGGCCATGAAACAGGTAAAAGCTGTTCCAGCCCGCCCGGACGAACGGCCTGGGTTCACTCTGGTTGAACTCTTGGTCGTCATCGGTATAATTGCGATTTTGGCTGCGCTTTTGCTTACGGCCATCGGTCGCGCCAAAGGAGCGGCGCAGCGCATCCAATGCGTCAACAACGTCCGACAACTGGGACTGGCCTTGCAGGGTTTTATGACAGCAAATCACGTCTATCCTCTTTGTATCAATCCAAACTCCCGCACGGGTCCTTACCCCGAACACAACGGGAGTTGGATGGCTGCCTTGCAGCACAGTGAACTTTCCAGGTCCACTAATCGCGTCAATGCGGCTCAATATTTGAGTCAGAGCGTCTGGCTTTGTCCCTCGGCTCACAAGCCCTCAAACTTGCCTCCAGACACAGGATACCTCAGCTACGGTTACAACTACTACGGCTTGAGCGCGCAGACAGATACCAACTCACTTGGACTCGGAGGACATTATGTTTGGCATGACTCGCGTGTGCCTGCTCCGCCGGTGAATGAATCAGAAGTGCGAAATCCGAGCGGGATGATGGCCGTCGGTGATTCCTTCATGGGCGGTAACGGAATTATCCGGGACGGCGGATTGCTTTTGTGGCGGACCTCCGGCGTGGAAGATAACTTGGGCAGCACCAAACGGTCCTATTCACGCCATCAAGGCAAAGCCAATGTGGTTTTTTGCGACGGTCACGTCGAATCGCCGACGCTAAAATTTCTCTTTGAGGACACAAGCGACGCGGCCTTGGTCCGTTGGAATCGCGACCACCTGCCGCACCGTGATAGACTTGCCCCGTAGCCAGCCGCCCTTCTAAAAATCTCGTCAACCATGAAAACCATCGCCTGCCTCCTGTCCGTTGTGAGCCTGCTGGCCGTTACGTCCTGCGCTTCCATGAAATCCAAACCAAAAACCGTCGCCGGCGCGCTGTCGTCCGGCACATTGAAGTGGCGCGTCTCGAAAACTATCGAGATGTCGTATCTCTGTTATCTTCCCACCAACTACAACCCGAAGAACGGCCAGCGTTGGCCGTTGATGCTGTTTCTCCACGGATCGGGCGAGCGCGGAACGAACGTTCAGAACGTGGCGATTCATGGTCCGCTGAGTTTAGTAAAGCAGGGCCGCGAGTTTCCGTTCATCATCGTCGCGCCGCAATGCCCCGATGGCCAGGACTGGGCGAACGAACCCCTGCTCAAGCTGCTCGATCACGTCACAAAGAAATTCGCCGTGGACACGAACCGCGTTTACCTGACGGGCCTGAGCATGGGCGGCTACGGCACGTGGCGGCTGGGGCTGGCACAGCCGGAAAAGTTCGCGGCCATTGTGCCAATCTGCGGCGGCGGCACGTTGATTGACGTGATTCTAGCGGATGATACGAAGTCCCGGTCGCTCAAAAACCTTCCGATCTGGGCGTTTCACGGCGCTAAGGACAGTGTTGTGCCGCCGGACGAATCCGAGCGCATGATCAAGCTGCTGAAAAAACTGGGCGCTAAGGAAGTGAAGCTCACGGTTTATCCCGAAGCCAACCATAACTCGTGGACGGAGACTTACAACAACCCGGAAGTTTACGAATGGTTGCTGGCGCACGCGCGGTCCGGCGGCAGGGAGACGAAGAAATGAAATTTGCGATTCGATCTGCGGCCATGAAAAAATTCCTGGCCCATCGCGTTCTTCTTTCCATTTGCCTCGCGCTCTGGTGCGGCGGCTGCGCCACCGATGGGACGATCCGCGATCCGACAACGGCGAGCACGGCACTGATCAAGGCTGACCGCGATTTCGCGCTTTACGCCCAACAACATGGCGTGGCGAATGCCTTCCGTGAATTCGCTGCATCCGACGCACTGTCATTGCCGATGGGCGATGCGCCCGTGTTCGGTCGTGATGCCATCTTCAAATTCATGGCCGATTCTCCTTCCGGCCAGTTGCTGTGGAAGCCAGTCGGCGCGGACCTGGCGCGCAGTGGTGAACTCGGCTACACGTGGGGCACATACGAATTCCGCGCACGCGACGCGGCCGCCAAACCTGTCACCCATCACGGGAAATACGTCACCGTCTGGAAAAAACAGCGCGATCGTTCGTGGAAGTTCGTGGTAGACATCGGTAACACAAATCCAGCGCCGCAATAAATCAACCACGCTTTCACAAGCGCGGCTACAGCCCGGCCTTACGCCAGCCCGTCTGCCGGGGTGAAAAGAACTGGATTGTCCGTCCCGCAACAGCCCGCAAATGCACCTCCGTCACTTCAACAGCCGTGCATCTGCCCAATCGGCGTGGTCCGCGGCGATATTGTCGCCGGCATCCTCCACGAGCAGCGCCAGCTTCCGCGCACCGGCAAGTGGCACGGAGATTTCCTGAGGAGGAGTGTCGTTGTGGAAAATGCCGCTTCGGAAGACTTCCCGACCATCGGCCTCGACCACAAACACGACGGAACCGCCGCTGACTTCCTGATCCTTGCCAATCGTGGCGGCAAAGGTGGCGAATCCTTCTGGCAACGAATACACGATCCGTGACGGGGCGTGCGCGCCAAGACCGCGCGAGAAAGTCCGGCCGCCTAAGGTCATGGGTTTCTCCATAATGCTCTGATTATGCCGGACCTTGCCCCAACCCGCGCTGGCTTCGGACCAGTCGAGTGTGTCGAGATAGACGCCGTTGATCCGGATGATCCGGCGCGGAGCCTGGCGCGTGTGCACGGCATCCGGCTTTCGGGTTTGCAGTGGCACCAAGACGCGTGACCAAGGAACCCCGTCTGCGCGGTACAAGGGGAAGGCGGGGCCTTTGTCGAATGGCGCTGCCGACGGCGGCGCGGAAACATCGCCACGCACAAAGATGCCCGTGGGAACGGCGAGCATTGGACCAGTGGCTTCGACGCGCACCGTGTGCTCGCCCTCGGGGACTTTTGCCATGAACCAAATCCAGTGTTCCAGTTGACCCTCGCCTGCGGCGCCAAAGGCACCCTTGGACTTCGACACTGCCACCGCCGCGTCTTGTCCGTCCACCGTGATCCGGCAGGTATTTTCGGCAACGCCGGGATTCCCTTCACACAAAACGCAGAGTTGGGTGCTTGCAGTTCGACGGAGAGTAAGCCGTCCTTCGGTCGTGAAGGTGAGCCGCTCAGGTTCTGCGCCGTCAGGCGAAGTCCACGAAGGGCCGAAGGGTGGCGGATCCGCGTCAAACACAGTGCGCTCGATCGCCGGCTCGCCGACCGGCTGCCACTGGATTTCAGCGGCGGGGTGCTGGGCCGGCGCCACCGGGGCTTGGGTTGTTGGCACCACTTCAATGAATTGAGTTTCGTACGGCCCCAGCGTCAGATTCGGCAAAGGCGCGTTCGGCGAAACCCGCGCGATGACTGCCCGCCGCGGGTAAAGCAGGCGGACTTCCAGATTGCGCGAGGTGGCAAACGGACTCAGCAGTGCCATCGAAGCCTCTTCCATCCACGGGTTGCGCAGGCAATATACCTGGCGCGCCTTGCCGAGAAACGCGTAGCCGTAAGCCTCGCGCTTTTCCGGGTCGCCGCCGATGGGCACAGGCTCCTGGAGGAAGTCGCGGTTGTGCCGCGCCCACCGCATCAGGTCCGCGAAGAAACGCCACGATTCCGCGTCCATGAATTTCGGATTGATGTAGCAGGAGACGAACCAGCGCCCGCGCCCGACGGCCATTGCCGCGTGGTTTTGAAATGCGCCGGGGCATTGCACGATGATGTCGAAGCATTGCAGCGCCGAGCTGGGCATCAGGAAATCACCGCGACCTTTGAGGTTTTTGATTTCGCGCGCGGTGGTCATGGCTTCGAGATAATCCGGCGCCGGACAACGGCCATACGGGCTGTCGTCGCCGAAAGGGCCGATGATGAACGGCACGTGCATGAGCCACCACGGGCTGGGTTGCGAGCCGAAGCAGGTGGGTTCGAGCGCGATGTCAGGATTCTGAGCGCGCAACACGTCGAAGACTTCCATCAAACCTTCCGCCAGCGGCAGGTAGGATTCGATTCCCGTCGGGTGGCCGTGAGTTGGCTCGTCGCAGCGCGGTACGAAGCCATCAAACTTCATATGGGCGAGCCGTGCCTCCTTGGCGTGCGCCAACGCGGCGTTCTTGAATGCCGTTTGATATTTGCCACCTTTCGCCAAACACGCGATGAAACCGAGGCCCCGGTTCGGCGTGACTTCGTAGCCGGCCGATTGCAGCCAGCGGTTGTCGAGCGCGAACGGATACAGACTGCTGGGGGAAATCCACAGGCCCACGTGACTGTGCATTCCCTCCAGCGCCGCACGAAGGGGAGCAAAGCGTTCCGGGAATTGCTTCACGTCCATTTCCCACGCGGACTTCGGGTTGGACCAGCCGGCATCCAGCGCGTAGGAATCAAAGAAGAAACCGGTTGGATCAAAGAGCCCGTGCTTCAGTTCGGCGAGGTTGTGCAGCACGAATTCCTGCGAGGACGGTACCGGTGCTGTCCACCAATCGTTGTAGTGGACGTGCATGTCGCGCGGTTTCACGCGCACCGTGTCCAGGTAGCGCAGGAAAGCCCGCCGCAACGCCTCAGGGCCCGCCGTCTGGCGGTCGGACGTTCGACAAGAACCGAGAATGGCGGCCGGCAACGCGGCCCATTCCTGGTCCACTTTCAAGCGAACAGGTTGTTCCAACGCAAAGGTTTCCCCCTTGGCCTGGCACAAAGCGGAAGGATGTTCGATGCCGGCGAAGAGATGCTCGCCGAAGACGGGCGACGAGACGACTTCCGGCCCCATCAGCCGGAAATTCTCGCCGGCGACTTCGAGCTCAAGCAGTCCAACGCGCTGGACCAAAACATCATCGCCGTGCGACCGCAGGAAAGTCTTGATCCGAAGTGTCCGTCCGTCTCCGCAGAATGTAAACACCTGCCGCACGTCTAGGCCCAGTTTCGGCAGGGGCGTTGTCAGGGTGACTTGCCGCTTCTCGACCGTTAGCTGCTCGAAGCCACTCTCATCGAACTTCGCACGGTTGTCGGCGGCGGTTTGGATGCTGAACCGCGCGCCCCGAACCCGCCACGCGCGGTTCGCCGCCGAATCACGATATTCCACCCATTGATAAGTCTGGCCGATGCGGGCGAACACAGCTTCGACGCCGTCCGTTCCGCGCAGAACCACAGGCCCGGCCTCGCCGGCGAAGCCAACGGTTAATCCCACGGCACAGAACAGGAGCGTAGTACACCAACACAGCAGTCTTGGCGTTCCTTGGCGGTAAGACCACAAAGCTCCGGGCTGCGCGCCGCGCGCCTCTCTCCGGCCACTCATAGCAGCAGTTTGTTCACTGAACATGGCAGGAGGGTAATTTGCGCGAGGTTTATTCCAGTCCACAATTCTTCCGCGCCCGCTTCAAAACTTCCTGCGCCTTGGCCCGCGCCTTGGCCGCGCCGGCGGCAAGAACTTTGTTCACGTAATCCAGATTAGCGACCAGTTCGGTTCGCTTGGCGCGGGCCATCGCGAAGTGTTCCCAATACACTTCGAACAGCTTTTTCTTCAAATCGCCGTAGCCCAAACCGCCAGCGCGCAGCTTTCCCTCCCACTCTTTGCCGATGTTTGCATCAATCACCTTGAGCAACTGGATGGCGAGATTTTGTTCGGCGTCCGGCTTCGGCTCCTGTGGCGTGCGGCTGTCCATCTTGATGGCCATGACTTTTTTCCGCAGCGCCTTTTCATCGCCGAAAATCTCGATGGTGTTGCCGTAGCTTTTGCTCATCTTCTCGCCGTCCGTGCCGGGCACCTTGGCCACCTCGCCGCGGATTTTCGGTTCGGGAATCACAAACGTCTGGCCGTAAGCCTCGTTGAACTTGATGGCAATGTCGCGCGTGATTTCCACGTGCTGTTTCTGGTCCTGGCCGACGGGCACGATGTTCGAGTCGTAAATCAAAATGTCCGCCGCCATGAGCACCGGGTAGGCGAACAGGCCGAGGTTCACGGGAATCCCTTTTGCCGATTTGTCCTTGAATGAATGGGCGCGCTCCAACAAGCCCATCGGCGTGAGCGTGCCGAGCAGCCAGGTCAACTCGGTTACTTCCGGCACATCGGATTGGCGGAAGAAAACGGACTTCTTCGGGTCGAGGCCGCACGCGAGAAAATCCAGCGCCACGTCGAGTGAGTTTTGCCGGCGCTCGACGGGATCGAACAATGAAGTCATCGAGTGGTAGTCCGCGATGAAATAAAACGCCTCACCCTGTTCTTGAAGCTCGATGGCGGGCCGCATCATCCCGAAATAATTCCCGAGGTGCAGCGCGCCCGAAGGCTGGATGCCTGACAAAATTCGCATGGGCGGAGTTTAGTGGGGAAACATCGAACATCCAACATCGAACATCGAACGCCGAATAAACTCCCACTGTAGGAGACGACGTGAGGAGTCTCTAAATTGCTTGAAGTTTGAGTCTCGTCACCTCGGCTCCTACAGGAATTTGAAAAAGCGTCAACGGCCCGTGCTAACGAACCTTCTCTTTAGCCGCTTTCCTTTTCGCAGCCGCCAGCTTGCCGCCTTCCACGCGGACGAACTCGATGCATTGCTTCACGTCATCAAGCAGATGGTCGGTCGTGTTTTCGTATTCAACGGCGATGTGGCCCTTGAAACCAACGCGTTTCAACTCAGCCAGCACGCCCTTGATGTCGCCGACACCTGTGCCATACGGCTGGTCCGCTGCTTCAGGACTCGCGTCTTTCGGATCCTTCAAGTGCAAGGACAACACGCGGTTGCCGAGCGTTTTGATCGCGTCCGCGGGTTTGATGCCGGAACGGACGAGGTGGCCCGTATCCACGCACGCGCCGATGCGCCGGTCGCGATTCTTCACCAGCGAAAGAACGTAGGCCGGCTCCCAGTTCCGGTAACCCGGATTCTTCTCATCCTTGCGGTGGTTGTGAATGCAAAACTGGATGTCGTATTCCTTGGCCAGCTTTTCGACGATGTCGAGCTGGTCTTCTGGCGGTTCGCCGGTCAAACCGCGCAAACCGAGCTTCCGGGCGAATTCAAAAACTTTCCGCGGCCCGCTCTCGTCCTTGCTGCCAGCCACAAAGTGCGCGTTGCTCACATAGCAGTTGATGGCCTTGACGCCGGCGGCGGCGAGCTTGGCCTTAAGTCGTTTGATATTTTCGTCGGAAATGTTCTCGTTCAATTCCACGTCGCCAGTTTCCGCGCTGAGTTTCTGCCAGGCGAAAAACTCGATGACCTTGCCACCGCACGCTTTGGTTTTATCAATCGCCTCAAACGCCGTACCCTGCCGGAATGTATAAGCCGCACAGCCAACGACGAACCCGCCGACCTTCTCGGTGGATGCGCTTTGCGCCCGCGCAGGTTGGGTTTGCAAAGCGAAGGCGGCAAGGACGGTTGTAGCGAGAAGAGAGCGTGTGAAGTGTGTTTTCATAAAATTGGTTCGAACCGGCACATGTTTAACCCAACTTCGCCCGGAAGCAGAGGGAAAAATCACTACAACGCTGCGCGCGCGGGCTTCTTCACCGTGGTCCAGCCAAGTTCCGCGAACAACCCGATGGCGGGCTGCTCGACAAGCTGGTCTTCGGCGTAGGTGTGGGGCAGTTGAATTTTAGAGCTCATTCTTCGCCTAAGAGTGCCTGGCCGATTGTCACCATCTGCTCGGCAATTTGGCGCTGCCGCGTTGGGCGATCATCCAGTCCGGTTTGCCCGTCGAGAGCAAACGCCGCGCAGCGGAGCGGTCCGCTGTGATCTGCCTCGGAGAAATGTTTTTTTAGTGTCTCCGCTGCCCGTGCGTAGCCTCGATTATTTGCTGTCGCCTCGACTTGAAACGCCGCGATGGCCGCTTCAGGCCCGTCCGTATGTCGGCTCACACCCAGCAGAACATCGTACGCATCCTTCGGCTGCTGTCTCCCGGCAAATGCATTCAGCTTGAGCACCAGCAATGCGCCAATGCCCGCTACCGGCACAACTGCTCTTTGCACCACCCCAAACAAATCCTTGCCTTCAACTATTATTTTGCGGCGTGTCGTCAAGGCTCTGGCCACACCGGGAAAGACACCCGCGGGCACGCCATCCACCATTGCTGTGCCCTCGGTCGCCGTTGAATGCTCGGTCAGGAAATCAATGAACACCGGCATTGTCTCGAACTGCCGGACATAGCGCCCCTTCTCATCACACTTGAATCCCTGACCCTCCAAATCATCCGCAATCGTTCCATATTGCCCGCCCTCGGCGGCGAGCGTGACGCCAAAATCCACGTCCATGGTGACCGGGCCGGGCAACAAACCACCCCCTCGTTTCGTGAGATACTTCACCGCCAATCCACCTACGAGCACGAGGTCGCCATGAAATCTTTCCAACGAAGCCCATGCGGTCAGCAACGCTGCCTCTGCGCCCGCCAGACTCCGCGGCGGATACTCGGCGAAGCTGGCGAACTTGCTCACGCTTTAACTCTCCCGAATCCATTCCACTCCCGCAACGCGCGCGCCTGTTCCGGCCCACGCAAGCCGGTGCGCACCAGATCGAGATAAATTTGCACGTCGCACGCCAGTGTAAACCCGCCCACTTTTTGCGTTTCGCGGAAAACCCCGTCGTCTTTCGGGGCGACCAGCCAAAGCATGCCGCCGTCCGTCACCCGCCGTGCTCCCAACTCGCGTTCGATTCGTTCCTCTGGAAATCTTGTCACGTAAGCGGACACCACCGGCGCGACGGTGTAGGGATGCCGCAAGTTCGCGGCGAACCATTGGGTGAATGCCAATGACTCGCTGGCCGGAAGAATTTTCACCAGCCGTCGCGCGATGGTTTCCAGATCCGATTCCAGCAGCGAATACTGATGCACCGTCGTGCGCTTCCGCCAATCATCCTGGGCCGCCCAGGCATCGAGCAGCGCATCCCATTGCTTCACCTGCAACGTCCGTTCCTTTTGCGCCAGCAAACCCTGTTCGACCAGATGCCGCGACAGGCGCGACACTAGCCCTTTGCTCAATCCCGTGCGCTCCACCAGTTCCTTGTGACTCCACTCGCGGTCACGATGGCACAACAACGTCCGCGCCAACCGCGAGCTTTTCACTGAGAACGAATCCGGCGGTGCGACTGCCGGACGAAAACGCGGACTCTTCGCATCCCGCTCCACCAGCAAACCCTTCGTCCGCAACCACAACCTTCCGTTCAAGTCGGCGCAGTTCAATCCTCTCTCCCGGCAAAGGCGCGCCAGCGTCTCCGAGATATTCGGCGCGATGAGCAGCAACGGGTATGGATGCTTTTGCTTCGCCAGAAATTCCACGTCCCGCGCCGCCGGGTTCAATTTGAACTCCACCGCGAACGTGATGCGCCGCTTGTCCAAAACCAGTTCCCCAATGGCATCAATTCCCCGTTCGTGACGCGGCTGCCATTCCTTCCAGCGCCAGTTCAACGTGGAGTCCTCCGCCCAAAGGGCGCGGACGGCTTCGCGCAATTGCGCTTCCGTGACGATGGTGTTTTGTTTACTCATGGGCCGCTGTTTACTGCGCAGTAAACTTGATGCTTTCAGTAAACTCAAGTGAAATCTGCCAATAAATCAGCATATCGTGCGATCTCAATTCGTAACGTCGGCACCGTGGTCCAGCCAGGCTTCGCGAACAACCCGATGGCGGGCTGCTCGACAAACTGGTCTTCGCGATTGATGTCGGTGAAGGCCATTTTCGAGACTAAAGTGCTTCGACGGCCGCCAACAGCCGGTTGATGTCGGGGTGTGCATCCTCGAAGTTAATAGTTTCGGCAATTTTGCGGTGAACGAACGGCCGTTTGAATGAGGCGTCCTCGTTCTTCTTCATGGGGATGCCCTTACTTCCGATCTGGCGTCGGAGGTCATCTAAACTATAGCCCGCGCTGTAATTGACGCCATTCGTGGCCACGTCCGTAAGAATCTTTCCCACCGCATTCTTGTTTGCGGCGGTGATTAGCGAGTGCTCGATATCGGAGGTGAAGACGAACAAGTTCAGCCCGGCAGCAATATACTGAGTAGTCGCATCAACCGCGACTACCGAGAACTCGTTCTCACCTTTGTCCAGAACGGCATCGACTTTTGCGTGAAACGCGCCCTCGCCCACCAGTGGATAGCCTGCATCCTTTGCCCCGCGAAGCACCGCCCGTTCTGTCGATTTTGTCAATGAATCGAAATCTGTAACCACTAAATGGGGAATCCGAGCGGTGTTCCACGCCTTAATCATGCGCAGGAACGGCGAGAAGTTTTTATTGCCGGCTGCCGATATGATCGAAATGCGATGCGCGGCTGTGCCGAGTTTTTTCTCCAAGAAAACTCTGATAACGCGCATGTCGGAATCGCCTTCAACAAGGATCACTTTGTCTGCGAAGAACAAGAGCGTGTTCACTTCGTTGCTGTAGGCGTCGAACATCTCCTGTTCCTTCGGCCCGGTAACCGCCGGAACATGAAGCGCGGAGTGCTTCTCGTCCTTTTTTACCAAGCCCAGCCGAGTGAATGGCGTTTCCGCTACGATATATGGGCTATGCGTCGTCACGATGACTCGCAGGTTCTCGGACTGCGCGGCGCGTATGTCTTGGTAAAGCTCTTTTTGCTTCTGGGGGTGCAGAAAAGCCTCGGGCTCTTCAACAGCGAGAATAAACTGCGTGGCGGGGTTCTGTTTGGCTTTTTGCTCAAGCCTGTGTAGTGCAAGCAGCACACCACTTTGAACACCAGAGCCTGCTTCCGACAAAGCGAGCGTTGTTTCGCCATCGTCGGTCATTTGAAAGCCAAGGCGCAGATTGTCGAGAATCCACTCGCCGATCCCCTGAACGTCCACGTCGAACTTCAGCGCCAGCTTGTGTTGTGTCTTGAACCCAAAGTGCTTCTCAATCTGAGGCAAAAGTGCCTCGTCGATGTAAGGTTTGATGGTGGTAGAAATTTGGTCACGAATATCTTTCAGGATTCGATATTCCTTCGGAGTTCCTCCTGCCTTTTGTGGAATCATCTTTGAAAGACCATACTCACGGAGCATCTTCGAGAACAATTCCCGAAACCGAGGCGATGATGCATCTCGGAGGGCTGGAATCAGGACAAATTTATTGTGCTCACGTAGCTTCTTGAGGACTTCAATGGCAGCGGGCGTCGTTTTCGCATTTCTTTTGATCTCCTCCAAAACGGTAAAAGTCAGGTCGGTCCGGACAGTGATGTGTAGCTGCTTTTCCGTGCCGTTGGAGTCGTAGGTGATCGTGATTCTTCGCGCTTTGGCATCCACTGGAAATATTGGCAACAACAGCTCGGCCAAATCCGGGTGGAGGGCTCCGAGCGCGAGCGTTTCTTCGTTCAACTTGTTTAGGACGATGTCAATCGCCTTGAGGATTGATGATTTTCCATGGTCGTTTTGGCCGACCAACACAGACGTTGTTCCCAGGTCGAACCGGAGAGATTTGAAAGCCTTGATGTAGGCAAAGTCGAAGGATTTGATTTTCATAATTGGATCTCCCTGCTCATCAGACGCGACGGCAGCAGTTCGCGCGTCCGGCGGAGGTTTTGGATTTTGGCTCGGAATTGGTCGGCGGCGTCCCAAAGGCGTTTTTTGAGCGCGTCGTTGTCCGTGTCCTTTTCCGATGTAGCGATCCAGTGCATGACCCTGGCGGGAGACTATTTCAAACCGTTGCAGAGGCAACACCGGAAATGGCAATTCAACCCCAAAGCCGCGAAGGAATTGCCGCCAAAATGCACAAAAGGCCAAACAAACACCAACGCAGCCCGCCGCTTTGAACCGACGTTTGCCCCTTGTGCTTCTTGCGCCTCTTTGTGGCTATCCCAACGGCGGAATTTGGGGTTAAACAAGGCAACCAAGTTTCCCATCCTTGATTTCCCAGCGCTGCAAATCGCGGCCCAGTTCGCGCGGCCAGTTTTCCTCGGTGGCCGTCATAAAAACCTGGCCGCTCGTCTCGCGTGACCGTTCGAGCAATGGCAGAAACCCGCCGCGCCGCTTGGCGTCCAGTTCGCCCATCACGTCGTCAATCAGCAGCACGGGCGCGCTGCCGTGGATGCCGGTGAGGTATTCGGCCTGCGCCATTTTCAGCGCGATGGCCAGTGTGCGTTTCTGGCCTTCGCTGCCGAATTGCGCGGCGGACCGGTCGTTGAGCAGCAGCCGCAAATCGTCCCGGTGCGGGCCGATGAGGGTGGCGCGATAGGACCGTTCGCGCGCGCGGGATTGCGCCAGTTCGACCGCGAAATCCTGCTTCACCGCCGGATCGTATTCCATGCGCAGTTCCTCGGCGTCGCGCGAGATGCGGCGATAGGCGAGGCGCGTGAGCGGGGAAACTTTCGGAATCAACTCGCGCCGCGCGGCCATGAGTTCGTTGCCGGCGCGGACGAGTTCGTTGGTGAAACTGTCGAACGAGGCTTCGTCGGGCGCGGGTTGGCGGAGCAGGGCGTTGCGCGAGCGCACGGTGCGCAGGTAACGCTGGAGCAACGGCAGGTAGCCGGGCTGCGTTTGCGAGAGCAGCAGATCCATGAAGCGCCGCCGCGTGCGGCTCGTGCCTTTGACCAGTTGCAGGTCTTCGGTGCAAAACACCACGACGCGCAACGTGCCGAGGTAGTCGGTCAGTTTTTTCACGGGCCGGTTGTCGAGGGCCAGGTTTCGTTCGCGCGCGGACCAATACATTTTGATCTCGTGTTCACCCTGCCCGACAATTTTGCCGCCGACGAAATAGCCCTTCTGTCCGTGGCGAATCATTTGCGCGCCGCCCACACCGCGGAACGAGCGCAGCGTGGCCATGAGATAAACCGCTTCGAGGATGTTGGTCTTACCCTGCGCGTTGTCGCCCAGCAGCAAGTGGAAGCCGGGCGCAAAGTCTGCGTCCAACCGCGGGTAGTTGCGGAAGTCGCGAAGTCGCAAATGGGCCAGATGCACGCGGAGAAAATGAATCGGGACGGACGCGGCGGCGAGTTTTTTCAGAGCGCCAGCAGCAGCTTCTTGATTTCCTTCAACCGCGCCTGGGCAGCCTTCTTCGTCAAGCGCGGAAATTTTCCGCCGAGCGTGATGAAATCGCCGTGGCGCGTGAGCATCAACTTGTCATCCTTCACTTCGAGGACGCTGATGGCGTGTTCACTGGCGAGGATTTTCAATTCGGCGATTTGCAGGAGCAGTTCCACCGGCGGAGGAAGCAAGCCGAAGCGATCACGCAATTCCTTCTGCAAGGCTTCGAGCGCTGCCTTGTCCACGGCCTGCGCGAGTTTGCGGTAAATCTCGATGCGGTGCTGCGGTTCGGGGACGTAGGAGTGCGGGAGCGCAGCTGTGGTAGGGCGCGTCACTCCGTGCGCGCCGTCGTCGTCCCAATCAGCGGCGGGCAGAGGACTGCCCGCCCTACCTGATTCCGCCGGCGCGTTCAACTCCAAGAAATCCAACGCCACGCGCACTTCCACCCGCGGCTTTACCTTCTCACCCTTGAGCGCGCCGACACTTTGCTTTAGCAACTGGCAGTAAAGTTCGAAGCCCACCGCCGTGATGTGACCACTTTGCTCCGCGCCGAGCAGGTTGCCCGCGCCACGGATTTCCAGATCGCGCATGGCAATTTTGAATCCGCTGCCCAGCGTCGAATATTGCTTCATCGCGCTGATGCGCTTTCGCACGTCCGTCAGCAGGCGCGCATGGCGTGGGAGCAACAGATACGCATAAGCCTGGTGCTTGTAGCGACCGACGCGACCGCGCAACTGATAGAGGTCGCTCAACCCGAAGCGATCCGCGCGGTCAATGATGATCGTGTTCGCGTTCGGAATATCGAGGCCGCTCTCGATGATCGTCGTGGAAAGCAGCACGTCGGCTTCGCCGTTGACAAACTTCGTCATCACCTCTTCGAGATCGTCGGCGTGCATCTGGCCGTGGCCCACGACGATGCGTGCTTGCGGCAAGAGCTTTTTCAGCCGGTCGGCCATCATGTCAATCGTCAGCACGCGGTTGTGCAGGAAAAAAACCTGTCCGCCACGATTCAACTCGCGCTGGATGGCATCGCGAATCAGGCGCTCGTCGTATTGCGTGACGAGGGTTTCGACCGGCAGGCGATCGTGCGGCGGCGTTTGAATCGTGCTCATGTCGCGTGCGCCGGTGAGCGCGAGGTAGAGTGTGCGCGGAATCGGCGTGGCGCTGAGCGTGAGCACGTCCACCAAAGTTCGCAGCCGCTTGAACTTTTCCTTGTGCAACACGCCGAAGCGCTGCTCCTCGTCAATCACCACCAACCCAAGCTCCTTGAACACGATGTCGCTCTGAATCAGACGGTGCGTGCCGATGACGATGTCCACCGCGCCATTTGCCAAATCCTTCACGACGCGATCCTGCTGCCGTCGCGTGCGATAGCGCGAGAGCAACTCGATGCGCACCGGGTAGTCCGCCATGCGCTCGCGGAAAACGTTGAAATGCTGCTGCGCCAGCACGGTCGTCGGCACCAGCACCGCGACCTGCTTGCCGTCCATCACCGCCTTGAACACGGCACGGATGGCGACTTCCGTTTTGCCGAAGCCCACGTCGCCGCAGATCAAGCGGTCCATCGGTTTGGCACGTTCCATGTCGGATTTGGTTTCGACGATGGCGCGCAACTGGTCGGGCGTTTCCTCGAAGATGAACGCACTCTCAAACTCGCGCTGCCACGGCGCGTCGGCCGCGAACGCGTGGCCGGGTTGAGATTCGCGCGCGGCTTGAATTTGCAGCAGTTCCGCGGCGACATCGCGCACGGCGCGTTCGGCTTCGTCCCTGGCTTTTCTCCAGCGCGTGCCACCGAGCGTGTTGAGCGACGGATGGGCCTTGCCCGCGCCGACATATTTGCTGACGAGGTGCGACTCCGTCACCGGCACGTAAAGCTTGGGTGGTTGGTCGCCCGGGTTGGCCGGGGCGTATTCGATGACGAGACACTCAGTCTCGGATTGGCGATTGCTGATTGCCGCTTGCCGATTTCCCGACGATGCCGGAAGATTTTGTAAACCAAGATAACGCCCGATGCCGTGTTGCAAATGCACGACGAGATCGCCGTCTTCCAAATCGGTAAAGTCAATGTCCAGCACCGAACGGGTTGCCAGCGCGTGCGGCGATTTGAGCCGGCGCGGGCGTTGAATCCGATAGCGCCCAAAAATTTCCGCGTCCGTGACGACGACAAGTTTCGCCTGATCGCACAGAAATCCGCGCGCCAGCGTGCCAAGGCAAAGCTTCAAGTTCCTGTCCGCGCCAAAGCCGTATTCCTTCCAAATTTCCTCAAACCGTTGGCGCTCGCCGTCGTTGTTGCAGAAGACGTGGACGGCGTAGTCCTGCCGCAGCCACCGGTGAAGCTGGTTGAAGAATTCTCGCCGCTGCACATCGGCGATTTGCGGGTCGGGCGCACGCTCACCGAGGGGGCGGAAGGCATCGAGCGAAGCGAAGAGCGGAGCGCCAGTCTCCGACCAGGCGCGTTGGAGTTCAGGCTTTAGCCTGTCCGGAGAGCAAGCTAAAGCTTGAACTCCAGCGGAGTCGTCGTCAGCGCGCAACTCGACTTGTGTCATGCCGCGCGCTTCGATCTGGTCGCAAAATTTTTCCCACGAGCAGAAGAACGGATCGTTTGCCGGAACTTGCGCGGCATATTCGTCCGCGCGGACGGCGAGCTGTTCCGGTTCGCACAGAAGAAGAACCGTTTCACGCGGCAGGTAGTCGAGCAAGGTCGCCAGGCCCTCGACTCTGAACTCTGGACCTTGGACTCTGGACTTCAAAATCCCCAGTTCACCCGCCGGCGGCAGCGTGATGCTGGCGATTTCCTCCCGCGAAATCTGCGTGAGCGGATCGAAGTGACGGAGCGATTCCAGTTCATCGCCGAAGAATTCCAACCGCACCGGCCACGGACTGGTGAGCGGAAAAACATCGAGGATACCGCCGCGCAGGGCAATTTCGCCCTTCTGTGTGACCTGTGCTTCCGGTTCGTAGCCTTGTTCCTCCAACCACTCGACCAAATCAAGCGGGTCGGCGCGGTCGCCGCGCGCGAGAGTGCGTGTGCATTCGCGCAAAGCCTCCGGTGGAAAAGTTTTTTGCAACAGGGCGGGGACGCTGGTTACAACCAAAGTTGAGAGTTGAGAGTTGAAAGTTGAAAGTTCGGCCAGTGCGACGAGTGTTTCGAGCCGTTCGCTAATGACGTCGGCATGCGGCAACTTGCCTTCGTGCGGTAAGATTTCCCAAGCGGGATAGAACAGCGGTCGAGGGCCGGGGGCCGAGGGACGAGGGCCAATGTCAGCCGCCGCACGCGCGTTCTCTTCCAGCCCTCGACTCTCGACCTTCGACCCTCGACTAACCGAAAGCCACGTTTCGAGGTCTTGCTGGAAGCTTTCCTGCGTCTTCAATCCATCGGTGACGACGATGATGGGGCGTTGTGGGGAAATGTGCCGAAGCAGCGCGGCGAAAAACGGTTGCGCAGACACACAAACGCCGGCGCAAGACAACGCTCCGCCATGCTCCAGTCGCTGTGCCAAGGATTGCACAGCGGGAGTTTGCGTGATGTCAGCGAACAAGCCGCTTGTCGCTGACGCTTGGGCGTTGGGCGGCAAGCGTGAGGAAAGTCGCAGTCAGATGTACGAACGTCAAGCGGGTTGCTCACTCCCACTCAATCGTCCCCGGCGGCTTGCTCGTGATGTCGAAGACGCAGCGGTTCACGCCCTTCACTTCGTTGATGATGCGGCTGGCGAGTTTTTCCAGAATTTCATACGGCAGCTTCACCCAGTCCGCCGTCATGCCGTCCTGCGATTCCACGGCGCGGATCGCGATGGTGTAATCGTAGGTGCGCTCGTCGCCCATCACGCCCACGCTGCGCACCGGCAACAACACAGCGAAGCTTTGCCAGATTTTGTAGTAGAGACCGGACGATTTCATCTCTTCGACCACGATGGCGTCCGCGTTCCGCAAAATCTTGCAGCGCGCCGGCGTGACTTCACCGAGAATGCGCACGGCCAGACCAGGACCAGGGAACGGTTGCCGCCAGACGATTTCCTTGGGCAAACCAAGTTCGAGTCCAAGCTGGCGCACCTCGTCCTTGAACAAACATTTCAACGGCTCGACGAGCGCGAACTTCATCTTTTTCGGCAGCCCGCCGACGTTGTGGTGGCTCTTGATGAGCGCGGCGGGATTGCCCGCGATGGGCACGGATTCGATCACGTCCGGGTAAAGCGTTCCCTGCGCAAGGAACTTTGCCTTGCCCGCACGTTTGGTTGCCGCCTGGAAAATCTCAATGAACGTCCGGCCAATGATTTTGCGTTTACGCTCCGGGTCGGTGACGCCTTTGAGCCGCTGGAGAAATAACTTCGCCGCGTTCTCGTATTGCAGCTTCACCTTGAAGTTACGCCCGAAAACTTCCCGCACGACCTCGGCCTCGCGCGCACGGAGCACGCCGTTGTTGACGAAGATGCAGGTGAGTTGGTCGCCGATGGCCTTGTGCAATAGCGCCGCCGCCACGCTCGAATCCACGCCGCCGCTCAAACCGAGAATCACCTTTTCTTTGCCGACCTGCGCGCGAATTTCCTCCACCGCCTGCTCGACGTAATTGCGCATCGTCCAGTCCTTGCCGCAACCGCAGACGCCGTGGACGAAGTTGGCGAAAATCTCCCGGCCCCGCGGCGTGTGGACGACTTCGGGATGAAACTGCAGGCCGAAGAATTTCTTCGCGCGATGCTCGATCGCGGCGAATGGCGAGTTTTCCGTGACGGCGACGGTTTTGAATCCGCGCGGCAGCTTGGTGAGTTTGTCGCCGTGCGAATTCCAGACCTGCAACCGCCGCGGCAGCCTGGCAAACAGGGCGCATTTCGCGTCCTTCACCTGGAGTGTGCCCTTGCCATATTCGCGGCGGAGACCTTTCTCGACTTTTCCGCCCAGCAGATGCGCCAACAGTTGCTCGCCGTAACAAAGCCCCAACACCGGCACGCCCAGCGCGAAAATGTTTTTATCCGGCAACGGCGCGTCCTTGGCATAGACCGACGACGGCCCGCCGGACAGGATGATGCCGCTGGGTTTCAGCGCCGCAATTTTCTTCGCGGGCGTGTCGCAGCGCAGGATGGTGGAATAGACGTTGCACTCGCGCACGCGCCGGGCGATGACCTGCGTGTATTGCGCGCCGAAATCCAAAATGACGATTTGTTCGGTCATGGAAAAATCAGAGGCGGATGGTTTGCCTGTGAATGCGGGTTTTGACGAGGAAAAAGTGGACAAACGGCGGATCTCTTAACGATTGATCAAGCTGCACATTGGGCCAAGAGTCTGCTCGCATCCTCAATCCAATAGGAATCACCCCGCCGAACTGCCTCGGCGCGGCCATCGCGCAAGCAAGCTTCGGCTCGCTCGATCTGGCCGAGTTCTATTAGCCGCTCCGCCAGTGAAATCATCTTCGTGTGGGTTGGCTCGCCAGGGAACATACCAGATTGCTTCAAAGCTAACTCATAGTATTGAGCGGAAATCGCAGCGTCGTCGGTGTAGTCCGCGAGCGCTTCGGTAAGAAACGGGTGAACCCTTCCCTGTCGTGTCTGGTCATGATAGAAATCCAACAAGGTCTGATAAAGTGAATCATACAGCGCGCTGTCGTCCGCCTCAGTCGCGTTCGTCAGGGCAAGCGCAAGTTCATGAACTCGTTCGTAGATGTCTGGTGGAATGTTGTTCATCGCGCGATGCGACCAGACCATCAAATTGGGTGCAGATTTCCTTTGCTACTGCTTCACCACCTTCGCCTTCCCCGTGTTGGCGTCGTAGTCCAATTTCATACCGTAAGGCGGCGTCGGAAGTACCGGAATATATTTTTCCGCCACCAACTCGTTCAGGTCTTTCGGGAACCGGCCCTTGTCCACATTGAACACCTGGATGGCTTGGTTGAGTGAAACCTCGTCCACGGTCTTAATGGCGGATTGCCGTCCCTTGGCCACAGCGGCGAGATAATCCACCGGCGCGGTGAGCGGGCTGCCGCCAGTCGCGGCGTTGGTGGTTTGCGCGGGCGGGTTGGATTTCTCGCCGCAGCCGGCAACCAGCAAGCTGGCGACAACAGAAAGGAGAAATGAGGTTTTCATGGAGTCAATATAGTCACGCCATCGTAAATTCCAAGCGCAAGCTTGCGGGTAAAATATGCCCGGACTGCATTCGCCTGCCCTAAAACAAAATCAGCCCGGCCAACTTCAGCCGGGCTGACTGTGATCTTCTTCCGCAGATGCGGACTTGTTACTTCGCTGGCGCGTTCGTGTCCGGCGTGGCGGGGGCAGCAGGTGTTTCTGCCTTTTTTTCGCAGCCCGCCAACAACACCGCGCACACGAAGCTAAACAGCGCGACTACCAGGAATGATTTCTTCATAGCGGGAGAAACTTCCTCATTTGTCGGCCAGAGCACAAGCAGTTTTTTTACTTAATTGGTTTACCGGCTAATTTGGGCCGCCACATCGCGCGCGTAGCGGATCAACTCCAGATCGCTAGTCAAATCGCCAAAACGAAATCGCGGCAGGCCGCTTTGCTGCTGGCCGAGCAATTCGCCCGGTCCGCGCAATTTCAAATCCGCCTCCGCGATGCGGAAGCCGTCGCTGGTTTCCTCCAGCACCTTGAGCCGCTGGCGCGACTCGGCGCTTTTCGCGTCGGCAATCAGGATGCAATACGATTCATGCGCGCCGCGACCAATGCGTCCGCGCAACTGATGCAACTGCGCCAGTCCGAACGCCTCGGCGTTTTCGATGAGCATCACCGTTGCGTTCGGTACATCCACGCCCACCTCGACAAGCGACGTGGCGAGCAGCACGTTTGCCTTGTTCGTGCGAAACGCCGCCATCGCTTCCTCCTTGTCGCGTCCGGCCATTCGCCCATGCAGCAGATCCACGCGGAACGGTGCGAGCAGCTTCTTCAAATTCTCGAACTCCTTCGTCACGGCCTTCAAGCCATCCGTGTTCTCTTCGACGCGCGGATAAACCACGTAAGCCTGCCGGCCCTCCGTCAGCCGTTGACGGACGAACTCCCACACCTTCGGCAATTTGTCCGACGTGCGAACAAAAGTCTTCACCTGCCCGCGCTTCGGCGGCAGTTCATCAATCACGGACACATCGAGGTCGCCGTAAAGCGTGAGGCCCAGCGTGCGCGGAATCGGCGTGGCGGTCATCACCAGCAGATGCGGATAATTTCCCTTGCGCACAAGTTGCTCGCGCTGCGTCACACCGAACTTGTGCTGCTCGTCAATGATCACGAGGCCGAGGTTCGGAAGGTCGAAACCGGACGTGAGCAGGGCATGGGTGCCGATGATCAGGGTGACGGGTGACGGGTGACGAGTGATGTGACCAGAAGGCGCGCGTTTCGCGTCACTCGTCACCCGCCACTCGTCACGCATGGTTTTTTGGCTTCCCGTTTGCAACTCCACGCGCACGCCCAGTGGTTCAAACCATTTTTGAAAATTGCGGAAGTGCTGCTCCGCCAGAATTTCCGTCGGCGCCATGAGCGCGACGTTGAATCCGCTTTCCAACGCCATCAATGCCGCGCAGGCCGCCACCGCCGTCTTGCCGGAGCCAACGTCGCCTTGCAGCAAACGCCGCATGGGATGCGCGCCACCCATGTCGGCGCGAATTTCGCGAAGCACGTTGGTTTGCGCGCCGGTGAGTTTGAAGCCGAGCGCAGTTAGAAAAGGTTTGATCAGCCGGTTGTTGTCGCCGCCGCAGGGCAACGCTTTTGATTTTGCTTCAAAGTTTCTGCGGCGCTGCTGGATTTGAATTTGCAACTCCACGAATTCATCCAGCGCCAGCCGCTGCCGTGCGAATTCCACGTCGGTTAGTTCTTCGGGAAAATGGATCATGTGGACCGCGTTGGCGCGCATCGGAAAATGGTAGGGCGCGTCACTCCGTGCGCGCCGTCCTTCGACAACGCTGATCGGCGCGCACGGAGTGACGCGCCCTACCTGAAGCCCTGGTCTTGGCTCGGCGATCTGCGCTCCAAACCTCTCTAACGCCCGCCACACGAGCGTGCGCATTACGCGCGCGGTCAGGCCGTCGGTGAGCGGATGGATGGGCACGAGACGGTTGACGTGGATGAATTCATCCTCGCCCGGTTCGACGGGCTCCGTCTCGGGATGATCCATCGTGCACGGGCGGAGCGATTCCGGTTTGCCGAAGACGAGAAACTCGCGTCCGACCGTGTAATATTCCTCCATCCACGGATAGGATTGCCACCAGCGGCAATGCAATCGCGCCGTACCGTCGTCGAGGATGCATTCGAACAACGCGCGTTCGCCCTTCCGCCAGCGCTTCACGCCCGACGCGACGATTTTGCCGCGCACGGTGGCGGCTTCTTTCAACTTGAGATCAGAGATGGTGAGAAACTTTCGCCGGTCTTCGTAACGGCGCGGTTTGTGAAGCAGCAAGTCTTCAATCGTGTGAATGTCAAGTCGCGCCAATTGTGCTGCGCGCTCCGGGCCGACGCCCCAAAGCGAAGTCACGGGTTGCGTGAGCGGCGATGTTTGGGGTGGATTTTGCGGCGCGGCCATCCGCGAGACGATACAAACCAGCTAATTACGCTTCAACGGGAAAGCGACTCAAGTTCGTGTCTGAGTCGGAGATTTTCCCGTTGGCAGTAGCCAAGCGATCAGGGCAACGAGTGCCACAGGCAGCAATGAGCGCGCAAAAAATGACTGAATTACAAAGTCCACGGATGGATTTCCAGGCACCGAAGCCGTTTGCTCTGCGTATCCCAGCAGGACATATAAAAACCACAAATAGTGAATCAAGAATAATGCCGCAGACACAAAAACGAAACGTCGGCGCGAACGAAAGAGGAATTGAATGGCCGAGGCGACACGGCTCATTCGGCCCTGTGCCAGAAGAACCACAAGCCAAATCATCGGCAACAATATGAATAGCATGTAAACAAACTGACCGCCGAGTATCCCATTCAAGTTACCCGCTGAGAGAAACGGCAGATAAAACAGAATCCATTCCGGCAGCAGATGGTTGTGTGTCAAAAAGTTGGTTGTAATGGGTCGAATAACGATACCCCAAATGTAAGCCGCCGTTCCCAACCACAAATGCACAACAAGAAGGCCAAGCACAATCCAGAACACCCTCTCCCGCCAGACTCTAGCTGGGTCGGCTTTGGCAAATTCTTCGCTGAGTTGTTGCGGCTGGCCAACTCGCCTTCGCGCCAGCCAGAATGATTCTTCGTCGTTCAAACCGCGTTGCCGCAGTTCGGCCGTAGAATCGCGCAGGTGTGTTTCTAATTCGCGCCGGACATCCGGCGTGAGATTGGATTGCGCGGCCAGTTCCTGCTGCCAGTTTGCAATAGCTGCGTTTAGATCGAAACGGGTTTGAGTTTCCATAATTTGCAGAGTGTGTTGTGGACTTTCAGCCATTGTTCACGTTCGGCGTTGAGGGTCTTGCGACCTTTGGAACTTAGAAAGTAGTATTTTCGCTCGCGCCCGGTATCGGCTTCCTTCCATTCCGAATCAATCAAGCCTTCACGCTCCAGACGGTGCAGAACCGGATAAAGCATCCCGTCGCTCCATTCGATATGGCCGCCGGAAACTTCACGCACCTTCTGGATGATTTCGTAACCGTAACTTTCACCGTCAGCGAGAATGGAAAGCAGCAGCGGTTTGGATGACGCGGCCACGAGGTCTTTAGCAAGCATGGCAGCCTTATACATTGAACTACAATGTATGTCAATCACAATTCCCAGAATTTAGTTTAAGCACCCGACCTCAATGGGAAAGCATCTGTGTTGGAGATCACGCTGTAGCGTGTCCCGAACCGAACAAGCTGAAGCTTGAACTCCAACGCAGACAAGTTGTCCGCGCTCTGTTCGCCACGGTTCAAATCTCTACCACTGTAATCTCCGGTCGGCAGTTGAAACGAATCGCCACCGCAAACGGCACGAAAATCGGGCCGTAGAACTTCGGCAGCAAACTTCCGCTGGCACAGGGAATCAAATTCGGTGAATATTCTTCGGTGCGCTTTAATTCGCTAATTCGCCACGGGTGGATCTTCGCGGGCTATGGCTTCGTCACCGTGCTAACCGCCTTCGCCGCGCCTGTCAAACCCAACATCGTGCTTATTCTCGCGGATGATCTGGGTTTCTCCGACATCGGCTGTTACGGCGGCGAGATTGCGACCCCGAACCTTGACCGGCTCGCGGCGGGCGGAGTGCGGCTCACACAAATGTACAACACCGCGCGCTGCTGGCCGACGCGGGCGTGCCTGATGACCGGCTACTACGCCCAGCAAGTGAATCGCGATCCAGGCAGGGAACGTCCGGCGTGGGCGGCGTTGCTGCCGGACCTGCTGAAGCCAGCGGGTTATCGCAGCTACCATTCTGGCAAGTGGCACGTGGACGGCAAGGTGCTGGCCGGCGGATTTGAGCACTCGTATTCGTTTGACGACCACGACCGATACTTCACCCCCAAGAATCATCTCCTCGACGACAAACCGTTGCCGCCGGCAAAACCCGGCGACGGCTTCTATGCGACCACGGTCATTGCGCAGCACGCGATTGACTTTCTCGCCGGCCACGCCGCTGCGCATGGTGACCAGCCATTTTTTCTCTACCTGGCCTTTAACGCGCCGCATTTTCCGCTGCACGCGCTGCCGGAAGACATCGCGCGCTATCGCGACCGTTACTTGGCGGGCTGGGATGTAATTCGGGAGCAACGCTGGCGTCGGATGCGCGCCGCTGGCATCGTGGACTGCAAGCTGTCGGAGCTGGACCCCAAATTCACGCCCCGCTACTTCAAGCCCGATGTGCTGGATAAACTCGGCCCCGGCGAAATCGAACACGCCTTGTCGTGGAAGAATCTGACCCCGGAGCAGAAGCGTTTTCAGGCCACCAAGATGGCCATTCACGCCGCGATGGTGGACCGCCTGGACCGCGAAACTGGCCGTGTACTGGATCAGCTTCGCCAGATGGGTGCGTGGGAAAATACTTTGATTGTCTTCCTCTCCGACAACGGCGCGGACGCGACCGTGATGGTGCGCGGTGATGGCCACGATCAAACCGCGCCACCGGGTTCGGCGAGTTCGTTCCTGTGTCTGGGACCGGGATGGGCAAGCGCCTCGAACGCGCCGTTTCGCCGTCACAAGATTTGGGTGCATGAAGGCGGCATCGCCACACCGTTCATCATGCACTGGCCCGCGGTCATTCCGTCCGGCGGTAAGTTGCGGCATGCACCCGCGCACATCATTGACTTCGTGCCAACCGTGCTGGAACTGGCCGGACTGACAGCTCCGGAAAACTGGGGCGGGCAGACGCGCCCTGCCCTGCCCGGAAAGAGTCTCGTCCCGCTGCTGAAACGCGATGCCGCCATTCCCCGTGACGCCATTTACTGGCAGCACGAAGGCAACCGTGCCGTGCGGGTCGGCGATTGGAAACTGGTTTCTGAATCCGAAAGGAACGGCCAGTGGGAGTTGTATGATCTCAAGCACGACCGTATCGAATCGAAGGATGTCGCCAAGTCGCATCCCGACCAAGTGAAGCAGATGTCCGGTTTGTGGGAACGTCTGGATGAACAATTTCACCGCGAAGGCGGTGCGGGGAACACCGGGACAAAGGGAACCAGGGAATGAAATCAGGCGAACACGATTAACAAACATGAAAAGCGCTCCCACGCAAATCCTTGGACTTACAACGCTGGTTTTTGTTTTGATGGCTGCGCCCCGGATGGTTTCCGCGGCATCGGCAACCAGCCCGTCGTCACCGCCGCCCGACTTTCAATCACGTCATCTCGCCGTCGGATTCTCGCGCACCGGACCGGCGTTCACTGTGTTCACCGTGGACGCGCTCGGTCTGGGGAAGCTGGCGAACAACCCCGTCCTGCAAACAAATCCTCCTGGCAGCTCGCTAGAATTCGTGGCGGGCAAGCCGGGCACATTCGCCTACGTGGTCGAGCCAGCGAGCGCCCATCCGTCGCGAGCGTGGGAAGTGGTTTGCGGCGAGAAGACACTGACGCTGCGCTCGCGGTTCGTCCCGGGCGTGAGCAACCCGCCATTCCTGCTCAAGTTCGACCAGAAGGCGAACCACGCCACGTTGCTTGGCCTCATGGAAACGGGCGAACGCTGCGTCGCCCTGCCCTGCGTGCTGCATTTGCCGGATCTCGGCTCTGTGCGCATCCGTTCCAACGTGAAGGGCGCCAAGCTCGACTACGACGCCCGCCGCTACGTGAAGCCGAACTTTGTGGAGGTTTCGTTTCCGCCGGCCACCGCCGCGCGACCGGGCGTGGAATACAAACTCGAAGTGGCGGCGATTTATCCCAAACTGCGCGGCATCGAGCAGGACGCCCGCTTCGATGGCTTCCGCCGCAGCTACCTGAACATTTTCCAGATCAACCCGCGGGTGCAGATGCTGGCGAACAATTCTTCGAGCGATCCGGTGCCGTTTACACTGTTCAAATATTCTGAAATCGCGCTGCGGGCGCCGCCATTGGTGGACGAGTTGACGTGCCTCGACTTGGTTCGCATGACGCTGGACGGTTATCTGGCCGGCGCGAAAGGTTACGGGCAGGTCGGTTACGGCAAGTCGAATCCGGGCGCGGCGGATATCATTGGCTGGGGTTCGCCTTACGATTCGACGGACACCTATCCATCGCTGCTCATCGCTGCGTGCAATTACGCGCAAGGCGCGAAGGATTGGAAGTGGGCACGGACGAATTATGACCAGCTCGCCGCCTGGGGACGGCGAATCCTTGCGATGGATCGCGACGGCAACGGGCTGATCGAATACCCAACGAGCGGCAATTATGGCGACCGGCCAACGGCGGAACGCCGCCCGGCGAACTGGTGGGACACGATCAATTTCGGCCACGAGGACGCCTACGCCAACGCGCTGGCATTTCGCGCGGCCACGCAGTTCGCCGCAGTCGCGCGCAAGTTGGGGCACAAGGATGACGCGGAGTTTTTCGCCAGCCGCGCCGCGAAGTTGCGCGCGGTTTTTGTGCCGACGTTTTTGAACCCGGCCACGGGCGTGATCGCCGGCTGGCGCAGCGCTGACGGGCAGTTGCACGACTACTGGTTCACGTTCGTCAACGGCGTGGCCATCACCTACGGATTGGTGGATGCAAAGAACGCGAACGCGATCCTCGATAAGCTCCTCGCGAAGATGGCACAAGTCGGCTACACGAATTTCGATCTGGGTTTGCCCGGCAATCTCGTGCCGGTGCGCAAGGGTGATTATGTCATTCACGACAATCCGCCGGAGGTCTTCGGCGTGCCACGGCTCGAAGACGGCTCGGACGGTTTTCAGTATTACGAAAACGGCGGCGCCACGGCTTGCTACGCCTACTTCACGGTAAAGGCGCTTTACCAGGTTGGGCGCACGCAAGACGCCCGGCGCATCTTCGAGCCGATGCTGCGCAGCTTCGCGGCGGGCGACTACCAGGGTTTTTGCGACAACGGCATGTCGAAAGATTGGCGGGACTGGCGCGGCGGCTGTCACGGCTACGAGGGCTTCCTAGTGGACAGCTTCCTGCCGTTCCTCGCCGTCTTCGACGAATGGGCGGCGCGGAAATAGAAATCCCCGCTTCGGCGGCGCGTAATCGGGGCGGTCTGAAGATCACTCACGCGAAATCCAGCGCTGATGATCCGTGTCAGCGCGCCCAGACTTCAACGGCCTGGCTTTGTAGGATTGGACCAGTTCGTGCCGAAGACCGCACGCACGGCCTCCAGGTATTTCACCCCGTTCACCGTGTCGGGTTCGAGATAGCTGCCTTCGGTCCATTCGTTCCAGCAATTGATGTTGAGAATGCGCGGACCGTTAGGGTTGGCGAGCAGGCGTTGCTTGGTCAGCTCCAGCGCGGTGCGGAAATTTTCGGGTGTGTTGTCGCCGATGGTGTTGGTGAAGGGATAGCCGGAATCGTCGAGCTTGTCATTCTGGTCGCAGCGCGGGCTGGGGTCCCAGCCCATGGTGACGTTCGGAAAATAGGGCACGTTGAACATGCTTTTGGTTTTGTCCCAGTAGGCGAAGTAGCGGTCGCGAACATAGTCGTAGTCGGTCTGCTGTTTGGGCAGGTCGACGTGGTGAACCCACACATACGAGGTGACCGAGTCAAAGCCGAGGTCGCCCACAAGCTTGGCGGAATCCACCGGCACTTTTTCCACGGGTAGAACGGGTTGCCCCCAAGCCACGGCGTTCAGATGGAGACCCGGCAGGCCGGCGGCTCTCACTTTCGCGCGGAATTTGTCCAGCCCCGCGCGGGTCGCCTCCACCGAACCGAAGTTCGCCAGCAGCTTGGTCAGGTCGTAAAACGAGAAGTAGGGTTTACCGTCAATTTTCCAGTAGGAAGGGTGTGAAAAATAATCCTTAATGACGTGGTCGCAGATTTTCTCGAAGCTCGCCGGGCTTACTTTACCGGGATACAACACCGTCCGTGGCGCGCCTTTAGTGTAGGGAAACAAATTCTCTTGCCAGTCATGATTGGCCCACATGAAGGCGAATTTGATCCGGTGGTTGTTGGTCGCCTTGAGGAATCCCTCGTCAATGGGGCGATCCAAGAACGGGCCATCATCATAATAATACCAGTCGAAGATGAAGGCATCAATGCCGTGGTCGGCGGCGGCGGCAATCTTTTGGGCCATGACTTTCGGATCTGACTCGTCGGTGTAACCCCAAAGCGGGACTTTGGGTTGTTGATGGCCGGGGAAACGGGGCTTGGCGGCTTTGATGAGTTCCCATTCGCTCCAGCCTTTGCCCTTCGTTTTCTCATTGCGCGGATCATTGGGGTGGTATTGGCCAAAGTAGTAGCTGGCAACAGTGATGTCGTCGGCTGACGCCGCGGCCTGCAAGTGAGTTGCGCCCAGGCTGAATGCGACACCGAGCGCGATGCACAATGGAATCATCAAAGCTTTTTTCATGACGACCTCATTGATACAAATGCAACCCGCGTTCGGCAACTTGGAACAATGAAAACGAACTGACGGACAAATCGGATCAACGGACCTGCCGCAACACAAACGGTTCAAACAATCCGTAGCCGACGGTGGAGTACGCTTCGCCCGGCGGCGGGCCAGGGTTCGGTCCAACGTGAAACGCGCTGGGCCAAGCAGCGCCGAGCCCCGGGTTTCCATGATGCGGCCCAAGTGTGTTTTTCAACGTGCCGATGACGGTGACTTCGAGGTTGTTTTCGCCGCGTTTGATGCGTTTGGTCACGTCGCACTCCCACGGCGGCGCGTCAATGTAGCCAACCAGCTTGCCGTTCACGGAAACTTTCGCCACGCTGCCCAGCCACTGCGGCAGGGTGACGAGATATTTGCCCTCCGGTTTCCCAAGGTTGAAGTTTTGGCGGTAGGCGACGCCCGCGCTGTAGAAGGGATGACCTTGTTCCTTCCAACTGCCCAATGCGAGCGGCTTGTCCGCCTTAATGACGAAGCCATGCTCGACGGGCTGGAGGGTGAAATCGCCGAGCAGGTAGGCGGGTTCGAGTTCGTGGTAGATCGTGAACGGCGATGCTTTGATGGTGACGACGTTTTCGCCGGCGTGCGCCACTGTTGCCAGAGGAATTTTTCCGAACGCTTTATCCAACCACCAGTCGCCGGGACGGGCCTTCACAGATTGACCGTTGCAGGTGATCGTGTAGAGGTCCGGGCGCTCGATCACGATGGCGAGATTCTTCGGCACGGCGCCTTCGACAGTGAACTTGTAACTGGCGGTAAAACCACTGTCGGGCGCAAACTTCTTCGTGATCAACTCATCCTTGAATTGCACGGCGCTGTCCCACGGATTGCGCGGCATCCCGTTTTTCTGAAACGCGAACTGCCCCGCACCATAGAAATAGATATTCGTCTTCGTCTCCCCACCGGCGGTGATGTCCACGTAGTCGAGCGTGAGGACGTTGGGTTCGAGGCGGCGAACCGTCGGTGGGCCGTTGGGCGATAACACTTTGGCGACTTCGCTCACGACCGGAGCGGGTTTGCATCCTTTCTCCGAGAGGAAAAGTAGCAAGCTTCCTGACGGCGGCAGATTGAAGCTCGCACTGATGCCGGATGCCGAGGTGCTGAACGAATACGGCTGAGCCTTGCCCGTGTAAGTGTCCCACTTTTCGATCCCCTTTAGCGTGGAGGCGATCCCGCCGGACGACGGCGACTCGATGCTGGTGTTCACGAGGAAAAGAATCTGACCGCCCGCAACCTGACGGCGCATGTGGAAGAGGATGCCACGGTCGTCCGCTGCCCGTTGAATCTGGAATTCAGCATTTCTGTTCCATTGACCCAGCACGGAGACGGCTTCTTCAACCTTCGCCGTGACCCAACCCGGTTCGTTCACGCCTTTCTCCACGCGCGATGACGGACTGCCGTTCAGCCGCGACGGGGCGTCACCGAAGCAAACGACCTTGCCGCCCGCGCCGAGGAATTGTTCCCCGAGATCGGCGACGCGCGAGTCAAGATTCTCGGTGTGTGGCGGCAGGACCACCACGTCGTAATCGCGCTTGCCGACGCGGAACTGCCGGTCCGCCACCGAGCCATGCCGCACGATCACGTCTTCGCAGCCGAGGTCGTATTCGATCTGCGCGGCGTCGAGAGCTTGCAAGAGTTTGAAGAACGAATCCCCGAGTTCTTTCAGCTTCGATTCCTTGCCTTGATACATCCACGCGGTGGTCGTGGGTTCGAGCACTAGGATGCGGTTGATTTGCTCCCCTTGCGAAAGCGCGGCGGAAAGGCGCGCGAAGTATTCTGCGGAAACGTGGTAGGCGTCCCACCACGGCTCGTGATACGAGAAGGATTGCGGGTGGTCGCGTTTCCGCGCACCGCGGATCGTGACGTAGTCGAGGTGCTGGTTGAGCGTGTTGACGCCGAGCACGCTGAGCCAGTCGCCGATGCGTTTCATGTCTTCAAAGCGCAAGTCCCAGCCGCCCGCGCCGTAAATTTCGCAAAGTGTGCGCTTCAGGCCGAGTTGATTGGCGACGCTGGCGAGTTCCCGGGGCATGCGCAGGTTGCCGAACTGCGCGTGCGTGTCTTCGCGAAACTGGTTCATCAGGCAGTCAATGGCCGGGCGTTGATGCCAGGCGTACATCGCCATGTTGTCCGGCACGCCGACGCAGTGCGGCCAGTCGTGATCCCAGTAGTGGCCGGTCCATTCGAGGTGGTTGGTCTCGCAGTAATCGTGATACGGCTTCGACCAGTGTTCGATGAACTGCTCGTTGAGCACTTGAAAATAATTGTGGCGAACTTTTCGCCAGTCACCGACCTCGCGCTTGAGACTGGGCAGATGGTCGAGCAGGTTGTAGCCCCAGCGTTTCTGAAATTCCTGAACGAGAATTTCGCTCCACGGCAGGTCGCCGGCGGAGTGAATGTTCGGCTCATCGGTGAACACACCGGGTACGCGCTTGCCGAATTGGTCGCCGATGTTTCGGCGATACGGCTCCATCGTGACTTCGAGAAACTTCTCGGTGACGCCGGGCGAAAGCAGATTCACGTAGCAACGATCGCCGTGCCAGGGCGAGTTGCCGGCGCGGACTTCCGATGCGAGCAGATAGGTTGCCTCTGGCAGGGTCTCCCCGGCTTTCACCTTCGCCGTGACGTTTTCAAATTTGTCGTCTGCGAGACGGTAAACGCCGAGGAGGTTGGTGTCCCACTGGGGTGGCGATGTTTTCTCGGACAGCTTCAATCCTCGCCCGCGCGACTCAGGCATCAGTTCCGGCACCCAGCCGCCTGCGAAGCCGGAGGGATATGAGTTCTCGTCGTAAATCCAGACGTTCATGTCGAGCCGCTTGGCTTCGTCCAGCGCGACTTTCCAGAGATGAAACCACGCCTCTGACAAATAGGGCGTCATGAGGCCCGGTCGCGGATGCACCCAGACCTGTTTCACTTTCTGCTTCGCGAGATCGCGCAGCGTGGAGCGGATTTGTTCGTCGGTGAGTAGGTCGTTCCAGACCCAGAGCGGGCCGGTGCTGTATTCGCGCGGTGGATTCTTGAAGAGCTTCCTGACCTGCGAGGAGTCCACGGCGCGGACGGTCGTAACCAGCGCGATGAATGTGAAGGTGATGAACAGGCAAATGGTTGGATGAAAGCGGCGGAGCGAATTCATGCGAACACGATGAACCAAACCTTGCAACAACCAAAGACCAAAATGCCGGCGAAATACCGACCGAGCTGACCCAGGACGAATGCTACCGTTTCGGCACGATGGCCGCGTGTGGATGTCTCGGCGGCCGTTTGAAAACCCCCGGTTGACGACCCGCGGCTGATTGCTGTTCCAAACTTGACGCAGCTCTCTGCCAAAATACACTCGCGACTTATGAAACCATTCAATAACGATTCCGTCTCCTCTCCCGCTGATGCTACATTGCAGCGATTCGGCAGCAATTCCGTCACGCGCCGCTCGTTTTTGCAACTCGTGGGAGCTGGCGCCGCCGCTGTGGGACTGCACCAGCCTGCGCAGGCCGGGGAGAAAGTGATTCAGGGATTTGAAAAAGCGCCTGTTGATCCAGACGCACACAAGAGCTGGAAGCCCGTTTCCGACCGCAAGATTCGGGTGGGCATCGTCGGTTACGGCGTCTGTAAGTTTGGGGCGGCGTTCGGCTTTCAGGATCACCCCAACGTGGAAGTGGTCGCGGTGAGCGATTTGATCACTGACCGTTGCGCCGGTCTGGCCAAAGCCTGTCGGTGCGAAAAAACCTACCCCTCGCTCGAGGAACTCGTGAAGGACGACAGGATCGAGGCTGTGTTCGTGGCGACCGACGCGCCGCGGCACCCGAAGCACTGCATCGAAGTGCTCAAGCACGGCAAGCATGTGGCCTCGGCCGTGCCGGCGGCGTTCGGCTCGCTCGAAGAAGCCGACCAGTTGTTCAAGGCCGTGAAGTCCAGCGGTCTGAAGTACATGATGTTCGAGACGTCCTACTTCCACGAAGATCTCTACGCCATGCGGCAAATCTACGCTGCCGGCGGGTTGGGCAAGCTTGTTTATTCCGAAGGGGAGTACTATCACTACATGGAACAGCCGATTGATTCTTACCAAGGCTGGCGCATTGGCCTGCCGCCGCAATGGTATCCGACCCATTCAAATGCTTATTACGTGGGCGCGACCGGCGGCAGCTTCACCGAGGTTTCCTGCCTGGGCATGCCCAGCGTGGTGTCGCACCTTCAGCCGGAGAATAATCGCTACAAAAATCCTTTCGGCACGGAGATCGCCCTGTTCCGCACCAGTGAAGGCGGCATGTCGCGGATGGCCGTCAGTTGGGACACGCCCGGTGACGGTGGTGAGAAGGGGCGTATTCGTGGGCAGAGAGGTTCTTTCTATGGTAAGTACGAGGGGTTGGAAAAAAATCTTCCTGCAATGAAGCGTCCGCCGCTTCCTCCCACGGTGGATCCCGGTGGCCACGGCGGCTCGCACGGCTTCCTCATGAATGAGTTCGTCACCGCCATCCTAGAAAACCGCAAGCCGCTCGTGGACGTCGCCCAAGCCCTGAACATGACCGTCGCCGGCATCGTCGCCCACCAGTCGGCTTTGAAGGGCGGAGAACTCTTGAAGATACCACAATACAAACTTTAGCTTCGGCGGTTGGCGGCCAGAATTCCGCCCAACTGAGGACGGACGGCGACGCAACCTACCAATTCAGGCGCAAGCTTTCCGGGCTTGCGCCTCTTGCTTTTAGCGTCCGAAGGCTCAGAGCGTCGTGACGCTTCGCGAGTCGCACGCCAGCTTCGTCGGTCATCAACGGGCAGTGAAAGAATTTCGGCGGTTCGACGCCGAGTGCGCGGTAGAGCAACAATTGGCGCGCGGTGGACTTGAGCAAATCCGCGCCTCTCACAACCTCAGTGATTTGCATCGCCGCGTCGTCCACCGTGACCGAAAGTTGATAGGCCGGAACGTCATCGTGCCGCCACACGACGAAATCGCCAAAGTCTTTTCCGGCCACGAATTGCTGCGCTTCGAAGTTTCCATCCACGAACGAAATCGTTTCACCGTCGGGCACGCGGAAACGCCAATTCGGCTGGCGTGGCGCGTGACGTGTGGCGTGTGACGCGGCAGCGCACAGGCTTTTCACGCCACTCGTCGCTCGCCACTTGTCACTCTTTGGTCGGCAAGTTCCGGGGTAGATCGGCTCGTCGTCATCAGTCGCGTGCGGCGCCCGCGCTGCGGTGGCGATGTCCTTCCGTGAACAGGTGCAGGGATAGATGAAACCTCCAGAGCGAAGTTTCTCCAACGCGGCGACGTAAACATCCCGTCGCTCGCTTTGCGAATACGGGCCGAATGGTCCGCCGCAATCCGGCCCTTCCTGCCATTCAAAGCCAAACCACTTCAGGTCCTCCATCATGGCCCCGACGAATTCCAGCTTGAAGCGCATCGCATCCAAGTCCTCGTTGCGCAGCACCAGCACGCCGCCGGCAGCGCACGCCCGCTCTTGCGCGACCCAGAAAGTCCGCGCGTGGCCGAGGTGCAAATAACCCGTGGGCGAGGGTGCAAGACGACCCCGGTATTTCCAATCTCGAATTGCGGGTTTCGGATTCAAATCAATTCATCAGGATGGTCACGCAACCAATTACTGAACGCAGGGAGTTGAAACGGCAGGATGCTCTGCACCTTGGCGCAATTTAATGATGCGTCACGCGGGCGTGGTGGGCTGGGGTAGTCCTTGGCCAACGCTGGTTCGAATCGCGGATTGAACTGCGGCCAGCGCGCCGCGAGAAGCTTCCCGATTTCGTAGCGCGACAACCGTTCGCTGCCGGCCACGTGGAAAATTCCGGCCTGCTTCTGGTTGACTAGTTCCCAAACGACGCGCGCGGTAACGGCCGCCGGAATCGGGCAACGAAATTCATCGGTGAAAAGCCGTAGCGTCTCGCCGCGCTGCCACGCCAGGCGCATCTGTTCATTGAACGCCCGGTCGCCGGTGATCGAAACGCCAGCGTTGAGGGCGGCACGAAGCACCGTGTGGCGCGGGTTGGCCAGCACGAATTTTTCCGCCGCGACTTTAGTTTGGGCATAAACGCTCAGTGGGTTTGGCGTTGCCGATTCATCGTAGTTGCCGGGGAGTCCATCGAACACCAGATCGGACGAGAAAAACACGAACGGAATCTCCGCAGCGAGTCTGGCGAGATGGGTGGTAGCGTCTGTGTTGATTCGCCACGCCAGATCGGGGTTGGCCTGTGCGTCCGGACTGCGGCTAACCGCGGCGCAGTGGATGACGAGTTGTGGTCGTTGCTCTTGAAACACGCGCCGCACGGCGTCGAAATCGAGCAGGTCGAGTTCTGTGCGTTTCAAGCCCCGCACGCGCCAGTCGGGCGCGAATTGCGGCGCCAGTTGGACGAGATAATTCCCGATGAGTCCGGCAGCGCCGGTGATCCAAGCCGGAGGTCTGGAGGTCGTGTCAGTCAATCAACCGTTTTGTCAGCCCACCGTAGGCGTCAATCCGCCGGTCGCGCAGGAACGGCCAATGCGTCCGGGTGGCGTCCACCTGCGCAAGATCAACCGGCACGATGAGAATTTCTTCCCGGTTGGCCGTGGCTTTGGCAAGGATTTCGCCTGATGTGCCAGCGACAAAACTTTGGCCCCAGAATTCGATGCCGTCGCCGCCCACCGGGCGTTCGTGGCCGATACGGTTGGCCACGGCCACGTAACAACCGTTGGCCACCGCGTGGCTGCGTTGGATAAGTTCCCAAGCGCCATGCTGGTTCACGCCGTGGGATTTTTTTTCGCCCGGATGCCAGCCAATGGCTGTGGGATAGAAAAGAATCTGCGCGCCTTGCATGGCCGTAAGCCGCGCGGCTTCGGGATACCATTGGTCCCAGCAAATCAGCACGCCAATCTTGCCGAACCTTGTTTTCCAGGCGCGGAAGCCAAGGTCGCCGGGTGTGAAATAAAATTTCTCGTAGTAAAGCGGGTCGTCCGGAATGTGCATCTTCCGGTAAGCGCCGAGCAGCGATCCGTCCGTGTCAATGATCGCGGCGGTATTGTGGTAAACGCCGGCGGCGCGGCGTTCAAAGAGTGACGCGATAACGACGATCCGGTGTTTGCGGGCGAGTTTTTGAAAAGCGTCCGTGCTCGGTCCAGGGATTGGCTCGGCGAGTTTGAAGTTTTCGTGGTCCTCACTCTGGCAAAAATACTGCGAACGAAATAACTCCTGCGTGCAGATGATTTGCGCACCTTGCCGGGCGGCCCGTCCGGCTAGCACTAGAGTTTTGCTCAGGTTGACTTTCGGGTCAGGCGAGCAAGCGGTTTGCAGCAGCCCAAGTTTGACGACCTGGCCGGACGAGGAGCGCTTCATGTCAGCTATGTCTTGGCGGCGACCCGGGCGGTATGTTCGAGTAATTCCGTGCTGCCACGGGCCGAAGTGGCCGCCGCAGGCGGAATCATCTGGCCAAACAACTCACGGATAAACTTGCCCAGCGTCTCATTCGTTGGACCGTAGCCACTGTGGTAGATGTAGTATTCCAATGCGGTCATCAACTCGTCGGCAGTGCCGTAACGTTTCGCCAGATCGCGCGTCAGGCAGCGTTGGAGGATTTCATTCAGCGGATCATCAATCCGCTCGTCCAAGGTGCGGAAGTCGGGAATGGGCTGCTTCATGATCCGCTGGCGCGATTCCTCGGCGGTGGGCCCTTTGAAAATATTTTTGCCGAGGAGCAAATGCGCGAGCACGACGCCGACTGAAAAAATGTCCGAGCGCTTGTCGGTGATTTGAAAGTCTGCCTGCTCCGGGCTCATGTAATCGGCTTTGCCGGCGACGATTTCGCCTTCCTGGTCAATCAGGAAGCCCCGCGCCTTGGCGATGCCGAAATCGGTCAGCTTCACATCCCCCTCGAAGGCGATCATGATGTTTTTGAGGCTCACGTCGCGGTGGACGATACCCAGCGGTCTGCCGTCCTTGTCCGTCTTGGCATGCGCGTAGGCCAGCCCGCGCGCCACGCGGCTGGTGATGAAAACTGCGAGTTCTCGTGGCAAAACGTGGCGCTTGTCGCTTAATTGCTGGGCGAATTGTTCGAGGTTCACACCACGAATCAACTCCATACAGATGAAGTAAACGCCGTTGGCTTCGCCCAGGTGGTAGGTCTGGACAATGTTGGTGTGGATGAGGTCGGCGACGAGCTTGGCCTCGCCGATGAAGTTGTCAATGAAGGTTTTCTGGCTGGCGTAGTTGGGGCGGACGACCTTGATGGCGACGCGCTTGACGAAGTCGCGGGTGCCGAGTTGCTCAGCCTCATAGACGACGCCCATGCCGCCTTCGAAAATCTTGCGAACGATTTCGTAGCGAAATTCGTTCTGAATGGTAAAGAGGGCCACGGCGCGATGTTGGGAAAAAGCCGGGTCAAGTCAAGCCCCCCGTTATTGGCGCGGTGCTGAAAGCGTGATTTTTATTGGAAATATTTGTAATTTTTCCTTGCACGCCTTGCGCGAAAGTCTTTAATTCAAACCAAGTCGCATGACTTTTAACGAGTCGCAAACGTAAACACACAACCAAAAAACAACGGAAACATATTATGGCAAACGCAATGTCCAAATCCCAAGTCGCCGCAGCGATTGCTGAGAAGGCGGGCCTCAAGAAGAAACAGGCAGTCGAAATCCTCGAGCACATCGCCGACCTGGCCTACAAGAACGCGAAGAACACCTTCACGCTCCCGGGCCTCGGCAAGCTCGTCCTGGTCAACCGCAAAGCGCGCATCGGCCGCAATCCGGCCACCGGCGAACAGATCCAGATTGCCGCCAAGCGCGTCGTCAAGTTCCGCGTCGCCAAGGCCGCCAAGGACGCAATCCTCGGCGCGAAGTAATTCCCGGCTCATTTCAAGGGCGCTTTGAGTTTCTCAGAGCGCTCTTTTTGTTTTTCCACTTCGCTCGCCGAATTCTACTGTAAGATCAGGTTTGCAAGGCAAATGAGATGAAAATTGCCGTTGTCGGTTGCGGGGCCGTGGGAAGTTATTACGGCGCGATGCTCTGTCGCGAAGGGCAGGAAGTCCATTTCCTGCTCCGAAGCGATTACGACACAGTCCGGCGCAATGGCGTGTCGGTTCGGAGTCCGGCTGGTGATTTCACGGTGCGTCCATACGCCGCGAAAGCCCCGGAGGAAATCGGCGTGAGCGACCTCGTACTAATCGGACTCAAGACTACAGCTAACGATCAGTTCCCGAAGTTGCTGCCGCCGTTGGTTGGGCCACAGACGGCGGTGATCACACTTCAAAACGGTTTGGGCAACGAAGAACAGTTGGCGAAACTCTTTCCGGCGGAACAAATCCTGGGCGGGCTATGCTTCGTTTGTCTGAACCGGAACGGGCCGGGCGTCATCCAGCATCTCGCTCACGGGCTGGTGATGCTCGGCGAATTTAAGCGCCAGGCCGGAATGCGCACGCACGAGCTTGTAACCTTGTTCCAACGTGCTGGCGTCCCGTGCAAAGTCACCGACAACCTGGCGCGGGCACATTGGGAAAAACTGGTCTGGAACATTCCGTTCAATGGCCTCGGTGTTGCCGGCGCCGCTGGTTACGAGGCGCTCGTCAATCAACCACCAACCACCAACCGTCAACTCTCCGGCTGTCTGACCACCGACAAACTGTTGAACGATCCGCGTTGGGAAAAACTTGTGCGCGAATTGATGCGCGAAGTAATTTCCATCGCCCGCGCCCTTGGGCTGGAAATTCCTGATGAACTCGCCGAAGAGCAAATCGCCCGCACGCGCACGATGGGCGCGTACAAGGCGTCCACGCTGCTGGATTTCGAGTGTGGCCGGCCGATTGAGTTGGAGAGTTTATTTTTGTCGCCCTTGCGCGAAGCGAGTCGTGTTGGCGTGGCTGCGCCGCGGCTGACGGCGTTATGTGAAATTCTGATGTGTTTGGAACACCTTGATCAGCGCTGACTGCACGTTATGAGGTTTTCAGTAATGCCACTTCGCTGTGTTTGAGCCAGCCACTGCGGCGGTTGTCGTCGGTCACCTGCAGCCAGTCATCTTTGCGGTCGAGCACGCGCAACTCGGCACCGTCGTGGGCCGTGAACGCGCTGGGCGATTCGTCGAGCGGCCCGTTGCGCACGGTCACTTCGCGCGCAGTGACGATGGCGGATTCCGTGCCGACGCGATTGGTGAGCGCCAACCCAAGACAAGCCCCGAAAATCACCATGGCCACGCCGCTGGCGGCGGAGAGGTTGCGTAACGATTGTGCGAGCCTTGGCCGCAGTTGGATGGCCGCGAGCGAAACGCATGTCAGCCAAAGTGAACCTGCGGCCAACGCCGTCCATTCGTTCAGGCTCAAGCTGGCGAGCCAGCGTTCCACGCGGCCCGCGCGGCGCGTGGGTCCTTGCACCTGGTTGCGGGCGAATTGCAGGTTGGCCCGCACGTCCGGGTCACGCGGTGCGAGTTGCTCCGCCTCGCGGTATGCCACGAGCGCACGGCCAATCTGAGCGGATTTGAACAGCGCATTGCCAAGGTTGAAATACAGCGCGGGCGAGGCGACACCGCTTTTGCGGATGGTTTCATACGCGACGACGGCTTCCGCGAATCTGCCCTGCTCGTAAAGCTTATTGGCGGTATCGAACTGCGCTGCCATGTCGCCGGTGGTCGGAGGAGTTGCGAAACCGTCGCCGGCTGCGAGCGAGATCAGCAAAACAAGTAAGGCATGGAAAGATGACCTCATGATTTTATCCGTTGAAGCTCGTGCAGCGCGGTTTCGAGCTTGGGGACGATAGCCGCCAGTTCCTGCTCCGAGCCCACAGGCGCGTAACGCGCAAGGTTGGCGGCCTGAAACAATTCGTGCAGCGCGGTCAGCGCGCCGTCCGGCAAACTGCGCGGCCGCAATTTTTCATCCACCACCGCCTCAGTGATGGCCGACGCCGGACAATCGAGCCGCTCGCCAATCTGTTCCCGCAACAAGCGAACGAGCGTGGCGAAAAAGGCGTCGGAATTCCTGTCTGTCGCGTGCCGACGCAATTCCTCCAAGCCGGCGCGGATGACCTGGGCGACCTGCCGCTGGCGGCGGAGCCTGGGATTGTTGGCGAGTGACTCCGCGCGTTTGCGCCAGCCGAGCGCCGCGAGCAACGCCAGCACGGGCGCACCTTGCACCGCCACGAACCACGGTCGCAGCGCCAGCGGCGGGCCGATTTGCGCCAGTGTTCCGGGCCGGGGTTTGATGTGGACGATGTCCTGCGCGGGGGGCGGTTCATTAGCAGCGGAATTTTTCACCGCGGCAACGACGGGCGCGGGCGCCGCACCACCGGGACGCACGGTCAACGCTACCGGCGGTTGGGTCAACGTGCGATACGTTTTCGCGTCGGGATCGAAAAAAGAAAATGAGAGCGCCGGCAGTTCGTGGATGTCCGTGCTTTGCGGCGTGACGATTTGCTCGAAGGTTTTTGTGCCTTGCAGGCCGAGCTGGTCGGCAAGCTCGAGGTTGACCGTGGGTGGGTAGGCCTTGAAGTCCTTCCATGCGGTCTGTTTCGGCAAAGCGAGAGCATCAAGCGCGCCGTGACCGGAGATTTGCACGCGAATGGTGATGGGGTCGCCCGTGGCGACGTTGGTCGGGCCGACAGAGACATTCATCGTGTAGCTGCCGACGGCGCCATTGAAAACGGGCGGGGCGTTCCCGGTTGGCAGCGGGAGCGATTGGGCGGTTTCAGTCTCCGTCGCGAGCGTCAGCTTTCTTTGCTCGGTTCCACCAAACATGCCGCGAATGCCGAATTGCTCGAAGAACGGATCGTGCCGACGGTTATTGGAAGGAAGTTCGACGACCACGCTGGCGGTGATTGGGCCGATGCTCAACGGTCCAGTCTTGATCGCCGAAAGAGCGATCTGAATCGGGACGAGGGTGTAGATGCCGTTGCCAATCTGCACGCGGCGCTGTTGTCCTTGCACATTCTTGCCCACGGTAAAGCCTTCCGTCGGCATCGCTGTGAACTGAAAGTTTCCAAAATTCTGCACCGCGTCGCGGAAGTAGATTTGCAACTCTGCCGCGATGGGTTCGCCAAGGTAAACTTCCTTCTTTGGCAGAACGATTCTCATGAACGCGATCGGCGATCCGGATTTGACGGCTTCGGCCGGAGGCGCGTTGGGTTTGAGCACTTTCAACTGCAACGGCAGCGTGCTGAGTTTCTGGCCGTTCACGGTCGCGGTGAGGGCGGGAATCGTAAAGTCGCCGTCTTGACGCGGCGTGACCTGAAAATTGTGAGTGACGGTCGAACTGGTCTGCCCGTTCACGAAACTAAACTGGCTCGACGGGCCAATGTAGGTGATTTGCAGGTTCGCGATCGCCGGCGGCGTGGGCACGTCGTTGGGCGAAGCGCCGTCGAACGTGAGCGTCAGCGACACACTTTCGCCCAGCGTGATGGTGTCGCGATCGAGCGACGCGGTAAACTTCGCGGCGAGGACGGTTTCGGCTGGCAGCAGGGCAAAGACGCAAAGCACCGCCATCGGCAGGAAAAAATTCCCGCGGTGGCGCGGACTGGAGGTTGGTTGCCATTGACGGCTCTGCATCATGTTTTCGCTTCAGCGCCGCATCTTTTGCGGACGTTATATGGACAAATACAGCGCGGAATTGTTCGGAGGATTTTGTGGTTGAAGTTCCGCCCTCAGGCGGCCCACCGCGTCCCGCCCCGACCGGCTGAAGGCGGAACGCCAAACGATATTTTGATTCATGGATGAATTTCAACCGTGTCGCCCGGTTCGAGCGGCAAGTCCTCGCCCCGCAACAAGATTTTCGGGTCAACGGGAATCCGCCCGCTCTGCCGTATGACCACAATGGTTTTGGGATCGCGCGCGTCCGCATATTCCGCCGCCGCGATGGCTTGGGCCAGCGTCAGGCCGTCGGCCCAGATGATTTCCGGCTGACGCACCGGGCCGAGGAATCGAATGTTAACACGCCGCGCCTCCGCAGCTTGGGCAAACCCCTGTCGTTGTCCTGCGGCCAACGCCTCGCGCGCCTGTTTGTTCGCCTTCGCCTGGGTCATGCACCCGGCCAACACCAGCGCCAGTAACAAAGACACCCTCGTCAACGCCTTCATCGTCGTTCAACAACTCGTTGGAACTTCCTGTAACACCTCAACGCAATGCGGAATCGCGCCGACCGCGACGCCAGATATTCGATCACGTCGAATTACCGGCTTGGCGGAAACGTCCATCATGCTGGCCTCGCCACGCGTGTTGGGGTGGTTGAGTTGTTTCATCGGTTTACGTTTGCTTTACGCCCGTGGTCTTTACATCGTCAATCCACTCGCGCACCACGGAGCGCATCTGTTCGGCGGCGTTCAGCTTCGGCTTCACAAATTTCGGCGTGAACCACGGAAACGTGCCGATCAAATCATTCGTTACGAGGATTTGACCATCACAACCCATCCCCGAACCAATGCCGATGGTCGGAATCGAAATCTTTTCGGTCAGTTCCCTGGCCACCGGCGGCGTCACGATCTCCAGTACGAGCGCGAAAGCGCCCGCGTCCGCAAGCGCCTGCGCATCGGCCAGCAAGGCCTTCCGCTCGGATTCGGTC
>Ga0315268_10000526_pt1 | contig 44543 bp, 40 predicted proteins | sample C1_top_MG_FD_204535 | JGI IMG/M metagenome (GOLD analysis project Ga0315268, IMG submission 204535) | Sediment microbial communities from Yellowstone Lake, YNP, Wyoming, USA - C1_top | ecosystem: Environmental > Aquatic > Freshwater > Lake > Sediment | place: USA: Wyoming | collected 2017-08-01 | reverse complement strand
CTACCTGGCGGAATTTTGTTACCGTTTTAACCGCCGCTTTTGGGAACCCCAAATGTTTAACCGGATGCTTCATGCTTGCCTCAATTCAACTACCATCACATTCTCGGAGCTAAGGACATAAGCGTTATAATTATTTAACTTCTTTGTAGGGGCGGGGTTCCCCCGCCCGCCATTTGTCCGGAGAAATTACCCGGGCGGGGGGACCCCGCCCCTACCTGTTTGACGGCAGAGAAATTAGGGGAATCACCCGTTGAAAGAGACGTCTTCTCCCCGTAAGTGTCTTAATTTATTGATTTGCAGCCTAATATTTTTGGGGGCCTGCTCCGGCGACAAGAAGCCCCCGCCTCCGCCCCCCGTGCCGGTGGTGGTGGCGCCGGTGGTTAAGAAGGACGTGCCGGTGCAGTTCAAGAACATCGGCAACGTGGAGGCTTACGCCACCGTGGCCATCAAGGCCCGGGTGGGCGGGGAAATCAAGAAGGTCAATTTCCGGGAAGGCCAGGACGTGAAGGCCGGGGACCTCCTCTTCGTCATTGACCCCCGGCCCCTGGAGGCGGCCTTGCGGCAGGCCCAGGCCAACCTGGTTCGGGACACAGCCCTGGCCAACAAAGCCGAGTCCGACGCCCGGCGGTATGCCGAGCTCATCAAGAAGGAATTCGTCAGCCAGCAGGAGTTCGAGCAGGCCCGGGCCACGGCGGAGTCTCTCCAGGCCACGGTAAAGGCCGACGAAGTGGCGGTGGAAAACGCCAAATTGCAGCTCTCCTACTGCTTCATCACCGCGCCCATCAGCGGCCGCACCGGCAACCTCAAGGCCGACCTGGGCAACCTCATCAAGGCCGACGCGGACACCTCCATGGTGGTCATCAACCAGATTCAGCCCATCTACGTGAGTTTCGCGGTGCCGGAGCAGCTCCTGCCGGACATCAAGAAATACATGGCCGTAGAGAAGGTCCCGGTCAGGGCCGTCATCCCCAAGGACGACCGGCAGCAGCAGGTGGAGGAGGGCATCCTCACTTTTGTCAACAACACCGTGGACACCGCCACGGGCACCATCCTCTGCAAGGCTACCTATGAGAACCGGGAAAAGCACCTGTGGCCGGGACTCTTCGTCAACGTGGTGGTCGACTTCACCACCGAGAAAGGCGCGGTGGTGGTGCCGTCCCAGGCCCTGCAGACGGGGCAGCAGGGGCAGTTCGTCTTTGTGGTCAAGCCTGACCTCACCGCGGAGGCCCGGCCCGTGGAAGCGGGGCGCACCTTCAACGGCGAGGTGGTGGTGAAAAAGGGCCTGGAGGCCGGGGAGCAGGTGGTGACGGATGGCCAGCTCCGCCTGGTGCCCGGCGCCAAGGTGGAGGTGAAGCAGCCGGAAGCCGGGGCCAAGGCTTCATGAGGAGTGGTTTTTGTTTGTCATTCTGAGGGAGCGGAGCGACCGAAGAATCTAGATCCTTCACTCCGTTCAGGATGACAATAAAGACAGTCCTTTTGAAATGGTTTCCAAGAACAATTATTCCCTCCCCCTTGAGGGGGGAAAATGAGCAGCAAATAAAGCCTGATTCTGAATGATCACCTCACAGCATCAGGCCTGCAATTTATGAGCATCTCCGAAGTCTTTATCCGCCGGCCGGTGATGACCACCCTGGTCATGCTGGCCATCCTGCTGTTCGGGGTCATGTCTTACCGGTATCTGCCGGTGAGCGACCTGCCCAACGTGGACTTCCCCACCATCCTGGTGAGCGCCAACCTGCCCGGGGCCTCGCCGGAGACCATGGCCTCCGCGGTGGCCACCCCCCTGGAGCGCCAGTTCACCACCATCGCCGGCCTGGACTCCATGAGCTCCACCAACGCCCTGGGGATCTCCCAGATTACCCTGCAGTTCGACCTGAGCCGCAATATTGACGCCGCGGCCCAGGACGTCCAGGCGGCCATTGCCAAGGCGGCCAAGCAACTGCCGCCGGACCTGCCCACCCCGCCCACCTACCAGAAGGTGAACCCCGCGGACCAGCCCATCCTCTACTTGGCCCTGACCTCGCCCACCCTGCCTTTGTCCACCGTGGACGAATACGGCGAGACCCTCATGGCCCAGCGCATCTCCATGGTGAACGGGGTGGCCCAGGTGATGGTGTTCGGGGCCCAGAAGTACGCGGTGCGCATCCAGGTGGACCCCAAGGCCCTGGCCTCCCGGAAGATCGGCATCGACGAAGTCTCCATGGCCATCCAGAAGTCCAACGTTAATTTGCCCACGGGCACTCTCTACGGCACCCACCAGGCCTTCATCGTCCAGGCCACGGGCCAGCTTTACGACGCGGCGGCCTACCGGCCCCTCATCGCCGCCTACCGGGGGGGCAGCCCGGTGCGCCTCCAGGACCTGGGCCGGGTCTTGGACAGCGTGGAGAATGACAAGATAGCCTCCTGGTTCAATAACACCCGGGCCATCGTCCTGGCCATCCAGCGCCAGCCTGGCACCAATACCATCGAGGTGGTGGACAACATCAAGCAGCTCCTGCCCACCCTGCGGCAGCAAATTCCCGCGTCCGTGGACATCGTCTCCCTGTACGACCGCTCCGTAAGCATCCGGGACTCGGTGAATGACGTCCAGTTCACCCTGTTCCTGGCCCTGTCCCTGGTGGTGCTGGTGATCTTCCTGTTCCTGCGCAACCTCTCCGCCACCGTCATCCCGTCCCTGGCCCTGCCCATGTCCATCGTGGGCACCTTCTCCATCATGTACCTTCTGGGCTACAGCGTGGACAACCTGTCGCTCATGGCCCTGACGTTGTCCGTGGGGTTCGTGGTGGACGACGCCATCGTGGTCCTGGAGAACATCGTCCGCCACCTGGAGATGGGGGAGAGGGGTTTCACCGCGGCCCTGAACGGCTCCCGGGAGATCGGCTTCACCATTGTCTCCATGACCCTGTCTTTGGCCGCGGTCTTCATCCCGGTGTTATTTCTGGGGGGCATCCTGGGGAGGCTGCTGCACGAATTTGCGGTGACCATCGCCGCGGCCATCCTGGTGTCGGGCTTTGTCTCCCTGAGCCTCACCCCCATGCTCTGCAGCCGGTTCTTGAGGCCCCCCGCGGAGGAGCGGCACGGCCGCCTCTATGCCGTCTCCGAACGCCTTTTTAACGGCATGTTCCAGCTCTATGACTGGAGCCTGAAAGGGGTGCTCAAGCGCCAGCGGGCCACCATGGCGGTGTCGGGCCTGCTTTTGGTGCTCACGGGTTACCTTTTCTACGTCATCCCCAAGGGCTTCCTCCCCAGCGAAGACCAGGGCAACATCTTCGTATTCACTGAAGCGGCCCAGGGAATTTCCTTCGACTCCATGGTGAGCCATCAGAAAGCCCTGGCTGCCATTGTCGCCCAAGACCCTAACGTCAGTTCCTTTTTCTCGTCCGTGGGGGCCGGCGGCCCCACCGTGGCCGGCAACCAGGGAAGAATATTCATGCGCTTGAAACCCCTGTCGCAGAGAAATTTGAGCGCGGACGAGATCATCCAGGAGCTGCGGCCCAAGATGGCCCAGGTGCCGGGCATCCAGGCCTTCCTGCAGAACCTCCCCCCCATCCGTATCGGCGGCATGCTCACCAAGAGCCTGTACCAGCTCACTTTGCAGAGCCCCGATACCCAGGAGCTTTACCGCTACGCCCCCTTACTGGAGGCCAAGATTCGGGCCCTGCCGGGGCTCCAGGACGTCACCAGCGACCTGTTGATCAAGAACCCCCAGGTGAACGTGGAGATTGACCGGGACAAGGCCGCGGCCCTGGGGGTGACGGCCCAGCAGATCGAGGACGGCCTCTACAGCGCCTACGGCTCCCGGCAGATCTCCACCATCTACGCGCCCAACAACGAATACCAGGTCATCCTGGAGCTGGAGCCCCGCTACCAGATGGACCCCGCGGCCCTGCGGCTGCTCTACATCCGCTCCTCTTCCGGCCAGCTGGTGCCCCTGGACGTGGTGGCCAAGCTCACCGGGGGAGTGGGGCCCCTCACCGTAAACCACTCGGGGCAGCTCCCGGCAGTGACCATTTCCTTCAACCTCAAGCCCGGGATGGCCCTGGGGGACGCGGTGGCCGCGGTGGACAAGCTGGCCCGGGCAACGCTGCCGCCACCGTCACCACCAGCTTCATGGGTGCGGCCCAGGCCTTCCAGGCCTCCTTGCGGGGCCTGTGGCTGCTCCTCATCATGTCCATCCTGGTCATCTACCTGATCCTGGGGATCCTTTACGAGAGCTTCATCCACCCCCTCACCATCCTCTCTGGCCTGCCCTCCGCGGGCGTGGGGGCCCTCATCACCCTGATGCTCTTCGGCCACGACCTGAACATTTACGCCTTTGTGGGGGTCATCATGCTGGTGGGCATCGTCAAGAAAAACGCCATCATGATGATTGACTTTGCCCTCGAGGCCCAGCGCACCCAAGGCAAGGAGCCACGGGAGGCCATTTACTCCGGAGCCCTGATCCGCTTCCGGCCCATCATGATGACCACCATGGCGGCGCTCATGGGCTCGCTCCCCATCGCCCTGGGGCTGGGCGCCGGGGCCGAAGCCCGGCGCCCCTTAGGGCTGGCGGTGGTGGGCGGCTTGCTGGTGTCCCAACTCCTGACCCTGTACATCACCCCCGTCTTCTACCTTTACATGGAGGCCTTCAAAGATTGGGTGCACCGGCTCTTCAAGCGCCGTCAGGAAGAGGTGGCTCTGGCTGAGGGCAGGGACCCTTAGCCGCATACCTCCGGAAGGGCAAGGGAGCGGGGCTGGCCGGCCGCGCCGGGCCGCTTAGGCCCCGAGCCTGATGAGAGATTTGCTGAAACAAATTTTTGAACCCCGGACATCCCCGTGAGATAAGCATGACTCTCATTGAGTGAGAGTGCTTATTCCGTGAAGTTCAAATTTTTAAATCGAAACCATGGGCGCCAGGGCCCGCGCCGACGTAGGGTGCAGCCCTGGAAAAATTTTCCCGGACCGCGCCTGACCCCGCCCCTTAAGCTCACCCCGTTCTCCCCTTAACCACCTGGGAAAAGGCGGGAAAATTGCCAATCACCTGACCCTGAGGGACCAACCCGGGGAGGGTTCTTGAGGCCCACGCCTCTTCTCCAAAGCCCCGGTGCGGGCCCAGCTGGCCTATATTTTGCATATTTTATCGTCTAAACAATTTACAATAATTAAAAAATTTCTCCATAATCAGGTAAGTTCCGGGGGAAAACCAGGACTCGGGCAGCATACGCCTCAGGGAGGAGCGTGCACCCCTGGATGGGTTCCGGAACTTTCTGCCAATTCCTCCCCCCACCCCTGCAAACCTTGAGAGTTATGAGGGGGCCAGGCCCCTGGAAAGGAGAGAACTCGTGAATCGTCGGGAGATGTTAACTAGAGGCGTCCGCCAGCTGACCCGGTCGCTGTCAACGGTGCTGATGGCCGGCGGGGGGCTGGCCGGACTGCTCCGGGTTAACCGGGCCGTGGCCGTCAAGGAGGAGGCTCGCAGATTTCCCAGGCGGGCCTCCCAGCCCCGGGAATTTTCTCAGGAGGACTGATGATGGCCATCACGCGTCGGGATTTTCTCAAATATTGCGGCATTTCCGCGGCGGTCCTGGGACTTTCGGGGAAGGACCTGCTCCGCCTGGAGCAGGCCCTGGCCGCGACCGGGGCGCCCACGGTGGTGTGGCTCCAGGGGTCGGCCTGCACCGGGTGCTCCGTGTCCTTTTTGAACCGCATCTCCGGCAGCGCGCCCACCACGGCCGCGGACGTGCTCATCAACGACATTAACCTGGCGTACCACCCCAACCTCATGTCCCTGGCGGGCCAGGCCGCGGCGGAGCAGGCCGAGGCGGCTTACAATGCCGGCGGCTACATCCTGGCGGTGGAAGGCGGCGTCCCCACGGCCTTCGGCGGCGCCGCCTGCTGGGCCTGGAATTACAACGGCGTGGACGTGACTTTTCAGCAGGCGGTCAAGGACCTGGCCTCCCGGGCCAGCTATGTTCTCGCCATCGGCACCTGCGCCTCTTTCGGCGGCATCCCCGCGGCCGGTCCCAACCCCGCCGGGATTCAAGCGGTGAGCCAGGCCACCGGCCTGACCCCCCCCAACCTTGTCAACATCGCCGGCTGCCCCACGCACCCGGACTGGATCACCTGGGTAGTGGTGCAGCTCCTCTCGGGCAACCCCCCCGGCAGCACCGGCTTCCCCCTGGACAGCCATTACCGGCCCACCCAGTTCTTTTCCCAGACGGTGCACAGCCAGTGCCCGCGGTTGGACAATCCCCAGGCCATCACCTTCGGGGTGGACAACACCTGCTTGATTTACCTGGGCTGCCAGGGTCCGGTGACCTACTGCAGTTGCCCGGCCCAGCTCTGGAACAATAGGCAAAACTGGTGCATCGACGCCAACGCTCGCTGTCTGGGCTGCACTGAACCCGCCTTTCCCTTTGCCCAGCTCTTTAGTTATGTGGGTGGAGGAAACGAGGAACATTCCGCGTCATATATTAGAGCGCATCAATACCATTGTAACCAATGCCATTCGGGGCAAACCGTGGGCGGCGGCGATTAACTGAGAGTCCGGCCAGCCCCGAAAAGGAGGCGATTCCGCGATGGCAGCCACTTCCATTGTTCTCGACCCGGTCACCCGCTTGGAAGGCCACCTCAAGATCACGGTGCAGGTGGACACGGTGGGCGGCGTCCAGCAGGTGACGGATGCCTGGACCACCGGCACCCTGTTTCGAGGGTTTGAGCTCATCCTGGTGGGCCGCCCCCCGGAGGATGCGGAGCACCTGACCCAGCGCATCTGCGGGGTTTGTCCCGTGTCCCACGGTTTGGCTGCGGTGAAGGCCCAGGACGCGGCCGCGAACGTGACTATCCCCGACAACGCCCGCATCATGCGCAACCTGGTGCAGGGCAGCAACTTCATCCAGTCCCACATCCTGCATTTTTACCATCTGGCTTTGCAAGACTACGTGAGCATTGACCATACCGCAGGCGTCCCGGACATGGCTCCCTGGCAGCCCAGCTGGAACACGGACCAGCGCCTGGACTCCGCGACCAACTCGGCCCTGGTGAGCAACTACCTCACCGCCCTGGACATGCGGCGCCTGGCCCATGAGATGGGAGCTCTCCTGGGAGGCCGCATGCCCCATCCGCCCACCTATATCTCCGGGGGCTTCACCACCACGCCTCGGGCGGCGCGCCTCACGGCCTTCAATAATTACCTCAGCCGGCTCAGGAGCTTCATCAACAACACCTACCTGACGGACGTGGAGACCGTGGCCGCGATTTACCACGACTACGACCACCTCGCCTCCCAGCCCATCGGCCAGGGCTACGGTAACCTCCTGGCCTTTGGGGTCTTTGACCTCAACCCCTCGGGCGCCAGCAAGCTGCTGAAACGGGGGGTGGTGACTTTCGGCACCAGTAAGAAGAAAAAGAAAAAGAAGGTGAAGGTGAAGAAGGTGAACGTAAACTCCATCACCGAGCAAGTCACCTTTTCCTGGTATGCGGACAGCACCAACAACCTGAACCCGACCTCCGGGGAGACCACCCCCCAGTATCCAAAGGGCAGCGCCTATTCCTGGCTGAAGGCACCCCGCTACCTTGGCTCTCCTTATGAGGTCGGCGCCCTGGCCCGCATGTGGGTCAACGGCAGTTACAGCCAGGGAATCTCCGTCATGGACCGCCACCGGGCCCGGGCCCAGGAGGCCGCGCTGATTGCCGCGGCCATGCAGACCTGGGTGGGGCAGCTCTCCTCCGCGGGCGCAGTCTACAACCAGCCCAAGCTGCCCGCCAACGCTGCGGGCGTCGGCCTGACGGAAGCCCCTCGGGGCGCCCTGGGCCACTGGGTGCAGTACACGGGCGGCACCATCTCCGGCTACCAGGTGGTCACCCCCACCTGCTGGAACGCCTCCCCCCGGGACAGCTCCGGCAACCGGGGCCCCATTGAGCAGGCCCTCATCGGCACCCCGGTGCAAAACCTGGCCGAGCCCATCGAGGTGCTCCGGGTCATCCACTCCTTCGACCCCTGCCTTTCGTGCGCGGTGCACGTCATGCGGCCGGGGGAGAAGGGCCGGGTCTTCCGCCTGGACCACGTCCACGGGGAGGACCTGGACCACCGCCACCATCGCCATCATACCCACCGCCATGGGCCCTAAGAGGCGCCAGCCCCGCATCCTTATCGCCGGGCTGGGGAATTTCCTCCTCCGGGACGACGGGGTGGGGGTGCACGCGGTGCGGGCCCTGGCCCAGAGCCGGCCCCGGGGCGTGATTTGCGCCGACGTGGGCACCGCGGTCCTGGACGCCCTGCACCTCTTGGAGTGGGCCGAAAAGATCCTGGCCCTGGACGCCATGGAGGCCGGCGGGCCCCCGGGGACGGTCTATGCCTGTGGGGTCTCTGACGTGGAGGGCGCGGGGATTAAGGCCTCGCTACACGAGCTGAGCCTGCTGGGCGCCTTACGCTTTCTCAAGGGCAAGGCCCAACCTGAGATCGTCATCTTAGGAGTCGAGCCCCAGACCATCGACTTCGGGCTCGATTTGAGCCCCCCGGTGGCCGCGGCCCTGCCCCGGCTGCTTGAGGCGGCCCAGGACCAGGTGGCCCGCTGGCGGGCGATGGAGGCGGAGGTCTAGCACTGCCAGGGCTACCCCCAGGCTCTACATATAAAAGGCCGGTCAAGGATATTCCCTGGCCGGCCTTCATTCTTTGGAAGCCATGGTGGAATAAAATCCAGGGTGCTCGTGTTCAAGCCTTGGAGATGAGCCAGAAAAAGGCGAGGACCCCGATAACCCCCAGAACGATGGGTACAGGATTGATGGAAATATCGTTCCAGGCCCCGGACACGCCTGACCTGCCGAGTAACAGGATATATTCCATGACAATCCCTCCTCTGGCAGAGATTGCTGGTTAGAAATTAGCTCACTTTAAAGATACTCCGCCAATTCGTAAAGACAATTGGGGCATACCTGATTTCGAGGGTCAGGAAAGCGGAATCTGGAGGGGGAAACGGGTGCCTGGCGGGGGCAGAAAGCCTAACCTGGGGCTCTGCTGGTGGGCGCCTGCCCAGACTAACCCGGTCTGCCTCAGCCTTTGCCCGGACTCTAAATGAAAAAGGATCTCTTAATCAGACAAGTGGCGCACTTCGTTACACCATTGAGGCGCACCCGGCGATGGAGGGCAAAAGTCTGGCACCCAGGGCTAAAGTCCAGGTTCAAATATAAGGGCTGGTTAAGGATGAGGTCCATTGGCCCGGCTTTACCATTGGAGGCACGTTGATGGGTGGTAACCATGAGGATGCGGAGATGGAATTAATATCACAGGAATTTGGGGTTCAAGAAGGTTTGGATATATAGCAGTTAGCAGTTAGGGCAAATCGCCTCTAAGCAAATGTAAGGGTGGTTCGCGAACCGCCCCTACAGTTCCGCCAATTCTGAATCCGGCCCATCGGCCCCGGCGTCTCACCGGGGCCCTCCGCCTCCATTAAAACTCCACTCTCCAACAACTTTAAGTATTGCCTGCACCCCAGGCCCGTTGTAACAAGGTTTGCTAGACGCCGACCTGGCGGAAAAGTGGAGCTAAGGTTGGTGCCTTCGCAGCTAGGCATTTTTACCTATGATTAAATAAGTAAGTTTGCCTATTGATTGACATTTTCCTTCTTCTTATTTTTAGCACAGCCAAACCCATCGCGAGGTGAGGACGTTGCAACAGGTTCATATCATCACTAATACAAAAAATAATCAGAAACTTATGAAAGCAATACTTTTGTTGAGTGGTGCAGTAATTTCATTGCTACTTTGGAGTCCATCAGTTCGTTCTCAAGGCATGGAGCAAAATAATCCTATTTATGAGGAATTGGCTGAAAATGGAAGGATGACAACAGGACAGATAACTATTGTTTATGGCGTGCCATGTGTAGAAGTTATGCTGAATAGTGGTGAAAGCATAAAAACATTTGTCCATTCCGTACCTTCTTTAAAGAAAAAGTCTCTTATGGTTCAGGACAGGATTGCTCTCCTTAATAAAACGCATTATCTATTGGCCGTGAATGGGTCCGGTAACATCAGCACCGATAAGAACAAAATATTCGTGCCCCTCGATTATTCGATCGAGCCGAAAATTCTGTCGGAATTTTTGCCTGGTGCGGCCAATCATGAAAAGTATATTCTGATAGATCGCCGCCAGCAATATCTTGGCCTTTATGAATGGGGAAATTTGAAATACTGTTATCCAATTTCTTCCGGAGCCTCGAATTCGACGCCTTTAAAGAAATTCGTGGTAATTAATATGGATGAAATTCATTACTCCAGTAAATATGACCAGGCGCCCATGGATCATGCCCTGAATATTGGCGGTGATTATTTCATTCATGAAGGAATTGTTCCTGGATATCCCGCCTCCCACGGCTGTATCCGCATCTTTCCCCTTCATGCCCGGTTTCTTTTTTATCAGTGGGCCAAGCCAGGAATTCCCGGGAAAATTATAGGTTGAGGCCGTTGCAAAAGGGTTAATTTTCGGCGTTTCATTTGCTGGTGTCAGCCAGTTAGCCGTAACGTTAAGCTATCTTGCCAGGAGCGAAAATTATCGGAGCAGAGGTAGAAGTTCCAGATATGAAATGGATAGGTTGATTTTTGGACATCTGATAAGTTTCCAGTCATAGCAGTTATCTTCCCTCTGTCACAGCCTGGTCAACCGACCGCTTGATCAAAGCGGGGGCCAGGGTTTCTTACCATAGAATGGGTGCAAGAAAAGTATTGAACATTTTCCAGTTGAAGCAGCGACACTTGCGAGGGAAAGCCAGCAGGTATTCATGGCCGCAATCTTTACACTTCACCTAGGCAAAGCCGTTGTGCAGATCGCGAAAAAAAAGCCGACGAGAGTCTCCGTCAGCTTTCCTTTCGGGGCGAATCGGATGCGCCGCCCTGGCCGATCTCTAGGGGCTACTCGGGATAGAAGCCCGAAGCGACTAAGGCCGGAACTCCATCCACCTTAACCGCCTTCACGTAGGCCCATTTCTGCGACGGTTGGGTCTGCCCTGGTTTGGGGAACATGTAGTCGACCCATCCCGATCCCTTGGATTCAGCCACTTGAATAAACTCGTGATGAAATAGCTTGCCATTGGCATCTTTCTGACCGGTGGTGTTGGTCCCTTCGCGCGCTGGAAAAGCGGCATTGAACAATACGTTCGACTTCAAATCGTAGACGAACAAGTATGTGTCGCCGCTGAACCATTCAGTGTCCTTCTTTCTGAACTCGGGGAAGATTGCCTTGCCTTTACTTTCGATTAGCGCCGCAGCCTTATTAACCAGCGCTTCGATCTGTTTTGCTTTCTCGGATGTCGGTGGAGATTGTTGCGCATTCACAGGATTGACCATCAGCATCGTGCCTAGCGCGGCGCAAACTAAAAGTTGCTTGAACATAGTTTCCTCCTTCGTAAGTAATCGGCCATTGGGCCGATCATCATTTGGGCAAGAGCATTTCCCAGTAAAGGCCCAGGATTGCAGGTGATGACGCCAGCAAACCGAGGACAAAAGCCAATAATAGTCTAATTTTGGGGAACCATTCCACCTGTTCTCCCTTCACCCACGCCGGCCCTTCAAGATACTCGGTGCGAGACATGGTGTCCTCCCTGCAAAATCTTTGAAATAACCTTTTCAGTTTCCGTAAATGGCCACGAATGGCTGAGGCTCTTGAGTACCCTCATTTATTTATACATAATTTATATATACACCATAGATAGGAAAAGCAAGCGGGTTGGGAAAAATGCAGGGCTTTTTTTCCCCGGTTTTTTCCTCAAGGGCTTTGGGCGGAGCTTTGCTGGTGGAGGTCGGGTCGGTGGCGGATTTTCAGAGTTTTCTCTGTCTGCGATCGCCCTGATTGGAAATGGCGAGCCAGGGGAAAGGCTGAAGCCACATGCACATACCATTTCCGGGCATGGTAAGAGACCATAGAACCGGTGGTAAGGCGAGAATAGCTTGCCAATATCGGTACATTCACCAAGGTTGGCATATGGCCAGCATATGTGCTTCTTTATCTCGGGATATTCAGCAGATGCGGGGGAGCAGTTCCCCTGCGGGGGGGTCCAGCAGGCGGGTGGTGCCCAGGAGGGTGCGCACCTGGACCCGGCGCGGCGGCCCCGGGAGCACCTCGCCGATGAGGCTGGCGTCCTGGCCGTAGCGGCGGGAGCGCACCACTTCCAGGGCGCGGGCCGCGTCCCCGGGGGCCACGAAGATGAGCATCTTGCCTTCGTTGGCCACCTGGAAGACGTCCAGACCCAGGGCCTCGCAGGCTGCGGCCACCCCGGGCTGCACCGGCACCCGGGACTCCTCGATGGTGATGGCGACTCCGGACTGGCGGGCGATTTCATTGAGGGACGCGGCGATGCCCCCCCGGGTGGGGTCCCGCATGGCGTGGACCTCAATCCCCTCAGCCAGGAGGGTCAGGACCAGGTCGGTGAGGGGCGCCACGTCGCTGGCCAGGCCCCCGCCCTGGAGCAGGTTCTCCCGGGCCAGCATCACCGCGGCGCCGTGGTCGCCCACGGTGCCGGTGAGGATGACCCGGTCCCCTGGGCGGGCCGCGGCCCCGGAGACCCCGGGGCGCACCACTTCCCCCACCCCGGAGGTGGTGATGAAGACCTGGTCCGCGGCGCCCTTGGGCACCACCTTGGTGTCGCCGGTGACGATGGCCACCCCGCACTCCGCCGCGGTGTCCCGCATGGATCCGGCGATGGCCATGAGCGTCTCGATCTCCAGGCCCTCCTCCAGGATGAAGGAGGCCGAGAGAGCCAGGGGACGGGCCGCGGCGGTGAGGAGGTCGTTCACCGTGCCCGCCACCGCCAGCCGGCCGATGTCGCCGCCGGGAAAGAACAGGGGGGCCACCACGAAGGAGTCGGTGGTGAAGGCCAGCTGGCCCCCGCCCAGGGTGAGGACCGCGGAGTCGTCGCCGGGTTTACCGCCCGCGCCGTACCGGGCCAGGAAGACCTGCTCGATGAGCCGGCCCATCTCCCGGCCGCCGGCGCCGTGGCTTAAGAGGATATGTTTCGTCTTCATGGGACCATGGTATTTTCTTGGGCACGGCCTGCCGTGCCCCTACAAGACCCTGTAGGGGCGTGATTTATCACGCCCACCGCGTTTCATCTCCTTTCGTACCGGTACGCCGCGGCGCAGGCCCCTTCGCTGGAGACCATGCAAGGTCCCAGGGGCTGGGTAGGGTTGCAGCTCTTATCAAACTGGGGGCATTGGCTGGGGCGCAGCGCGCCCCGGAGCACTTCCCCGCAGCGGCAGGCGGACGGCGGCGCCGGGGGCAGCTCCTGCCAGACCTCCGGGAAGCGCACCCGGGCGTCGAAGCGGGCGTATGCCTCCCGGATGGTGACGCCGCTGCCGGGGATCACTCCCAGACCGCGCCATTCGGCGTCAGACGGAGCGAAGACCTCGTCCAGCAGGGCCGCGGCCCGGGGATTGGGCTGGGCCTGCACCGCCCGGGGGTAAACGTTGTCGATGCGGGCCGCGCCCTCCTGAAGCTGGCGCAGGATGGCTTCCAGCGCCAGCAGCATGTCCACCGGCTCAAACCCCGCCACCGCGCCGGGCACCCCGAAGTCCCGGGGGATGAAATCGTAGGCCGCGGCGCCGATGATGGTGGTGACGTGCCCCGGCAGCAGCAGCCCGGAAATCTTGAGCTCCCCGCCGGCCAAGAGGGCCCGGATGGCCGCGGGCATGGTCTTGTGGACGCAAAGCACCAGGAAATTGTCCAGGTTGAGGGCCGCGGCGCTTTTTATCGCCACCGCGGTGGCGGGCATGGTGGTCTCGAAGCCCACGCCGAAGAAGACCACGGTTTTTCCCGGCTGCTCCCGGGCCAGGTCCACTGCGTCCAGGGGGGAGTAAACCACGCGCACCACCGCGCCCCGGGCCCGCTCCCGCTCCAGGGAAGTCCGGCTGCCGGGGACCCGCACCATGTCGCCGAAGGTGGCCAGCACGGTGTCAGGCGTGCGGCCCAGGGCCAGGAACGCGTCCAGGTCCGCCTGGGCGGTGACGCACACCGGGCAGCCGGGCCCGGAAATGAGGCGCACGCCGGGGGGCAGGAGGCTCTTCAGGCCGAAGCGGGCTGCGGCCATGGTATGGGTGCCGCAGACCTCCATGACGGTGGCGGGGCCGGCGGCCAGCCTCCCTAAGCGCCGGCTGAGGTCCTGCACCAGTTCCCGGTCCCGGAACTCGTCAATAAACTTCATCGGCAGCCGCCAGAGTCCGGAGCAGGGACAGGGTTTCCTCCGCCTGGGCCGCGTCCACCCGAGCGATGGCCAGGCCGGCGTGGATGAGGACGTAGTCTCCCAGGACCACCTCGGGCAGGAGGTCCAGGCGCACTTTCCGGGCCACGCCGTCCACTTCGGCCACGGCCGTGACCCCGTCCATTTCGACGATGCGCATGGGGATGGCAAGACACATGGTTCGGTTCCTTTGACTTCTTACGTTTCCCGGCGGCCGCCCAGGCGGGCCGCGGACACCGCGGCCTGGCCCAGGGAGATGCAGCCGTCGTTGGGCGGCGTCAAGCGGTGGTACAGCACCTCAAAGCCCGCGTCTTCCAGAAGCCTTTTGAGGAGTGTGAAGAGCCGAGCATTCTGAAAAACCCCGCCGGAGAGGGCACAGACGTTAAGCCCGGTGCGCTCCCGCACCTTGAGGCAGGCCGCGGCCAACAGGTGCGCCAGGGAGTTATGAAAGCGGGTGGCGACGCGGGCGGGGTCGGCGCCGGCCAGATAGTCTTTCAGGACCTCCCGGAAAAGGGCTACGGTGTCCAGGATGAGCAGACTTCCCTCCTCCCTGAGGGCCACGGGGTAACAGCCTTTTTCCTCCGGCAGGGCCAGCATTTCCAGCTCCACCGCGGGCTGGCCTTCATAAGTGCGGCGGCGGCAGATATTCAGGGCCGCGGCCACCGCGTCGAAGAGGCGGCCGGCGCTGGAGGTGAGGGGGGAGTTGAGGCCGCCGGTGAACTGGCGCGCCAGGATGCCCTCCTCCAGGGGCGCAAAGCCCAGGTTGAGGGGGGCCGCGGCAGCCTGCCAGCCTTCCTCGAACATGGCATAAAGGTAGGCCGCGGCCAGGCGACGGGGGTCCCTGACCGCGGCTTCGCCCCCGGGCAGCCGGACCTGGGCCAGACGCCCTACCCGAACAAAGTCCTGCAGGCCGCTCACCAATATTTCTCCGCCCCAGACGGTGCCGTCCGGGCCGTAGCCGGTGCCGTCCAGGGCCAGGCCGATGACTTTGTCGGCCCGGCCGTTTTCCGCCAGGCAGGCGGCGAGGTGGGCGTGGTGGTGCTGCACCCCCACCAGCAGCTTCCCGGAATGCTCCAGGGCATAGCGGGTGCTGAGATAGAGGGGGTGCAGGTCGTAGGCCAGGACCTCCGGCTCCTTGCGGCTCAGGGCCTGGAAGTGAGCCACGGCCAGGCGGTAGTAATCGAAAGTTTCGGCGCTGTCCAGGTCGCCCAGGTGCTGGCTGAGCAGCGCGGTGCGGTCCCAGGCCAGGCAGAAGGTGTTCTTCTGCTCCGCGCCCACGCCCAGGATGACCTGGGGGGCTTTCAGGGGCAGAGGCAGGGATTGGGGCACATAACCCCGGGCCCGGCGGATGGGGATGACGGCGCCTCCGGCCGCGGGCCGCACCACGGAGTCGTCGCAGGGCACGTGGATGTCCCGGTCGTGGAAGAGGAAGGCGTCCGCCAGGCCGCCCAGGCGCTCCCGGGCTTCCTCGTTGACGTGCACCAGGGGCTCTTCGCTCAAGTTGCCGCTGGTCATGACCAGGGCCGGGGGCGACAGGGCCAGGAGCAGGAAGTGCAGGGGCGTATAGGGGAGCAGCAGGCCCAGGTACTTGTTCCCCGGGGCCACGCTCACGGCGATGGGGCCGGGCTCCCGCCGGGGCACCAGGACAATGGGACGCTCCGGAGAGAGAAGCAGACTTTTCTCCCGGTCGCCCAGGAGGCACAGCCGCTCGGCCTCGGCCAGGTCCCGCACCATGAGGGCAAAGGGTTTGGCCACCCGGCCTTTGCGCTCCCGCAGCGCGGCTACGGCCGCCTCATTCCTGGCGTCCGCGGCCAGGTGGAAGCCGCCCAGGCCCTTGACGGCCACGATCTTCCCGTCCCGCAGCAGCCGGGCCGCGGCTTTAAGCGCCGCGTCCCCATCCAGGCGCCGGTCCCCGTCCTCCAGCCAGACCCGGGGGCCGCAGGCGGGACAGGCGGTGGGTTCGGCGTGGAAGCGCCGGTCCTCGGGGTCCTGATATTCGGCCCGGCACCGAGGACACATGGCGAAGCGGGCCATGGTGGTGTGGGAGCGGTCGTAGGGCACGGCCTCGATGATAGTGAAGCGGGGGCCGCAGTTGGTGCAGTTGGTGAAGGGATAACGGTGGCGGCGGTCGGCGGGGTGCTTAACCTCGGCCAGGCAATCCTCGCAGGCGGCCACGTCCGGCGGGATCAGGGCCTCGGTGCCGGTCAGGGCCCGGCTGTCCAGGATGGCGAAACCCTCGTGCCCCTGGGGCTCGGCTTCCGCGGCCACCACGGAGTCGATGCGGGCCAGGGCCGGGGCTTCGGTGCCCAACTGGCGGATAAAGGCTTCCAGGGCCACGGGCGGGCCCTCCACCTCGATTTCCACGCAATTGGAGGTGTTGCAGACCCAGCCGGCCAGGTGGTGGAGTTTCGCCAGGCGGTAAACAAAAGGCCGGAAACCGACGCCCTGGACGACGCCGGTCACCTGGAGCTTCTTCTTGGCCAGAGGTGCGGGAGCAGACATTTCAACGGAGGGCCGGGTCCAGGGCTAAAGCCCCGGGCCTTTCCTTGGGAAAATATAACATAAATCCTTTTTCCCGGCCCTTCTTTAGTCAGCAACCCGGCGGGCTGCGGTCGACCCGGCCCCGGGGGATAGGCAGTCGCTCATTGTTTTATTGATAAATAATTTTCTATACAATATAATGTAACAGAAAAATTGGGGCACTGGATAGCCTGAAGGATTTGTCTCTCGGGTAATAAACCCGGGTTTGAAGTTGGGATGGCAGTCGTTCAGGAAGTAGTTGACTTTAAGGGGCAAAACCCCTTAACGTGGATTAACCAAAACCCGTGCATCGGGTTGGGAGGAAGCCCATGGCCGTGCCTTTTACCATTGTGCTGGCCGATGACCACGTGATGTTCCGCCGGGGCGTGCGCCAGATCGTCCAGGGCCTGCCCGAAGTGGAGGTGGTGGGCGAGGCCTCGGACGGCCTGGAGCTCCTCAGCGTCCTCAAGAAAACCCGCCCCCAGCTGGCCATCCTGGACATCTCCATGCCCAACTTGCGGGGGCTGGAAGCCATTCGGGAAATCAAGGCCATTGACCCGGAGGTCAAGGTCTTGATCCTGACCATGCACAAGGACCGGGACTATCTGCACAACGCCCTGACCGCGGGGGCGGAAGGCTACCTCTTGAAAGAGGATGCGGACACCGAACTTCTCAGTGCCATCGACACCCTGCGCAAAGGCGGCAGCTATATCTCGCCTTTGCTTTCTTCCCAGTTGACGGACCTCTTCAAAGAGAAGTCCCGGGCTGCCGGGGAGCCGGAAGTTCCCCGGGAGGCCCTCACCCTCCGGGAAAAAGAGATCCTCAAGCTCATCGCCGAAGGGAGGTCCAGCAAGGAGATCGGGGACCTGCTCTTTATCAGTAGCCGGACGGTGCAGCACCATCGGGCCAACCTGATGCGCAAGCTGGACCTGAAGCGCACTGCGGACCTGGTGCGCTACGCCCTCCAGCGGGGCTACACCGAGCCTCAGGAGTCCTGATTTCCGCCTTAGCTTCCCCGGGTTCCGGTAACCACAGGATTTAGCTTCCGTTTCCACGCCGGTCTCATTTACCTATCCGTTTTTCCCGCCTCGGTTTTCCTACCATCTAGGTAATTTTACCCATGCCAAAATAGGCATTAGTGCCGATTTACATGGGGTCCATCGTATATCAAGATGTCACCAACAAATGGTGGTGAGGAGCAGCGCATGGCCACAGCCGCCCTGGGAAAAAGAAACCTCCCCCCCAGATTCCGGTACGCCTACCTTTTGTGCCGGCATGCCGGCAAGGGCAGAAAGAAGCTGGGTTACCGCAGCTTGGGGCCGGCTGATGCGGCCGCCGGGCTCCGGTCGTTCCCGGGAACCCGGCTTGACCGGTGCTCCTGAAGAAAATCTGCAAGCTTACCCCGCAACCTGCTCCCCGGACGCAGGGGTAGAGGGGGAAATTTTTATGACATTGATAATGACTTCTTTATCGGGCCGTTACTCCATATCGGGAGGTTACTCCATCCTGCTGGCGGACGACCACGAGATGTTTCGCCGGGAAGTGAGAAAGATGCTGGAGGAGATCCCGGACCTGAAGGTCGTGGGAGAAGCGGCAGACGGCGACGAACTTTTCGACCTGCTGCGGAAGTTTCCGCCGGACCTGGTAATCATGGACATTTCCATGCCCCGCTGCCGGGCCCTGGAGGCCACGCGCAAAATTAAGGGAGAATACCCGGGAGTCAAGGTGCTCATCATGATCATGGAGCAGGCCCAGGAATATCTGGCCCAGGCCACCGCGGCCGGGGCCGAAGGCTGCCTCCTGAAGCAAGACCTGGGCGTGCAGCTCACCGCGGCCATTGACGCCATCCGTCGGGGCGAGAAGTTCCCGGGCATGGAAACCCGCGTCTAGGTAGTTTTACCTATGGGAAATTAGGCACATTTGCGGATTGACGGCCCCGGCGAATTTTAATTTGATGCAAATTACTGTCAACCGAGGAGCAAAAACATGACCCCCCATGAGATTTTGCTTGTTGGCGACGGCTCCCACCTCTTTCGCACCATCGGTTGGGTCCTGGAATACAAGGGCTTTCGGGTGCGGGCCGCGGCCAGCCCCGAGGCCGCCATCGAGGCCCTGGTGAAGAAAAACTTCGACCTGGTGATCGTCCGGGTCTCCATAGGGGAGAAGGACGGCCTGGAGGTCGTAAAAAGGGCCAGGAAACTTAACCCCCAGTCCAAGGTGATGGTAGTCAGCGGCAACCATGAGCTGACCTTCCCCCTGGAAGCCTACGAGATAGAGGTGGATGACTACCTGATGATGCCCTTGAGCCCCCTGGAGCTGTGGCGGCGGGTGAACGTGGTCTTGAAACGGGAGGCCGAGACGGCCCGGAGCGCCGAGGGGCGGCGCCGGGAGATCAACGCCCGGGTCTGGAACCGCTTCATGCTCATGTTTCATGATCTCCGGGGCGGCCTGGTGTCCACCGACGCTTCCCTGAAGCTCCTTTCCCGGGGCGCCTACGGGCCGGTGGAAGCGGACATGGCGGCCAAGCTGAAGGAAATGTCCGCCCGGGTCAAGAACCTGACCCGAGTCACCGAGGAGTTCATGAGCCGGGCTGCGGCCGGCTCCGCGGGGATGGGGAGCGACCGGGAGGCCCTGGACCTGCAGAAAGACATCGTCTGCCCGGTCCTGCAAGAATTCTCCGGGGAGATCCGGGACCAGCAGATCACCATTGACAATCGCCTGGGCGGCACCCCGGGTGGGGCCGTGCCCATCAAGGGCAGCAAGTCGGGGCTGCAGAGCGTGTTCCGCAACCTCCTGGCCAACGGCATCAAGTACGGCGGCCAGGGTTGCACCATCGCCATTGACCTGGATACTCAGGGCGATCACTGGCGCCTCAGGGTTCACAACAGCGGCCGCCCCATCCCCGAGGAACAGCGTTCGCGCCTGTTCGCCAAGCAAAGCCGGCGGGTGCGCCAGGACTCCCGGGACGGCATGGGCCTGGGCCTGTCTTTGAGCCGGGACATGGTCCAGAACCATGGGGGCGACCTCTGGTACGAAGCGAAAAGTGACGGCTCCAATTTCGTCATCTCCCTGCCGCAACATTAGCTGCAGAGAGGCCTCAGGGGAGGCCTGAGTCCGCACCTCCCCGTCCCCGGGCTGGGGGGCTGAAAAGCCCTCCAGCCCGCTTTGTTTCAGGTCGCCAGGACCTTATTCTGGTCCCCGCCGCGGCCAGAAAAGCATTGACCCTCCGGAGATTAATTGTTATCTTTCTAAGTTACCAAAGTTGCCCTAAGGGGGCGTGGTGTCATGGCCAAACTCGCCAGTTATTTCAGCAAAGCTGATCGTAAAAAGCTCTTCTTCGACTATCTCAAGCTTGTGGGCATCCTGGAGATCGTCATCTTCATCGTTGTGGTCCTGTGGGCCACCGACGACAAATACCGCCAAGCTTACACCCCCTTCCCCTGGCGGGAGTACGTGTTCGTGGCCTTTGCCTTTCCCATTGTCCTGACTTTCCTCATGGGCCTCATCGTCACCGGGTTCAACTATTTCCTGGGGGAGGAGGAGTTCCCGGAAAGGGAGGATGCGGCGGGCAACCTGGAGGCGGTGGTGCACCAGATCCGGCGCCTGCCTTTTCTGGGCATCTTGTTTCTGCTGCTCCTGACCGTCTTTGCCCTGTACCACCTGAACTACATCATGGCCTGGCTGGGCACCCTGGGCTATAACACCTTTCTGCTCCTGAGCTACGTGCTGGCCGGATTGGGGGCCATTGTGGCGGTCTACCTGGTGTTTTTCCTGTTTTTTAAATACCGCCTGAACCACAAGCACTTGCAATACCAGTACTATTCCCAGATCTCCGACAAGTTCGGCCTGATCATCCTGGACAAGCGCACCGTGCTTTACAAGGACGGCAACCTGCTGGTGGAAGGCAGGCGCTTCCGGCGCTCCCGGCAGGTGGGCACGGTGGACCCGGAGCTGCTCTCCCAGGAGTCCCCGCCCTCGCACTTGCCGGCCCTGAAGCCATGAGGGGGGGAGGTCCTGCCGGGCCCTCTCCCGCCATTATCCCCAGGCCCTTGAAGGTCTTGCTTGTGGCCGCGCTTCTCCGGGAAGTGCGGCCTTTTTTGCGCCGGGTTAAGGCGCAGCCTCGAGAGGGGCAGGGGGCTCCCACCTGGGAATTTGCTGTGGGAGGGGAGGCGGCCGCGCTGGTCCTTTCCGGGATGGGGCCGGCCAAGGCCTTCCGGGTCGCGTCCGCGGCCCTGGGCCGGTATGGCCCCCAAGCCTTGATTTCTCTGGGTTTCGGGGGCGCCCTGACCCTGGAGGTCGCCCCGGGAGATGTAGTCCTGGGGGAGACCGTCTGGCAATACGACCCGGAAAGCGGCGGGCTGGCCGCCGCGGCCGCCCCGGAGCCGCCCCGGCCCTTACCTGAGCTGCTTAGCCTGCTTCATAACGCGGGTCTCCCCGCCCTTGCCGGCAGTCTGGTCAGCACCCCCGCCATCATCCGTAAGGCCACACAGGGCGGGCCCCTGAAGGAGTTGCCCCGGCCGGTGCTGGACCTGGAGAGCGCCTCCCTGGCCGAGCTGGCCGCGGCCCGGGGCCTGGCCTTTCTGGGGCTCCGGGCGGTGACTGACGGGGCCGGTGAGGAAATCCCGGAATTTTTCCGGGAGGCCTGTCTGGCGGGGAAGGAGCCGGGCCCGGGTGCGGCTTTCTCCTGGGCCGCCCGGGACCCGGGGCGCCTCCTGGTGCTGCTCCGCCTGTGGTCCCGGAGCCGGGCCGCGAGCCACCGCCTGGACCGGGCCCTGGAAGTGCTGTTGCCGACGCTGTGAGGCGGTTTATGGCCAGAGCTTCAGCACCAGCCAGGTGAGGAAAGGCAGGTAGATAAAGACGCCCACCCAGCCCAGGGTGGCCTCGCCGATGGCGAAGGTCACCGCCAGGTTGAATCCCAGGATACCCAGGTAAAACCCGGGCCCCAACAAGGCCTGGCAGGGAAAGGCGCGGCGGCCCCAGTCCCACCGGGGACCGCTGGGCTTGGTGGCCAGGACCTGCAGGAGGCGCACCAGGACCAGGGCCACCAGCAGCCAGCCGCCGAAGTTAGCCAGGGGGATGCCGAAGTAGACCCCCGGTTCGGGGTAGCCGTAAATCTGGCCCAGGAACCAGCGGTAGCCCCGGAGGGCCGCGGGGTCGATGACGATGTCCAGGGTGGCCATGAGCACCGCGGCCAGGACCCAGACCCGGAGGGAGCTCAGAAGCGCGGCGGTTTCCTCCAGGTGGAAGCGACGGCCCTCCCAGCGGCCCGGGCCCAGTGCCACCAGGGCCAGGGTAAAGCTGGCGTAGGCCAGGAACACGTATGACAGGGAGTCCATGAAAGGCACCCCGGCCACCCACAGTTCCCGCCCCCGGGTGGCGGGGATGTAGAGGTATTCGCCGAAGGGGAAGCCCAGGGTGATGGAGCTCAGCTCTGCGGCCCAGGACACCAGGTAGCCCAGGACCAGAAAGGCCAGGGCCCGGGGCGCACCCAGGTGCCAGGTGGCCAGGAGAAGATAGACGGCCAGAAAGAGGAAGACATAAGGGCGTAGCCAGACGGTGTGGAGCAACCAGATGAAGAACTGGACCACGGGGGCCTCCCGGGATTTCGGGATAGCGGGAAGGCTACCACAAGGCGGCTCCGGGGTCAAATGGCGGGGGACTACCCTGGCGGCCTTCACGGCCGCTACGCCCCCTTTCCCGGCGGCGGCCTTTTGTGATAAAATAACAAGCTAATTGGGCTGTCTTGGGGCGGCCCTGGGAAACGGCCATGAAAGTGATCCTGTCCCGCACCGCGGGGTTCTGCATGGGGGTGAAACGGGCCCTGGAGATGGTCCTTAAGGCCATCACCGAAAACCAGGTGAAGATTTACACCTACGGCCCCCTGATTCACAACCCCCAGGTGCTGGGGCTGCTGGAGGAGCGGGGCATCACCGTTCTTGAACCCGGGGAGCGGGTGTCCCAGGGGATGGTGGTGATCAGGGCCCACGGCATCCCGCCCCAGGAGCGCCGGGAGTTGGAGGCCGGGGGGGCTTGCATCATCGACGCCACCTGCCCCCGGGTGGCCAAGGTGCAGGCCATCATCCGGCGCTGGGCCCAGCAGGGCTGCGCCACCCTCATCGTTGGAGACGAGGACCACGCGGAGGTGCGGGGCCTCCTGGGCCACACCCGGGACCGGGGCTTCGTGGTGGCCTGTTCCGAGGACGTGGCGGCCCTGCCGGAGCTTCACGACCTCATCGTGGTGGCCCAGACCACCCAGAGCGAAGCCCAATTTGCGGCCCGGGTGGCGGAGATCCAGGAGCGCTTCCCCCAGGCCCGGGTTTTCAACACCATCTGCGACGCCACCAGCTCCCGCCAGGCGGAGGTCCAGGAGCTGGCCCGCCAGGTGGAGGCCCTGGTGGTGGTGGGCGGCCGCATCAGCGGCAACACCCAGCGGCTGGTGGAGATTTCCCGGGCTACGGGCGTCCCGACTTACCACGTGGAGACGGAGCAGGAACTGGACCTGGAGGAGATGAGCCGCTACGGCACGGTGGGCGTCACGGCCGGGGCCTCCACCCCCCACTGGCTCATCAGCAACGTGGTGAGCACCCTGAAGCACGCCTGGGCCTTCCGCCCCGGCTCCTGGATCAACTACCTTTACCGGGCCTGGCGCTTTTCTCTCAAGTCCAACCTCTACGTGGCCACCGGCGCCGGCTGCCTCAGCTACACCTCTTCCCTGCTGCAGCAAGTGGAACCCCTGTTGAGCTACTTTTTCGTGGCCTTTTTCTACGTCTACGCCATGCACCTGCTGAACCACTTCACCGACGAGGCTTCCCGCTTCAACGACCCGGTGCAGTCCATGTTTTACGGCCGCCACCGCCGCTTTCTCCAGGGCAGCGGCGTGGCCTCGGCCCTTATGACCCTGGCCCTGGGGGTCTATCTGGGCCCGGTCTCCTTTGCCTTTGTTTTGGTCATGGGGGCCCTGGGCCTGGTTTACAATTTCAAGATCTTCCCCGAGAAGCTGGCCGCGGCCACGCGCATCGCCAAGCTCAAGGAGATCCCGGGCTCCAAGACCATGTTCACCGCAGTGGCCTGGGGCGTGCTGGCCGCCCTGATTCCCGTGGTGAGTTCGGGCAAGGAGCTGACCTGGGCCACGTTGGTGGCCTTCCTGTTCGTCACCGGCCTGATCTTTGTCCGCTCCGGGCTCTTCGAGATCATGGCCATCGAGGGTGACCGGGTGGTGGGCAAGGAGACCCTGGCCATCGCCCTGGGCAAGGAGCGCACCCTGAACCTGCTGTTTGTGGCCTCCCTGGTCCTGACCATCACCATCCTGGCCGCGGCCTGGGTGGACATCATCCCTTCCCTGGGCTACGCCCTGGGTCTGTGCGGCCTCTATGCCCTGGGCTACCTCACCGTGTACCACCGGGAGTTCATGGAGCCGGGTTTGATGCTGGAGAGCCTGGTGGAAGGCAACATGGTCCTGGCCGGCATCCTCTCCTTCCTCTGGGACCCCTATCACGGGCCTTTTTGAGCCTCCCCGGGAAGGGCTTCCCCTTCTTCCCCGCTGGTCCTTCTGAGCTCCGGGAAAAATCTCGAATATTGGAGATTCTTCGGTCGCTCCGTTCCCTCTGAATGACAGCTTAAGAGCGTCCTGAGAGGAAAAATTCCCCAATACGGGCGGGGTAAGCCCACCCCTACAATTTCTTTGGGCCAGGGCCCCGGAAAAGGACCAGTGGCTAGAAGTAGTTAGTGTTGCCGTGGCGCCGCCGGGCGGCAGCCAATTCATTTAATCCCCTATATATTTTTTTCAAAATTTTTATTGACAAACAGTTTGGCCTGTCCTAATATGGCGCTGGGTAAATCCGAAGTGCGGGAGGAGGTGGTTAATCACCAGGGATAATCGCTAGTTACGAAAGGAGAAATTGGTTGTCATTCCTAACCAAAGGGGGGAACGATGAAAAAAACCTTACTTCTGCTGGCTATAGTGGCCCTGCTGGCCGTGCCCGTTACGGCCCTGGCAGCAACGGAATTCTCTCTGGGCGGGTTCATCAAGTTGGATACTTTCTGGGATTCCACCCAGGAAGGCAAGAACATGAACTCGCAAATTGCCCGCAACAACAGCCCCGCGTTCCAGCACGGCCGTTATTTCATGACGGCCCAGGGTTCCCGGTTTAACTTCACCATCAAGGGGCCCAAGGTCTGGGGCGCGACCCTCACCGGTTTCATTGAAATTGACTTCGATCAGGACACCGAGCCCGGCACGTCCTTCCGGGCTGGTGCCACTCCCAGCTCGGTGCAGCCGCTCAACGCCTCGCACGGCTATGTCCCCCGGGTGCGGCACGCCATGTTCCGCCTGAACTGGCCCGCCACGGAGTTGATGATGGGCCAGTACTGGTCCATGTTCTGCGAATATTATCCGGAACTCTTGCAGGATGGGCCTTTACAGTTCCACGGCGTCCCCACCCACCGGCTGGCCCAGGTGCGCGTCACCCAGAAATGGTGTGATCTGACCTTTGCGGGCTTGATCGGTGTCGCCACCGATGTCAACAACGTCGGCCCGACGGACACCACCTCCCTGCAGTGGAACGGGGCCAACTCCGAAACTCCGCAGATCCAGGCGAAGGTCGCTTATGAAAAGGACCTCTGGGGCAAAGCTCCGTTTTACGGCGTGCCCCGGGGTTTCGTGGCCCAATTAGTGGGCGGCTGGCAGCGGAACCGGTTTAACCGCGGCTCTTTCACCGGCACTTACTTTGACGCCGACAACAACAGGCTGTCGACGATGACCGTGATGCAGCGGGACAACCAGTACCTGAACGCCTGGATGGTGCAGGGCACCCTGTTCATCCCGGTGCTCCCCACCTACAGCGCCAACCTGGCGGGCACCGCCTCCCTGTCGGCCCAGTGGTACGTGGGCGCGGGCCTGGAGGCCTTTGGCGAGGCCACCTCGGGCAACAACAGCCGCTGGAGCTTGCAGAATTGGTTCTACCAATATCCGGAGTATGACCGGACTCTGTCGAAGCATTATGGCGGCTACATACAGGCCCAGTACTACTTCACCAACCAGTGGTTCATCAACGCGGTTTGGGGCATGGACAAGACTTGGGGCATCACCAAGGGTCGTGCGGATGAGAGTGATGCCAGCAGGGAGGTCTTTGCTTCTGAACCCTTCCGGTGGTGGCAGGAATACTCCCTGGCCCTGTGGTACCGGCCCATTACGGCTCTGAAGTTCGGGCTGCAGTACAGCTACAACCGCACCGACTACTTCATGAAGACCGGGCCCAAGCCCACATCTACGCCGCTGTATGGCCAGACCCTCACCGACCAGGGGAATGCCCACCGCGTCGAGTTCGTGGGACTGTTCTTCTTCTAAATTCAAACCGGTTGACACCGGAAAGCCCACAGGGTATTATCCCTGTGGGCTTTTTTATGCCCACATAAGGTCTTCGGTCATCAATAGGGAGTTTAATTAATGTCCAGGGATTTTTGGAGGTGGCTGCGGCCGGGACTGCTCCTGGCTCTGGCAGCCATGCTTGTTTTCGGCGGTTGCTCCACCATGAAGAAATGGGTGGGCATGGAAAGCGAAGATGACAAGGAACTGGCCGAAGAGGTCACCGCGCCCGAAGCCCAGCAGGAAACCGTGATGATTGACGGCAAGCCGTACGTGCGCAGTAAAAACCCTTACTGGCTCGTTTACCCTAACCAGCCGGAATACCTTTACGTGGAAAAGGGCCGGGAAATGGTGGGGCTGCAGCAGCACCTCATCAACTCCCTGGCCAAGGCCGTGGGCAAGGAACAGGCCAAGTCCGCGGGGAAGACCGTGCCGCCGGATAAGCTCCAGGAGCTGGTGCGCCAGGAGGTGGAGCGCATCCTCCAGGAGCAGGGCCTGGGCGGCTTCGTCTCCCGGGGCAAGGCCGAGAAGGCCCCGGTGGCGGGCCGCGCCGTGGCAATCATCCCCGACCTGGACACGCCCAAGAATTATGATGGCCTCAACCGCACCATGGCCGCGGCTTTAAGCGAGGTCCTGGGCCGCCAGAAGGACCTCAAGGTGAGCGGCCAGGACCAGGTGCAGGAGGCCCTGCGCAAGGCCGGGGTGGCGGGCAAGCTCACCCTGCCGCAAAACGTCAGGGCCCTGGGAGACAGTCTTGGGGTCCAGGGCCTGATTCTCACCGGGGTCGTGCCGCCGGAGAAGGGTGCGCCCGGGGTGATGATGCTGGAGGTTTACGATACCTTCCTGGGGACCAAGGCCCAGTCAATGGCCGAGCCCGTGGAAGGCGCGGGCCTGAAGCCGGAGACCGTCACCCGGTTTGCCCGGCAGAACGCCATGCGCGCGGCCGCGGAAGTCATGAATATCGAGTGGTTCGGCCGGGTGGAGTTCGTCAAGGAGGGCAAGGTTTACCTGAGCCTGGGCCAGAACGCGGGCCTCAAGGTGGGGGACCGCCTCAAGGTGGTGAGCCCGGGCAAAGAAGTGGTCAACCCCCATACCAAGGCGGTGCTGGGATACACGGCCGACGTCCCCCAGGGCGAGCTGAAGGTCACGGAACTCCTGGGCAGCAGCGGCGCGGTGGCCCTGGCCGTGAGCGGCGGCCCCTTCAAGAGCAACGAGAAGGTCAAAGCAAGGTGAGCAGTGAGCAGTAAGCAGTGAGCAGTAAGCAGATAACAGCAGATCATGGCGGCCAAGGGCCGCGCTAAAATAAGCCCCACTTCCTGAACCTCAGTGAAAAACGTAGGGGCGACCCGGTGGGTCGCGCTTGGATTTTCACCCCTTAAGGAGCGGTCTCACGGGGCTGTCTAGACCCCCCACCCATTTCAAGCACCTTGTAATGGCGGCCACGGGCCGCCCTACGGCTGTCAGTATTTTCTAGGTTTTAATTGTTAGCTGTTAACTGCTCACTGCTCACTGCTCACCTTCTCCAAGCCTGCCATATAGGGCCGGAGCGCCTCCGGCACCACCACACTGCCGTCCTCCTGCTGGTAGTTCTCCAGGATGGCCACCAAGGTGCGGCCCACGGCTAGGCCGGAGCCGTTCAAGGTGTGCACCGGCTCCGTGCCTGACGCCCCGGGCCGCTTGAAGCGGATGGCCGCGCGGCGGGCCTGGTAGTCCTCGAAATTGCTGCAGGACGAGATCTCCCGGTAGAGGTCTTGTCCGGGCAGCCACACCTCCAGGTCATAGGTCTTGGCCGCGGCGAACCCCATATCCCCGGTGCACAGCACCACCACCCGGTAGTGCAGCCCCAGGGCCTGGAGCACCGCCTCGGCGTTTAAGGTCAGGCTCTCCAGCTCCGCATAAGAGGTCTCGGGGGTGGTGAACTTCACCAGCTCCACCTTGTTGAACTGGTGCTGGCGGATGAGCCCCCGCACGTCCTTGCCGTAGGAGCCGGCCTCGGAGCGGAAGCAGGGGGTATAGGCGGTGTAGTACAGGGGCAGGTCCTCTTGCTTGAGGATTTCCTCCCGGTGGATGTTGGTTACCGGCACCTCCGCGGTGGGCACCAGGTAGTAGTCCCAACCTTCCAGCTTGAACAGGTCGTCCCGGAACTTGGGCAGCTGGCCGGTGCCGGTCATGGCCGCGGCGTTGGTCATGAAGGGCGGCAGGACCTCCAGGTAGCCGTGTTGGCGGGTATGGAGGTCCAGCATGAAGTTGATGAGGGCCCGCTCCATTAGGGCCCCCGGGCCCTTGAGCAGGGCGAAGCGGGCCCCGGCGATCTTGGCGGCCCGCTCGAAGTCCAGGATGCCTAAGGCCTCCCCGATCTCCCAGTGGGGCCGGGGCGCAAAGGCAAAGGCCGGCTTCTCCCCCCAGGTGCGCACCACCGGGTTGTCCTCACTGGAGGCGCCCACGGGCACCGAGGCATGAGGTAGATTGGGGAGGTTCAAGAGGAAATCGGCCATCCAGGCCTCAGCCTCCCTGGCCTGTCCCTCATGCATGCCGATGGCTTCATTGACCTCCTTGACCCGCAGTTTCAGCGCTTCGGCCTCTTCCCCCCTCCCGGCCTTTAGGAGCTGCCCGATTTCCTGGGACAAGGAATTCCGCTGAGCGCGGTGGGATTCCAGATGAGTCAACTGCTCCCGGCGCTCTTTATCCCGTTTCCGGAACTCCTCCAGTGAGAGGTCCAGGCCCCGGTGGCGCAATGCCGTTTCCACCAGCTCCGGGTGCTCCCGGACAAACTTGAGGTCCAGCATGATTATTCCCCGTTTGGGTCCTGGTCTCCCCGGCCAGGTTTATCCCCGGAATTGAAGGTCTCCTTGACGCTTTCAATGAGGCGCACCAGGCCGTCGGCATTCTGGCGCTGGATGAAGTAGAGGATGTCGGCCACCGAATCTTCCAAAGCCCGCAGGGCCTGACGGTTGGCGGGGTTCTGGAGCTGGATGCAGGCATATAGGGCCGCGTCCTGGGTGAAGAGGCGCCGGGCCAGGTGGTGCAGGGTGGTGAAGGTGGGAGTGGCAAAGTCCTCCAGGTCCCCAGGGTCCACTTTGAGCTCCCGGATGGCCATCTCCAGGGCGATGAGGGTAAAGTGGGCCAGGCCCTGGACCACGGCCATGAGGCGGTCGTGTTCCGTGGCGCTGGAGACCTTCACCCGGGCCCCGGCTCCTTCCAGAAGGTCCTTGAGCCAGTTGAACCAGCGTTCCCCCCGGCCCTGGCAGAGGACCACGGTCTGGCCGGCCATGCTCCCGGCCCCCGGGCCGAAGAGGGGGTGGGTGCCCACCACTTCCCCGGGGAAGTGGGCCATCATGGCGCTCAGGGGGCGCTGCTTCACCGAAGTCAGGTCCATGAGCAGGGCGTCGGCGCGCAGATGCGGGGCGAGGGACTTGACCACCTCGCTCACCTTGGGGATGGGCACGGAGAGCACCACCACGTCGGCCAGCCGGGCCGCTTCCTGGGGGCTCTGCTCCGTATCCACGTCGGCCACCAGGACTTGGAGCCCCTGGGACGCAAAGAAACGCTCAAACCAGCGCCCCATAAGGCCCCGGCCGCCGATGATGGCCACCTTCAGGCTCATTGATTGGCCCTCTGGCGCAGGAGGAAATCGGCCAGGGTGAGGCGCACCATGGCCAGGATGACCGGGACGATGCGGGGGATGGCACTGAGGTCGTGGCGGCCGCGGATGGTGAGGGTCCGGGGGCGGCCGGCCAGGTCGATGGTCTGCTGCTCCCGGGAGATGGAGGGGATGGGCTTCACCGCGGCCCGGAGCACGATCTCGTCGCCGTTGCTGATGCCCGCCAGGATGCCGCCGGCGTTGTTGGAGGCAAAGCCGCCGGGGAGGAGGGGGTCGTTGTGTTCTGAGCCCAGCATGCGGGCCGCGGCAAAGCCCGCGCCGATCTCCACCCCCTTCACCGCGCCGATGGACATCACCGCGCCAGCCAAGGCCGCGTCCAGCTTGTCAAAGACCGGCTCCCCCAGCCCCGGGGGGCAGCCCCGCACCCGGGCCTCCACGACGCCCCCCAGGGAGTCGCCCCGGGCCCGCACCTCCTCCACCCGGGAAATCATGTCCGGCACCGCCTCCGGGTCGGGGCAGTAAAAGGGATTGTCCCAGATGCCCCCTTCGTCTACGATCCTGGCTCTCACCCCGCCCAGCTCCAGGGTGTAGGCCAGGACCTGGATATTTTCCTTATCCAGCACCTGCTTGGCCACGGCTCCCGCGGCCACCCGGGCTGCGGTCTCCCGGGCCGCGGCCCGCCCGCCGCCCCGATGGTCCCGGATCCCGTACTTGGCCTGATAGGTGAAGTCGCCGTGGCCGGGGCGAAAAACTTCCTTGAGCGCGTCGTAGTCACGACTGCGCACGTCCCGGTTGCGAATGAGGAGGCTGATGGGGGTGCCGGTGGTGAGGTCTTCGAAGACGCCGGCGAGGATCTCCACCCGGTCCTCCTCCCGGCGGGCGGAGGCGTGGGCCTGCACCCCGGGGCGGCGCCGGGCCAGCTCCGCCTCGATGATGGCCGCGGTGAGGGGCAACCGGGGCGGGCAGCCGTCCACCACCGCGCCCACCGCGGGGCCGTGGGACTCCCCCCAGGTGGTCACCCGGAAGACCTGGCCGAAGGTGTTACCTGCCACCTTTTGCTTCCTCGTGTGTCACGCCTTTAAGGACCTCTTCCACCACCTGGGCCACGGAGCGGCCGGTGGTGTCAATGATTATCTGGGCCGCGGCCCGGTACAAGGGCTCCCGCTGCCGCAGCACTTCCAGAACCTCCGCCACGGTGTCGCGGCCGGTGAGGCTGGGGCGGCTTTCCTCCCCGGGCCGGTCCCGCGAGAGCCGGGCCTGGATGGTGGCCGGGTCCGCGGTGAGCCAGACGATGATCCCATTCTCCCGCAGGGCCCGGACATTTTCCGGGTCCAGCACCACCCCGCCGCCGGTGGCCAGGACCAGGCCCCGGCGGTGGCGGAAGCGGGCCACCAGTTCCTTCTCCCGGCGCCGGAACTCTTGCCAGCCGGACTCCGCCACCATCTCGGCGATGCTCTTCCCCGCCTCATGAACCAGGAGCTCGTCCAGGTCCACGAAGCTACGGCCCAGAATGCGGGCCAGCCGGGTCCCCACGGAGGTCTTGCCCGTGGCCCGGTAGCCGATGAGGACCAGGTTCTGCGCCGCCCCGGCCCCAGGCTGTATCGAAGTCTTGCCCCCCGCCAAACCCGGCCCCTGAGGAAAAGTTTAATGATGGCGCTCAGTTGGGCATAAGTTTACTAGAATCGCCGCAGGAAGGAAAGGGGTTTGGGGGGCTGCCCCCGTCTCGGAGGCGAGGCCGGAGTGACGGAGCGTTCCGGCTCGGGGTCCCGAGCCCGCTACCATTTGCCCAGCAGGATGAGGCCGCCGATGGCAATAAAGGCCACGCCCGCGGCCTTTTTCAGCAGGTCCTGGGGGATAAAGTGGGCGGCCTGGGTGCCGACGAAGACCCCCGCCAGCGTGGCCAGGACCAGGGCGGCGCTGGCCCCGAAAAAGACGGCCAGAGGGACTCGCGTCTCCGCGGCCATGGCCAGGGCCGCGAGTTGGGTCTTGTCCCCCATCTCCGCCAGGAAGATGGCGACAAAGGTGGCCCAGAAAACTTTCCAGTCCATGCAGAGGCTCCAGCAGCCCTTTAAGGCAGGCGGTAGGTGGCGCCTTCCCGGGCGCCGTCGATATAGGCCGGGAATTCCCCGCCGGCCGCCAACTGCCGGGCCAGCATGATGATCCTCTCCACCTCTACATCGGTGCGGCCGGGGTCATGATGGGTGAGGATGAGTTGCCGGGCCCGGGCCTGCCGGGCGAGAGCCACCGCCTCCTCGAAAGTGGAGTGGCCCCAGCCCTGCTTTTCCGGGAAATCCGAGGGAAGGTACTGGGCGTCATGAATCAGGAGGTCGCAGTCCCGGGCAAACTCGGCAAAGTCCTTGACGCGGCTGCCCCCCTCGGCACCCAGTTCGTTGTCGGTGATGAAGACCATGGCGTGGTCGCCTTCCCGGAAGCGGAATCCAAAGCCCCCCTGGGGGTGGTTCAGGGGGATGGCGTCGATGCGCACCCCCTCCAGGTCCAGGGGGCCATGGGCCAGGCGGTTAAGGAAATTGATGCGGGCCTTGAGGTGGTCGAAGGCCACCGGGAAAAAGCCGTCCCCCATGTGGCTGTCGAAGACCCGGGTCATGGCTTGAAAGGCCGGAGGCCAGCCGTCCACCAGAACCTCCGTGTCCGGCAGATAGATGGGTTTAAAAAAAGGGAGGCCCAGAAGGTGGTCCCAGTGACCGTGGCTGAGGAGCAGGTGGAGCTTGACCGGGGAGTTGGTCTCCAGCAGGTGTTTGCCCAGGAGGCGAAACCCGGTGCCGCCGTCAATCACCACCCGGCGACCCGAGGCCAGGACCACCTCCACGCAGGAGGTATTGCCGCCGAACTGCAGGGTATGGACGCCGGGGGAAGGAATCGAGCCCCGGGTGCCCCAAAATCTAACCTCCATCACCCGCTCCGAGTTTTTGAAAAGTGTGACACCGGGCCTTAAGCCGGCTGGCTCCGTTCCCAGGCCATGGTTTATAAGAGACTAGATTACCACAACATCGCGGCAAAATTCACAGGAAATTGTTGCCTCTCCAAAAAAGCTGCCACAAGGCCAAAGCAGCCGGTGAGCATCAGGTCGCCGCCGGGCGCCGCGAAGACTCCATCCGGCCAGCCCCGGGCCAGCCGGCGCCGGGGACCGGTGATGACCGTGAAGGCAAAAGGCCGGCCCCGGGGAAAGTCGGGGGTATAGGCGCAGCCGTGCCCCTGGTCGGCGAAGACCTCGTCGTTGGTCAGGGCACCGGTTTGAAAGCGGGTCAGGTGGTCGAAGAGCTTGGCGGGCGTGAGCAGCCCCGTATGGTGCTCGTAGATGCCCCAGAGACGCTCCCCCTGGACCAGGGCCGCGAAGGTGTGGGCATTGCCCAGGTTCACCACCGTAAGCCCTTCTTCCTGGTGGGGGCGGGCCTGGGGGTCCAATAGGGCCCCCCGCACCCCCGCGGCGCAGGTGTCCATGAGGAGGGTACCGGGGAGGGTCTCGGCCACGGCCCGCATGCGGGTAAAAAAGGCCGGGGGCTCCGCAAAGGCCAGGTCCTGCAGCCGTCCCTGGCGGTGCAGGAAGTCTTCCCAGTACTGGAAGCGAAAACGGCGGTTGCTCATCTCCGGGCTGAAGCCGTGGTCCTGGACGGCCACGGCAAAGTGGCCGGGGAGAGGGACCTCAAATGCCGCCAGCAGGCGGCGCCAGGCTGCCAGGTCCACGTCGCCCAAGGCCAGGGGTGCGGCTGCGGAGGGCGGGGCCTCGGTGAGGACCACTCCCCAGGTTTGCACCAGGTCCAAGCGGTCGTTGAGGGTCAGGGCAGCCTGGGGGGTGGCGTAAAGGGGCAGGCCCCGGGCCAAATGCTCCCTGGCCGCGTGGGTCACCGCGCCGCCCCCCATGAGGCGGCCGTGCAGAAACACGGCCCGGCCCTGGGCGGTGAGGGCCCGGAGGCGGTGGGCCACGACCTGGGTGGGGGCCGGGAGTACCAGTTTGACTGCGTTTTCCACGGGCTCGCCAGGCTCCCAGATAAGCAAGTCCTGGGTGCCGCCGCCCACGTCCAGGGCCAGGAGCGCGCCTTCAAACATTGAGCTCTCCCTGGGCGGCCGCGTCCAGCACCACCCGGGCCGCGAGGTCCCGGGCCCGGCGGAAGGCAGGGGTCCGGGCCCCGGGCCGCCACTTAAGACGCCCCAGTTCGTCGGAGACGGTTAGCAGGGCTGCCACCGGCACGCGGCGGTACCGGCCCACGGCCAGGAGCGCGGCAAGCTCCAGGTCCACTGCCAGGACGCCCTGGGCCTGGTAGTGGCTGACCAGGCTCACCGTCTCCCGGTAGAAGGCGTCGGTGGTCCACACCGGGCCCTGGTGCCAGCGGGCGCCCGCGGCGGCCAGCAGGTGCCGCAGCCGGCCCAGCAGCCCGGCATCAGCAGTAAGCTCAGCGCCTGCGGGGGCATAATGGCGGGAGGTGCCGTCCCCGGGGACGGCCAGGGTGGGCAGCACCAGGGAGCCCACTGCCACCCCGGGCTGCAGCGAGCCGCACCAGCCCAGGGCCAGGATCAGCCGCGCCCCCAGGGCGATGAGCTTCTCCAGGACCATGGCCGCGTAGGGCGCGCCCGGCGCGGGTGCGGCCAAGGCCAAGGGTTGCCCCTGCCAGTGGCCCTCCCGGACGGCACAGCCCCAGAGGTGCCGGGGCGGCCCCCCGGCCTGGGCCAGGCGGCACAGAAGCTGGTAATCGGGCCGGGTGAAGGTGAGGACGGCCCGGGCGGGCACTTCGGCCTCCCCCCGCTCCCGGTGGGGTTGGATCAGGGCCTCATCCGGGGAGGGGGCCGGGTGGGACGGCAGAGGAGAAGTGGTGGCGCGGCGACGATGCAAACGAACCCTCAAGGTCTGCTGGCTCCCGCCAGGGTCTGGCCGCGACGCTCCAGGATGAGAGGAATCTCCTCCAACTCCGGGCGTGAAGGCGGCTGCACCGTCACCCGCACGGCCAGGCCCCGGCTGGTGTCCCGGCGAAAATACTGGTCAAAAACAAAATTCCCCAGGGAGTAGTAAATCATCTTGCCCCGGTATTCCTCCTTCTCCTGGACCACATGGGGGTGGCTCCCTATCACCAGATCGGCGCCCCGGTCAATGAAGGCGTGGGCCCTCTCCCGCATACGGGGGCTGGGGGTCAGGCTGTATTCCTGGCCCCAATGGGCATAGACCACGACGAGGTCGGCCTCGGACTTCAGCCTCGTGATCTCCTTCAGGGTCGGGCCCTCGTCCTGGTCGGCGAATTGGTTGAAGCTGACAAAAGCCCACCGCAGGCCGCCGATAACTTTTTTCACGGACTTTTCCCCGGGGGTTCCCGGGGTGCCGAAATAGCAGATGCCGCTTAAGGCCAGGTGCTCCCTGGTCTGCTCCAGGCCCCAGGGGCCGAAGTCCAGGACGTGATTGTTTCCCAAGTTTACCAGATTTATGCGGTGGTCTGCCAAGGTCTTAAGGGCCCCGGGGGCAAAGGTAAAACGGTAGTGGTCCGGGTCTCCGGGCCCATGCTCGCTGCTGACCGAGGGCTTCTGGGTAATGGGGCCTTCCAGGTTAGCCACCACCAGGTCGCTGGCCAGGAGCAGGTCCCTGATTTTCCGGAGCAGAAAGCCATAGCCCTGGTCCTCTGCCACCCTGCGGATCCCTCGGTCCAGGAACAGGTCGCCCACGAACAGGACCCGGGCCCCGGCCTGCTGGCCGGAACCGCCGAAGTAGCCGCTGACATAACTGGTGAGGGGTTCCTCCCCGGGGGCACCCAGGTCCCGGGAAGTTAAGCGGTCCAGCAGAGTAAAGGCCCACTCTTCGTCCCCCAGGAACCCGAGGAGCACCGCCAGGCAAGGGCGGCAGTCGCAGTGGAGGCGGGCGAGGTTGGACATGTTCAGTGAGTTAAGGACCGCGATGCTTTCCACATCCAGCCGCGCTGCCTCATCGTCCAGGCCGCCATGGCAGAAGTCGCTGCTCACCACCAGGACGGCGCCAGGGTCGGCCAGGCGGCGCAGGGCTGCCCCCAGTTCCCGGAGCCGCTGGTAATCGGTGCTGCTGCGCACCACCAGGGGAATGATGCGGGCCTGGGGCAGGGCCTTTTTTACAAAAGGCGCCAGCACCCAGACGGCATGCTCCCGCATGAAGACGCGGTCCCGCAAGGCCGCGGTGTCGGCGCCCAGAAGTGCCTGGATGAGGTGCCGGTCAGGTTCCAGAACCCCGAAAGGCGTGCGCCAGGGCCGCAGGGTGGTGGCGAAGGCAAGGTCCGTCCCCGAGAGGCTGCGGAAGTGGTCCGGCCCCACCAAAATGACCTGGCTGACCCCGGGGCCGGCCAGGCCCTTAAAGAACGCGGCCATGAGGTCCCGGGCCAGGAAATGGTGGGGCACGATGCCCGCCCGGACCCCGGGGACGGGCGCGCGCTCCGCCCGGGCAAAGGCCGCGTCATAGAGGTCCTTATTCTTGAAGAAGCTTTCCAGGAAGAATTCCTGGCCGCATTCTGTCCTTTTAGCTGAGGTGGGAGCAGGGTCAGGCGAGGAAAGGAAGGCCAGGGCCACGAGAAAGAGCTCGGCCAGCAAGGCCGGACCGGCGCCTCCCCAAAGTCGTGCGGCTTTCACCTGCAAGGCTCTTTATTTAATCAGGGATTTATTCCACTGGGCCATGGCCGGGACCCGGCTTTTGTCTTCGGCATAATTCCATTGGCGCCAGACTTCGTCCGTGAGCCTCCGGCCCAGGGGCGCGGTGAATTCATAATAAGAGTAAACCAGGCCCCGGGTGAGGCGGACGCCATTTGCGTCCTTGACCGCCACCCAAAGGAAGTTGGGGATGCCGGTGGCCTCGTAGAGGATGGTCCCGGAGAGCGTGTCGGTGTGGACGTCGGCAATGACCGCGGCCCGGGCCTGGTTCTCCGTGTTCTCTTCGTTGGGCAGGGGGCGGAGCACCATGCTCAGGCGTCCCGGCGCGGTCCTGAGCTTCTCAAAATCATCGTCGGCAATCCGCTCCCCGTTCAGCTGGGCGATGGCCAGCCGGCGGAAGAATTCCACGTTCTCCAAAAATTCCTGGTGGCGCTCCTTAAACTCGTTGTCCAGGAGGCCACGCTGCTCCAGGCCGTCTTTGGTCATCTGGACCAGGGGAATCAGGCGGTCCAGGAAGTCCACGTTGGGTTCCACGTAACCCTTGGGGACCGGGGGAATTTCCTCTTCCTCGCCGCCGTTGCCCATCTCCGCGTAGCTCTGCTTGGCGTAGAGCAGGGTGTCGTGCTTCAGCTCCGTCCAGGAGCCCAGGGCGCACTGCAGGCTTTTCAAGGGCCAGGCTGGGCTTTTCATGAACATGGGAAAGCCGGCCGCATCCTGGCCCTCCTGGAAGAGGGCTTTCAGGGTGAAGAGCCAGCCCCAGTAGATATTCTGGGTCCAAGTCTCCGGGGCGAGGCCCTGGAAATAGCCGCCCAACCGGGCCAGGCGCCGGGCCAGCACCTTGGAGGATCCCGGGGCCTGGTCGGCGATCCAGTCGCCGGCCTGGGTGGCCGCGGTTTTGCTTCCCAGCGCAGCCATGACCAGCAGGGCCGTGGTCTGGCTGGGAAGCTTTTCCCCGGTTTCCGGGTCGGCCTTTTCGTCCCCTTGGGTGAGACTGGTGAAGATGAAGGCGTCGGGGGTGAACCTCTGGCCCATGAGGCGGAAGCCCTGGGTTTTGGCCTGGAGCTCCTCCTTGGACAGGTCGAATACCCGCTCTCCATAAGCCACGCTGGACATGACCCGGGGCTTTTTGTAGTCTCTGAGCAGTGCCTGCAGATTTTTGATCAAGGCCTCGTCCGGCTCCCCGGGGCTACCGGCGCGGAGCTGGGCCAGGGCCTGGCGGTATTCATAAAAGCCCAGGTCGTCGCTTTCCCCCACCAGGAAAGCCGTGGGGAGGTAAATGTCCTCCCAGTCTTTGCCCAGACCCCCGGCGTCTAGCAGCAGGGTGAGGTTGACGGCGTCCCGGGTCAGCTGGGGGCTCTGCAGGAGAAAGTTCACCCGCCCGTACCAGATCATGGCCCGGAAATAGGCCCGCAGGACCGGGTTTTTGGCGTAGTGGCCCCGGGGCAGGTACTGGGTATAATCTTCCGGCAGGCTCAGCCCCGTCTCCGCCTGGTACCGGCCCAGGAGGGGCGACGGCGCCACCCGGTCCGAGGCCAGCACCAGGGCCAGTTCCTGCCGGGCCAGGTGGTAGCAGTCTTCGGGCAGCCGGTCCCGCAACTTCTCCAGTTGGCGGAAAACTCTTTCCGGGGTGTCCGACTCATCGTCCTGGATGCGCTCCTGGTAAAAATATTCGTAGGCCGCGTCGATGATGGCCCCGGGCACAGCCAGGTACACAATCAGGCGCTTAAAACTCTCTTTTTGCTCCCGGGTGCCGGCCTGCCGATACGCCTTCAGGGCCGCCTCCAGCAGTTCGTCACCCATTTTGTCCAGCTTGAAATAGAAGACCTTTTGCTCCAGGTACTCAAATTCCTTGGCCAGGAGCCGGTGGTACACGTGCAGCAAGATATCCGAGGTGACGAAGACCGCGTTTTCCGGCCGCCGTCCCGCGGGGTCGTAGGACCCGCCCAGAAGCTCGTAGAGGTAGGTCCAGTCATCGGGGCGGCTGGCCCATTCCTGGGGGTTGTCGTTATAGAACCGGTCCAGGTTGGCGGTGATGAAAAAGTGGTGTCGCTGCAGCGCCTCCAGTTGGGCGGGGCTGAAGGGGGCCTCCCGGGCCTTCTCCATGTCTTTCAGGTTGACCAGGTCCGCGGGGGTGATGGTATATTCCGGCAGCCGGGGGGTCACCTGGGATTTGACCAGGGGGTAGGGGGCGAACCTGGGGATAGCCACGGGTTTCAGGGGCCTAGGCCCCTTGGGGGGCTGAAAGTGGAGGTAGGCCCAGAGCGTCGCGGCCAGGACGATGAGGGCCGCGGCCAGGGGCAGCCATAAGGTCTTGCGGTTTCCCATAACCCCTCCCAGGTGTGGGGCGGCGCCGGTTTGTCTTGTCTGTCCTGCCGCGCTGGCCAGCTCAGGGATCGGCGGTCAGGGAATTACCCTTGGGACTCCGGGAATTGCGGAGCTTCCAGACGAAATAAACCAGGCCGGCCAGCAGGGCTGCAGCCACGAAGTAGTCCAGGATGTGGGTGTACTGCTGGATGAGACGCCAGTTCTCCTTGAGGCGCACCCCGCAGTAAACCAGGAACATGTTCCATATCGTGGCCCCCACCAGCGTATAGAGGATAAAGGCGGGGAGCTGCATGCGGGCCAGCCCCGCAGGAATGGAAATGAGATGGCGCACCACCGGGATGAAGCGGGCGATGAAGATGGTCTTGCGCCCGTGGCGGGCGAAGAAGCCCTTGGTCCACTCCAGGTGGTGGGGATTTAGCAGCAGGTAGCGCCCGAAGCGGTGCACCGCCGGCTCCCCCAGCACCCCCATGCCGTAGGACACCAGGGACCCGGTGATGGAGCCCAGGCTGCTGGCCGCCATCACCGCCCAGGGGTCAAAGTGTCCGGTGAAGATGAGAAACCCGGCAAAAGGCATGACCAGCTCGCTGGGCACCGGCGCCACCATGCTCTCCAGGGCCATGAGGACAAAGACCCCCACGTAGCTGCACGAGTGGATGAGCTGGGTATTGTAGTTGCACAGGGCTTCCGTGAGTCCCATGGGTCAGCTTTCCCCCAGTTCCCGCACGTGGATGTCGTGTTCCACCTTGACCTGTAATGCTTGCAGGCTCGGGCTCAGGTCCACGGGGTAGCGGGGCGGGTCCGTCAGGGCCTTGTATTCCTCGGGCAGCCGGGCAAAAGCGGCCAGAAAATGTTTGCGCGCGGCCTTCAAGCTGGGCAGAGGTTTGACGGCTTTGCCCCCGTCCATAACCAGCTCCAGCAGCGGCGTGGCCCCGGGGACCTCCTCCCGGCGCAGGGCGATGGTATCGCGGGCCATCATCCCCCGGTGGTCAAAAAAGCGGTGCACCTGCTTTTTGTCCACCAGGGTGACCTTGCCGGTGGAGAGCTTCATCACCGGCCGGGCCCCATATTTCACCAACTTGTAGGCGCAGTCAAAGTAAGGGGCGTCCGCGGAGACCCCCATCTTGGTGCCCACCGCGAAGCTGTCCACTTCGCCGCCCGCGGCCAGGACCTGGGCCATCTTGAACTCGTCGAAGCCGCCGCTGGCAAAGATGCGCACGTAGTCCAGGCCCTCCTCCTTTAAAATCCGGCGCACCTCCTGGCTGATGGCCGCGATATCGCCGGAGTCCAGGCGCACGAAATGCAGGCGCTCTCCCCGGGCTTCCATCTCCTTGGCCACCTGGGCCGCGTGGCGGGCGCCGACGATGTTGTCATAGGTGTCGATCAAGAGCGTGGTGGTCTTAGGGAAGACCCGGGAGAAGAGCCGGAAGGAGTCAATTTCGTGCTCAAAGCTGGTGATGTAGGAGTGGGCCATGGTGCCGAAGATGGGGATGCCGTAAAGTTTCCCCGCCAGGACGTTGCTGCTGCCCAGAAAACCCGCCAGGTACGAGGCCCGGGCCACTTTCAGGCCCGCGTCCGTCCCCTGGGTGCGCCGCAGGGAAAAGTCCACCAGGGGCCGCCCCTGGGCCACGTGATAGGAGCGGGCGGCCTTGGTGGCGATGAGGGTCTGCAGGCTCACCGCGTTGATGATGAAGGTCTCCGCCAACTGCGCCTCGATGATGGGCCCGCTCACCTCCAGGAGGGGCTCGTCCTTGAAAAAGATGCTCCCCTCGGGCAGGGCCCAGACCTGGCCGGTGAAGCGCACCCCCTGGAGGTAGTCCAGGAACTTGGGCTTAAACAGGCGGGTGGATTCGAGATAAGCCAGGTCTTCCTCGCTAAACCGGAAGGTTGAAAGGTAGTTAAGGGCATCCTCCAGGCCCGCGGCCACGAAATAGCCCCGGTTAGCAGGGTACTTGCGGATGAAGAGGCTGAAGGTGGCCTCCTCATGCATCCCCCCCTCGAAATAGCAGGCCGCCATGGTGAGCTGGTAGAGGTCGGTGAGCAGCGCGCCGCGTTCGCCCAGGGGTCTCTCGGTCATGGTTATCCGGATTTCCAGGATTTAAAAAATAATTATAGCCAAAGGCGGGGAGTTTAGGAATTGAATATTGGCCCCCGAGAGGTCAGCCCCGGGAGAAGACGTCCGCGGCCAACTCCAGGCGCTCCCCGGCCTGGAGCAGGTGATAGCCCAGCGCCGCCACCATGGCGGCATTGTCGGTGCAGAGCTCCGGGGGCGGGATGAAAAGCTCAAAACCGTTTTCCTGGGCCAGCGCGGCCAGAGCCTGGCGCAAGCGCCCGTTGGCGGCCACCCCGCCGCAGACCACCAGGCGGCTGCATTGAGTGGTTTCCAGCGCCAGGCAGGCCCGGCTCACAAGACACTCCACCACCGCCTCCTGGAAGGACGCGGCCAGGTCGGCCCGGGCCCGGGGTTCTGCCAGGATCTGCGGCTTTTTTTTCAGTTGATAGGCCACCGCGGTCTTGAGGCCGCTGAAGGAAAAGGTGAGGGGCTCCTCAATGATGCGGGGCCGGGGCAGGGGGAAGGCCCCGGGGTCGCCGGCCGCAGCCAGGTCTTCGATGGCCCTGCCCCCGGGATAGCCCAGGCCCATGAGCTTGGCCACCTTGTCGAAGGCCTCGCCGGCGGCGTCGTCCCGGCTGCGCCCCAGGAGGGCCATGTCTTTGAAGCCCTTGACCCGGTACAGGTTGGTGTGGCCGCCGGAGACCACCAGGGCCACAAAGGGGAAAGGGGGCGGCGTGTCCATTAAAAACGCCGCCAGGATGTGGGCCTGCAGGTGATGCACCGCCACCAGGGGCCGCTTCAAGGTAAAGGCCAGGGCTTTGGCCACCGCCATGCCGATGACCAGGGCGCCGATGAGCCCCGGCCGCTGGCTCACGGCCAGGCCGTCCACCTCTTTAAGGGACACCCCGGCCTGGTCCAGGGCCGCCTGGGTCACGGGAAGGATGCTCTCCAGATGGCGCCGGGCCGCCAGCTCCGGCACCACCCCGCCGTATTGGGCGTGCAGCTCAAACTGGGTGGCCACCACGCTGGACAAGACCCGTCGGCCGTCCGCCACCACCGCAGCCGCGGTCTCATCGCAGGAAGTCTCGATCCCTAAGATAAGCATATGGTTGGGGCCGTGGGTGAGGGTGGGGGCTGCCACAGGCTGGAAGCCTGGGCCAATGGCTCCCGGCCTTTCATCCAAGCTCAGTACTCCATTTCATAAATTCGATGACGGATTTAACAACATCGGCAAAAAGGTTTAATTCCCCCTCACCCTAACCCTCTCCCCCATTGGGGGAGAGGGGAAGAATATGGGATTTCGCTAAGCTCCCATTAATAAACATTATCCCATTAATAACTGGAGGAGATTATTAATAATCCCCTCTCCCCCCGGCTGCCGGGGGGAGAGGGGAAGGGTGAGGGGGGCGGCAAGAAATGTTAGCATGTTTAAAAAGCCATGCGCTTAGTCTTCTTGGGGAGCAAGGGCCTCAGGCTCCTGGTCACCAAGAATTAAATAAGGTCTAACCTGCGCCAGTTTTTTCGGGCCGATGCCGGAGACCTGCTGGAGGTCGTCGATGGTCTTGAAGGGGCCGTGGGCCTCCCGGTAAGCGATAATGCGCCCCGCCAGCACCGGGCCGATGCCGGGCAGGGCCTCCAGGTCCGCGGCGCCGGCCCGGTTCAGGTCCATGGCCAGGCCCAGGGTAAGGAGTTGCGGGCCGCTCATGCGCCCCAGCTGGCAGCGTCCCTGGGGGCTGATATCCACCCGGGTGCCGGAGGGGAGCTTGCTTTGGTCGTCAGGAGCTGGCCCGGTGGCTCCGGCCTTAGTCCAGATCTCCAGAAGGGTAGGGGGGTGGGGGAAGGAGTAAACCCCGGGATGGGCCGCGGCCCCGGTCACCTCAACGAAAACCGTATTCAAGGGGCGGGCCGGGGGAGGGGAGGGGGGCAGCCAGAAATGGGCCCGCCAGGCCCATAAGAAAAACAGGGCCGCCCCTAAAAGCAGGAGCACTCCTTGTTGCGTCCGGCTGAAATATGGCAATCCCCTCATAGGCTGCGCCACCTCTAGGACAATGCCAGAAAAATGGTGGGGCAGGCCTCCGCGCCTGCCCAGACTATCTTTAAGATAAAGAAGAGGCGGGCACGGAGGCCCGCCCCACCAATAAAGGAAAGACTGAAAAACAGTTAGCGAGCCCTTTGCTCATCTTTGAAGAGCTTGAAGTTGATGGAGTCCACCAGGGCCTGCCAGGAGGCCTCGATGATGTCGTGGGCCACGCCCACGGTGCCCCAGTGATGGTGGGCGTCCCGGGACTCGATGAGGACCCGGACCTTGGCCCCGGTGCCTTCGGGGCCGGGCAGGACCCGCACCTTGTAGTCCTCCAGGCGCATCTCCTCCAGGCGGGGGTAGAAGCGCAGCAGGGCCTTTTTCAGGGCCTTGTCCAGGGCGTTCACCGGGCCGTTGCCCATGGCCGCGGTGTGCACTTCGTGGAAGCCCACCCTGACCCGGATGGTGGCTTCCGGCACCGGCGGCTCGTCCTCCCCCACCTTCTGGTCCATGACCCGGTAGCTCTGGAGGCGGAAGTATTCCTTGTACTGGCCGATGGAGGCCCGAAGGAGCAGCTCCAGGGAGGCCTCGGCGGTCTCGAACTGGTAGCCCCGGGACTCCAGGTCCTTGACCTTGTCCAGGGCCCGTTTCACGGTCTCCTTGTCGTAAGAGTCGAAGTCGATACCCCGGTCCTTGGCCCAGAGAATAATATTGCCCCGGCCGGAAAGGTCCGATACCGGGATGTGGCGGACGTTGCCCACGATCTCGGGGTTGACGTGCTCGTAGGCCTTGGGGTTGCGCTTCACCGCGGCCGCGTGCACCCCGCCCTTGTGGGCAAAGGCGCTCTGGCCCACGTAGGCCTGGTAGCGGCTGGGGCGCACGTTGGCCAGCTCGTAGACGAAGCGGGAGACCTCGGTGAGGCGCCGCAGATTAGCGTCGCTGATGCAGTCCAGGCCCATCTTCAGCTTCAAATTGGGGATGATGGACACCAGGTTGGCGTTGCCGCAGCGCTCCCCTACGCCGTTGATGGTGCCCTGCACCTGGACGGCCCCCAGCTCCACCGCGGCCAGGGAGTTGGCCACGGCCAGTTCCGAGTCGTTGTGGGCGTGAATCCCCAGGGGCGCCTTGGGGAAGCGCTTCTTCACCGCCTTGATGATGGCCGCCAGCTCCGAGGTGAGGGTGCCGCCGTTGGTGTCGCACAGCACCAGGCACTGGGCGCCGCCGGCCAGAGCCGCGTCCAGGGTCTTCAGGGCGTAGTCCCGGTCGGTTTTAAAGCCGTCGAAGAAATGTTCCGCGTCGTAGAACAGCTCTTCCACCCGGGGCTTGAGGTAGCTCAGGGAGTCGCGGATGAGCTCCAGATTGCGGGCCGGGGTGGTCTGGAGCACTTCCTTGACGTGGAAGGTCCAGGACTTACCGAAGATGGTGACCACCGGGGCCCGGGCGATGAGCAACTCCTGGAACATGGAGTCGGTCTCCGGGGGGCGGTCCTTGTGGTGGGTGCTGCCGAACGCGGCCACCCGGGTCAAGCCCAGGTCGTAGTTGCGGATCTCCGTGAAGAAGTCCCGGTCCTTGGGGTTGGAGCCGGGCCAGCCTCCTTCGAGATAGTGGATCCCCAACTGCGCCAGCTTCTGGGCGATGCGCACCTTGTCCCACAGGGAGAGGGAGAATTCCTCCGCCTGGGTGCCGTCCCTCAACGTGGTGTCGTAGATTGTTACTTGGCGCATAAAGGAGCCCTCATCCAATAAATGGTTGGCGCTGTCCTAACAATAACAGGCAGTGTCTCCCCCCTCACCCCAGCCCTCTCCCCCCACCGGCGGGGGGAGAGGGGTAACTAATTTTGCTACTGATGT